>Ga0209726_10007089_pt1 | contig 12677 bp, 14 predicted proteins | sample Subgrocontami54m_FD_187453 | JGI IMG/M metagenome (GOLD analysis project Ga0209726, IMG submission 187453) | Subsurface groundwater microbial communities from S. Glens Falls, New York, USA - GMW46 contaminated, 5.4 m (SPAdes) (version 3) | ecosystem: Environmental > Aquatic > Deep subsurface >... | reverse complement strand
GAACAGCTCGCTGTCGCCGCCCGAGCCGGCGAGCCGGCTCTCGAACTCCAGCACCAGCTGCTCGGCCTGCGCGTCCGCCAGCGATCCGCCGCGCACGCTGTCGAGCAGGAACTCGCGCACCGAAGCCAGCCTGCCGGCGATGTCGGGCGACAGGTCGAGGAGCTCGGCCAGCCGCTTGTTGGAGACGGCGACGCGGCGCTCGGCATCGAACATGCACAGCCCGTGCGGCATGTTGTTGAGCGCGGTGTCGAACCGCCGCGCGAGCAGGCTCACATCGCGGCCGGCGATGACGGCCTCGAGCAGCACGCGCCGCAGCCGGTCGGAAATGAATTTCAGCGTGGCGAAAAAGGGCACCAGCACGAATGCGAAAATCGTGTAATAGGCCCCCCCGACTGTGAAGAGCGCTATCGTCATGGGAATGCCTGCGCAAACGATCTGCGCGGTAACCAGCAGATTGCTGGCGAAGTTTCTCCCGGATATGCCGATCATGTAGGCGAGCGTCATGGAGAAACTGAAGATTTCGACGAACCTGTCGTCCGTCTTGGCAAAGGCGAGCAGGCACCAGATGCCCATCAGCGAGACGTGGGCCGCGGCGCCGACGACGTAGCGCAGCTCCCACCGGCGCGCCTCCTCGATGGTCGCAAGCTGCGGGCGGCGCACCAGGTAGGCCCGCACATCGAGCGCGCGCATGCAGGCGACGATGACGATCGCCACCGAGCACAGGTAGAGCGACTGCTCGCCGGTCTTCCAGGCGGTAATGAGCGCGGTGATGGAGGCCGCCAGCGACCCCACGAACAGGGTGCGGAGGTCCTCGAACAGCGCATCTACAAGGGAGATGTAGATCTCGGTCGGCAAGGCTTGGCCGCCGCGAAGCGCCGCTAGCCGCTGCCAGACCCGCATGACCTTCCCCACCACAACCGATGAATGCAAGGTTCCGGCAATCTCATGAATTTTGGTTCAATTCGACGGATCTGCCGGCGCGAGGCGTCGTCGGAATGGCCAACAGGGCATTGCCCGGTGTAGCGGGGCGGGACGGCGCGGCCGCCGGCTCGGGCTCGCGGGCGAACTGCACCTGCCCAAAGAATGCCTTAGTTTTCTTGGATGCATGTCCAATTCAACGTGGTTACTGCGCATGTAAGGCAAGGTTCGGCCCAATAGCGGTTTCAGATCGATGCGTGCATTAACGCAAAATTAACCGTGATGCTCATTGGTTTCTTTTTGGTTAACTTTATTCTTTACATAGCCTAAGCCGATGTTAACTTTAATCTAACGTTGGGGTAGTTGAGGACGAGGCCATAATGGTTGCATTAGCGTCCGTGCCGGCAGCGGCGATGCCGGGAAGGAGCCTAGCCGATCGCGTCATGGCGCTGTTGCAGCGGGTGGATTACCGCCGCGCGGAGACCGCCGAGGAGAGGGATGCGATCTTCCGGCTGCGCTACGCCGCCTACCTGCGGGAAGGCGCGATCCCGCCCAATCCCGGCGAGCGCTTCGGCGATGCGCTGGACGATACCGACAACGCCTGGATCTTCGGGGTCTATATCGACGGCGAGCTGGCGAGCTCGATCCGGCTGCACGTGGCTTGCCGGCAATCTCCCGGCCTGCCGGCGCTCAACGTGTTCTCCGACCTGTTGTCGCCGGAGATCGCGGCCGGCAAGGTCGTCATCGATCCGACCCGCTTCGTCGCCGACCGGGCGCTGTCGCGCCGCCAGCCGGAGCTGTGCTACGTGACGACGCGGCTGGCCGTGCTGGCGTCGGAATACTTCCATGCCGACCTGCTGCTCGCCACCGTCCGCGCCGAGCACCAGGCCTTCTACCGGCGCGTGTTCGGGCATCGGCTGATTTGCGATCCCAGGCACTATCCCTCGCTCAGCAAGCCGATCTCGCTGATGGCGCTCGACTACGCAATAGCGCGCGAGCGGGTGGTGGAGCGCAATCCGTTCTTCCGCTCCACGTTCTTCGAGCGCCGGATGCTGTTTGCGCGGGCGCCCGCGCTGGCGCTGCGTTCGGCCGCCTGAGCCAGGCGGAAGGGCCAGCCCGTGGGCTGCCGGCGAGGCCAGACAACGAGGCCAGAAAACGGTTGCCTAAACGATGGGGCTCCCGCAATCTGCCCTGGCGGCAACCCGTGTCTCGCGAACAGTTGAGCGTGGTAGGAGGGATGGCAGATGGCTGTAGACGGCACCTGGAAAACGACGATGAACACGCCGATCGGCGAGCGCAAGGGCACGCTGACGCTGACCAGTGCCGGCGCCGCGCTCTCCGGCAAGATGACCAACGAAGAGGGCAACAGCGTCGACATCTTCGACGGCAAGGCCAACGGCGATAACGTCAGCTTCAAGGCGGCGATCAAGAACCCGATGCCCCTGACGCTGGAATTCAGCGGCAAGGTCGCCGGCGACAAGATCGCGGGCACCGTGAACGCGAGCGGCGTCGGCAGCTGGCCGTTCTCGGGCACGCGCGCCTAGCCCCATTCGAGCTCGGTTGCTCCCGACTTTCGGCATCGATTGAGGAACGCGACGCAACCTGCGGCGTTTGCCGAGCGGCGCCGAACCGCTGGCACCAATCTTGCTTAATTTCTTCTTACCCGTGACACGCGCCAGCTCTGCCGGGAGACGACAGTGCAGATTCGCGCCGGCTTCGAGATCGCCTACGACTGCCCCCAGCCGACGCCCATGGTGCTGATGCTCAACGTGCACCCCTCGCGCCTGCCCGACCTCACCGGCCCGCCCCGCCTCGCCTTCGACCCGCCGGTCGCGGCCAGGGACTACACCGACACCTTCGGCAACCTGTGCACGCGCGTCGTCGGCCCGCCCGGCCGGCTCACGGTGTCGACAGATTTCGTCGCCAACGACCCCGGCACGCCCGACATCGTCGCGCCCGACGCGGAGCAGGTCCCGGTCGAGAAGCTGCCCGACGACGTGCTCGTCTACATGCTCGGCAGCCGCTATTGCGACACCGATCACCTCTCCAGCATGGCCTGGTCGATGTTCGGCAGCGGGCCCACCGGCTGGGGGCGCGTGCAGGCGATCTGCGACTACGTCAGCGAGCGGCTCAGCTTCGGCTACCAGCACGCCTCGGCGACCCGCACCGCCTATGACGGCTTCCGCGAGCAGCGCGGCGTGTGCCGCGATTTTGCCCACCTTGCCATCACGCTGTGCCGCTGCGTCAACATTCCTGCACGCTACTGCACCGGCTACCTGGGCGACATCGGCATTCCGCCCGCACCCGAGCCGATGGACTTTTCCGCCTGGTTCGAGGTCTATCTCGGCGGGCGCTGGTACACGTTCGACGCGCGCCACAACACCCCGCGCATCGGCCGCATCCTGATGGCGCGCGGCCGCGACGCCGCCGACGTCGCCCTCTCCACCAGCTTCGGCCAGACCCGGCTTGCGAGCTTCAGCGTGCTTACCGACGAGGTGGTGGCCTGAGCCAGCTCCCGTCGCGGCACCGACACCGGGACATCGGCCAAATTTCAACGCTCCCGTTGCGTGCAGTTATGCTCGCGCGCGACACATTTCCACCATCTATGCGTGTTGCTGTTTCAGTGGGCGAGTCAGGTTCTTTTCCGTTGGGGGTTCCATGTTTACGCGTACCTCTTCGGCAGAGCCGAAAAGGCTCGAGCCGCGCACGACTAACCGCATTGCCGCCGACGCGCGCCAGCTGCGCCCGGTCGGCCCTGAAAACCTCGAGAAATCGGTGATCGGCAACGACCTCAAGATCGTCGGCCAGGGGTTGAAGATCATCGGTCGCGGCGTGCTGCAGGTCGACGGGGAGATCGAGGGTGACGTCCAGGGCTCCGAGGTGATCGTCGGCGAGCTGGGCAAGGTGACAGGCATGGTGGCCGGGCACCAGGTCATCATCCGCGGCGCCGTCTCCGGCATCGTCTGCGGAAAGACGGTCGCTCTGCAGGCCTCGTCCAATGTTGAAGGCGATGTGCACCATATGTCGCTTGCCATCGAACAGGGCGCCATGTTCGAAGGTCGGAGCCGCCGCGCTGCCTCGGAGTCAGACCTGAATTCCGTGATGGACGGCAGGACCCAGGTCAGCGCCCAGTCGATCGACGGCGCAGCGCTGAGCGCCGCGTAAGCGTTCGCAGCGTCGTAAGATCCGCTCGGGCGCAGGAACGCCAGCTGTGCCGCGCAGGTCGTGCGCGGCACGTGCGCCGTGCAACGCTTACGTCCGAGCCGTAGCCAAGGCAGACATGGCACGGCGCAGCTCCTGCTCGAGCGCGGCGCGTGTCTGCTTGGAGGCTGCGAGCTGATCGGCCTTGAGCTTTTGCGCGGTCTGCAGGTCTGCAAACGGGCCACGGACGCCAACCCATCGGGCGTTGGTTTCCGTCCTGACAAAGTAGCCGCCGCCCTCGCTGAACGTATCGACATTGATCTCGATGGTCGTCGCGTCGGTCATGCCTCCCCCTCCGTGTTGGGCCAGCCTCCTGGCCTCCGCACATTCGACGAGGCTTAGGGCAACATCGTGGTGCACAGCAGGCAGCGCGGCGTGTCGCAGCACGCCGTCGACGGACGTTGGCCGTCACCTATATCGAACGAGCGGCGTTGCGGCGCTGATGCGTGGCTTGCCGACTCGCGGCAATCTGCACGTGCGCCTGGGCCCCCACCCGCCGTAGTGTCCTTGCCGCATGCCTGCTTGCCGACGGTGCGCCGGGCACCGGATAATGCCTGCGCGCAAGGCGCGACACGCGAAGCGTGAATGTGAACCCTGGAGGACAGTGCCGTGAGGCAGCGAATCGAGAGGCTGGCGGGAGCAGCGTTGATTGCGGCCGGCGCCCTGTGCCTGGTGCCCCGCGGGGCGCACGCCGATGTCATCGACGGCGAGTGGTGTCTGGGCGCGTCCCATTTCGCCATCGACGGCCCCAACATCCTCACCCCCGGCGGCAACCGCATCCAGGGCAACTATTCCCGGCACGGCTTCCTCTATGTGGTGCCGGCCAACGAGCCCGGCGCGGGCGGCGAGATCAGCATGCTGCTGCTCAACGAGGAGACCGTGCAGCTCACCCGCAAGGGCGAAGCGTCGGGGCCCGAGATCTGGCGGCGGTGCAAGCCGACGAGCTGAGCAACGCAGGTTGGTCGACTCCGATGGCTTCCGCTCCCGGCAACGCAGATGGCGGCGACGCCCGGCCATCCGGCCTCGAAGCTTTGGCGGCCGATGCCCGGCGCGACTTCGCGCGCATGCTCTTTCCGGCGGCGAGCTGGGTGCCGGCCGTCGACGGCCCCGACGGCAGACCGGCGCTCGACGTGCTCGTCATCGGCGGCGGCATGTGCGGGCAGACGGTCGGCCTCGCGCTCATGCGCGATGGCATGCGCAACGTGCGCATCGTCGATCGCGCCGCCCGCGGCCACGAGGGCCCGTGGGGCACGTATGCGCGCATGGACACGCTGCGCTCGCCCAAGCACCTGACCGGGCCGGATCTCGGCTTCCCCGCGCTCACCTTCCGCGCCTGGTACGAGGCCCAGCACGGCACCGAGGGCTGGCAGCGCCTCTACAAGGTCACCACCGCCGATTGGCTCGCCTACCTCTTGTGGGTGCGCGACACCGCCGGCATCGCCATCGACAGCGGGGTGGAGGCGACCCTGATCGATCTCGACCGCGGCTTCGTCCGCGCCGCGCTGGCGGGCCCCAGGGGACGAGAGGTCATCTACGCGCGCAAGGTCGTGCTGGCAGGCGGCCGCGACGGCGCCGGCGAGCCCTACGCGCCATCGTTCCCGTCGCTCATTCGCGCGCCGCTCGACGCCGAGCGTCGCGTATTCCACGCCTCCGACGACATCGATTTCGCCCGCTTCAAAGGCGGGGCCATCGGCGTGCTGGGCGCCAGCGCTTCGGCCTTCGACAATGCCGCGGTGGCGCTCGAGAGTGGCGCGCGCGCAGTGCGCCTGTTCTCGCGCCGGGCGCACCTGCCGCAGGTCAACAAGTCGAAATGGACCGTGTTCCCTGGCTTCATGCACGGCTATCGGGCGCTCGACGACGCGCAGCGCTGGGCCATCTACAGCTACATCCTTAGCGAGGGCGTGCCGCCCCCGCACGAGTCGGTGCTGCGCTGCGACCGCCACGCCGGCTTCACCCTCCACTTCACCGAGCCCTGGCTCGACGCGATCCCCGCCGCCGACGGCGTCACCGTCGTCACCGACAAGGCCCGCTACCGGTTCGATGCGGTGATCCTGGCGACCGGCTTCTCCGTCGATCTGCGGCGCCGGCCCGAGCTTGCGCGCCTCAACGAGGCGATCGCGCTGTGGGCCGACCGGATCACGCCGGAAGAGGCCGCGCGTCATCCCGAGTGCGCCCGCTTCCCCTATCTGGGCCCCGGCTTCGAGCTGATCGAGCGCACACCCGGCGCGGCCCCGGGCCTCGAGCACATCCACTGCTTCAATGCCGGCTCGACCATGAGCCACGCGGCGGTGGCGGGCGACATCCCCGGTCTCGCCTTCGGCGCCAACCGGCTGTCGCGCGCGCTCGCCCGCAGCCTGTTCGTCGCCGGCGCCGGCGAGCTGCAGTCGGGGCTACACGCCCACGATGACCGCGAGCTGGAGCCGACGCGCTATTTCCTGCCGCGGTGAGCTTACCCGAGCCTGGCCCTGGTCTCCGCCGCCCACGCGGTGAAGCGGCCCTCGGCGATGGCACCCCGCATCGCCGCCATCAGCTCCTGGTAGAACGCCACGTTGGCCCAGGACAGCAGCATGGCGCCCAGGTATTCCTCCGCCTTGACCAGATGATGCAGGTAGGCGCGGGAGTAGTCGCGCGCGGCCGGGCAGCTGCTCGCGGCATCGAGCGGGGCGGGATCGTCGGCGTGCCGGGCATTCTTCAGGTTCACCTTGCCGGACCAGGTGAAGGCCTGCCCGTGCCGGCCGGAGCGGGTCGGCAGCACGCAGTCGAACATGTCGGCGCCGCGCGCCACCGCCTCGATCAGATCGAGCGGCGTGCCGACGCCCATCAGGTAGCGCGGCTTCTCCGCGGGCAGCCGGCCGGTGCACAGCGCCAGCGTATCCAGCATCGCGGCTTGCGTCTCGCCCACCGCCAGGCCGCCGATCGCGTAGCCCGGAAACTCCATCGCCACCAGGGCATCGGCGGAGCGCGCCCGCAGCTCCGCGTCGGTGCCGCCCTGGACAATGCCGAACAGGGCCTGCCCCCGCCGCGCCGTTCCCTTCCCCAACTCCCGCTCGAACGCCTGCTTGCTGCGCGCCGCCCACGCAAGCGACCTGTCGACCGCGCGCGCGACGTCCTCGCGCGCCGCGGGAAGGGCGATGCACTCGTCGAGCTGCATCTGGATGTCGGCGCCGAGCAGGCACTGGATGGCGATGGCGCGCTCGGGGGTGAGCATGTGCGCGGCGCCGTCGATGTGCGACTGGAACGCGACGCCCTCGTCGGTGATCTGCCTGAGCTTGGCGAGGCTCATGACCTGGAAGCCGCCCGAGTCGGTCAGGATCGGCCGCTCCCAGCGCATGAAGCGGTGCAGGCCGCCCAAGCCCGCCACGCGCTCGGCCCCGGGGCGCAGCATCAGGTGGTAGGTGTTGGCGAGCAGAATGTCGGTGCCGGCGGCCGCGAGCTGGTCGGTGTAGACCGCCTTGACGGTTGCCGCCGTGCCGACCGGCATGAAGGCCGGCGTGCGGATTTTTCCGCGCGGCGTGGCGATCTCGCCCAGGCGCGCGCCGCCGTCGGTGGCAATGAGCGTGAAGGAGAAAGCGTCCGTCATGCCGGCGACACCGGGTGTAGCAGGCAGGCATCGCCGTAGGAGTAGAAGCGGTAGCCCGCGCGGATGGCGTGCGCATAGGCGGAGCGCATGACCTCGAGGCCGGCGAACGCCGCCACCAGCATGAACAGCGTCGAGCGCGGCAGGTGGAAGTTGGTCAGCAGCAGATCGACGCACCTGAAGCGGTAGCCCGGCGTGATGAAGAGACTTGTCTCTCCACCGAAGGCGCCGATCGTGCCATCCGCATCGGCGGCTGTCTCCAGCAGCCGCAATGAGGTCGTGCCCACGGCCACGATGCGCCCGCCAGCGGCGCGTGCGGCGTTGAGGGCGGAAGCCGTTTCGGGGGAAACCTCGCCCCACTCCGCATGCATGCGGTGCTCCCCCGTGTCGTCGGCCTTCACGGGCAGGAACGTGCCGGCGCCGACGTGCAGGGTGACGAAGTGGCAGGCGATGCCGCGCGCCGCCAGCGCCGCCAGCAGCGCCGGCGTGAAATGCAGGCCCGCCGTCGGTGCCGCCACCGCCCCGTCGCGGCGCGCGTAGACGGTCTGGTAGCGCTCGGCGTCTTGCGGCGAGACTGCGCGCCGGCCCACAATGTAGGGCGGCAGCGGCGGGTCGCCGAGGATGGCAATCGCCTCATCGAGATAAGCGCCGTGCAGGCTGAAGGCGAGCTCCACCTCGCCGCCTTCGCCGATCTCGCTCACGGTGGCATCGAGGTTGCCGAGCAGGCACACGCGACCCTCGTTGCCGAAGCGAATACGATCGCCGAGGCTGAGCCGCTTGGCCGGCCGCGCAAACGCGCGCCAGCCGCTCTCGTCCACGCGCTTGTGCAGGTTGAAGGCGATGTGCGCTCTGGCGTCGCCCCGCAGCCGCTCGCCCGCGAGCGCAGCCCGGATCACGCGCGTGTCGTTGAACACCAGCGCGTCGCCCGGCCGCAGGAGGTCAGGCAGGTCGCGCACGACGCGATCTTCGAGGGAGATTCCCTCTCCCCATGCCGCTTCCGGCATGGGGAGAGGGTCAGGGTGAGGGGCGGCCACAGGCGCCGACGGAGCTTGCGGGTCACCCCCACCCCTAACCCCTCCCCGCAAGGGGGAGGGGGACCCGCGCGGCGTTTGGGGAGACGGCCGCACCACCAGCAGCCGCGCCGCGTCGCGCGGGGAGACGGGCTCCAGCGCGATGCGCTCCTCGGGCAGGTCGAAGTCGAACAGGTCGGTGCGCATGGTCGGTGTCAGACCCTCCGGGTCTGACACCATGACTCCAACGCCGCCTTGCGCAAAGGTGTCAGACCCGGAGGGTCTGACACCTAAACATCCGCCGCCACCTTGAGCGACTTGATCTTGTCGGGATTGGCGACCGGCTCGCCGCGCTTGATCTTGTCGACGCTGTCCATGCCTTCGATCACCTTGCCCCACACGGTGTACTGCTTGTCGAGGAAGCTCGCGTCATCGAAGCAGATGAAGAACTGGCTGTTGGCGCTGTTGGGGGCCTGCGAGCGCGCCATCGAGCACACCCCGCGCACGTGCGGCTCGGCGTTGAACTCGGCCGGCAGGTTCGGATATTTCGAGCCGCCGGTGCCGGTGCCCTTGGGGCAGCCGGTCTGCGCCATGAAGCCTTCGATCACGCGGTGGAAGACGATGCCGTCGTAGAAGCCCTCGCGCGCCAGCGTCTTGATGCGCTCCACGTGCTTGGGCGCGAGGTCGGGGCGCAGGGCGATGACGACGTTGCCCTTGGTCGTCTCCATGATCAGCGTGTTCTCGGGGTCTTTGATGGGGGGCATTTGCGAAACTCCATTTCGTTGGGCAATCGGCAGTCGGCAGTCGGCAATCGTGGTCACAACGGCCGTCTACGCTCCCCCGATTGCCGATTGCCGATTGCCTATTGCCTTACTTCTTTGCATCAGCCAGCAGATACACCTTCTGCATCACGTCGGGCTGCGGCGGCGGCTCGCCCTTGGCGATGGCATCGACGTGCTCCATGCCCTCGACCACCTCGCCCCACAGGGTGTACTGCCCGGTCAGGCCACGGCAGCCGTCGCCGAAGCAGATGAAGAACTGGCTGTTGGCGGTGTTGGGATCGGGCGTGCGCGCCGCCCCGATGCTGCCGCGCTTGTAGACCTCCTTGGTGAACTCGGCGGGCAGATTGGGCAGCTTGGAGCCGCCAATGCCGGTGCCCTGGGGATCGCCGGTCTGGGCCATGAAGCCCGGGATCACGCGGTGGAACTTGAGGCCGTCGTAGAAACCCTCCTTGGCCAGCAGCTTGACGCGCTCGACGTGCTTGGGCGCCAGGTCCGGGCGCAGCTTGACCAGCACGCGGCCGCCTTTCAGCTCGATGACGAGGGTGCTCTGCGGATCGGGTGCCTGGGCGAGGCTCGCGGAGGCGAGGGCGAAGAGGGCAAGCGCAAGGCTCATGACGAGACGGATCACGAATGGCTCCAGCTGCTGGTGGGGAACGCTGCGCACGGCGCGTTGGTTGCTGCTCTTGGCGTGGCGCCGGCAATGACGCCCGCCTTATGGCCTTTATGGGGCGTCTGCTCAAGCCCGCGCTCGACGCCGGCGCGTCACGTTCTCCTTTTGGCCGCCTTGGCCTTGAGCCTCCTCGCAACCGCGGCGGAGACGAACTCCGAAACGTCGCCGCCCATCATGGCGATCTGCCGCACCAGCGTGCCGGTGATGTGGCGCACGCCGGGGCTGGCGGGCAGGAACACCGTGTCGATGCCCGGCGCCATCGCCCCGTTCATGCCGGCCATCTGCATCTCGTAGTCGAAGTCGGTGCCGTCGCGCAGGCCGCGGAAGATGAGGCTGGCGCCCGCTGCCTTGGCGGCGTCGACGGTCAGGGTGTCGAAGGTGGCGATCTCGATCTTGCAGCCGCTCTTTTTGGCGATGCCGGCGATCTCGGCTTTCAGCATCTCGACCTTCTCCTCGGTCGAGAACAGCGGCGTCTTGCCCGGATGCACGCCGATGCCGATCACCAGCGTGTCGACCATGCGCGCGGCGCGCGCGATCACGTCGAGGTGCCCGTTGGTGACGGGATCGAACGAGCCAGACGTGAAGCCGATGCGTTTCATGGAGGCAGTGGGCATTAGGCAGCGAGTTGGGGTCAGACCCCATAACTATACGCTGAAATTTGCATCAACGCTTGCGATAGGGGTCTGACCCCGTCGCTACGGCCGCCGCGCCAGCGCCAGCGCCAGGCCGCCGAGCAGCAGCAGCACGCCGGCGGCGCCGTCGAGCAGGCGCAGACGGGCCGCATCGAACGTCGCGCGCGCCCGGGCCACGGCCAGCGTGTAGGCCACGTCGACGGCGGCGAGCACGGTGACGAACAGCACGGCCAGCACCGAGAGCTGCCAGACGGCATCGCGGGTGGGATCGACAAACTGCGGCAGGAACGCGCCGAGGAACAGCAGCACCTTGGGGTTCGACAGGCTGACCAGCACGCCCTCGAGATAGAGGTTGGCGCCCAGGGCTCGCGGCAGCGCCGCGACGCCAGTCATGGCGCGTCGGCGCAAGGCCCACAGCTGGCGGGCGCCGAGGTAGACCAGATAGAGCGCGCCGATCCAGCGGATCACGTCGAACCAGTCCGACATGAACACCATCACCGAGCTCATGCCGGCCGCGGCGGCGGCCACCAGCAGGGCGAGCCCGGTGGTGGTGCCGGCCAGCGTGACGAGGCCCGCGCGCAGGCCGCTCGACAGCGTATTGGCCAGGATCAGCGACATGTTCGGGCCGGGCGTCAGCCCCAGCAGGATGCAGGCGGCGATGAAGGTGAGGAGGATTTGCACAGACATGGGCTTCTCTCCGGAAGTCGGCGGCCGGCGTCTATCAGCTCATCACGCAAATGTCATCCGTGAACGCGTGGCCGGAATAATCCGAAGCCGGCAGACGTTCGTATCCGTGCTGGCTGAATGCCAGCTTCTTGCAGGGAGGCAAGGATGAAACCGTTGCAAATTCTGTCTGTTGCGGCACTGGCCGCCATCTCGCTCACCGTTGCCGTACGCGCCGGCGGCGACAAGGTCGCCTTCCCGGCCGACTACGCCAAGGGCGTGCTCTACGCCACCGTCGACCGGGCCGACGTCAAGCAGTTCCGCGAGCTCTACGCGACGAAAGCGGCAATCGATGCGGTCAAGGCCGGCCAGCCGATCCCCAGCGGCACCGTGCTCACCATGGTCAACTTCAAGGCCAAGCTCAACGCGGCGGGCGAGCCCGAGAAGGACGCCAACGGCCGCTTCATCAAGACCGACGAGGTCGCCGGCGTCGCCGTGATGGAGAAGCGCACGGGATGGGGTGCCGAATACCCCGCCGACATGCGCAACGGCGAGTGGGAGTACCAGGCGTTCAAGCCCGACAAGACGGTCAACGACAAGGCCAACCTCAAGGGCTGCTTTACCTGCCACAAGCCCTACGACAAGCAGGACTTCGTGTTCTCCTTCGACAAGATGAAGACCGCGAAGTAGCGGCGGCGCTCGTCAAGTCGGTTTGTCTCCTGGGTCCAGGATCGTCGCTTGCGTGACGTCCGGGATGTTGACCGTGCGCGCCGGGTCGTGCTCCATCGCTCAGCACAACCCCGGAGCGCGCTCATGGCACGATCAGCGGAAGACCCCATCGTCATCGTCGGCATGGCACGGACGGCCATCGGCGGATTCCAAGGCGTGTTCGCGCCGCTCACTGCGCCGCAGCTCGGCAGCGCCGCCATCACGGCGGCCGTATCCCGCGCCGGCCTCAAGGCGGAGGACGTGAGCGAGGTGCTGATGGGCTGCGTGCTGCCGGCCGGCCAGGGCCAGGCGCCGGCGCGCCAGGCCGCGCTGGGTGCCGGGCTGCCGCAGTCGGTGCCTTGCACCACCGTCAACAAGATGTGCGGCTCGGGCATGAAGACGGTGATGTTGGGCTACGACGGCCTGCACGCCAGGGCGCGCGACATCGTCGTGGCCGGCGGCATGGAGAGCATGACGAACGCGCCCTACCTGCTGCCCAAGATGCGCTCCGGCGCC
>Ga0209726_10007087_pt1 | contig 12679 bp, 12 predicted proteins | sample Subgrocontami54m_FD_187453 | JGI IMG/M metagenome (GOLD analysis project Ga0209726, IMG submission 187453) | Subsurface groundwater microbial communities from S. Glens Falls, New York, USA - GMW46 contaminated, 5.4 m (SPAdes) (version 3) | ecosystem: Environmental > Aquatic > Deep subsurface >... | reverse complement strand
CGACTTCGCGAGCAGCATCACGTAGCTCGACGACATGAGATCCCTGACGGTGACGAGAGGATTCAGACGCTGGCAATCTGCCAGGAGCTCAGGCGTGATCAGCTCGTAGTGATCGCCGTAGGTCTGCCTGGATTCGTGCCACTCCAGGATGTGGAAGGAGGATTCCACGATGATCGCTTCTATTTGCGCGATCGTCAGACGGGGCGACTGGAAGCCTCGCTGGTAGAACTCCGCGGCCTGCCTGATTTCATGCGGTCGATAATCCGCAAGGTAGCGCTCGAACTCAGACGCCTCCAACCGCACGTGACCCCAGGGACAGTCCAAGGTGCAGAGACCGTGCCCTCCCTGTGGGCTGAACCACGGATCCACGTCGAAGTACGCGATGCCGCCGGGTTTCAACACGCGATGAGCCTCGCGGAGCGCGAGGTCGGGGCGGGCGATGTGCTCCACCACCGACGTGCTGTGGACGATGTCGAAGCTGCCGTCCGGGAACGGCAGCGCGGTGGCATCCCCGACCCGGAGGCGCGCCACGGCCGCGCGTCTGTCTGCACGCAGAAACTCCTGTCGCATCATCTCGGATTCGACGTCGCGGTGGCGCTCGAAGTCGATGTCGATGCCAACGGCCTCGCCCACACCGAGCGCGGCCAGCGCCATTGTTGTATGACCGGCTCCGCATCCCTGCTCGAGCGTCCGGAGTCCTGATGCTGGGACTCTGGAGTGTTGTTGACAGTGCGCAAGCAAGCGCCGGGCGTTCCGGAGGTGGTAGGCAACGCGCTCCCGGATCTGCTCGCGGACCGGGGCAATCGCCAGTTCAGTCGCACCGACGAACGAATCGTGGCGCCCAGTGGGCTGGACGAGATTCGGGTGCTCCAAAACGACAGGATGAATCAGAGTGTATAAATCCTGTAGGGCCAGCGGAAGCGTTCGCGCATCGCGGATCGTGCGGGCGAGCTCACGCAACTCGTGCGGCAGGACAATCTCCTGGTCGAGATGCAGAAGCACCCGCACCAACCAGAACCCCTGCCTCCAGCGCGCTTTGATGCGGTTGCGGTAGCCACCCCAGAGCGGCATGGAGACACCGTCTTTCCGGGTGAAGGTGGCGAACACCGTCCGGTCGAAGCGAGCCCCGCCAGCGCCGGCGGAGGCGGGTGCCGACTTCGGCGCGTGCCGGAACGCCCGCGCGAGCTGCCCACGCAGAATCGTAGGAACGCGTGTGACCAGTTCGCGCGCCAGTTGACGGGCTGGAATGTCGTCGAGCTGCAAGCTCATGGGGCAGCGTCGGTCAGTGTTCTCTTCGGCGACCTCATCGCATCCACGTCTGGAAGTCAGCGAGGAATTGACCGACCACCTCGTCGGTCTTCGGGTGCGACACCAGCTCGCGGAAGAACTTCGGGGGGACCGTGACGATGTGCGCGCCGGCGACGAGCGCCTCGGTGACATCCTCCGCTTTCCGGATGCTGCCGACGATGATCTGGGCTCCAACGCCGTCTTCGGCGAACGCCGCCCGTACCTGGCGCACGACGATGGCCGGATCGGTGCCGTGATCACGAATCCGTCCGTAAAAGAGGCTCACGTAATCGGCGCCGGCGCGCGCGGCGAGGAGCGCCTGCGTGAACGACATGCAGCAGGTGCAGTTCACTCTGATGCCACGCTGTTTGAGCTCTCGGATCACCGCCAGCTCGTCCCACCCGATCGGCACCTTCACGTGAAGCGCCGGGTAGTTGAACGCCGCGACGAACGACTCCGCCTGACGGATCATCTCGGCCGGGCTCGAGGAGAACACCTCGACGCTCAAAGGGATGTCGCTGACGTACTTTCGGATCAGCGCGATGATGGAGCGGATCCGTTCTGAAAAATTGCCCTTCTCCTCGCGGGCGACGAGGGTCGGGTTCGTGGTCACACCAGAGACAAAGCCGCGCTTCAGCGCTTCCTCGATGTCGTTCAGGTTCGCGGAGTCGACAAAGATCTTCATGGTTTCTCGACGGCGTCGGCTTTGCGTTGAATGGCTTCCCAGGTCGTCTCATGGGCGCGCAGTGCCGGGTGCGACACGACCAGGTGCCACACAACCGCCTGGAACGCCTCGGTATGCGGCGTGACTCGTGACGGGTTGAGTGGAGGAACGACGACGCAGACGTCAGCGGCGGTGGCGGTGTACCCGCCGTCGCGGCCCACGACGCCAAGCACGGCGGCCCCCGCCTGGCGCGCCGCGTCGATCGCGTGCACCAGCGTGCCGCTGACGCCCTGTTCGAGGCTCCCGCCGCCCACCGAAAACACCAGCACGGCGTCGCGCGCGGAGACACGCGACCCCTGCAGCCACGCGGCATACGCGGAGTCCCAGCCGTCGTCGTTGATGCGGGCGGTCAGCTCGGCCACGTTGTCGGTCAGGCAATACGCTTCAAGGCCAGCGATCTTGCGGAAGTCACTGACGGCGTGGGACGCATTGGCCGCGCTTCCTCCGACCCCGATCACGAACAGACGGCCGTTCCGGGCTTTCAGCTCGACGAGCGCGTACACCAGACGCTGCAGCGCCGTCCGATCGATCGCGGCAGCGATCGACTCGACCTCTTTCAGGTACGCGGCGACGAAGTCGGCGCCGCTCTCGCTCGACGTGCCGGAGAGAACCATCTCGGTGGCCTCCACCATGTTGCTGACGACGTGATCGGCATCCGTGCCGTCGTTGTAGGGCCGCCGCAGGAGAATCGTGCGGCAGCCGGCGCTGCGCCCCGCTTCGACGTCCTTCCAGGTGTCGCCGATGAAGTAGGAAGCCGCCAGGGTGATGTGCTGCTGCTGCGCGATTGTGTGGATCAATCCCGGCTTGGGCTTCCGGCACTCGCAGCGGTCGCCATCATCGTGCGGGCAGACATAGACGCCGTCGATCGGCAGTGTCGCGCGGATGCGGTCGCCCATTCGCCCCAGCGTCTCCGCATTGAGGAGGCCGCGCGCCACATCAGGCTGGTTGCTCACCACAAACAGAAGGAAGCCCGCATCAGCCAGCCGCTGCAACGGAGCGCTGAGATCCTGGAACAGCGTGAACTCTTCGAGCGAGCGCGGGGACGCCGGTAGACCTTCCCGGACGATCATCTCGTTGATCACGCCGTCACGGTCGAGGAACACCGCGCGATTCACGTGCGCACCGTCCCTCGCGTGGGTCTGCGCCCCGCGGCCATATCAGCCATGACCTTCGCGCCCTCTGGCTCCACCGCGTAGTGCAGGCGCGGCATCCCGTGCTCGGCCATGAATGTTTCGAGCGGCTTGTGCTGCGTCGGACTATACAGCATCACAAAGCCGCCGCCGCCCGCGCCGATGATCTTGCCGCCAAGCACTCCGAACCGCGACCGGACCTCCTCATAAATCGCGTCGACCCTGGTGAGGCTGATGGCCGGGGAGAGCCGTTTCTTGAACGTCCAGTGGTCGTGTAGGAGCCGTCCCCACGCGTCGAAGTTCTCGCTTCGAACCGCATCGACGATGCGATGACCCAGATCCTTGATGCGGTGCAGACTGTCCACCACCTGCGCGTGACGTGGATCGGCGGCGGCGAGCATCGCCTGGTTTTGAGGCCCGAGCGCTTCCACGGCGTCGCGATCCTGCCCCGTGTAGTAGATGTGCGTGCTGGCGACGAAATCGGCGAGCGCGCTGTCGCCGACCTGGAGCGACTCAGGACAAACCGTCCCGTCCTTGGCGATCTCGAGCATCGTGAGACCGCCGAAGGCCGCGATGTACTGATCCTGCTTCCCGATCGGTTTGCGGAGCACATCGAGCTCGATGGTGCAGGCCTCTTCTGCAAGCGCCTGGAGCGGAACGTAATCGCGGCGAAGCTGATGCAGCGCCAGCAACAGCCCGACCAGAAAGCTTCCCGACGATCCAACGCCGGTTCCGGCGGGAAGGTCGGCGATCGACGCGATCTCGACGGCACTGTGCACGCCGAGCGCGCGGAGCGCTTCGCGCACCAGGTCGTGGCGCACATCGTCCAGCGAGCTGACCTCTTCGCTCTGCCGGTAGTGAATGATGATCTTCGAGTCGATCTGGCGCGGATTGACCATCACATACATGTAGCGGGTGATGGCCATCGAGAAAACGAAGCCGCCGTGGCGAGCGTAGTACGAAGGCAGATCCGTACCGCCGCCGCCAAGCGTGACTCTGAAAGGCGTTCGGGTGACGATCATCGGGACTGTGGGCTCCGAAGCTCCAGCGATGCGCGGGTACGCTCCAGGCTTTCCGGCGTGTCGATTCCGAAACAGTAGCCATCCGGCTCGATGAGATGCCCGTGAACGCGCTCTCCAGCCCCGAGTAGCGAGGGAAACACGTCCCTGCCGAAATCGGGCGATGGAGCCGCAGGCACATGCGCGAGCACGCCCGGCTCGAGCGCGTAGACGCCGGCGTTGACGAGCGACGACTGGCTGCCGGCGTTCGGTCCTTCCGAGAACCCGCTCACCCAGCCGTTGTCGACGCTCACTTTCCCGCCGGCAATCCCACTGTTGGCGTGGAGGGTCGAATCAAACAGCGCGATGGTCGCGAGCGAGCCGCTCCTCCAGTGCCCTTCCAGCAGGGCGCGGAGATCGAATGCGCTGACGTTGTCCCCGTAGACCACCAGCGTGGTACCGGACCAGGAAGGCGCGAGCGCGCGAAACGCGCCCGCCGTGCCCAGCAGCTCGGGCTCGAAGTTGTAGCGCACAGCCAGACCGAAGCGGCTGCCGTCGCCAGCCACCGCCCTGACGGCCTCGGGCCGATAGTGCAGATTGATCCACACCGAGGTGAAGCCACTCTGTGCCAGCCATCGCAGATTCCGCTCGAGCACCGTCGCGCCGCCGATCTCGAGCAGCACTTTCGACAGCCCCCCGAGCGCGGACGCCACGCGAGTGCTCCGGCCGGCCGCCAGCACGAGTGCCGGGACATCCGAAATGGATTGAGTTCTAATGTGTCACCGGCGTGGTTCGCGGGAGGACATGGGCGCGCAGGTACTCGACCGTCCGACGCAGCCCCTCTTCGAGAGTGACCTCCGGGCGCCATCCCCAGTCGGCGCGAATGCGGTCGCTCAAGAGCACACTGCGCGAGATCTCTCCCAGACGCGGCGGTGCGTAGATCGGAGCACGACCGTAGGCGGTCAGCTTCGCGAGCATCTGAAAAATCTGATTCACGCTCACGCCGGCTCCCCAGCCGAGATTGTAGGCGCGGTTAGCCGCATGCCCGGTCGCCAGCAGGTTCGCGCACACGACGTCCTCAATGAACACGAAGTCGCGGACCTGCTCGCCGTCGCCGAAGATCGTCACGTCCAGCCCGCGAAGCATGCGGCCCGCGAAAATCGCCGCCACGGCGGCTTCGCCGAAGGGATCCTGGCGCAGGCCGTAGACGTTCGGATACCGGAAGATCGTGTACGGCATCGCATACAGACGGTAATAGGTCTGAAGGTACAGCTCGAAGGCCACCTTCGACGCCCCGTACGGATCGTACGGGTTGAGCGGATGCGATTCGTCGGTCGGCACGTACTCGGGCTCGCCGTACGAGCATCCTCCGGAAGACGCGAACACGATGCCGCGCACATTCGCCAGCCGCGCCGCTTCGAGCAGATTCAACCCACCTCGGACGTTCACGTCCAGGTACAGCTCCGGCCGCTTCACCGCGTCGCGGACATCGGCGCGAGCCGCGTGATGGTTCACGAACTCGATGCGGTGGCGCTCGAACACCTGGGCCAGGCCGGGATCGCGAACGTCGAGCCGCTCGACGATCGCTCCAGGCGGCACGTTGGATTCGCGTCCCACGCTGAAGTCGTCGAGCACGACGACGGTGTGACCTTCGCGGAGATAGGCCTCCGCCAGGTACGAGCCGATGAAACCGGCGCCGCCGGTGACGAGGATGTTCATGTCAGGTCCGCCGCGCCACGCAGTAAATATGCGCGTCGTTCGGGTTTTTCATCCTGTTTCGATCGATCCCGTGCTGGCGGAACAGCTCGACGCCGAACTTCAGCGAATAAAATCCGGCGCGGTCGAGGGCGCCGACCAGTTTCTCCTGATACCAGCCGGACTTGTGCTCGTCGCCCGGCCACCGCTGCCAGCCGTACAGCGTCGACAGGATGTGCTCGATGGGAAACGGCGCCGGCCGCCCTTCGAAGTGGTCAACGGCATAGCGGCACCACACCGGCAGATCGGGAACGTCGAAGTAGAACTCGCCGCCCTTCCGCAGCATGCGATGCACGTTGGCAAACGACTGCTCGACCTGCCCGTAGGTCAGGTGCTCGATGACACCGAGGGCGAGCGCTTCGTCCAGCGACTCGTCCTCGAGGGCGATCTCCCACGGGCTGCAGACCAGATCCACGCCGGGAAAGGCGTTCATGTCGTTGTGGATGTAGCCCGGCGTCGCACGCTGGCCGCACCCGATCTCGAGCCTCTTGGTCATGCCGCGAGCGAGAAGGCGCGCGGCTGCCTGCGCAGACGCGCCAAACCGGCACGGCCGGAGGCGCCGAGCGTGAGCCGCCCGGCCGCGCGCCACCACGGCAGCGACGTCGCCAGCGACGGGCGGGCGACGAGCGCCTGACGATAAGCCCGCATGGCCGCTCGCCTGGAGAAAGGACGGAGCCGCGCCGCAAACGTGTCCACCTGCCTTGCAACCGTCCGCTGGAAATCCACAGACTGAAGCGCCGCCGGGAACCGACGTTCGTACGCGGAGCAGAGCCGCCAGAAGACGTTCAGGAAGCGGTCGGCATCCCGCGCGGGAACGCCGAGAACGAATCCACCCATCAACCGGAGCTCGTCATCCGACGCGATGTCGCCGAACATCGTCTCAATGTGTCGCCGCACCAGGCTGCGCAGAATCTCCGGGAAGGGCCCCTTCTCCCACGCGTCTTCGTCCGCGGCCATTTTCGACACGGGAGAGAGGCGATACAGGAGGAGCCGGTCGGGCAGGTTCGCCGCCGCGTACCTCTGAAGGACGCGCGCCCACAGCTCGTAGTCCTCCGATGAGACGAGTGAGGCGTCGTACCCGCCGAGTTCCTCCCAGACGACGCTCTGCCTGAACATCACCGATGAGTGCACGAAGGAGTTGTCGAGCACGTGGTACCAGCGGACCGACACGTCGTCCAGGCATCGATCGAGGCGGCCGACACGCTCGCCCCTCTCATCGATCAGCCACGCGCGCGATCCGACCAGGGCGGACGCGGGGTGGGCCCGAAGGAACTGGACCTGTTTCTCGAAGCGGCGAGGATCCGACACGTCATCGTGATCGTGCCTGGCGATAAGCTCTCCGGACGCCAGGCTCATCCCGAGGTTGAGCGCGCCGGGCAGGCCCAGGTGTCGACCTGCCGGCACGTAGCGAACCCGCGAATCTGAAAACCGGTTCACGATATCGGCCGTGCGATCGGCCGACTCGTCGTCGACGATGATCAGTTCGAAGTCACGGAATGTCTGCGCGAGAATGCTGTCGATGGCCTGCCCGACATGCCGCTCGGCGTTGTGCACCGCCATCACGACCGAGACCCTCACGGCCGCACGTTGACGATGAAACTGTTCCGCCACGGGCCTTCTTTCTGAAACTCCGTGAACGTCAGGTGTGGCAGCCCGGGGATCCACTCGCGAAAGGCCCGCTGCTCCCCGAGCGCCGGGTTGCCTCTGAACGAGTACCAGTCGTCGAAGATCAACACGGTGCCATCGACAAGCAACGGCTCGATGAATTTCAAGACCACGCGCGTTGATTCGTACAAATCGCAGTCGACGTGCACGAACGCCGCGGCCCTCATGTCGTGTCTGCGGATGGTCTCCGCCAGACACGTGTCCGAGAACCAGCCAGGAACGGTGACCACCTTCGACAGATCCACGCCATTCTCGCCGGCCCTGGCCAGGAACTCCTTCTCGCTGCATGCAAATTTTCCCTCGGCGAAGTCGCGCGTGTGGACATCGGGGCCCGTCAGCGGCGGCAGCCCCTGAAACGAGTCAAAGGCGAAGAACCTCATACTGTCCCAGAGTTGGCGCACCTTTGTGCGAAATGCCGGCGAGTGGACGGCGGTGCGGTCCAGCGCACGGTCGTTATAGCTCTTGTGAATCGTGTGGAAGGCCTGAATGAATGTCGATCCGCGATACACGCCGAATTCGAGATAGTCTCCCTCGATGTGTTCGGAGCTCACAATTTCCGCCGCCTTGTGAATGATGCTCGATGTCGGAGGCTCGGCCGCCACGACGAAACGGCCGGCGGCGATCCGCAGCGGCCGCACGGCGGATTTCAGCAGTCGTTTCACGCCACCAGCCGTTCGAACACCTCGGCGTGCCGGTGGAGCCATCGACGGATGTCGAAGCGATCGAGCACCCGCTGCCTTGCCGCTTCGCTGAACCGATCGCGCGTCTCGGCAATCGTCAGCACGGCTCCGGCGAGGCCTTCCGGATCGGGCGGCACCTCACGATCCCACCGAGTCTCCCCCGGAACGCCAACACCGGCGTCGGCGCCCACGAGCTCCGGCACTCCGCCCGTCGCGGAGTAGGCAACTGGCAAGCCGGACGCCATGGCTTCCAGCACCACCGTCGGGCACGGGTCGTTGTACTTCGTATGCAGCAGCACGTCCGCCCGACGAAAGATGTCCGCTCCGGTCGCTTGCGTGTACGGGCCGGTGAAGCTCACACGATCGGCGACGCCGAGATCGCGTGCCCACCCGAGGGCCATAGCCTTCGCTTCGTTGAACCCCGCCGTCCAGCCGAGCCGGCCGGTGATGATGAGCCGCGTGTCGGTCCTGGTCCGCGAGACTCGTGCGAGAACGTCGAGCGCCGTCTTGACCCGATACGTCTTGTCCTGTGATCCGGCAAGAAGCAGCGTGAGGCCCGACCTGCCATCTTGGGCGATGTTCGGCGAGAAGACCTCGGTGTCGACTGCGTTGTACAGCGTCTCGCCAGAGGCGGGCCGAACGCGCAGGAACTGGTCGGCTGCGAACCGGCAGAAGTCGCTCTGGTAGAAGACATGGTCGGCCACGCTCAGCAGCTCTGCCATCGGCGCGTTGACCGATTCCCAGCCGCGCCCGTACCAGCCGGGGTATCCCACTCCGTTCTGGTTGACGATGACGCGGACGTGCTTGCGCTTGGCGGCTCGGGCCAGTGCGACGGCGCCGTCCGGCAGGCGGCTGCTGACCAAGTACAGAACGTTGAACCGGCGCTCGGTATTCGGGAAGACTCGCGACAGCGCCTGCAGCTTGACGAGGCCGCCGACGGTGACTTGATCCGCATCGGGGATGTCGAACCCGAAAAATACCCTGACATGGCCGCGTGGCGCGTCGGCACCCATCAGGAGGTACGCCGCTCTCAGACGCTCGGTGATGTTGCGCAGCGGACGAACCAGCGGCCGCAGTCGGGCGCGCAGAGAGTCTCGGTCCCGCTCACCCCAGCCTCGGTCTGCGATCTCCACCGGCGTGATCAACGCTTCGGGCCCCACTGCCTGCGCGCCAGGCATTCGGCCACGTCCCAATCCGTTTGCGAATCGAGATCAATCGAGCGTTCCCGTGGCATGAGATAACCGTAGGAGCGGCTCCCGAGCAGGGAATAGTTCAACCGGGCGAGACGGCGCGGGTTGAGAATCCAGAGGGCCCCGTTCAAGCCGAGCCACGCAGGCGCCATCTGGCGCCGGTACATACGCTGGGCCCGTTCGACGAGATAGCTGAGTTTCCGTCTATGCTCGACAAGGCCTCCGAAGGGTGCGACATCCGCTCTGCAGACGCCCGCGACCGAGTCGTATTCGCGAAGGCTGAGGGCCATGGCGACCGCACCGTTGATATCTGCAGAGGTTCGCAGTGGTGCCGTCGGATAGAGAACGGCAATCGCAGCAATCATTCGATCGTCACTCTTCAGTGTCTCAACGACATGGTCGATGACCCAGTTGATCGGCGTGTCGTCCCTGGAAAGCCTGGAAGGCCGCCGGACGATCTCTGCACCGTACCGCCGCGCAACGCGCGCCACTTCGGCCGACTCGGTTGACACGACGATTCTGTCGATGCCGCGCGCCTTCTCGGCCGCCCGGAGGGTATGGGCAATCAGCGGCTCACCGTGAAACGGCTTGATGTTCTTCCGGGGAATACCTTTTGAGTTTCCCCTGGCGGGAACGATCGCCAGCACATAGCTCTTCATCGCTTGTAGCCGACTGCGAAGATGAGCCCGGTGGTCTTCCCGTCGCTCAGCGAGAGCGGCATGTCCTGGGCCGTGGGGATGAAAAACTCCGCCGAGTCGAAGATGCCCTCGACGAGAGCCATGAAGTCTTCCCGGGTGTACTCGTGAAGATGAAACGGATTCGCCTCGTTCGGGCCGGATCGCATCGCCAAAGGCGTCGAAACGATCGCCCGGCCGCCGGCGCGAAGCAGGCGATGGACTCGGGACAAGAATCCATGGCCGTCTTCGATATGCTCGATCGTTTCAATGCTGGCGACGACGTCCAGCGATTCCGGAGGCAACGTCAGGCGACCGATGTCCTGACAGTCGAACAGGACGTGCTCGTCGCCGTAGTGCCGCCGGGCGTATTCGATCGTCACCGGGTCGCTGTCGACGCCAATCACGCGGCCCGCTCCTGCGGCCCGCAGAATCCGCGCCCCATAGCCGCTGCCGCACGCACAGTCAGCGACGACCTCTCCAGGCGCCACATGGCGGGCGGCGTATTCATAGCGCCTGACGCTGCGCACGAAGAGGTCCTCGCCGAGATCCGTGCGCTGAACGCCCAGTTCCGGATCGTCGACGAAGTAGAGCCGCTCGAGATTGCGACCGCCTCTGGTCACCTGTTGGATCATCGTCCGGTGCGTCGACGTCAGCCGAGCGCGCTCGCGTCAAGAGCCAGGCGCCTGACACGAAGAATCGCCGTAATACGCTCGATGACCAGACTAACGTCCTCGTCCTTGAGCGCGACAGAAGACGGCAGGCTCAGGCCCGATCGCGAGATCGTGTCGGCGACCGGGAACTCGGGGGTCTGACAGTACCGTTCGAACGCCGGCATCGAGTGAAGCGGGTAGAAGACAGGTCGCGTTTCAATGCCGTTCAAGAGGAGGCGCTCGGCCAAGGAATCCCGCGGCAACCCGGCGTGGTCGGCGAGACGGATCGTGTACAGCCAATAGGTCGGATCCGCCCACTCCGCGCGCGGCGGCAGCTCCACGCCGTCGACCGCCGCCAGCCCCTCTGCGTAACGGATCGCCAGACTCCGCTTGTGAGCGAGAATTGCGTCGACGCGTTCGAGCTGTGCGACTCCGACGGCCGCCTGCAGATTGGTGAGCCGGTAGTTGAATCCCACTTCTAGATGCCAGTATTTCCGCTCGCGGCTCATCCCGTGATCGCGGAGCATGTGGGCTCGCTCAAACGTGGCCGCGTCCTGAAACAGCACCGCACCGCCTTCGCCCGTCGTCACGGTCTTGTTGCCAAAGAAGCTGTAGCACGCGGCGTCGCCGAACGTGCCCACCAACCGCCCGCGTGCGCGCGCGCCCCACGCTTCAGCGGCATCCTCAACGACCAACAGCCCTCTTTGTCTCGCCAGATCCATGATCTCGGGCATGTCGCAGGGATGACCGTAGAGATGCACCGGGATGATGGCGCGCGTACGAGCCGTCAGCGCCTGTTCCACAGCCCGCGCACCCAGGGTCCACGTATCCGGCTCGACGTCCACGAAGACGGGCGTCGCCCCTGCGTGCACGACCGCGCCGGCGGTCGCCGCAAAGGTCAGGTCGGGCACGATCACTTCGTCTCCCGGGCCGATGCCCAGACTCGTCAGAGCCAGGTGCAGCGCCACCGTGCCATTGGAAACAGCGAGCGCATATGGCACATCGTGGTAGGCGGCAATCATTCGCTCGAACTGGGAAACGAAGGGGCCGCGCGAGGAAATCCATCCAGAATCGATGCACTCCTGGACGTAGGCGGATTCGTTGCCGGTGAGGAGCGGCTCCATGACCGGAACCCGGCGATGACGTCCGAGCGTGGCGTATTCGACGGGCCGGCCGACGGCGTCGAGCAGCGGAATGAACTCGATCGTCTCCGACAGCGTCGCGTTGATCGTCTGGGCGTCAGCATCGACCGGCAAGCTGACGCAGCCCCGCTGCATGACGTCGTCGACAGCAACACCGAGCCACGCTCCACGCATCAACGCACGGCGGATGTCGCCGTCGGTCATCGTGCCGCAGAGACGACCTCCCTCGTCGACCACCAGGAGGAATCCCAGCCCGGTGCGATCGAGCACCTCCAGGGCAACCGGCAACGGGCTGCCGGTCTGGATCAGGAGATCTCCGATGGCACTCATAGGCTGCCGGCGACGACGTCGCGGGTTCGGAGGATTTCGCTCATAGGAGCTTGAGAGAGCTCGATGGTGAGAGGCACGTCCGGACACGTCCGCAGAAACGGCAGAAACCACGCGTCGCCGCCGAACGATCCGTGCTCGTCGTCGACGCCGGCGTTGTCGCTCAAATGAAAGCCTCCGATGAAGGGCGCCAGTGTTTCGATGAAGCGAACCCGATCGAAACCGAGCGCGTGCGCCGATAGGTTCAAGTGTCCCACGTCAACGAGCACGCCGAACCCCTCATTGTCCACATCGGCGAGCAGCCGAAGCAGCTCATCGCTCGTCACCATCGGAAGCAGCCGGCGGGCCGCATCACCGCCCCTCGAGGACAGGGCGTGGTTCTCGATCAGGAATCGCACCCCTCGTGCCTTCGCATACGCGGTCAACGTTTTCACGCTCGCGAGAAACCGGGCGT
>Ga0209726_10007080_pt1 | contig 12686 bp, 11 predicted proteins | sample Subgrocontami54m_FD_187453 | JGI IMG/M metagenome (GOLD analysis project Ga0209726, IMG submission 187453) | Subsurface groundwater microbial communities from S. Glens Falls, New York, USA - GMW46 contaminated, 5.4 m (SPAdes) (version 3) | ecosystem: Environmental > Aquatic > Deep subsurface >... | reverse complement strand
CCCAGGTGGCGGCTCCAAGTATCCCACAAGTGAAGAGACCCTCAAAAACCGCATGCACTATTTAAAAATGCAGGGTTCGGAAGTTTTCAAAGTTGCGGTCCGGACTATGGATCTCGCGGTCCGGAAAGTTTTGGAAGAAGGTGGGTTGAAACTTTCGGATGTCGATTGCCTCATTCCACATCAGGCTAATATGCGCATCCTTCAAGCCGTTGCGGAGCGTTTGGAGCTTCCGATGGAAAAAGTTTTCGTCAACGTGGAACGTTACGGCAATATGTCAAGCGCCTCCACGATCGTTGCTCTTTATGAAGCCGTCAAAACTGGAAAGATCAAAAAGGGATCTAAGGTTGTTCTTGTTGCCTTTGGAGGTGGTTTGACCTGGGCTTCAGCTTTGATCCGCTGGTAACATGCCCATGCCCGAATCTTTTGGATTTTTCTTTCCCGGTCAAGGTGCCCAATATGTCGGAATGGGGGCCGATTTGACGAAGCAATATCCCGCGGCCAAACAAGTTTACGATCGGGCAGATCAAATCTTGGGCTATTCGGTTTCCAAAATTTGTTTTGAGGGCCCCGCAGCGGATTTAACCCGCACCTATTTTGCCCAACCTGCCATTTTTGTCACGAGCTTTGCCGTCTTGGAGATTTTGAAACGAGAGCTAGGGGAGATCAAACCGGTGATTGTGGCCGGTCTCAGTCTCGGAGAATTTACAGCGTTGGTTGCCGCAGGAGCTCTTTCTTTCGAAGAAGGCTTGCGACTTGTGCAAAAACGAGCGGAGGCGATGGAAAGATCAGCTGAAAAATTTCCAGGAACTATGGCTTCCATCTTAGGTCTTGCGCTTGCCGAATGCGAAACTATTGCGAAAGAAGCCGGCTGTGAGGTGGCGAACATTAATGCGGTAGACCAAATCGTCATGTCCGGCACCGAATCCTCCATTGAGGCGGTTTGTCGATTAGCGGAATCCAAAGGGGCAAAACGCGCCATTCGATTAAAGGTTGGCGGCGCGTTTCATTCCTCATTGATGCGAGCGGCCAAAAAAGATTTGGAGAGCGCCCTCTCTCAGACCGAAATGAAGCGTCCTGTCTGTGATTTCATTCCCAATGTCGTGGGGGAACCGGTAGCCGATCCTAATAGAATCAAAGAATTGCTGGCGAGCCAGTTGATGAGCTCTGTGCAGTGGGAAAAAACTATGTCCACGGCGGCAAAAAAACACATCTCGTTGTTTCTTGAAATAGGCCCGGGGAAAATTCTGCGAGGATTGGGCCGAAAACATAATCCAGCTTTGGCTGTTGAATCTTGCGGCTCAGTTGAAGATATCCAACGTATGAAATCTGTTTTTGCAGGAGTTTAACCCTATGTTAAGCGGAAAAGTGGCGATCGTGACGGGGGCTAGCCGAGGAATTGGTCAGGCGATCGCTGTCGAGTTTGCCCGACAAGGCGCAAAAGTTGTCTTGTCAGCCAGTTCTCTTGAAAATTTACGCCAGACCGAAGACCTCATAAAAGGCCTAAAAAAGGAAACCTGTATTTTGACGCAAGCCAATGTCAGCATTGGAGATGAGGTAAATCAAGTTGTCAAAATAACCCTTGACACTCATGGCCGCGTAGATATACTTGTCAACAACGCGGGCATCACTAAAGACAATTTGTTGGCGCTGATGCCTGAAGCCGATTGGGATAATGTTCTTTCCACCAATCTTAAAAGCGTTTTTCATTTTACGAAGGCCTGCACGCGTCCGATGGTGCGCCAACGTTCCGGTGTCATGATTAATATTTCGTCCGTAGTGGGAATCACCGGAAATGCGGGACAGGCCAATTACGCAGCGTCGAAGGCAGCCATTATTGGTTTCACGAAATCAGCCGCAAAGGAACTCGCCAAACGAAATATTCGCGTCAATGCCATCGCGCCTGGCTTCATCAAAACGCGGATGACGGAAAAGTTAGCTCCCGAAATTCAAAATAAGGTTCAGGAACAAATTGCCCTGGGCCGATTGGGAGAGACTAAAGAAATTGCGGACGTAGCCGTTTTCTTAGCATCAAACGCCTCGAACTATATAACGGGCCAAGTGCTTGTAGTAGACGGCGGACTTGTGATATAACCCAAGCATTCAAGAAGGAGGAGTCAATGGCAGTTCAGGATAAGATTACCGAAATCATCGTCGAACAATTAGGGGTCAAACCCGAAGAAGTTACCCCCGAGGCATCTTTCGTGGACGATCTCGGAGCAGATTCTTTGGATACGGTTGAACTTGTGATGGCCCTCGAGGAAGAATTTGGCATTGAGATTCCCGACGAAGATGCCGAGAAGATTCAAACAGTTGGAGACGCGATTCGGTATATCGAAGATAAATCGGGTTCGAAATAATTTCCCCGAAATTCGACTCTCAATCGAATCCATCTGCTTTGTCCTACGAGAAAACAATGAGCCGCGTCGTCGTTACAGGCGTGGGCATGATCACTCCTGTTGGTAACACCGCTGAAGTCACTTGGCAAGCCTTCCTGCGCGGTCAAAGCGGGACAGGTCCGCTCACTCAAATCGAAAGCGCCCTCTTCAACTCCAGAGTCTCCGCGGAAATCAAAGGCTTTAACGCCTCACCTTTTTTAAAACCCAAAGATATTAAAAAAACGGAGCTCTTTGTCCAGTTCGGCGTGGCTGCTTCTTCCATGGCCCTCTCGGATGCCAAGATCGACATGACTAAAGAGGATCCGTTTCGTATCGGTGTCCTCGTCGGTTCGGGAATCGGTGGTCTACGTGTGATCGAAGAGCAGCACAAGATCCTTTTGGAAAAAGGGCCGAGCCGCATTTCCCCGTTTCTTATCCCCATGCTGATTGTCAACATGGCACCAGGGCAAATCTCGATCACTTTCGGTCTCAAAGGCCCAAACAACTGCGTGGCGACGGCTTGTGCAACGGGATCGAATGCCATCGGCGATGCTTTCCGGTTGATTCAGCGCGGCGAAGCGGACGTTATGCTGGCTGGCGGCACGGAATCGTGCATCACCCCGCTTGGTTTTGGCGGCTTTGATGCGATGAAAGCACTTAGCACGCACAATGTCCATCCGGAAACGGCATCAAGGCCGTTTGACCGCACCCGAAACGGCTTCGTGATGGGGGAAGGTTGCGGTGTCATGGTTCTTGAAAGGCTTGATCATGCGAAGAAACGCGGGGCTTCGATTTATGCCGAGATGGTGGGCTATGGAATGACCTCGGATGCCAGTCATATCACAGCCCCCGACCCTACGGGTGAAGGCGCTGCGAGGTGTATGGCCAATGCGCTTAAGGATGCCAATATACAGCCCAAACAAGTGGATTACATCAATGCCCACGGCACCTCGACGCCGCTCAATGACAAGGTCGAAACGATTGCCATCAAAAAAGCGCTCGGCGAAGACGTTGCGCGGAAAGTTATGATCAGCTCGACCAAGTCGATGACGGGCCACCTTCTCGGTGCCGCTGGAGGAGTGGAGGGGATTGCTTGTGTTCTTGCTATTCGCCATCAAATCATTCCACCAACCATTAATTATAAAACACCCGACCCGGATTGCGATCTGGACTATGTCCCCAACCAAGCTCGCGAAGGCCGCATTCGGGTGACGATGTCAAACTCCCTCGGATTTGGAGGTCACAACGCCTGCATTGTTTTCAAAACTTTCGAAGAATAACCTCCCCTTAATCTGCCTTAAAGTTCCCATCCATTTTGTCGAAATTTTTAGCAGGTATTTAATGTCTTCCCTCAAAGGTCTCTATGCGTCTTGAAAAAATAGAACTCTTCGGATTCAAATCTTTCGCCGATCGGACAGAAATTCTTTTTGATCGCGGTGTCACTTGCGTTGTAGGCCCCAATGGCTGTGGAAAAAGCAATATTTCGGATGCCATCCGCTGGGTTCTAGGAGAGCGTAGCGCCAAGTTGCTTCGCGGCTCCAAAATGGAAGACGTGATCTTCAATGGCACCGACCACCGCAAACCCCTAGCGATGGCAGAGGTCTCTCTGACCATTGACAATGCCGACCGCGGTCTCCCGATCGAATACCAGCAAGTCACGATTACGCGTCGACTGTATCGTTCCGGTGAAAGTGAATACCTCATCAATAAAACCCTCTGTCGCTTGAAAGATATCCAGGACCTCATTCTCGATACCGGCATCGGGTCGAATTCCTATTCCATGATTGAACAGGGAAGGATTGATTATGTCCTAAATGCCGATGCCGATGAGCGCCGCTTCCTGATCGAAGAAGCGGCCGGTATTTCGAAATTCAAAGTTAAAAAAGAAGAGGCTATTCGTAAACTTGAACGCACAGAAGAAAATTTACTGCGTTTGAAGGATATTGTCTCCGAGGTTCACAAAAACATTCAGTACGCAGAACGTCAGGCGCGCCGGGCCGAGCGCTATAAAGAACAACTCGAGAAGCTGAAGGACCTTGAAATTCGAAAGGCCTTTTATGACTTGGGTCTTTTGTCTCAGGATCGTTCTCTGCGAATCGAAGATCAGCAAAGGTGTCAGGACGGAGCAAGTGTCCTCGAGGCCCGATTGCTTGATCTTCAAAAAAATGAGGGGATCGCTGCCACCCATTTACGGTCACTTCTTCAAAAATTCTCTGAGGAAGAATCCAAACGTTACGGTCTGCGTTCCGAGTTGGAAAAAATGGAACAACAACTGAAATTCCACCAGGAAAACAAAGTGGAATTTGCAAACCGGTGTGGCCGGATTCAGCAGGAAACCCAGTCGATCGAGCAGAACCTTGCTAAAAGTGAATCCGAGGTTAACGCGAAAAGAGCGGAACTGGAAACCCTCAAGTCGGAGGAAGTTAAAGAGTTTCAGATTTTGAAATCCGCAGAGGAAGCCTTAAAAGTTCTTGAAGATAATCTGGCTCAAATTCGCGATTCCATTGATCACGTCAAACTCGAATCTTTTGAATGTGCGACCGAGCTTTCAAAGGTCCGGAACGAATATCATCGTCTCTCTGCGCTGGTTGAAACAAGCGGGGAGAGAAAACAGCGGCAAGTTACCCACTCGGCAAAATTTCAGTCAGAAATTTCGGATTGGGAGAAAAAGAAATCTGGTTATGAGCGAGAGGCGCGTGCTTTTGAGACGGAACTAGCCGCGCTGGAGAAAGAACGAACCCAATGGCAATTGCGTCTGGCAGAGGGTGTCAATCGTCAGGAAAAAACACGCAAAGAAATCGATGCCCTTAAAAAAGAATGCCACGAAAGGCAAACAAGATTTCAGTTTTTGGTGGACCTCGAGTCATCGTCGGCTGTACACGAGGAGACGATTCTTTCAGAAGTTCGCGGGCTTGAATCTAAACTTATTCGCACACTTCGCGATATTTTTGAGGTGAAGGAAGGTTACGAATGGGCCCTTGAGTCGGCGCTTGGCCATTTTGCGAGGTCTATCGTCGCCGATGATTGGTCTTCCGCCGAGGCGCTTTTTCACCAGATCCGGAAAAGTAAACCGGGTTCCATGGGGCTTTTGCTCAAAGGGACATCTGCCAAGGACTCCAAAAGACCCGCCCCTCATCATGCCAAAATTCGTCAGTCCCTTAAAGAGATTGTAAAAGTTCGCGAGGGTTACGAGTCCCTTGCGGAATTTTTGATCGATCCCATTTATATCGTTGAATCGCTTGATGCGCACAATCTCAAGGAATTGGCAGCGTTGGCCGGCGAGTACAAATTTGTGACGGAGGAAGGATTGCAAATAGGCCCCCATGGATTGATTTTTTTTCGAAATGCCGGCGCCACTTCCGCCGAGAGTATTTTTCAAAGAAAAGCAGAAATTGGCCGTTTAAAAGAAGAAATCGCATCCCGTGAAAAAGAACTGACTCGGAGAGAAGAAGATGCCCGGCAAGAAGCTGAAAATCACCGCGATTTAAATACCCAATGGAGCGGTTTTGAGGAGATGCGGTTTGACACCAAAATTCGGAAGGAATCCTTCGAACAACTTTGTTCGACCGCCAACGAAAGACTTGCCGATCTTAAAAGAGAATTGCAACTTACCGCCTTCGAAGCAGAGGAAATTCATTCCAACGAAAAAGAGGCCTCGGTTCGAATCGAAGATTTGACCAAAGCCCTGAAAGTCATGGAGCAGAGAGAGGCGGACCTCCGTTCAACTCAAGAATCCTTTCTTGGTAAATCCGAAGCGATCGAACAAAAACGCGGGGAGGCCGTCAAACAGGCTGCCGACAATCGGGCTCAATTTGAAAATTATAAAAATCGAAGCGATTTTTTGAAGGATTCGTTGAGGCTCCTTGAAGAACATGACCGTCGTGACCGGGAACGCCTGTTGTCTTTGCAAGATGAGGCCATGAACCTGGGCGAAAAGGATCGGTTGCTGGACCAAGAGGACGAAAAAATTAAGCAAAAACAGATTGAAGGTTTGGAATTGGCGCACCAAATGGATGTTGCGCTCGAATTGCGCCGTCGTGAGAAGGAGACGGCTGAAGAAGGTTTGTCTGTTTTTCAGCGAGATACCCAAACCCTTCGTCAGCAAAAACAAGAGCAGATGGACAGCCTTCATCAAATTGAAATGAAACTGATGGAGATCGGTTATCAGGAGAAAATCATCAGGGAGAGACTACAGCAGACCTATCAGGTTCATTTAACGGAGCTGAACGCCGCCCAGTATGAAATCGGCGAACGCAATCTTGATGAACTCCAGACCACTATTGCCGAACTAAGATCTAAAATGGATTCTGTCGGCACCGTCAACCTTCTGGCCATCGAAGAGTATGAAGAGTTAAAACAACGCTACGATTTTCTGATATCCCAGCAAAAAGATTTGGAAGAGGCCCGGGAAGCGCTGCTTGAAGCCATCCGCAAGATCAACCGCACAACGAAAAGCCTCTTTGAGGAAACCTTCATCAATGTCCAAAAGACCTTTCAAGAGTACTATCAGGTCCTATTCCGGGGTGGAGAGGCGCGGCTGGTTTTGGTCGACGAGACCAATCCGCTAGAATCAGGCATCGATATTGTCGTTCGTCCGCCCGGGAAAAAACTTCAGCACATCACACTCCTATCCGGTGGTGAAAAAGCGCTGACGGCCATCGCGCTACTTTTTGCTCTCTTTAAAATCAAACCCTCTCCCTTTTGTGTGCTTGACGAAGTGGACGCCCCGCTGGACGAGGCCAACATTGACCGCTTCCTCACCGTGCTCAGGACTTTTTTGGAGACATCGCAGTTCATCATTACGACCCATAACCGGAAGACGATTGCGATGGGCGACTCGCTTTACGGCGTCACCATGCAGGAAGCCGGCGTCTCAAAAATTGTTTCCGTTAAGATCAACAACGAAGAAACTGCCCCATCTGAAAAGCCGGCGCTTGCCGCTTCCGTTCAAGACAAAGTTACCGCTTGAGTCTCGCCAATTACCTCACCCTTGCCCGCATTTTATTAATCCCTTTTTTCTTTACTGCGCTTGTTTCTTATCAACCCGGTAAAGAATATTACCGGTGGGCCGCTTTCGGTATTTTTCTCACAGCTTCACTTACGGATGCGTTGGATGGTTTTCTCGCCCGGCTGACGAAGCATCAAACTCGTCTGGGTAGGTTTCTCGACCCTTTAGCGGATAAATTGTTGCTTTTGAGCGGTTACCTCGGCCTCCTTTTTGTCGAGGCCCTGTCTTACCGACCACCGCTTTGGATTACGGTCACAATTGTGTTTCGGGATTTTCTAATTATCCTTGGGCTTATCCTCATCTATCTCTTAACGGGCACGGTCCGCGTTAAGCCGAACTATCTCGGGAAATGCACAACGGCCATTCAGATGGCGACGCTTGTGGCCATCCTGCTGAATTGGAAAATCGCCATTTTATTTTGGTACCTGATGGCTTTCTTGACAATTCTTTCTTGTCTAGTCTATGTCGTTCGTGAAATGAAAATCATCCGGAAAATGCCCGATGGATAAACTTTTTTTTCTTATCCTCGCCTACTTTCTAGGGTCCATTCCCTTCGGGTTAATCATCGCAAAGAAGGTGAAGGGGATTGATATCCGCGACCACGGCAGCCGGAATGTTGGCGCCACGAATGTCTTTCGGGTGGTGGGCAAAAAATGGGGTTTGCTGGTTTTTTTTCTTGATTCGCTGAAAGGGTACGCCGCCGTTTCTTTCCCCGCAACATTGAATGACTCATTTCCCTGGCTCCTTGTTTTTGCTGCCGCTGCAATTTTAGGTCATACGTTTTCTTGCTGGCTGCATTTCCGCGGTGGGAAGGGGGTTGCGACGTCGCTGGGTGTTTTTCTTGCCTTAGCACCTGCGCCGGCGCTCATCACATTCGCCCTTTGGGTTGTCAGTTTTGCCGTGACACGGATTATTTCTTTATCTTCTCTCGTTGCTGCCTTTGCCTTTCCTATCGTGGTCGTTGCAACTTTTCACCATCGACCCGAATTGCCATGGCTTCTTCCTGTCGCCATCCTGCTTCTTTTTTTTATTGTTTTCACTCATCGCGCCAACATCGAGAGACTTGCCAAAAGGGAAGAAAGACGCCTTTTCTGATTCGTAAAATAAATATTGATTTATTTAAAAACTTTGCTAAACTCCTCCCCGCTGTCACCTCGCGTTTTGTTTCCTCAAGCTTTTAACCCAGAGGAGACAATTCCATGCAAGCTGAAGAAGAACACCCCATTTATTCCTTTCCCAAGAACCGAGATGAGGAAATCCGGATTTTCGTTAGGAAATATAAAGGCAGGTACTACATCGACTTACGCGTATGGTACCAAGTCGATGGCACGGAGGTCTTTAAGCCGACAAAGAAAGGGGTCATTTTTTCCCTGGGGCTCCTTTCAGAATTCAAAAAAGGTATCGACCGGCTTCTAAAAGCGGGAGAGAAATTCAGGAATACTGAGGAGGTCGCCGTCAGCTAAACTAGACCTTTACAGACTTTGCCTAACCCAGTAAAATGACACGAGTTCCAATCATTTTACTGCCTTCATGCACATTAAAAAATCGTCGTCAGACCCGTTACGTAAGACCAAGGAGATCATCATGAGCGACAAAAAACGCATTGAGAAAGAATCAAGCAAAACAGAAAAAGGTGGAACGGAATCAAGAAAACTGTCTGCCGAAAAACAAAAAGCCTTAGAACTGACGCTCCTGCAGATTGAAAAGCAATTCGGCAAAGGATCCATCATGAAATTGGGGGAAGGGCATCACGAAAAAGTTCCCGCCATCTCGACGGGTGCTTTGAGCCTCGACATGGCGACGGGTATCGGCGGGGTCCCGCGTGGCCGTGTCATCGAGATTTTCGGGCCCGAATCGAGCGGTAAGACAACCTTGACGCTTAGCATCGTGGCACGTGTTCAGGCCCAAGAGGGGGTTGCAGCTTTTATCGATGCCGAACACGCCCTCGATCCCGCTTATGCTCAGAAAATAGGCGTGAAGGTTGATGATTTGCTCATCTCCCAGCCTGACTCCGGCGAACAAGCTCTTCAAATCGTTGAGATGCTGGTTCGTTCCAATGCGGTAGACCTTATCGTGGTGGACTCGGTCGCTGCGCTTGTCCCACGCGCTGAAATCGAAGGAGAAATGGGCGACTCCCACATGGGGCTTCAGGCCCGGTTGATGTCGCAGGCTTTACGGAAACTGACCGGCATCATCAATCGCTCGAAGACCTGTCTTATTTTCATCAACCAGATTCGCGACAAGATTGGTGTTATGTTCGGTAATCCCGAAACGACACCCGGAGGCAAGGCCCTGAAGTTTTACGCCTCAATGCGCCTTGATATCCGCCGCATTGCCACCCTCAAAAAGGGCGAAGACGCCATCGGAAACCGCGTGCGTGTAAAACTCGTAAAGAACAAGGTAGCGGCCCCGTTCAAACAGGCGGAATTTGACATCTTGTTTGACGAAGGGATTTCCCGCTCCTCCAGCATCATTGATCTTGCGACAGAGAAGCAAGTCATCGATAAATCCGGGTCTTGGCTGATTTACAATAATGAAAAAATCGGGCAGGGCCGCGATGCCGCACGGATGTTTCTGAAAGAAAACCCCAAACTCCTCGAAGAGATTGAGGCGAAGGTCCGCGACAAGATGCTCGGCGAAGAAACCACCGTCGCACAAGCACATTAATTCACCGAACAGGGAAGGGCGGTTGGATTCAACTGCCCTTCCTTTTTCATCTTTGCCGGTGCCAACGACTCCGATGGATGATTTCGGAAATTCCCAGAAAAAACAGGCGTGGATATCCTGTCTCAAGCTGCTTGCCGCGACGCCGAAAACTCGCCGGGAGCTCGATAAGCGGCTTATCGAACGCGGTTTTGACAAAGAGATTGTTGAAGAGACCCTCAACCGTCTGGAGGAGCAGGGCCTCTTGAGCGACCGCGCCTACGCTTCAAATTTATTGCAAAAGTATACGGAGTTTCAACCTTCCGGCCGCCGTAAAATCGCATTCGAAATGAAACGCCGCGGTGTCTCCCCAAAATTGTGTGAGGAGCTTCTTGCCAAGATCGATCCGGAGGAAGAATTGAAAAAGGCGCGCGAGGTGGCGTTTTCACGTTGGGAAAAGTTAAAGGGGATCAGCCAAGAAAAGCGCGAGAAACGCGTCTACGATTTTTTGATCCGCCGCGGATTCGATTTTCAAATTTGCCGCGATTTAATCGACGAGTTTTTAGAAAGCGGCTCGGATGCTTAAAAAAGAGCTGACCTTTTGGGATTCGGCTGCGATTATTATCGGCAGCGTCATCGGCGTCGGGATTTTCCGTGTGCCAAGTGTGGCCGCACAGTTTGTCACCGATCCTCATCTAATTCTGCTTGTTTGGGTTGCCGGCGGTGTCATTGCCCTTTTGGGTGCCCTTTGTTATAGCGAGCTTTCTTCAACTTATCCCGAAACTGGCGGTAATTACGTTTATCTTAAATACGCCTACGGCCCATGGGCGGCATTTCTTTTCGGATGGTCGAAACTTGCAGTGATTCGGACGGCCTCCATTGCCAGCATCTCGTTTGTCTTTGCCGAATATTTAAGGAACTTCGCGCCCTATGAAATCGACCGCATCCGCGTAGTTGCGATCGCCATGATTTGGTCATTAACCACTTTGAATATTCTCGGGCTACGGTATGGCAAATGGCTTCAGAATGTGTTGGGGCTCGGAAAGATCACTGCTCTTTTGGCGGTCATTTGTTTGGGTTTTGCTTCAGGTAAAGGCGATTGGAGCCATTTGAGCCAAACCGTACAACCATCGTTGGCGCATTCGCCCCTCGTCAGCTTTGGTTTGGCGCTTGTCCCGGTTTTGTGGACGTACGGAGGATGGCATGAAAGCACGTTTGTCGCAGCGGAATTTAAAAATTCGAAACGCGACCTGCCGCTTTCTTTACTGAGCGCCACCGCTTTGATTACCGTCTTGTACCTGGCCGTCAATCTTGTTTATGTTTATTTATTTCCTCCGGCCACATTGCCTGGCCGACCCCTAATCGCGGCCGATGCCATGGATCTTGTTTTTGGTGGTTCGGGGAAAAAAATCATCTCGGCCATTATTCTTTTGAACGTTCTAGGCGTTCTTAATACGGTCATTTTAACGGGCGGCCGGATCCCGTATGCTTTGGCGCAGGATCATCCTCTTTTCAATTTCTTGAAGGACACGAGCCAGAGATTTCATACGCCGCATTTTGCTTTAGTGACGAATGCAGCCTGGGCCAGCGTTTTGGTGCTGGCCGGGACATTCGACAAGCTGCTTTTCTTTTACTCGGCCGCCGTCTGGCTTTTTTTTGCCGTCGCCAGTTTCGGAATTTTTCGGCTTCGGCGAAAGTTCCCGGACCGGCAACGTCCATTTTCCGTTTGGGGTTATCCTTTGACGGTGCTTCTTTTTTCATCGGCGTCAGCGGCGATCTGCATCAATACTTTGCTTCACTCGCCGGCGTCCTTCGTGGGTTTTTTGATCATCCTCTCCGGCATCCCGCTTTATTGGATCTCCGAAAGGATGCGTAAAAAGGCGGTTTCTCTTGAAAGTTGATCAAATCAGACAATCTTTTCTTGAGTTCTTCGAAAAAAAGGGGCACACGGTCGTTGCTAGCGACTCCCTTGTGCCGCAGAACGATCCCACTCTGCTTTTCACCGGCGCGGGGATGAATCAGTTTAAGGAAAACTTTCTCGGGCTTAAAAAAGATCTGAAGCGCGCCGCAAGCTCCCAAAAATGCCTGCGCACAGGCGACCTTGATGAAGTCGGACGGACCGCATTCCATCATTCCTTTTTTGAAATGCTGGGCAATTTTTCCTTCGGGGATTATTTCAAGAAAGAGGCCATCGAATGGGCCTGGGAATTCCTTACGCGCAGCCTTAAGATCCCGAAAGAGAGGCTGCGCGTAAGTGTCCACTGGGATGACCGGGAGGCGTTCGACATTTGGAGTAAAATTGTTCGCTCCGATTGGATTTACAAACTCGGCGACAAGGACAATTTCTGGCCCTCCAACGCCCCGAAGAACGGTCCCAACGGCCCTTGCGGCCCTTGCTCCGAAATTTATTTCGATATGGATCCATCGAAAGGCGCCGGCGGTTCGGTCGAAGACTCAAGCCGTTTCACCGAAATTTGGAACCTTGTTTTTACCCAATTTGACCGGCAAGATGGCGGAAAGCTCGTCCCGCTTGCCCAGAAGAACATCGATACCGGCATGGGTCTTGAGCGCTTGGCTTGTGTCCTGCAAGGCAAACGGACTAATTTTGAAATCGATTCTTTCCAGCCCATTCTTGAGTCGATTGAAAAAAATTTGAAGGT
>Ga0209726_10007076_pt1 | contig 12691 bp, 12 predicted proteins | sample Subgrocontami54m_FD_187453 | JGI IMG/M metagenome (GOLD analysis project Ga0209726, IMG submission 187453) | Subsurface groundwater microbial communities from S. Glens Falls, New York, USA - GMW46 contaminated, 5.4 m (SPAdes) (version 3) | ecosystem: Environmental > Aquatic > Deep subsurface >... | reverse complement strand
CGCGTTCCCGGGCCAGAGAGAAACGCCAAGCCGTGTTGACAAGGCAGATAGGTTCCGACGTGCTGCCAGCACTACTCCCGCTCTGAAGTGAGCTCCTTCTCAGCCTGGCCCCACGGTCCGCCCCTCACTACAGTCAAGGCTGAATATCCAAGGAAACCGAAACATGACTTCAAATCCAATCGAACACGCACTTCCGCGCACTAAGCACACCGCCAACCTCAAACGCCTTCTTGAGCCCCGCCGGAAACGGAACACCACCGCAGTCATCAGACGTGTAGTTGAGCAGGAGTTGGAGCAGAGACGGAAGTGGCTGGAAAGTCAGGATCCTGTTGATTCGCTCGCAGACATGCTTGCGGGATACTTGGGGCCGCCCCAATCCGAGGACGACCGTTGGCAAAGCCAGCTTCGCGCCATCAGCTTGCGGTACATCCAAGAGAGTTTTCGAGTGCCCGATCCAGAATCCACGTGGCGAGACTACGCTGCGGAGGCGCTGAGCAACGGGACAGACCGCTATCTTCGCTTGCTCGGCGAGCTCGCAGAACGGGGAGACCCGCAGGCCCTCTTGTCACTCGCCAAATTGAGTATCGAGTTGGTCGAGCGAACCAACAGGCTCGCCCTGCTCAATGGAACCAGACTCCGGCCCTTCACGACCACGTGCTTCCATTGGCCAGTTCTGAAGTCACCCCATCCCGGTTTCGCCCAGAGCGAAAACCAGTTCTTCCAAGCCCTCGCGATAGGATCGTCGCCCGACCTTCCGATTCTTGATGTTTGCTGCAAATGGAAACCCGATGACGAAGCTGGTAGATTGGCACTCGATGCATGGCGAGAGATCACTTTCGCACGCAACCACGTCCCCTTGGTCCCGCAATTTGGTTCCCGCTGGCGGATAGAAGCCAGGGACCTGCCACGCTTTCGGGAAGATCCCCTTGCTTGGTTCCGAGTGGCAAGGGAGCGGTGGGAGGCGGAGCCTTCAATGCTGACGACACTGAACAAGAAAGTGCCACGGAAGAAGCAGAGGAAGGATGGTGAGCTCAGTAGCCATGTCTTCAAGATGCTTCGCGAAAAGTTCCTCAGCATGGCGGGAGACATCGCCGAAACGGCGAAAGCGCGAGCTGCAAGTCGAGGCCGGTGCACGAATTGAGGCGCTGTAGCCGTGCAACCATGTGAGCGATGTTCGCTCACGTATGTTGCAGAACACCGAAAACACCGCTGGCGTTGGCGGCCATCTCACAACGCTCCCGCTCCACGAGGCGGCCGCTCAAGCCTCGCAGCCCCTGCCGGTCCGACCGGAGTTTGTTCGCCTGCCGAAGCCCGGCATTCTGTGCGCGTGGACGGGACTCAGCCGCAGCAAGCTCAACGAACTGATTTTGCCGTGCGCTGGGAACAGTTTCCGACCTCCGGTATCTTCCAAGGTCCTTCGCAAGTCAGGCGCGGTACGCGGAGTTCGACTGATCATTTTGGAAAGTTTGCTGGCGCATTTGCGAAGCCTGCCCGACGGCGCCGGTCACAATCAGCAGGGCGGAGACGTATGACGGCGACTACAGGCATCCCCTTCAAAGAACTTGAGCGCGCTCTCGACTGGCTCGGCTTCCTTGTTCAGGCCAGGCGTCACGCCCTCGAGAATCAGAAGCCAGCCTTCGGTGCAGTCTGCGAGCGCGAAATGTTCGTCGAACTTCGCCGGCTCGGGAAAATGAGCGCACAGCGATCAAGAAAAGGCGCAGCCGCCACATGAACACCCCGACTTTGCCGCTGCCAGAATCCCTGCTCCACATCTTCACCAGCCCGCCGTGTCGGTGAGCCATTCCATTCATACCGCCAGCGCCGCCGAACAATTCCGCGCCGCTATGCTCGCCGCCGGACTCGACTGCGACGAGAGAGTCGCCGCCGACGGGAAGCTCCATCGCTTCAAAGCCAGCAATGACCGCGAGCCGAACAGTTGGTTTGTCTTGTATCCCGGCCCGCCCGTTGCCGGCGCGTTTGGTTGCTGGAAGCGCGACCTCAAAGAGACGTGGTGCGAGCGCGGCGCGCGTGCCATGTCGCAAGTCGAATGGCAGCGCGTGCGCGAGCAGTGGCGGCGTGCGGACACGGAGCGCGACCGAGCCGAAGCCGGGCGCCACGCCGAAGCGCGAGAGGAAGCCGCGCGAATTCTCAACGACGCCAAGCCGCCGCAGAGTCACGCCTACCTGGATCGGAAATCCGTGAAGCTTTTCGGCGACGTGCGCGAGCATCGCGGCAGACTGGTGTTGCCGTTGCGCGACGCCAGCGGAGAACTTCATTCGCTGCAATTCATCGGCGCGGACGGCGCGAAAAAGTTTCTGACTGGCGGACGTATCGCCGGTTGTTTCTTCACGCTCTGCGACAAGGCGAACGGCCCCATTGTGCTTTGCGAAGGCTACGCGACCGCCGCGAGCATCTGCGAAGCGACCGGCCTTGCGACCGTGGCCGCCATGAACTGCGGCAACCTGCCCGCCGTGGCCAAAGCACTTCGCGCCCGCTGGCCGGCGTGCGAATTGATCGTGGCCGCTGACGACGACCGCGAGACGCCCGGTAATCCCGGCCTGACGAAGGCGAGCGAAGCCGCCAAAGCCGTCGGCGCGAAACTGGCCGTTCCGAAGTTCAAAGACATTTCGACGAAGCCAACCGACTTCAACGATCTGGCCGCAAGCGAAGGACTCGACGCCGTGAAAACGCAAATCGACAACGTCACATCACCGACCGCCACGGCGAACTGCAAACCCGGATCCCTCGCCGCCGAGTACCTTGACACCGAGCCAGCCGCGGAGCGGCAGGTGATTGAACCGCCGCTGAAGTATTCGCCTCCGCCGCTCACGCTCCTTCCGTGCGTGCTGCGCGATTACGTTCGGGCCATCGCCGAGTCTCTCGACGTTGACGTGGCTTTCGTCTTCTTACCGATTCTGAGTGCGCTTGCCGCTGCGATTGGCAACAGTCGGAATCTTCGCGTGAAGAAAGGCTTTGTGCAGCCTGCGATTCTCTGGACGGCGATTGTCGCCCGGAGCGGCTCCAAGAAATCGCCCGCGCTTTCCGCCGCCACCACGTTCTCCTGCGCCCGCGAGCGCGAACTTCTTCGACTCAACGCCGCCGCCGAAACCGTCTTTGAACAGCAGCACCGGGAATGGGACGCGACGCCGAAGAAAGCGCGCGGCGAAGAACCCAAACCACCGCCGCGCCTGACGTGCCTCCTCGACGACCTGACGCTGGCCGTAGTCGCGCCCATCCTCCGCGATAATCCACGCGGCGTGCTCGTAGCCAAGGACGAACTGGCCTCGTGGCTGGGATCGTTCGGACAGTTCTCAAAAACGGCGGGCGGAGCCGCCGCCGACGTGAGCGGCTGGCTGAGTCTCTTCAACGGCGAGCGGCTGCTCCTGGACCGCAAGACCAACCGCGAATCGCACCGCATCTTCCATCCCCGCCTCAGCATCGCGGGTTGCATCCCGCCCTCCGTGTTGCGCGGCGCGCTGACGAAGGATTTCTTCCAGCGCGGTCTGCCCGCCCGGATTTTCTTCGCCGCGCCACCGCCGCGCGCGAACGTCTGGACGGACGCCGAAGTGCCTGCCGGCTTGGAGTCCGCAGCCGCCGCGATTTTCAGACGGCTCTTCGCGCTCGAAGCGGATGAACGCGAGGACGGTCCTGTGCCCGTGGAACTATCCGTTGCACCCGACGGATTGGAACTGTTCAGAGATTTCTACAATCGCGTTGGACACCACGCCGTTGAATCAGGTGAACGGGAGGAAGCCGCGTGGTCGAAGCTGACGGGCGGCGCAGCACGCCTGTCGCTCGTCGGCCACCTCGCCCACGGACTCGACGGAATTCCTGTCGGCGGCCCTCTCATGGAGGCCGCTGTGGAACTGGCCTCCTGGTTCGGCCACGAAGCGGAGCGGATGTACGCCTCCTTTCACGAATCACCAGGAGCAGCCCTGTGCCGCCGGCTCGTCGAATTCCTCGAGCGGCGCAGCGACCTCGCGACAGTCAGGGAGATTGCCGACAATTTCCGCCCGCTCAAGAACCAGACCGAAGAAATCGAGCGGTACCTGAACGGCCTCGTCGCCTCCCAACGTGGTGAATGGCTGCCCAGCACCGCCGGAGAAAAAGGCGGAAGGCCAACGCGGAGATTCCGCTTGTTCTCGGACGCGCCTGCCTGTCCGTGTCCGGGAAACCCCGAAAATGCTTTGGAAAACAGTGGTTTCACGGACACGGACACTCCCGGCGTCGGAAAGAACGGTGGTTTCCCGGACGCTCCTGCCCCGTCTGTGGAGAATTCGTCGGCTGCTGAAATCGAACCTGAGCTTGTCCCTGCCGACCTGATATGAACCCGCACGACGTTTTTCTTGAAGCGCGCAAGCGCGGTCTGCGAATCGCGGCAGCCGGCGACAAACTGGCCGTCATGCCGAAAGGCGCGTGCCCGCCCGACTTCGCCGACGTGTTGCGCCAGCATAAGACTGAGCTTCTCGACTGGCTATCCCGTCCACCGTGCCCCGCCTGGCGGGCCGTCCCGCCCTCAGACCTGCCGCTCCACCCGCTCCCGCCACGACCGACACCCGCCGACGCCCGGCGCGTCGTGGATTTCATCACACGCCAGACAAACGGCGCAGACGCGCTCTGCGACTGGTGCCTTCGACGCGAGCTTGCCTACTGGACCGCCTATCACTGGCCGGACGCTCTTTGCTGCTACGCCGCCGCGCGGGACGCTGCTTGCTGGCAGTGGAACCGGAGCGAAGCCGACGTGTGGACATTCCTTCAGGCCACGCAAGAGGCAGCGGCCCCAACACGAGCGCAAAGACAAACCGCATGAGCCACAAGCCGCGCGACCTGCAACCCGACCTGCCCGGACTCCCCGGCCGGCCTCCGCGCGAGCTCGTGGTGAACGGCCCCGAGCTTGAGACAACCCTTGCCGAACTGAGGAACCGAGGCGCGATCCTCGAAGCCCTCGAAACCGTGCCGGGCTGTAATGGGCAGTGGCGTCTGCGGCTGCGCTGGCCCGCGCACTGGCGCTGCCAACTTCCGCCACTTCCAGCGAAGGCTGGCGGAACCTGACAGCACGCCCGGAAGTGGCTGCGCTGAAAACGCCCCGCCGCGGTCACACCTTCTAGATGTCATGGGGGCCGGTCTTGAACGTGACGGCTTCGTTGCCGTCCAGGCAGAGGACGGCCCGCAAGTCGCGTCCTGAGGCTGGCGCGAGACTGAGTTCCGAGAAATCACAATCCCCAAGACTCCCAAAACTCCCGAAACCCCACAGTCCTGGGAGTTGCGGGAGTTTTGGACTGGCTCGGCAAGGACCTCGCACGACAACCAAGCTTTCAGCCGCTTCACTCGCCCCGTGCTTTACTCATGCACTCGGGGTCCGAATCATCACACACGAAAAGCAGAATTTCGTCCGAGCCGCTCAGCAGATCGCCAACTCCCTCGATCCACTCCAAAACTTCGATCCAGCCGCTGCCATTATCCACGCCCATCTTGGTGTGGCCACTGGACTCTGCTTCGTACAGCGTTTCCGTTTCAGGGTGGCCACCACCGACGACAATCGCGCAGCCAATCCGAAAAGCGCTTTCGTCAATGTAAAACGTCGCCCACCATGCATCGTAATCATCATGGCGGTCCAACCACCGAAAGCCTGCACGGAATTCCACTTTCACGCCCTTGGTCACGCGCGGCAGCCGTTCCAATGCGAACAAGGCGTGTGCCAAACCCGCCAGCTCCTGCGGCGTGACCTGGGGCAAGGCGCAAAAACCCCGAGTGAAGCGAACGACGGCTTCGAGCAAGTCCTGTTCACGTTCACCTATCGGGAATTCTTCCATAGTCGTGGCGCTGTCCGGTCCCGGCTGCGGCGGCTGAGACTCGATCACTGGCTGCGGTTCCGGAACCTCCTTGTGAGACAGCAGCACGCTCAGGTCGCTCACGGGAAAGACTTGGAATTCACCTGGCGCTTCGGCATGGGGGCGGTAGCCCGAATGGCTCATTGAGAAGTTGCCAATCCTCAGCGCCGCGGCGTCGACTTCCACAGTCAAGTGCTTCTTGCCGACATACGTTTGAAGCACTCCCAGGAACCGGGCGCGAGGCAGGATGCACTGCCCATCCTCGAACACCAGCGCCTCAGTTCCCGCGATTGTTTGGTTCGATTCGACGAACACACGCGCGGCGCACGCGAACAATCGCACGTCAGCGTCAGCTTTCTTTTGACCGGGCATCCGCTTGCCGACCTGCTGAACCATCTTGATAAACACTTTCAGTTCAATCGTGAATTTCACGCTGCCTTTCCGGCCCAAACGAACTCACCGCCTTCCGTCTGCCGAAACCTCTCGCGGGGCACGTCCGTTTTGTTTTGACTTTGCCCCCCGTCCGCCGCTATCCTCGCGGCAATGCGGGTTTCCGCAGGTGGACAGTTCGTAAGGGCTGGCGTGAGAAAGGCTCCGAAAGGAGTCTTTTTCATTTTAGAGCCACTTGATTCCATAGCCTTCCACTTGGCCTCGCCACTCGTTGCGGTTGAACTTGGCCGCGACTGCGCCGTAAATCTTCTTGCCGAAAACTTCGCCGGGGTCAGGGATCAGACCGCTCTCAAGGAGAAGTTGCTGCTTGACCGGGTAGGCCAGCACATCGGCCAGTTGCAGGCCGGCGATGTTGAACTTCTTCGGCTGAATCTTGATGTCCCTGCTCGTCAACGCACGTTGATGCTGTTCGTGGCTGAAATAGGTCGAGCCGCTCTCGTACACCCGCCGGTAAGCCTGCTTGAGCTGCAAATCTTCCTCGCGGCCACGCGATTCGGCCATCACGTCGCCCACGGCGTTCTTGTAGTTCAGCCAACCGCTGTAACGCTCCAACATCGCCGCAAGGCAATAGTGGTAGGGGTGAAAAGGGTCGCTGTACCGCTGGTAGTGCGCTTGCTTGTCCAACGCGACACAAATCATCTTGAACCGGGCGCGGCTCACAATTTCGAGCAAGCCCGCGTCAAAGCGATTCCGTGTGTCTTCATCCTGCAAAATACCGAACGCGCCTTTGCAGTTGATGATGTCTGAGCGGTGCAACACCACGGGATTGTCCGGGCGCTGGCCGAACAGGTTCAATTTGAACCGTTCCAAATCGCTTGCGAAAGCGTTGTAATCCCGTGCTTGGTGAAACCAGACACCCAGCAACGCGAGGTAACGATGTTGCACCTCTGCCACCTTTTCATAAGTGTGATCGCCGGACTCATCAATGTAGAGCCGGTAGCGCGGCGGTTTCGGAACCGACGGCGGGACGGGCAGTGGCGACGGCGGCGATGGCGTGGACTCGCTCATTCTCCAGTCGTCTCCTCCACGATTTTGATTTCCTCCGGCGTCAGGCCGTAGAGGGCGTAAACCTGTTGGTCTATCTCGCGCTCCAACGCGCTCGTTTTGGCCCTCATTTCTTCTCCTTCTTCGGCTTCATCCGAAAGCGCCCCGCCGCCATTTCTTCGACCTTGCCGGCAGACTTCAAGACGGTTTCGAGGCTGTAGTTTGGCAAGGGGCGGTCTTTGTCCAAGTAGCCGGCAAGATACTCGACAGCGCCGATGTCCAAGGCCATGCGCTCGGTGACGAAATAGGCGACGGCTTCCGCCTCGAACTCGCGCGCGGTGAGATCCATTCCCCGGCGTTCCGGCCACCAGCCCCGCTCCGTCTCGCCCTGATGACCGCAGAAAACATGGGCGCGTTCGTGGGCCAGCGTTCCCAATTTCTGCGCGTCGGTGTGTTTCACGTTCAGTGAAACATGGAAGTCGTGGGCGCGGCCAGAGACACGCTCGACGCGGCCAGCCAAATCTGTCGCGTAGTCGCGTTCCTCGATGACGATGCCGACTGACGGGCAGGCTTTTTTCAGGTTGGGCAGCGCCGAAGGAGGCGGCTGGCCGCGAGCGGGGAAGGGATTCGTCACCGTTTCTGGCAGTGGGCGCGCAAGCGGGCCGTCTGGCTCAGTGTCGCTCACGTCGAAGACGAAGGCGACGGGACCCATCGTTTGCAGGATGACATAAGGGCGTGCGCCCGGCTTCACCCGGCGGCCATATTGCTGTTCCCAGACGGGAGCGCGGAGCGCGTAACGGATGCCGGGGTTCTGGACGTGCAGGAGCATGGCGTTGTAAGGCGCCAGGTGCGGAAAGTGGCGGCTGAATTCCAGCAACTCCTTCAACTCGCCCGACGTGCGGTAGGCCAGCGCGCGTGAAACCAGTTCGTCAAGCATCCGTCGGGAATCGTCGGCACTGCTCGGAAGACTGGGACGCAGCGCGCCGGGAGTTGTCATGCGCTGGCCGCCTCCACGATTTTGATTTCCTCCGGCGTCAGGCCGTAGAGGGCGCAAACCTGTTGGTCTATCTCCCGCTCCAATGCGCTCGTGTCGGCGGCGGGATGCTTCTGCTTGGCGGCGGCAACCTGCTCAACGAGTTTCACAACGCCTGCTTGCTTCGCGGGGCTGACCTTGGGCAAAGGGAGAAGTTTGAGATATTCACCTTTGATTTTCGGGAAAGTTTTCCGGTCGTCTCGGAACTTGTTAAGCCAATAAAAGCGAACCGCTGCCGAGTTCAACACACCCAACAAAAACCGTGGGTCAACGGTGTTCGTCTTCGGGACAATCATGAACGCGGCGTTCAAAACGGCGTAGCCTCGCGTGTCGAGGCCGCCCTCCGGGTATTCTCCAATCTGTCGAACAAGAATCTTGTTCTTTGCGTTGTGAATTTCTTCGTCCCAGCATCCGCCACGCTTCGCGGCTCGACTGAAGTAACAAAAGCGGTTGGTAAACGTAATGAGGAAGCGGTGAACATCTTTCCCGGCGTAGCATTCGCGGTGAAACTTCGTCAGGGAAGACTTGGTGGCTGGAGATACCACAACGTCCTGCGGATATTCGCTGCGGTCTCTCAACTGCATCCCAAAATTGATTGAGGCTGCCGAGCCAAATGTGTCTCCCGCCTGAGACATCTTGCGAAGGAGGGAATCAGCACCTGTCCCGGAACGCGGAACGAGCAAGCACATCTCATCCACTAGGTCGCCTTGCTTCACCCGCGATTTTTCTTCGAGTTGCAGAGTGAAGGCGTCAATCGCTGCCTTGAAGAACGATGTGGAGGCACTGCTGGCGTTATCCCTGTGAGCGATAAACACAAGGTTGTGAACGCTCGCATCAAAGACGCCATCATCGAAGAAAACAAGTTTCTCAAGTTCTGTCTCTGTCAGCAGGAAACGGCGCAAGGGGACGGTGTAGTTGTTTGACGCGAAGTTTGACGGCGTGATGTAACAAATTGTTCCTCGCTTCTTGAGGAGGTTCACGCCGCGCTCGATGAACAGGTGGTAGAGGTCGAGTTTGTAAGAAGCGACCTTAAAGTGCTGCCGGAAATACTCGTTCAATGCCGCGTCTCGATTTCCGGCTTGTAGCAAAACGTAAGGCGGATTTCCTTCGCAGATGTCGAATCCGTCCGAGATGCCAAACATCCATTCGGGATCGAAGAAATCTGCCGAAGCGTTCTGGTCGTAGGGATTCCACGAGGCGAGTTTTGTTGCGGTGTCCTTGTCCCAACCATCGTGCTTTAGTAGTTCGGCAATTTCGGCGCGGAGTTTTTCGTCCTGTTCGCGGCATTTCCTTTTTTGAGTCAAGGAACGGGCGAGGAAGTGGCTTCGCCGCACTTCCCGGAGCTTGGCTTCCTTGGCGTCAATCTCGCGGTTGCGTAGCAATTGCTGGCCGGGCCGGTTCACGCCAATGAGCGTGTTGGCCGCGACGAACTTCGTTTCCAGGTTCGGCAACGGGCGCACGCCGCGATTGGGCTGCGAGTCGTCAATCTTTTGGTCCACGATGAGCGAGATGAAGAACCGCATCTTGGCGATCTGGACGGCGATGGGCTGGATGTCCACGCCGTAAATGCAGTTCTCAATCAGGTAGAGCTTGCGCCCGTAATCCAGTTCGTTGTGCTCAAAGGCTTCGTCGATGCCGGTGATTTGCTGCTCCAGTTCACGCACGGCGCGCTCGCGAACGGTGGCGTCGTCAATCTTTTCGGCGGCAGCCATCGCGTCGCGGACGCGGGCAATCTGGCGTTCCTTCCATTTCTCGTTGCGCGGGTCGAGCTTGCCGAGAATGAAAACGAGCTTGTGCAAAATGCCCATCGGGAACGCGCCCGAGCCAACCGCCGGGTCGAGGGATTTCAGGGAGTCAATGGCGGCAATGAGCGCGTCCACTTCCGGCGCGGTGAACTGGTGCGGCTCGTTGTTGTAGGCGAACAGGTGGCGGAGACGGGCCTCCACGTCTTTCGCGGTCGGCACTGCTGCTTCCAATTTCGTTTTCAGGTAAGCGATGAGCGCCTCGTCCACCATGTAGTTGACGATTTCGCGCGGTGTGAAAAAGGAGCCGGTCTGCTTGCGCGCCGTGGCTCCGGTTTCCGGGTTGTAGGCGGCGAGCAGGTTCTCGAACACCTTGCCGGACAATTCCGGGTCGAGCGCGATTTCCTCCTCAATGGGCGTGTTCTCCGTGATGGTGAACTTGTAGTGGTCGAAGGTGTGAATCAGGCCGCGCACTTTGACTTTCTTGAATTTCGTGTCGCCGTAATTCTCACTCAAGTCCACCTCGCGCTCCGCGCCGAAGAAAAGAAAGTCGGGCACGGTGGGCTGGCTGTCTTCGCGGCGGGAGAAGCCGTCAATGCGGACATAACGGGGCTTGGCATTTTCACCCAGGTCTTTGTCGAGGCACTCAAAAAGTCCGCCGTTGAGGAACGGGATGTTTTTGAAAATGCCGAGCGCGTCATTCGGATTTTGAAACAACTCGCGATGGCGATAGAGGCTGTGCGCCATGAAGTTTTGTTCCTCTTTCGTCCAGCCGCGCGCGTCCATTTCGGTGTTGAGCGTGGCGAAGAAGAGGTTTTGCAGGATGGCTTTGTAGAAAACGGATTCCTTGTCGCTGGTCTTCGTGGGCGCAAAACCCTTGAGGTTTTGCGCCAGCTCGCGCTCGTCGAACAGTTTGTCCGGGATGAGTTTCTTCTCCTTCACGAACCAGCAGAACATGAGGCGCGTGATAAGGCGGATGACGGAAATGTGATCCTTGCCATTCTGCTTGGGGGCATCCTTGGGAAATTCCGCGTGGTCCAGCGCCCAGAAATACCAGTTGGCGATTTCCTGGAAGAACCGCTTGTTGAGTTCGGAACTGTCGAGGGTCTTCTGCCAGGCCGCGTGGAGCGCGACGAAGTTCGCGAAGTCGTGCGCCTCGCGCAAGGCATCGAAAGACAGGTCAAACAGAATTTCTACGTGGGCGCGGTGCGGGTCGGCCACGCGGATGTCTTTGATGAGCGTGACCTTTTCCAGCACGTCTTTGGACTCCTCGCGCTTGTGGAGGCGGCGATTGATGACCGCCAGCGTGAGGGTGTCGCCATGCCGGAACAGGAGCATGGCCGGCATGGCGAACAGGCGGTTGACGGCGCGGGTGATGCCGGAAAGCTCGGTGCGCGTGTAATACGGCTTCTTGAGCGTGATGGCGAAGAACAGATAGGACTCCATCGCCGCGCCGTTCCACTTGCCTTTGCTGTCGAAAAGGAACTGCTGGCTGCCGCCGGCGGCGGCGCGGACTTCGTCGTCGGTGAGTTGGAACAGGAAATCCACCGATTGCCAGTCGTCGAGCGAGGCTTGTGTTCGATTCAGTTTGGAGCCTTGGTCGAAGTGGGTGAGGAAGGTCTCCTTGGTGTTCGGCGTCAGGGCGAGGCGCTTTTCGCTGCGGTAGCCGAGGGCCTCAAACAGGGCGGTGGCCGCGGCGGCGAGGGGCCTTCCAACGAAGCCGCCCAGGGCGCCGACGAGGGTTTGCTTGGTCTGGAGTGGGTTCATGCGGCCTGGGGATTCATAACCACGAATCCCGCGCAAAACACGAAACTACTTTTTCACCGTGTGGAACCCGATTTCCTTCCGGGGCGGGTCTGGGGGCGGCGCGAGGAGAGGGCGCAGTTTCTGGTAGATGTCCCGCAGCGCCACATCATGCGTGAGCAGAGTTCTGTCAATTTCCGCCAGGCGTTTGAAGACGGCGGCGTTGGCGGCGTGCTCCTCGCGCATTTTGATGAAGGCCCGGATGACATAGACGCTCATGGCGACCGCGCGGGGGCTGCTCAAGACCATGGCGGCCATCAGCGCGCCGTGCTCGGTGAAAGCGCGGACCTGCTTGGAGAACTTGAGCCTGCGCAAGGATGTCACAGTTTGTGATATCCTCAGAATCTCTTCGCGGGTCAGGTCGAAGATGAAATCCTCGGGGAAGCGGTCGTGATTGCGCTTCATGGCTTGGTTCAGGGCGCGCGTTTCCACGCCGTAAATCCCCGCCAGGTCGGCATCCAGAATGACGCGCTGATTCCGCAGGGACCGAATGAGCAGGGGGATGTGTTCGCCGGGAACAGCAGGTGATTGTTGTTTGGGGTTCATGGCGCTTTGATGACCAGCCAGGTCACAAGCTCGAATTCCGAGTTCTCCGACGCTTGTTGCTGCTGATTCGGAATGACCGCGCTGCGTCCGGTGGTCAGGCTGCCGGCCACCCGTCTGCGGAACGTGGCGGCGATGGAGTCAATGGCCTTCTGGAGCAGCGTGCTGTAAAGCGTCATGTTCTGGCCGTGCTGCGTCTCCTGATCGAACAGGTTGCACAGTTCTTCATACGGAGCCGTCTTGCCGGTGCAAAGCTCGCGGTAGATGCCGAGGATTTGCTTGGGCTGGGCGAAGCCGAGGCGGAC
>Ga0209726_10007073_pt1 | contig 12693 bp, 11 predicted proteins | sample Subgrocontami54m_FD_187453 | JGI IMG/M metagenome (GOLD analysis project Ga0209726, IMG submission 187453) | Subsurface groundwater microbial communities from S. Glens Falls, New York, USA - GMW46 contaminated, 5.4 m (SPAdes) (version 3) | ecosystem: Environmental > Aquatic > Deep subsurface >... | reverse complement strand
GCAGTCATCGCCGCGATGAAACGGCCTTGGTCTTCACTACAGCCCGTTCGGGCCCCGCGCGCCGCCAATCTCAATCCCTTGCGCGCCCACAATCCCGAAAACCAGGATCGAATCGGCCAAGTTGGGTTAGCCGCGCCGCCACAGACGCCGCGCATCGCGCAAGATCTTCGCATGATCGAAGGCAAGCTCCAGCTTCGACCAGCCCTCGACCCACTCCGCCGCCGCCGCGTCGTCGCCGGCCTTCGCCGCGGCCCGCGCGATGCGCGCCAGGAATGCCACCGAGCAGGTGTGCCCGCGCGGGTCGCGCTCGGGGTCCGAGTAGACGCCGATCAGCTCCAGCCGCCCGGCCTTGACGCCCGTCTCTTCCATCAGCTCGCGCCGGCAGGCGTCTTCCACCGTCTCGCCGACATCGACGAAGCCGCCGGGCAGCGCGTATTTGCCCATGAACGGCGGATGCCCGCGTCGGATCAGCAGCATGCGCCCTTTCGCGTCGATGGCGACACAATCCGTGGTCAGCGCCGGCGTTTTCGGGACGGGCATGGGCGCGTCGATGGGGTCAGACCTCTCGCCTCCACGGTAGTGGCAACACTGAAACGTCGATGCGAGGGGTCTACCTAGAAAATGCCTACCGGAGATTGTGAACACGCCACATGCACCCAAATTTTCGTCCATCAAGGTGCGCTGCCGCGCATGGCAACTGACCCCCGCTCAAATCCCCAGCGCCGCCCGCACGTGCTTGAGGCCCTCGTGGTGCTGCGTGAAGTTGCGGCCGCCGAGCACGCCGCCGTCGACGACGATATCCGTGGCATTGACGTAGGTGGAGCGGTCGGAGGCGAGCCACAGCACGCACTGGGCGATGTCGTCGGGGAAGCCCGAGCGCGGGATCGGCGATGCCTTGGCGTAGATCGCCGCGATCGTGCCCGTCGCCCCCTCGGCTTTTGTGGTCTCCATGCCGAGCGCCTTGGCCAGGATGCCGGTGGCGATAGGCCCTGGCGACACGGAGTTGACGCGCACGTTGTGCTCGCCCAGCTCCATCCCGACACATCGCGTCAGATGGTTCACCGCCGCCTTGGCCGCGCTGTAGATCATGGAGGTGGAATAGCCCGACTGATGCCCCGCGATCGAGCCGTTGTTGATGATGCTGCCCGAGCGCTGCTTCATCATGATCGCACCGCCATGCTTCATGCCGAGCATCACCGAGCGCACCAGCAGCGCCATGGCCGCATCGAACCCCTCGACGGGAATGGAGGTGATGCTGCCCGTGGGCGCCGGGCCGCCGGCATTGTTGAAGATGTAGTCGAGGCGGGGTCCGAACGCCTTGGCGGTCTCGGCGATCACCCGCTGCCAGTCGCTCTCGAGCGTGGCGTCGGCCGCAACGAAACGGGTGTTGGCCCCGAGCCGCTTCGCCAGCGCCTCGCCCTCGGCCTTGCGCCGGCCCGTAAACACGACCTTGGCGCCCTCCTCGACGAACAGCTCGGCCGTGCGCTGGCCGATGCCGCTGGTCGCCCCGGTGATGATCCCGACCTTGCCGTCGACCATGCCCATGGCGTTCCTCGCTCCCGATCCTCGGTGCCGGCATACTAATCCGCCACACAGCGCGGCAACAATCTCCGAGCGCGCCTCCTCGATCTGCCGTGAGAACAGCCGCCCGTCAGGCCGCTTTCTCCACGACGTCGAGCACCCGCTGCGGGCTGGCGTCCCTGGGCAGCGCATGGAAATCGGCCTCGTGCACCAGCGCCTTCTCGAGCAGGGTGTGAAACTCCGCGCGCTCGATCTCGAGCGTGCCGAACTGCTTCAAATGCTCGGTGACGAACTGGGTGTCGAGCAGCGAGAAGCCGCCCTCGATCAGGCGCGCGCACAGATAGACGAGTGCCACCTTGCTGGCGTCGCGGTCGCAAGAGAACATGCTCTCGCCGAAGAACGCGCCGTTGAGCGCCACGCCATAGAGGCCGCCGACCAGCTGTCCGCCGGCCCAGGTCTCGACCGTGTGGCAATGGCCGGCGTCGTAGAGGTCGCGGTAGAGCGCCCTGATCTTGCGGTTGATCCAGGTGGTGCGCCGGCCGCTGCGCGAGGCCGCGCAGCCGTCGATGACGCCCTCGAAATCGCTGTCGATGCGAACGTCGAAGGCGCCGCCGCGTATGGTGCGGGCAAGCCGCCGCGGCACATGCACCTGGTCGAGGGGCAGGATGCCGCGCTGCTGCGGCTCGATCCAGTAAAGCGCCGGATCGTCCGCGCTTTCGGCCATGGGGAAGATGCCGCAGGTATAGGCCTTCAGCAGCACCTGCGGCGTGATCTCGATAACGATGTCGTCCTTCGACGCCATTTGCCACTCTTGGCCGAACCAGATGCGGCCGACACTCCTCTCGGCGAATTATGGTTTTTGCAGGAATCTTTCCAGCCAGTGGATGTCGTAGAGACCGTTGGCGATGTCGGCCTGCTGCACCAGGTCGACGAACAGCGGGATGGTCGTCTCGATGCCTTCGATGACGAACTCGGAGAGACACCGCTTCAGCCGCATCAGGCACTCGTTGCGGTTCTTGCCGTGCACGATCAGCTTGCCGATCAGGCTGTCGTAGTAGGGCGGGATGCGATAGCCCTGGTAGGCGCCGCTGTCCACCCGCACACCCAGGCCGCCCGGCGGGTGCCAGTAGGTGATGGTGCCGGGCGAGGGCCTGAAGGTTCTCGGATTCTCGGCGTTGATGCGGCACTCGATGGCGTGGCCCGAGATCGTCACCTCGTTCTGCGTCAGCGTCAGGGGCGCGCCGGAGGCGATGCGGATCTGCTCGATCACGAGGTCGAGCCCGGTGATCATCTCCGTCACCGGGTGTTCCACCTGCAGCCGCGTGTTCATCTCGATGAACGCGAACTCGCCGTCCTCGTAGAGGAACTCGACCGTGCCGGCGCCGCGGTATTTCAGCTTCTGCATGGCCTTGGCGACGGTGGCGCCGATCTTCTTGCGCGCCTCCGCGTTGAGCGCCGGAGAGGGCGCCTCCTCCAGCACCTTCTGATGCCGGCGCTGCAGCGAGCAGTCGCGCTCGCCCAGATGGATGGCGTTGCCGTTGCCGTCGCCGAACACCTGCACCTCGATGTGGCGCGGCTTTTCCAGATACTTCTCCAGGTAAACGCTGTCGTCGCCGAAGGCGGATTTCGCCTCGGCGCGGGCGGTCTTGATGGCCATATCCAGGTCTTCCGGCGTGCGAGCGACCTTCATGCCGCGGCCGCCGCCGCCTGCCGCCGCCTTGACGAGGACCGGAAAGCCCATGTCCCTGGCGATCTTGGCGCCCTGCGCCTGGCTGGTGATGGCCCCGTCCGAGCCCGGCACCACCGGAATGCCGAGACGCTTGGCCGTCGCCTTCGCCTCGATCTTGTCGCCCATCATGCGGATGTGCTCGGAGGTCGGGCCGATGAAGGTGATGCCGTGCTCCTCCAGGATCTCGGCGAAGCGGGCGTTCTCCGACAGGAAGCCGTAACCCGGATGGATGGCGTCCGCCCCGGTGATCTCGCAGGCGGCGAGCAGGCGGGGAATGTTGAGATAGCTCTCGGCCGCCGGCGGCGGGCCGATGCACACGCTCTCGTCGGCCAGGCGCACGTGCATGGCATCGGCATCTGCCGTGGAGTGGACCGCCACCGTGGCGATGCCGATTTCCCTGCAGGCCCGCTGGATCCTGAGTGCGATCTCGCCGCGGTTGGCGATCAACACCTTGTCGAACATCGCTTGCGGCCGGCCTTCCAATGGCTACTCGATGATCGCGAGCGGCTCGCCGAACTCGACCGGCTGACCGTTCCCGACCAGGATGGCGGTGACCACGCCGGCCTTGTGGGCCGGGATGTGGTTCATCGTCTTCATCGCCTCGATGATCAAGATGGTCTGGCCCTGCGTGACCTTGGCGCCCACCTCCACGAACGGCGGGTCGCTGGGCTGCGGTGCCAGGTAGGCGGTGCCGACCATCGGCGATTTCAGGGCGCCGGGATGCTTGCTGGGGTCCGCGGCTGCTGCGGCCAGCGCGGCTGCGGGCTGGGCCGATGCCGCCGGTGCCGCCGCCATGGGCATCGCCTGCATCATCATCTGGCGGGCCACACGCACGCGCATGCCCTCGCGTTCGATCTCGATCTCGCTCAAGCCGGTCTCTTCGAGCAGCCCCGCCAGCTCGCGAATGAGACCCTGATCGATGCTGCCCTTGCCCTTCACGTCCTTAGCCATCGCGTCAGCCAATTCCGTTTTCCCTCTTCTTCCCTCTTTGCCCGCTCATGTCTTGGCCGCCCCGCCGCGCTTGCCGGCCACCAGGTCGGCCATCGCCTCGACCGCCAGCTCGTAGCCTTTGGGGCCGAACCCGCAAATGAGGCCTTGCGCGGCCGGTGCCACATAGGAGTGGTGGCGAAAGCTTTCGCGCCGGAACACGTTGGAGAGGTGCAGCTCGATCACCGGCTTCTCGGCCGCCGTGAGCGCGTCGAGGATGGCGACCGAGGTATGCGTGTAGGCCCCCGCGTTGAGGATGATGCCGCAGGCCTTCTCGCGCGCCTCCTGGATCCAATTTACCAGCTCGCCCTCCGCGTTCGACTGCCGGAAATCCACCGCCAGCCCCAGGGTCTGCGCCCGCGCTTCGGTGCGGCGCTGCACATCGGCAAGCGTCTCCGCCCCGTAGATCGACGGCTCGCGAACTCCAAGGAGATTGAGGTTCGCCCCGTTGAGCACGAAAATCGGCTTGGGCATCGGACGCCTGAAAGTTGGGCCTGAAGCTCGCCACCGACGGGCACGCACGATTGCGCGGCGAGCGTCATCAAGCAGCCGCTCCGTCTATCAGCTTTCCCGCACTTGCGAAAGGCTCGCCCGCCGGTTGTGCAGAGGCATTTCCAGGCCCGGCCGACGCTCCTGCGTGGTCGGCAGCCACGCCCTCAGCAAACCTTGCAGCCCTCCTTGCGCACGTCGGTGACATGCTTGCCGAGCAGCTCGGCCAGGTTCTCGGGCGCGCCGGCTATGATCTTGTCGCCGACGATGAAGTGCGGCGTGCCTTGAATGCCCATCTTGGCGGCCAGCCTGTGCGTATCCTCGATTTCCTTCTTCACCTCGGGCGAGGCCATGTCCTTCTTCAGCCGGGCCATGTCGAGACCGAGCTTCTCGGCGGCGCGCAGCGCCGAGGCCTCGTTGGCCTGGCCCTGGTTCTGCAGCATCGCCCGGTGGAACTCCCAGTACTTGCCCTGCAGCTTGGCCGCGAGCGCAACGCGGGAGGCCTCCTCCGAGCCCTTGGCCAGGATCGGGAACTCCTTGAGGATCACCCGCACCTTCTTGTCGCTGTCCATGAGCTTGGCGACGTCCAAGAAGGCCTTCTTGCAGTAGCCGCAGTTGTAGTCGAAGAACTCGATCACCGGCACGTCGCCCTTGGCGTTGCCGACGATGGGCGAGTTTGCGGGGCGGTAGAGCTCGCCGGCGTGCTCCTTGATCGCCACCGCCATCTTCTCGGCCTGCATCTTTTCCATCCTGGCTTCGAGCGCGTTCTGGGCTTCCACCAGGATCTCGGGGTTGTTGAGCAAGACGTCCTTGATGATGGCTTCGAGCTCCTTGCGCTGGGCCGGGGTGAAGGCGGTGGACACGGGGCTCGACCCCGGCTTCGCCGATGCGGCCGGCGCGGGCGCTGCTGCGCCCTGGGCCAGCTGCACGGGTGCCTGCGCGGTCGGTGGCGCGTTCTGTCCGACGGCCAGCGTGGCGCCGACGAGCAGGATGGCCGATGCGAGGAGCGCTGCCCCTTTCTTGGAAGTGACGGCGTCGAACAGCGAGGCAAGCGGTTGGGTTGGCATAAGGGTCCTTCTGTCTTGGCGGACTGGCTGGGGGCTCACGTGGGGATCTTGTAGGTGATGATGTCCTCGGCGATCAGCCAGCCGCGCGAGCCGCGTGCGAACTTGACCTGCGCGCGCTTGGCGTAGATCTGCGCCTCGCGGATGTCCTTGGCGTTGCCCGAGTGGAAGAGCTTGCGCGCCGTGGCGAGCAGGGCTTCGGCTTCGTTGCCCTTCCTTTGGTAGGCGAGCGCGAGCTGGTACCAGCCCATCCAATCGTCGTCTTCGCCCTGGCCCAGCGGCTTGTCGGCGCCAAGTACGCGGGTGAGGATGCCGATGGCCTGGTCGAGATAGCGCGGATCGTTGGAGGCGATGAGTGCTCGGCAGAGCGTGATGTTGGTCTGCGACAATGAGATCGACGGGGTTGCCCGCTTGAGCTTCTCCAACATGCCGACTGCCGTGCGCAGAGGCTCGATCGCCTGGACGGGGTAGCCGGCTTTCACCAGCAGCTCGCCCTTGAGCTCCCAGAAATAGGGGTAGTCCGGCCTCTCGCGTATCAGCGCATCGATATCCGGGATCGCCTGGGCGCAATTGCCCGAGCAATTGCGCGCGATCGCGCGCGCATAGCGCGCGGGCAAGCTGTTGTCGCTCGCGGGGTAGCGGTTGGCGACGATCTGGGGGGCCAATACGTTGCCTGCGAGCTTGGCCCGCATCATGTCGTGGCGGAACTGAAGCTGAGGGGGATCGCGCACGTCGGCGTAGGCGCTGGCGGCCACTTTCTCCCTGAGCTGGTTGAGGCGAATGGCCGCCACCGGATGGCTGCGCACGAACGGGTCCAGGTCCTTCTCGGCCCAGAATTCCTGCTCGGCAAAGCGCTCGAACGTCGCCAGCATGCCACGCCCCGATTGGTGGGTCGCCTCGAGCAGGCGCAAGCCGGCTTGGTCCGCCGAGGATTCCTGCGCCCGGCGCTCGCTCAGCAGCGACCGCATCAGAATGTCGCCGCCGCCCATCACCACGCCGCCGCCGGCAGCGCCGATTTCGCGGGCATTGTCGCCGCCGGAGACGGCGCCCCCAACCATCAGTCCGATGCCCAGAATGGTCAACAACAAGCTCTTGGTGGCGTCGCGCGCGATGCGCGTCCTCAGCTGCGCCAGATGCCCGCCCACGATGTGGCCCGTCTCGTGCGCGATCACGCCGATCACCTCGTTCGGCGTCTTGGCCTGCATGAGCGTTCCGGTGTTCATGAACACGTTCTGGCCGTCGACCACGAAGGCGTTGAAGCTGTCGTGGCGGATGAGGCGCATGGTAATGTTCTGCGAGGCGAGGCCGGCGGCCTTGAAGATCGGCAGCGAATATTCCTTGAGCAGGTTCTCGATCTCCGCATCGCGGATCAGGGGCAGGTTCTGCGCGGCCGCAGGCGCAACGGCGGCGATCGAGGCCGATACGGCATAGATGGCGGCCAGCGAAGCCGCGCGCCATTTGCCAATCCGGCGCCCGCGCGGGCAAGCCGCTCCCCGCCCCGCCGGGCCTCGGGGCGCGCAATTCCCCCCGTCGTAATCCCTCTCAGCTTGCACGGTGCGAGACTCGCGATTGCATGCGCGCTATCGGCGCATGACTGGGTGGGTCCCAAGCAACAGGCCGGCCATGGTAGGTCCATGGCCTAGGCAACTCGAACTGCCCCGACTATAAGCCGCATGCCGTTGACGCGCCAACCGGCATTGCTGCGACGGCAGCCCTCTTGCCGCTGCGCAAGGCACAATGCGGCCGGTTAGGGCCGAACCATGGCGGTTTGAGGGCTGGCGGCCCGGGAGTGGGCGATGAGCACCAGGCAGGCTGACTTGGACGAGGCCCGGATGCTGGCCGGCCTGCGCGCCTCCGAGCGCAGCGAGGTGCCCCCTTTCATCGTCATGGATGTGATGGAGGCCGCCGCCGCGCGTGAAGCCCAGGGGCACAAGGTTATCCACATGGAGGTGGGGCAGCCCGGCACGCCGGCGCCCAGGGCCGCGCTGGAGGCGGCGAAGAAGGCGCTCGACCGCGAGACGCTGGGCTACACCGTCGCCTTGGGGCTGCCTGCGCTGCGCGCCCGCATAGCCGTCCATTATCGCCAGCGCTACGGCGTGGAAGTCCCGCCCGAGCGGATCGTGGTGACGACCGGATCCTCGGCGGGCTTCGTGCTGGCATTCCTGGCGCTGTTCGATGTGGGCGCCCGGGTCGGGCTGCCGTCGCCCGGCTATCCCTGCTACCGCCATATCCTCACCGCGCTCGGCCAGATCCCGGTGCCGCTGACGACGGACGCCGCCGGCCGCTGGATGCCGACCGCGCGCCAGGTCCACGAGGCCGCCCAGCACGACGGCCTGGCGGGCCTCGTCATCGCCAGCCCCGCCAACCCGACGGGCACGATGCTGGAGGGCGGGCGGCTGGCCGAGATCGTCGAAGCCTGCAGGCGCCACAAGGTCTGGTTCGTGTCCGATGAGATCTACCACGGCCTCACCTATGGCATGCCAGAGGAGACCGCGCTCGCGCACAGCCCGGAGGCGGTCGTCGTCAACAGCTTCTCGAAGTATTTCTCGATGACCGGCTGGCGCATCGGCTGGCTGGTGGTGCCGGAGCGGCTGGTCAGGCCGATCGAGCGCCTGGCCCAGAACCTCTACATCTCGCCGCCCACCGTCGCCCAGGTGGCCGCCATCGGCGCCTTCGACGGCATCGACGAGCTCGAGGCCAACAAGCGCGTCTACGCCGAGAACCGCGCGCTGCTGCTCGAGAAGCTTCCCAAGGCCGGGCTCGCGCGCATCCTGCCGGCCGACGGCGCCTTCTACCTCTACGTCGACGTCGGCGAATTCACGGCCGACAGCGTCGCCTTCACCAAGGAGATGCTCGCCGACATCGGCATTGCCGCTACGCCCGGCCTCGACTTCGACCCCGAACGCGGCGGCCGTTATGTGCGCTTCTGCTACGCCGGCACCACCGCCGACATGGCCGAGGCCGCCCGCCGCCTCAAAGGCTGGGGCCGGCTCGCGCAGCACAAGTGAGCCGGCTCGCGCAGCACAAGTGAAAAAGGCAGCCGGCTACCTGCACGCCTTGGCGAACGCCTTGCATTCGTAGAGCAGGCCCTTGAACTCGCACTTGGTGCTGGGGGCGCCGATCCTCACTCCGTCGCCCATCTTGGCCTTGGCGGCATTCTTCATCGCCGCTTCCGCCATGAACGAGGCAAACCCTTGCAGGGCCCCCGTGCCCCAGCCGCCGAACTTCTGGCATTTCGCCGCGCTGGCAGCGGGGCTGGCCGCCATGTGCAAGGCAGCGGCGCCAACGGCTGCAAGCAAGGCTATGCGCACGAGAGTTTTCATCGGTCCCTCCTTCTTGTTCACAGGGCGCCATGGTGGACCCCGCGGGCGCTCGCGGCAAGGCTGCACACCCCCGATAGTGTGGGCAGACGCGCTTGCCGGCACGCGCGAATTTGGGCAACCATGCCGCACGCAATTGCGATTGAAGTAAGCCGTTGCCTGGAAGGTCGGACATGCCGAGGTTCTGCAAGCTCTTCCTCAGTCTCCTGGCGACATTCGCGCTCGCGGCGTCTGCGACTGCGCAAACGACGCGCGAGCATGAGATCGGCGCCCGCGCCTTTGCGTTCCACGAAAAGACTGCTCGCAAGGTGACCAGCACCGATGCGAGCCAGGACGCGCGCGACATCGTCCAGCGCATCATGAGCGCCATTGGGCTGGCCGCGAATTTCGAGGTCCGTGCCGCACCCGGCGTGGCCAACGCGGAAGCCGTCGTCGAGAATGCCGGCAAGACCCGCCTCATCCTCTATAACCCGACATGGATGGGGGAATTGAAGCAGGCGCTGAGTGGCGACAACTGGTCCGAGATCAGCATCCTCGCGCACGAGATCGGCCACCATCTCCAGTTCCACATGGACCCCGATTTTGCCAACTATGCAGCCGAGCTGCAGGCCGACTACTTCTCCGGCTTCATCCTGAACAAGCTCGGTGCGTCGCTGGCGCAGGCGCAGCTGGCGATGGCGATGATCTCCCCGGAGGAGCCCTCCGAAACGCATCCGGGACGCGCCGCCCGTGTGCAGGAGATCGCGCGCGGCTGGACGGCAGCGGCGGGCAACCAGGGCGCCAACGTCATCAAGGCGGCGGCCTACGTGCCGGCGCGGCCGGGACCCGCAGCCACGCCGGCGGAGCAGCGCGTTGCCCTGCTGATCGGCAACACCAACTACCGATCGTGGAGCAAGCTGAAGAACCCGAAAAACGACGTCGTCGCCATCCAGCGCGAGCTGAGGAAGATCGGGTTCTCGACCACCACGCTCTACGACGGCACGGCCGAGCAGATCGCCGACTACGTGCACGCCTTGCGTGAGGATGCGAAGGACGCCGACTGGGCGATGTTCTATTTCGCCGGCAGCGGCGTCGAGATCGACGGCATCAACTACATGGTCCCCGTCGATGCGGACGCGAGCCGGGCGACGATGTTTCCCCAGGACTTTCCGCACATGCGTCTCGAGGCGGCGTTCGACGCCGTGCGCAGCGCCAAGATCGTCCGCATCGTCGTCGCCGACGCGTGCCGCATCGATCCGAGCCATCTCCCCGACGCTTCGAATCGGCCAACCCAGCCCCAGCTCTTCAGGATGGTGGAGCCGCCGACGGGCGTGCTGGTTGCCTACTCGACCGGCACGGGACAATACGCGGCCGACGGCGATGACGACATCAGCCCCTATGCCCAAGCCTTCATCAAGGCCCTGCGCGAGCCCGGCATCGAGCTCGACAAGGTGTTCCGGCGCGTCAGCGCGCACGTGGCCGAGGTCTCCGGCGGCAAGCAGGTACCGACCGTGCTCGGCAATTGGCCGGCGCAGGACCTCTACGTGACGAGGAAATGACCAACCGCTGCCGCCTTCGCGGCAGTTGTCGGTCCTTCTCGGTCAGCTACTCGCCCGAGAAGCGGCGCTGCCACCAGCCCTTGCGGGCGGGCCTGGCAGGCTCCTCCGGCGCGGGTTCGGCCACGGGCTCCGCGTGCGCGGGCTCGGGCTCCCGATGCGGCGGGCTCTCCGCAGCCGGGGCAGGCTCTGCGCCGCGCGGCGCTTGCGGCTCGCCGCCGTTGCCATGCCGCTCGGCGGGCGCCTGCCAAGACCGCTCCGAAACCCGCTCCGGCGCGACGTCCCTGTCGGCTGCCACATAGCCCCGTTCACGCGGCTCGCTGCCTGCCGGCTCGGGCTGCGGCTGCTCCGGGCTCTCCGCGGATCGATCCTCGTGCGGCGCGCGAGCTTCGCTGGGGTGATCAGTCTCAGGTGCGACAGCACCGTTGCCAAGATCGCCCTCGCGTGCCGCGAGATCGTCCCGGTATTCGCTCGGTCTCTCTTCCCGGTCGCGCCGCCGGCCGCCACGCCGTCCACGCCGGCGCCGTGGCCGCCGGTCATCGTCGTCGCGGGCGAGAGCGGGCTGCTCGCCGACCCCGGCGGGCTCGTCGAACGGCTCGGCCGCGTCATCATGCGGCGGCGGCTGGCCGGCGGTTGCCGCCTCGTCAGGTGCCCCCTCCTCGGCCTCGCCGTTGCGTGCGAACTCGCCCCGCTCGGCGCCCATGCGATGCTGAGGCCTGTCGTCGGGTCTATCGTCGCGTCTGCCGCGCCGGCGCCGACGCCGGGGACGGCGGTCGCCGTCGTCGCGCTCGGTCGGTGGTGCGCCGACTTCCTCTGTCGGCTCCTCCTCCTCGCCCTCCTGGCCTTCCTGGCGCTCTTGGCGCTCTTGGCTTTCGAAGCCCGACTCCATGTTGACGACCGCGCGCTCGGGTGCCTTCTGCGGCGCCGGCTGGGTAGCGGATCGCTCGATGGCGAAGTTGGCGCCTTGCATACGCTCGGACGCCTGCACGGAGATGACGATGCCGTAACGGCGCTCCATGTCGGTGACGAAGGCGCGCTTGTTGTTGAGGATGTAGAGGGCCACATCGGTCGTGGTCACGGCGGTCAGCGAGCTGCGCGCATCGCGCAGCAGCTGGTCCTCGAGCGCGCGCAGCACCGCGAGCGCCACCGATTCCACGGAGCGGATGATGCCCGTGCCCTGGCAGTGCGGGCATTGCGTGGTCGAGCCCTCGAGCACGCCGGTGCGCAGGCGCTGGCGCGACATCTCCAGCAGGCCGAAATGGCTGATGCGCCCCACCTGGATGCGGGCGCGGTCGTGGCGCAGCGCATCCTTGAGGCGGTTCTCCACCTTGCGGTTGTTGCGCCGCTCCTCCATGTCGATGAAGTCGATGACGATGAGGCCTGCAAGGTCGCGCAGCTTCAGCTGGCGGGCGATCTCCTCGGACGCCTCCAGGTTGGTGTTGAGCGCCGTCTCCTCGATGGAGAACTCGCGCGTCGCCTTGCCGGAGTTGACGTCGATCGACACCAGCGCCTCGGTCTGGTTGATGACGAGATAGCCGCCCGAGCGCAGCGTCACGTACGGGCTGAACATGGCGTTGAGCTGCCGCTCGATCTGGAAGCGGGTGAACAGCGGCTCCGGCTCGGCGTAGTGGGTCACGTTCTTGGCATGGCTCGGCATGAGCATGCGCATGAAGTCTTTCGCCTCGCGGTGCGCTTCCCCGCCGGCGACCACGACCTCGTCCACGTCCTTGTTATAGAGGTCGCGGATCGAGCGCTTGATCAGGTTGCCTTCCTCGTAGACGAGGCTGGGCGCCTGGCTGCGTAGCGTGAGATCGCGCACGCTCTCCCACAGGCGGAGCAGATATTCGAAGTCGCGCTTGATCTCCTGCTTGGTGCGCGCCGCGCCCGCCGTGCGGATGATGAGCCCCATGCCCTCCGGCACCTCGAGCTCGGCCGCGATCGCCTTGAGGCGCTTGCGGTCTTGCGGATTGGTGATCTTGCGGGAGATGCCGCCGCCGCGCGCGGTGTTGGGCATCAGTACGGTGTAGCGGCCGGCAAGCGAAAGGTAC
>Ga0209726_10007072_pt1 | contig 12695 bp, 15 predicted proteins | sample Subgrocontami54m_FD_187453 | JGI IMG/M metagenome (GOLD analysis project Ga0209726, IMG submission 187453) | Subsurface groundwater microbial communities from S. Glens Falls, New York, USA - GMW46 contaminated, 5.4 m (SPAdes) (version 3) | ecosystem: Environmental > Aquatic > Deep subsurface >... | reverse complement strand
GCTGGGGGCTGCGCGCCGACTTCGGCCGCTGGGGCGTCCTCGCCCTCCAGCTCTCCGGTGAGAGCTGTTCGGGTTAAAGACCCGAGGTCGGGCGGGGTAGCCCATCAATAAAGTGACGTTTGCTCTCACGTATCAGCAATTCCTGACGGACAGCAGCGCCGACGCGCGCGACCCTGCAACGAGCTTGGCTCAGTCAAGCGAGCGTTCCCAACAATGCCGCCGACAAATGCGCTCGATCGCTGGTCGATCGAGCAAAAAGTTCCCATAAATTTGCGGTTCTTGACTTTTTCAGTTCTTGTTCCGCGGTGATTGCAACGTTTCAACCATTCCGCGGTAGGGAATTTGGTTCAAACCAATTCCACAATTTTTCAAATTGAGATTCGTGCTCAGCGATGCGCAGCAATCACGCACTATGCCGATTCTTGTGATCACAAGTAAATTCGCTAAATTCTGATCACTCCAAACCATCGCGCGTCGCAAAACTGCGGAAATGTTACATTGTGCGACGTTCAATCATGGCTCTGTTGAGCCACATTCCCTCTTCGTCGGCACCCCTGCGATTTTTGTGCGGCCCCTGGCCTGTCGGCCAGGTCACGCTCTATCGCGCGGCGAAGTTAGCCGCGCGACCGAGCCCCGCTGGCCTGGAGGCGCGGGTCTCGACCCATGCGGGTCACGATCGTTGCCGCGGGGCTACCACAAGGTCACCGGGTGGCCTGTCAATTTTCCGGCCTGATGTGCTATAGTATCGATATGGCAAGCAAAACCGCGACCAGAGACAAGCGCCGCCGCATCACCATGGTGCCCGTCACCACGATGGAAGAAATTCCCGTGCTCTCCGACAAGGAGCGCGCGGAATTGACGACCTCTCTCAAAGAGGCCGAGGCCCGCGTCAAGGCCGGCAAGGCCATCGACTACGACCCGAAGACTTTTAAGGACCGACTGATCGGCATCTACCGAGGGGGAGAATGCCAGCTGGCATCCTAAGCCTATCTCTAAGACCGATAGATATGGTACAATGGGCGGTAATGATGAGCAAACTTAAAGACGTGCTGGAGCGGGTCGACACCTGGCCGGAAGAGGCCCAGCAGGAGCTTGCGGAGATCGCTTTGGAAATCGAGGCGGGGTTCCGCGGCGGCGTTTATCACGCCACGACCGACGAACTGCAAGCGATCGATGAAGCCGACCGCAGCGGAGTGGCGACCCAACAGCAAATCGAGGCGGCGTTCCGGACGTTCCGCCGTGCATGAAGGTCGAATACTCCAATCGCGCCGCGGCCGACCTCCGCAAGGTATCCGCTGACAGTCTTGCATTCGGCGAAGCCGTAGCCACGGCTGTGGAAGCGCGTATCCTTGGTATTGTTGCGCGCATCGCCGAGCGCCCGGAAGCTGCGCAGCGCGTTGCCGAACGTCCCGGCGTTCATGTCGTCCCGCTCATTCGTTACCCGTACAAAATATTTTATCGACTGCTCGATGATCGAGTGCGGATACTCCACATTCGCCATACGTCACGGCGTCCGTGGACGAAAGATCAGTGATCTTCCGATTTGCGGGGGATGATCAACACAGCCGCATTCAGGTGCCTACGAAGATTCTCGCGCGCCCTTTCCCGCACCCGTCAAGGCGACCCCTGCGGGGCGGCCTTAAGGCCGACCTTGACCGGCGCGGCCGGGCGCGCACACGCGATCGCGTGTCGGCTCCGGGGGGAATGTCGAAGCTCTATGTCTCTCCAAGGGGAATGAACTTCGATGTGCGCTCTCCTCTATCCCCGCCCGTTGCGCAAATTTTCGCGAATGCCAAGCAGTACAATCGTGCGAGGCCACGATCTCGAAAAGATCGTGGTCGGAAACGAGCCGGCAGTGAGCGGGGGGCTCGGCAGTCAAGTCATCACGCACAACGACGCGACGCCATGTAGCCCCGGCGCACCCTCAAACGGAATGAGGGTGCTGCCCGCGCCATATTCCGAATTGCGGTGCGCACGGCACACCGGCTCCCTTCCGCCCATGAATACACCAGACCAACAGCTCTGCATCGGCGCCCATACGTTGGGCGATGATGTCGTGCTCGACCAGGAGGAACGGCGCCGCCACCTCTACATCGTCGGGCAGACCGGCACCGGCAAGAGCACCCTTCTCCTCAATCTCATCCAACAAGACCTCGCGGCCGGGCAGGGGCTCGCGCTCCTCGATCCGCATGGCGATCTCGCGCAAGCCGCGCTAGAATACATTCCGCGCTCCCGGACGAACGACCTGGTGTACATCAATCCGGCCGACCTCGAACGGCCGATTGGCTTCAATCCCCTCTCGCACGTGCCGGATGACCTCAAGCCGATCGTCGCCGATGGCATCGTGTCCGCGTTCCGGCATGTCTGGCCGGACAGCTGGGGGCCACGGCTCGACTACATCCTCACCAACGCCGTCCGCGCGCTGCTCGATGTTCCGGGCGCCACGCTTCTCATGCTCCCCCGGCTTCTCATCGACGAACCCTTTCGAGTGCCGCTGATCCAGCATCATGTCGGCGATCCGGTCGTGCGATCTTTCTGGGTGAACGAGTACGCGGGATACACCGCCAGCTTCCGCAGCGAGGCAGTCGCACCGATCCAGAACAAGATCGGCAAGGCCCTCATGACACCGAGCCTGCGCAACATGCTGTCGCAGCCCAAAAGCACGATCACGCTAAGACGCCTGATGGACGAAGGCGCAATCGTCATCTGCAATCTCTCCAAAGGCAGTCTTGGAGAAAGCACCGCGCACCTGCTCGGTGCGCTCATCACCACGGCGCTTGCGCAAGCCGCGCTCTCCCGTGCCGACACTCCCCCGGCCGAGCGGCGCGTGTTCCATCTTTATGCCGACGAGTTCCAGTCATTCGCCACGGAGAGCTTCGCACTCATTCTCTCGGAGGCACGCAAATACGCGCTTACCCTCACCATCGGGCACCAGTACCTTGACCAGCTCCCCGACCGGCTACGATCCGCCGTGTTCGGCAACGCCGGATCGATCATCGCCTGCCGTGCCGGCGCCGAGGATGCCTTGATACTTTCCAGACAGATCGGTTTGGGCGGACCCGATGCCCTTCTCGATCTTCCCAATTTTTGCGCCTGGGCGCGGCTGCTGCGTAACCGAGTGCCCACGTCGCCGATCCGGCTCGACCTCTATGATGCGCCGCGAGCCCGTCGGCAGAGCACGCACCGGCTCATCGCCACCAGCCGCCTGCGTTTCGGCCGGCCACGGGCAGAAGTCGAGGCGCGCATCCGGCAGTTTCTCGGAGCTTGAAGCGTCGAATGCGCTGACTGCGCCTATGGATACGCCTGTGGTTACGCCTATGGTTACTGTATCCATACCCCGTATCCATAGGTGCCGGGTGAATTCTGGCGACATTTCAAATGGGTAAGATTGCCGCTCGCGCTGATTCCGGCCGCGACTGTATACGTTGTTGTTTGTTTTTGTTGTTGTCTCCAGCGTGCGCTGGCCGGTGTCGCGGTGAGCGCGAGTCCAGGATTGATTGTCGGATGCTGTTGCCTCGGGACAGCCGTCCTGCTGGCCGGCAGTCCCTCGTTTCCCGTCCGTGCCCTGACCCTGGCCGCGTCCGTGCAAGCACCGAAGGATGGAGCGACCGCAGCCGCGTGGCGCTCGGCCCGCGGAGTACCGCAGGCCGGCTTCGCGTCCGGGTCGCTCCCCTACCCCCACCACCCGCATAACGAACACCCAGCGTCCGGACTATCGGACAGCAGAGCCGTCCGATAGTCCTCCTCGGGCGTCCCGTTATGCGTTGACGGTGGCGCCATGCCGCGGCTCGTGGCGGTCTGTCCCGCCCGGCCGCGACCAGCCCCGACGCGCCGCGTCCCAGCCGACGCGCCCCCAGGCGCTTTCCCCATCCACCGCACCCTGCCGACCGGCCGCTCCGGCGAGCGGGTATAATGGGCGCATGGATGTTGCGGCAATCACCGAACCGACCCGCCGGCCGCGGTTCCGCCGTGCGTCGGAGCCGCCGGCCTTCCGCCTCACCGATGATGATGTAGCAATCGTGCGGCACTTGGCGCGGCATCGGTTCCTGCGATCCACCCACATCGCCGCGCTCGTCGGCCGCTCGCTCGACCGCACCAATGATCGGCTCTCTCGGCTCTTTCATGCCGGCCACATCGACCGCCCGCGCGCGCAGCTCGACTATTACCCCACCTCTGGCTCCGCACCCATGGTCTATGCCCTCGCCGACCGCGGCGCACGTCTCCTGATCCAACGCGACGGTATCGATTTCGCCAACGTTGAATGGAGCCGCAAGAACCGCGAAGCCGGCCGCCCCTTCATCGAACATCAGATCGAGGTCGTCGATTTCTACATGGCGCTCCAATACGCCGTCCGCCATCGCGGAAACCTTCGCCTTATTCATCCGGACGAGATGGTCGCCACCTTCCCCGATCAGACGTTCAGCGCACGCGATCCTTTTGCGCTCCGCGTGCAGGTCTCTCACCAGGGCGCTCTGCATGACATCGGACTTGTGGCCGATCTTGTCTTCGGCCTTATGTTGCCCGACGGCTCGCGCCGTTGCTTCATGGTCGAGATCGACCGCGGCACCATGCCGGTTGTCCGCAGCGACATTCGACAGACAAGCTTCGAGCGGAAAATGCGCGCCTATCTCACCGCACACGCGGCAAAGCAGCACGAACGGCACTTCGGCTGGAAGACGTTTCGTGTGCTTACAATCACGACCGACCATCACCGCACTCATTCTATGAAGGAAGCATTGCGGCAGCTTCACGTTCCGCACAGCATGGGTGCTCCCCTGTTCCTTTTTGCGACCCGCGACGAGCTTCGCACAAGCGACCCTCTCACCCACCCATGGAGCGATGGAAACGGCCGCGACGTTCAATTGATTTGAGGAACGGACTAAGAGAAGCGACACCGCACGTTGCCTACGCAGAAAGCACCTGTGGACATAGCCTGCTTGCAGGTATGGTACAGTGGCTGCATGAAAAAGCTCACGATCACCGAGTTCGCCCGCATGGGCGGCAAAGCCCGCGCACGGAAACTTTCCCAAGAGCGACTCAGCGAAATAGGCCGCATGGGCGGCAGACCGCGACTTGACAAGAAGCCCAAATCAACGCCGAACAGTTAAATGTGGATAACCTGCTTGCAGGTTTTCTGCGGCATGTAACAATGCACGCAGATGCAAGGCGGGCGGTTCCATAAAGCGGAACGGATTGAAGTCTCCGGCTCTGGCGCGAACCAGAATAAAACACGCCGTCCACCAAGCATCTCGTTCTTTGACATCAGTTGCGGGCAGTTGGGGGAAATGCAGAAACGGCGAATGTCAGATCACGCCGGGACGCGCACTGACTTTCCCCACATGCCCACAACACATACACGTCAGGAGAGCCGCCAAGCGAATACAGCGCCTGTCGAATTAGTAGCTAACCATCAGACCAATGAAAGACAAAACCAAGCGCGCGGCGTTCTTCGCAATTGCTCTCAATGAATGTGACAAACTCGACGGATTGTGCATGGACGTTGAATGGGAGCGCCGCAAGCTCGCACGAGCAATTGCCTATGCTATCGCAGAATATATTGGCGCATAACCATGCCGCTCTGCACGAACTGCCCGCACTCCGGCTCACACCATGAGTGGAAAGTGGCGAGACTGCGCGGACGTTGCCAAAACCGAGACTGCTTCTGTGTCGGGTACGTTCCCAACGTAGACAGGCCGAAGCCAGCGAGCAAGGTTATCGGCCGGGCGCTCTACAAAAAATATTACAAGAATTAGCGTCGAGCCTCTTGCCTCCTCCGTCGTCTCGATGGCGGAGGCGAGGGGATGGCAAACAAAAACATATGAGCAAAACAAACGACGGATACTTCCCCATCACCAGAATTCACCACTCTGATTTGGAGGGTTTGGGGTATGACGTGTCCAAGGTAGACGATGGCACCATGTCGCACCTCGCCGGCAAAATGGCAAACGCCTACTTGGATCAAGCGTTCTGGATCGGTCTACCCATACTCGCCGACCATCTCGGCATTCCAAAGAAGGAATGAGCCGAAATGAATTAATCTACCGACACGAATCGCCGCCGCACGAAACTGACAACCGCGATGTTTGCTTTATATCTTTGCCGGTGAACCGAGAGCGTCGAGCCGGCGTTCGTTGACAAGTAGCCATTCCCGCGTATCGTGTCGCTAGTCTCCGCCAATCCCCGAGCTGCGATCCGCGCTGGCAGGCACCAGGCCGTGCGTCCCTGGCGCCTGCTCACGCAGGACATCGCAACCCACTTGATAGGAGTTCCCAATGGCGGACAAGGAGCAGCCGCGCCAACCGACGCACCGTGCCTACTCGGTTGTTCGGCGCGAAGGCCAAGATGATTACTGGCTGAATGTTGGTCTTGTATTCCCGCACAAAGACAGTGGAGGCTTCAACATCATACTTCAGGTTCTCCCGCTCGACGGAAAAATTGTATGTCGAGAGATTAGGGAGAACGACGAGGAGCACGATGCGAAACCACCGCGGCCGGAAGCGAATCGGCCCAAACATCGATCTAGCGGCCGTTGAGAAAACTAAAGCCTCGTGCGAGCACGAGGCTTTTCCTTAGACCAGACTGAAAACCCTATCGATGGTGGTGTACTGTCGCTTGCCTTTCGCATTTACAGTGTAACATTTACGGGCACCTCTATCCCAGTGCACGTCAAAGGAGGCCGAGCCAGCGGTCACTGCGGCTGACGTCCTTTTAAATATTGGCACGCAGCATCCGCCAAGCTTCCGCGCAGACGGAACAACTAAATAGTCTACACCTGACTTTCGAGCTTGCTCGCCGAGCGATCGGCAATAGTCGTATTTTTTTGGATGAACCAGCTTCTTATTTTTCTTCCAGTTCTTCGTGAGGTTAATGCATTTGCCCCTTGCGGTGCACGAGTAAACAAAGAAGTCGGATGCATAAGACATCCCTGATGTTTTGAACCACTCTATCAGCCGATAAAAACGTTCGGCTTTTGCTACTTCAGGTTTGGTCGCTGTATATAAGACGCGATATGAGCCATCCGAATAACGTGAAGGCGAACGGCGACGTTTGCCCCGCCACACTGCCTCAAAGTTTTCGGCCGCTTTGGAGAGAAACGTAGCGGTTGCGGCACCGACCTTTCGAGCAATAAGACGCGGAGACGCACCGAACCTCGCGAGTGAGCGACTTTTTGTGCTGCCCTGTGCACATCGTACTGTATTTATGGTTCTATGTCGCACCCGTGCAACTCCCGATCAACCGGTCGTATCGTGCAGGAGGGAGAACACATGAACCAACTCGTCTAGATGGCGAGACCTAATAAGTTCGAGGGGTCTTTTGTTTTCTAAGAATGGTTGCTTTGTCCTCAGCCATTTCCGTTGCACGACAGGATCATCATTGGATAGCGCATCCAATTTTGACTTGATGTCAATGAGAAAATCGAGGCGATCAAAGATGTCAATATCTGTGCGCGATCTTGCGCGTCGTAAGATCGCGGGCAGATCGGCCGCATCTTGCAGACTGTAGCCGAGGGCTGCTGCCTTGTCGGCAGCAGAGAACTCGAGCTCGTCCAGCATCTTGACGACGACATCGACGCCTTCGCGAATGTCGAGTATGAAATCTTTGTCCACGCTCTGGGTAGGACTGGTTTCCGTCGTTGCGTCGCGCTTTTGTTTCTTCACTTGTGATGATTGGGCGATCTCTTCGATGAAATGCCTGAATCGAGGCAGCCCAGTTTGCTTTTTCAAAACTTCGAAGTGATTCGTTTTCTTTAGTTTCTCAATTCGATCTTCGATTTGAGATGGAATAGTGTAGCGAGTAAGTAGCGCGATTGGGGTTTTTCGAAATGGAGAATCCAACTTTCTAATATACTGTTCAGCGACAGCAAAGCCGACGGCTGCGCCATTCAACGTGCTCACTTTTGGTAGGTTTATCTCGGATAAGTCGGTGACGTTCCGATCGTGCATGTCCAATACAAATGCTTTCACCAAGTCAGGTCGGTGCTTCTTCATCAGCTCATCACAAAAATTGCCGAGCGCCAACGGACGCTGGCATATCTCCGCGTGGAGTTGGTATTCTTCAATTACGGGTATGTATTTTTCGATCGACCTAGGATTATTTTCCAAGCAAACAACAACATTGCCAGTCATTCTGGCGCTCCGCCCCAAAATATTTTCTGCCGGCCCCCTAGCCGGTTGAGTTGCTAACCATCACCATTTTTGCGGGAAAATCAAGATCGATTCGGTGCTGGACGAAACGGCCCTGCTCGTCATCCTCGGCGCTCTCATACCGTATGCCTAAGCCATAGAATTCGCATAGCTTCTTAACGATATACAGTCCGAGTCCACTTCCCGGGTATTTATCTTTCACATTCCTTCCGCGAAAGCCGAGGTCAAAGACGCGTAACGACTCGCCTTTAGCCAACGTCGCCCCAAGATTGCTCACTGAAATTCTTGTACCAAACGCCTGTTTTGCGAACTCAAACTTTATGCGTTGGTTGTTCGGAGAATACTTGACCGCATTTCGCACGAGATTGTTAAAGATCATTCGAAAATCTTCGGCATGTATTTTCAGCAAAAGGCCGCCTCTTGGGATATCAATGTCATACCATATGCCGCGTCGACGCATCTGTCGGTGCAGAGGGGCAATACAAGAGTTGAATTCAGTTCTGAAATTAACCGGGATTGGAACGATCTTTGATCGTTGTTGCGCTGTCGCAAGCAACATTGCCTGAGAGCGGCGCGCTTTTTTCGTTTCCCGGCCGGCAACCCAATCACTGACCGCCGTTTCAATGTCTCCAACATGAGTCTGAATGTCTGAAATCCAGTTGGATGCATCACGCGGCCGCATTCGGCGCGGGAGGCGGCTGATGAACGCAGAAAAGTTTGTCGTGGCGTCCTTGATGGTCTCAGCTGCATTCGTGATTTCGTGAGCAACTAGACTCCTCAGCTGAGCCTCGATCTCCTTTGCGTTGTGTATACGCGTAATGACGACGCCCATGTAGTTGCCAATATATGTCGCCAAATTTTCCCATTTCGACAAAAATGGCCGATGTCTGGAGTAAACAGAAATGACCGCTATCGCATTTCTTTCGAGGTCGTAAATCGGCATAATTGCAATGTATTTGTAGCCCAAGAATTTAAGACTGCGAGTATGTTCCTTATTCAGCCACTTATTATCAAAGGGTTCGACTCCGATCGATCCGGCAACCCAGATCTTTTTCTTGTCAATCGCGTCCCGCGCTACCGAATTCTGACCTTCACTGCTGAATGAGGGCAATGGCTGCCGTGCCTTGACGCGCTCTTCGAGGTCGCTCCGTCCAGTAAATCCAACGCAATTGTACTGATCTGTGTTGACGATGTCTCTGATCCAAACGCAAGCTGTATTGCACAAAAAGATTCCCGCGGCTTGCCGTGCTAGCGCATTAAACTGATTATCTCGATCTCCGAGTGTTTGGTTCGCGCTCGCGATTCTATAGAGCGAATTCATTACGATTTGTTCGTGGTAGTAAGGCCCAATTAAATCGGCAACTTTGGCAAGCCATTCTAAATGAGGATATGAAAATGCATTCACGTGCTTGCTATGCACCTCAAAGATTCCCCAGAGCCGGCCAAAAACGCGAATTGGAAGCGCGACAACGGATTTTCCGGGTATTAACCGCGAACCTCTCGGTGGATTGACTTTCGTAGACTTGCTGTGCGCGAGCGGCACGAATTCCAAACTCTGATTAAACTGTACGGTGCGGTCCAGCTCCGTTGCTGTATACGCGACCGATCTGCCTCTAGAGGCTTCATTTCGTCCGACGTCCTCCATCCACTGATAATCTTGTCGGACCAGTGGTTTCGCAATGCCATCGTCAACTGAAACGCCGACCGAATATAAAAGATTGTTCAGGTGATCATACCGGTAGATTACTGCCGAATCAGAATGGCAAACTTCGGTGACAGTTCGCGAAATTCGCCGACCTAATTTAAAGTCTATCCCAGAAGGTCCCGCGTCTTCGCTGTAGTTTGAAGTCAAAACACCGAAATTATCAGCCAACCGATAGCGCAATATCAGAAGCTCTTCGAGAAAACGTTGTGACTGCGTAATTCGTCTGCGACGAGCGCCCTCTTCAAAATGCCGATTCAGATAAGTATCTATCGCCCGCTTTTGTTTGCCGTCCTCCAGCGTCGATGTTTTTCTGATAGAAAACAGTGGCGTCTCATTCGGTACAGTTTGCGTATTTTCAAATTTGATCGACTCATCATACCCGGCGGGAGTTTCAACCGCGCGATACTGGAGTTGACGTGTTTTCTTTCGGTCTGTCGCTAAATACAGAGGATAATTGCATGAGATGGATAGCTCCGTTCGATACGGATTGAATGCATACGCTAATGGATTGTGTGCGATGTCAGCTAAGCAATATGTGAATTCCGAGACTGCAGTTATGTCGAAATAATCGACTGCATGATTGTTTGGCCACTCGATTGAATTCGATAGTCGAATGGCGTGTTGCAAAATCCTTTTCTGGCTTTGCAGGTCGGGCGAATAGGTTCCAGGCCTGTCATAGAAAAACTGCTCATATCGTTCTATCGGATGGACTGGGTCAAACTGTTTGCCGCCAACTGTGTAATATTTGTCTACAAGGCCCGTCAATTTTTCGGCACACAACTGAGGCGGAATGTGTTTGTTTTTGATCGGCCCAACCATCAAAAGGGTGAAATTATCAAGTTCAATAAATTCGCACAGCAAAGCATCTTGCGCGAAATAGTCATAAAATCGGCGTATGCCGCGATCAGCATTTCTGCCCCACAAGACATCGCAAACTGCCAGCATTTCCGTCCAACGCCAGCTCCAATGATAACGCAAGAGACGCAACACAGGTTCTTGTCGCATAGCAGGCCCGATTGTGACCTCTTGCGATAATGTTTCAAACACTGATTTCCACTGGCTCGGGGAACCACTTAAGCGACGCATGATCCAAACAGGATCGGTATTTGCGGTTGCAACGAACTTTAGGAACTCGTCAATGTTCTGAAATGAACTGTCGAAAAACGGGGATTTCTGGCACAAAGACTCAAAGACCTCCGCAACAGGCGGTCTTTTCAGTATTGCAAGTGGTAAGTCAGAAATGTCAGCGAGAGAGTCGATTGCAGCACGCCACAATATTTTATCGCGATGAAGGATTCTCGCATGACTCACCGTCGCCCTACTTTTAGCAGAAGCGCGATCGGACCTTCTCTTGCCGCCCCTAAAGCCCATGAAAGCCCGCGTGAGGTGTCTGTACTATTCGTGAAGTCTGAAGATCACCAAGTTGTATTAGAATATTCCTATGACCTTGGCGCTGCTAGCCCGGTTAGAAGCTCAATTTCATACATGATCGCGGCAGCGCCCGGGACACATAGAAGAGGGGCGCTACGTAGATCAGGCAAACAGCCAAGACGTTGGCGTGGCAAGTTGACACCAATGCCTTGTCTCCCCGGCCTGAGGATACGCAATTTTTTTGAATTTTTTGATAGCGATCTCCCCGTATCTCGGCACGCGAAAATACTATCGAGGTAGCCAGCCAAATCAGCATGCTGCGTCAGTTATTCCATCCAACGCGTCTGTTTGCATTCTGCCAAGAGCCAGATCATGATGCCGGAGCCAAATCGGAGCAAAAACTTGGAAAAAGTGCATTTGCGGGCGTAGTTCAATGGTAGAACGGCAGCTTCCCAAGCTGCCCGAACGCGCTCGTGGCACGTGCGACATTGATGTTTCTTGCGCTGCCCGACGAAATCAAAATCCGCTGCCCGGAAGCGTCTTGTCTGCGCCAACTGTCATCGTGTACGAACGCATTGTCAGCGCACGCATGGCCCCGTAGCTCAACTGGATAGAGCATTAGCCTTCGAAGCTAAGGGTTGGGAGTTCGAATCTCTCCGGGGTCGCCAACGTACCCAGAAAGTACCCAGCCGACAGCAAACGCCCATTTCACGGCCGTATTTTCTTCTTGCCACCAGACTTCGAATCTGGGGGTTGGGGGTTCGAATCCCTCCGAGACGGCCACTTCATCTTAATTCTCAACCTCTTATGAAGTGAGAACCGCTTTGCAAAACAACGCTCCAAAGTCTGATGCTCTGACTCAAAATTGAGAGTGCATTATTGTTTTCATTCGCGTTTTTGGACCCTATGAATGTGATGAAAGTACCCAGTTGGTGCCCAGCAACCTGACGATTCCGCCCACATTGCTCGCCCGCGCCGACGAGGTGATTGAATGAAACGGGCGAGTTCACCACGCTTCTCGGCGGCGGTGTCGTGGCCTTTAGCAGCGCGCGCAACAGCCGGCGATGCTGGTGGTCGGGTTTCTCGACGGAACGCGCCTGGCGGACCCAAACACGGCCGCGTTCCGTCAGGGCCTGAGCGAAATCGGCTATGTCGACGGCCGGTTTTTGCACGAAGCGGACTTTTAAGCGCCGCAATCAATGTCTGCTTTCTGCGTAAGAGGAGATATCAATATTAGAGAGCGTTGCTTCCGCTTTTGGACCCTTAGCGGAAATAAGCACGAGCTTGGGATCAGCGCGGCGTTTTGGGCAGATGGCGCAAAGGAAACAGTGCTACAGTGCCCCCTGACGCGAACAACAGGGGAGCGATTGTCATGTCAGACATGAACAGGAATCTACTGATTGCTGCCGTAGTGATCGTCATCGTCGTCGTAGGATTCTACATGTATACCGGTGGCACCTGGAAGCTATGACTAA
>Ga0209726_10007071_pt1 | contig 12696 bp, 10 predicted proteins | sample Subgrocontami54m_FD_187453 | JGI IMG/M metagenome (GOLD analysis project Ga0209726, IMG submission 187453) | Subsurface groundwater microbial communities from S. Glens Falls, New York, USA - GMW46 contaminated, 5.4 m (SPAdes) (version 3) | ecosystem: Environmental > Aquatic > Deep subsurface >... | reverse complement strand
CCGAAATCGTCGCCCCGCCATCGTTGCCGTTGATCATCCGCATCGGATTCTGCGCGTCAATCCACAGTCCGTGATGATCGCCGTGCGGCGCCGGCAGCAGGTTCAACGTCTTCCCCCCATCGCCCGAGCGGAACATGCCGGTGTTGAGCATGTACACCGCATCGGCGTTCTTGGGATCGGCAAAAATATGCGTGAAGTACCAGGCGCGCTGCGTCAGCCGCTGGTCCTCATTGACCCGCGTCCAGCTTTCCCCGCCGTCATCCGAGCGGTAGAGTCCGCTCTCCTTCGCCTCAATCAACGCATACACGCGGTTCGAGTCCGCGCCCGAAACGCTCACCCCAATCCGTCCCATGATCCCCGCAGGCAGCCCCTTGCCTTCCAGGCGCTTCCACGAACTGCCGCCATCGGTGGACCTGTACAGCCCGCTCCCCGGCCCGCCGCTGTCCATGCTCCAGGGCGTGCGCTGCACCTGGTACAGCGCGGCGAACATCACGTTCGAGTTGTGCGGATCGACGGCAAAATCAATGGCTCCCGTCTTTTCGTCTTTATAGAGAATTTTCTCCCAGGTCTTGCCGCCGTCCGAGGTGCGAAAAACGCCGCGATCCGCATTCGGCCCATAGGCGTGCCCGAGTGCAGCGACGAACACATGATCCGGGTTCCGCGGATCAATCCACACCCGCGCAATGTGTTGCGTCGCGTTCAGCCCGACATGGATCCACGTCTTCCCGCCGTCCGTCGTCTTGTAAACGCCATCGCCATACGAGATGTTGCCGCGAATGCACGACTCTCCCGTCCCTACATAGATCACGTTGGGATTCGACTCCGCCACCGCGATCGCCCCGATCGAAGAGATCACGCTCTTGTCGGAAATCGGCTGCCAGCTAACGCCGCCGTCAGTGGTCCGCCACACTCCTCCCGCCACGCCGCCGAAATAGTAGGTAAACGGACTGCCCCCGACGCCCGCCACCGCCAGTACCCGCCCGCCGCGATACGGCCCGATATCGCGCCACTGCATGCCCTTGAACTGCGCTTCGTTATACGGCTGAGCAGCCGCGCCCAGGGCAAGCGTCATGATCAGAACACACCACCCCACCAACCGGCGACACGTCATAGACAACCTCCAGGAGAGAAAACCAAACTGCTAATACTAACCCCGCCATCGCAGCCTGTCATGCGTACCGAGGCTTAACAGCTTGCAAGTAGCCGCGGAGCGGCGCAAGAATACAGCCCACGGCGCAAGCCGTGGGTAGATACAGGAAGGTGAAACAAGCCCCGAAGGGGCGAAAGAACGCCAACGCATGTCCCGCGCGGACATCACGCGAGTTCAAACCCTGTGACCGGAATACAAAAACTCCAGCGCCTCCGGAAACCGCGCCCCCCACGCCGCCTCGTTGTGCGCCGCGCCTTCTTCAATGAAAACCTTCAACCGCGCCTTCCCAAGCTTCGCGCGCCGCAAGATGCTCTCCAGTTCCCGGACATCGTTCACCACCTTCTCATCCTTCGCCGCATTTCCCACCTCGCGTGTCCCCATCCCCAGGTAAATGCGATACGGCCAATCCCGGAAGCTCCGGCACTCTTCAAGAATCTTCCGATTCGCGACAAACAGCGACGGACTCTCGATCAGCAACCGCCCGAACACTCCCGGCGTCGCCAGTTGCGTGTACAGCGCGATCAGCCCGCCCAACGACGAGCCTCCCAGTCCCGTGTGCTCCGGCCCTTTCGCCACCGCATAATGTTTCTCGATCAGCGGCATCACCTCGCGCCGCAAGAATTCCGGATAGCGCTTCCCCTGCGGACCAAAAAGTCGCAGATCGAACGAGCGGTATGGAATGTACTCCCGCCCGCGGTTCTTGCCCGTGTTGTCAATGCCCACAATGATGATCGGCGGAATCTTGCCCTCGGCAATCAACCGCTCCGCTGCCTTTCCCACCCGCCAATCCACGCCCGCAAACGCCGTCGCCGGCTCGAACAGATTCTGCCCGTCGTTTAAATACAGCACCGGATACCGCGTCGCGCCCGAAGCCTCGTAGTCCGGCGGCAGCCACACCCGCACCAGCCGCGTGTTGCGAAAAATCCGGCTGCGCAATTCATGCAGCCGCAGGTCGCCGCTGACGACGAGCGTGCCGGTTCCAGAAACTTCCCTTCTTGATTTGTTGAATTTAATGAGAGCCATGAATGGAAATAAGACTTCCTAGTTGGAACGAACTCGTAGACTTTCAATTACAAATTACCAATCACAAATTACAAAGTCGCAGCACCTCGGCTCCTGAACCAAAGCACACCCGACACCACCGCGATCCCGCTAATCAGCGCCAGCGAACTCAGACACATGATGCACCACACTCCCAAAACCCGCGCTTCGATATACGTCAGGTACAACGCGAACGCCAGTCCCGCCACCGCGCCCGCGAAAATCAGCGACGGCGTTTCCCGCCGTTCCCGATACACGGTCGCGAGCCCCAGAACCGCCGCGTAGCCCAGCATCCCGATCAGCGCCACCGGAATTCCCGCCACCGACGAATACTCGCTGCGGTTCACGATGTCGCAGTTGAACGTGTCGCCGATATCGCAGAACTCCGTCTTCGCAGTCCCATAATGATGTTGCAGCGACACCGAAGACACGACGATTCCACCCACCGCCAGGATCGCAACCAGGCTCAGGAGCCGCTGCACCCCAGGATTCATGGCAGCGCGCACCCGGTCCGATCGCTCAACTCTTCCAGCGTAAAGACGCGCTCCGCGCGCTCTCCGGTGGGAGGGAACTGCCAGGTAGGAAAGTGGTGGATGCCGGCGTCCTTGCAGACCTGCGTTTGGGCCCGCGTGTCGCCCTTCACTCCGCACTCGATATACGGAGCGTACTCGAACGATGCGCCGAACTTCTTTTTCTGCTCCGAACAATGGTCACACCAGAAAGCCCCATACATCTTCACGCCGCGATCGCTCAGACAGCGCGCAAACCCGTCATGCTTATGCTGGCTGCGGTTGCCAAGATAGTACGCCCCCCCGAACGCCGCCACCATCACCACCGCATAGATCGCCCGTCGCCCCCAATTCACGCTCGAAGGCGCCGCCGCTTCTTCCTTTTCTTTCCGCCGCTCTCGTCTCAGTTCCGACATGATTTTTTATACCACGACCCGCAGCGCCGACGGCAGCACGTCAATCGCCTCACACTGCACCGTGAGCGCCTCCCCGTCCACCATCACATCGATCGGCCCGTCGAGATCAAATTCAACCCGCCGCGTCTTGCGACTCTCCGCCAACGGATGCCGTACATGCGTTCCGTCATACAGCCCGCCCAGATTCCGCACCAGCCCCGCCCGTCCGATCGGTCCCCAGCGCACGAAATCAATCAGCCCGTCGTCAATCGCAGCGGCGGGCGCAATCATCATCGTTCCCCCGGTGAACTTGCTGTTGTTGAAGCTGAGAAAAAGGCACGGCCGCCGGTCAAACTCACTCTCGCCCGCCAACCGCACCGGAAACGGCCGCCGCCTCAAGCGCGCCAGCCCCAGAAAAATGGACGCCCAATATCCCATCGGTCCCGCACTCTTAAAGCGCCGCTGCCGCAGAATATTGACATCCGCCGCAAATCCCACGCTCAGCAGATTGATGTAGTGAAGAACGCCTCCCTGATGTGTCAATCGCAGAACATCGCACGCCCGCGACCGCCGGGCAAGCAGCGCCTGCATCGCGTGCTCCACACCCTGATCGCCAAAATCCCGCAGAAACGAATTGCCGGTGCCCAAGGGAAGAAATGCGAGCGTCGGCACTCGCTCCTCTTCCCCGCTCGGCGTCACTGCATCCGGAAAAAGCCCGTTGACGACCTCGTACGAAGTTCCATCCCCGCCCACCGCCAGAAACCGGCGATAGCCCCGCCCATACGCGTCGCGAGCAATCCGCGTCGCTTCCCCCGCCGCGCTCGTCTCCACAATTTCAAGCGCAATCCCGCCCGCCCGCAGGCGCTCCAGCGCCGGCCCCACCAGCTTGCGGCACCGCCCGCCCCCCGCCGTCGGATTGATGATGGTTAGAAACTTTTCGTCCACGTTGAAGGATACTAAACGTCGTCCATAGAGAAACGTCATCTACAAAGAAACGTCATCTCTAAAGAATTGTCATTCTGAGCGAAGCGAAGAACCTGCTTTCGCCGACTGCGCAACAAAAACAGAGTTGCGAGCAAGAAGCCAGAACCTCCTCCGTGTCTCCGTGCCTCCGTGGTAGATGTTCCGCCTAAATCTCCACGATCGCCCGCTCCGGCAGCTTCCCTATCTCCTCCGCCAACTCCCCCCGCTTGATCTTCATCGACGCCGTCCGCGGAAAATCTTTCTCCCACACCAGATACCCACCGACGCGCTTGTAATCCGCCAATCTCCGGTTGCGCACAATAATCTCATCGCCCAAAGCATCGCTGAACTGCTGGCCCTGCTCCAGCCGCACCACCAGCATCAGCTTCTCTTTCCCCAAACTCTTCTGCGGCCAGATGTAATTCGCCGCGAAGATGCAGTATTCCTTCACCGGCAACCCGTCAAACACCGTCTCCACATCCTCGGGATAAATATTCTTTCCGCCCTGGGTGACGATCATGTTCTTCTTGCGCCCAAATAGCTGCAGGTGCCCCATCCCGTCGAATCGCCCCAGATCGCCCGTCAGCAGCCAGCCTTCGACGATCGTCTTCACCGTCAGTTCCGGATCATCCAGATAGTGCGACATCACCGCGCGGCTGCGCACCGCCACTTCGCCGATCCCATCTTCCGCCGGATTCAGGACGCGCACCTCCGAACCCGGCAGCGGCTTCCCCACCGTATCCGCGCGAAAAGGCTTCAGATCGTTAAGCGTCACGGCCGTACACGCCTCGGTCAAACCGTAACCGCAAGTCACCGGAATACCAAGATCGTAAAAGAACTGCATGGTCGCCGGATCAGTGAACGCGCCCCCCACAATCAGCGCTCGCAACTCCCCGCCAAAAGCCTTGTGTACCTGCGGCAGCAGACGCCGGCTCAACCCCACTCGAGCCCGTCCCCGCGTGAGCAATTTGTTCAGCCCGATCAGCCGATCCAGCACAAACCGTTTCGCCCGCGGCAACTCGTCAAACTTCGCTCGCAGCCCGCGCTCCAGATTCTTCAGCACCATCGGCACCAGGCTCACGTACGTGATGCGATACCTCACAAAAGCATCCCGCACAAACTCCGGCCGCAGCGTCCGCAAATGCACCACGCACGCCCCGCACACAAACGGCCCGATGAAGCCGACCATGAAATCAATCGCATGATTCGTCGGCAGAATGCTCAGATAACGCACGCCCGGCCAGAATGGATACCACTCCGTCAGCGCCCGGCACTGCTCCAGATAATTGTCGTGCGTGAGCACGCATCCCTTCGGACGCCCGCCTGTCCCCGACGAATACACAATGCAAGCCGTGTCTTCCCGCTGCCGCGGCACAAATTGCGCTTCGCCCTTCCGCCGGAATTCTTCCCAGCGATAGGCCCCCCGCAAATCCGCTCCCACCGGCGCTTCCGTCACCAGCACGATCTCCGTCGTCAGCTTTGCAAACTCCGGCGCCTGCGTGATCGCCCGCCACAAATAGTATTCAACCACCAGAAACCGCGCCTTCGAATGCGCGAGCAGTTGCAGATGCTCCGCCGCCGTCAGCTTGTAATCCAACGGAACCAGCACTCCGCCGCAGAAGAAAATCGCATACGCCGAAATCAGCCACTTCGACTGATTCGTCATGATGATCGCGGCGCGGTCCCCGGCCTTGAACTCGGCGTCCTCCAAAGCGCGACACAGCGGACGCGCCATCTCCTTGAAGTCGGAGTAAGTCAGGCGCACCTTCTCGCGGTCGCGATCCGCTTCGATCAGGCAGGTTTCGTTGGGCCAGCGCTCGAGCGCATCCCGCAGCGCCGCGCCCAGGCTGGCATATTGACGGAGATCAAGCATTCGCGGTTCGTCTCACCACCGAGACACAAAGCCCCAGAGAGACACAAGAGTTTATCAGAATGTAATCAGCGAGGCGGACTGACCATGACTGAAACACGCGAGAGATTGAAAGGATTTTCTCCGTGTCTCCGTGCCTCCGTGGTGGATGTTACAGCCGCGCCTGGATCCTCTGCGCCAGCGTCCGGAAATCCGACACGCCCTGCAACTCATAATCCGGCAACTCGATGCGGAAATGATGCTCGAGCCGCGTCAGCAAATCGAGCGCCTGTAAGCTGTCAATCCCAAGCGTCTTGAAAAAGTCGTCGTCCGGAGTAAGCTTCTCCCGCGGCACCTTGAAGTGCGTGGCGGCGAGACTCAAAATCTCATCCAGCGTGTGATCTGTGGTGGGCATGTATCGCTCGCCTCTCAAATTACAAATTACCAATTACAAATTACCAATTCTCACGGCAGATACGGCTGCACGCCCTCGTTCTCCACAAACTTTCGCAGTCCTTCTTCCACCGCCGGCTGCGCAAACAACTCGCAGAAGATCTCGATCTCCCGCTTCAATTCCTCATACGGAATCGGCTTCACAAACTGCTTAGCTGCGACCGACGTCCGCCGATCGAACTTGCCGACCTGCGCGGCCGTAGCGCGCGCCAATCGCAACGCTTCGCCCTCCGCCGCGATCTGGCTGACCAGACCGATCTGCTGCGCCTTCATCACGTTGAAACTGCGCCCCGTCAAAAGCAGGTCGCGCACCACGGCATTCCCCAAATCCCGCTTCAGACGCGGAATCCCGCCGAATCCCGGAATCAGCCCCAGCCGCAACTCCGGAAAGCAAAAGCGCGCCATCCGATCCGCAATAATAATGTCGCAGACCAGCGCCAGCTCGAACCCGCCACCGAACGTCACGCCATGCACGGCTGCAATCGTGGTCAGCGGCGCCGCATCCAGGGTATTCATCACGCCGTGGATGCGCCGCAGAAACTCCCGCACCCCGCGCACCGCCGCACTCTTCTCCATCCCCCGCGAACCTTCATACAACTCGCGCAGGTCCGCCCCCGCTGAAAAACCCGCCTTCAGCGTGGAATGAACGATCAGCGCATGCGCCGCGCGCGCCAGCTCCGGCAACGCCGTGGCAAAAGTCTCTAACTCCTCGAGCGTCCCCGACCCAATCTCGTTGCACGGCTCGCGATGCAACGCCAACTCAATCGCGCCGTTGACCACCTGCCACGAGATGGCCTGCCCCTTGAACTCGTTCATGCCGTCTTCACTGCCTGATACATCCCGTCAATCTCGTTCTGGAACCGCTCCGCGATCAGGTCGCGCTTCAACTTCCCGTTCGCGGTCAGCAGCCCGCTTTCAATTGTGAACGGATCGCCCGCAATATGGAAGGCCCGCACCTGCTTGTAATGCGGCAGCTCGGGATTCACTACATCCAGCGCCGCCTGCACTTTCTCGCCCGTCACTCTTCCCGTGACCAACGCCGCCAGATATCCGCGCGCATTTCCAACGAGCACGACTTGGCTCGCGCCCGGCAGGCTTTGCAGAATCTTGTCTTCGATCGGCTCCGGCGCAATGTTGTGTCCCGACCCCAGAATGATCAGGCTCTTGATGCGCCCAATAATCCTCCAGTTCCCCGCCGCATCCACCTCACCCTGATCGCCGGTATGAAACCAGCCCTCGCGCAGCACCTTCGCCGTCTCCTCCGGACGATCCCAGTACCCCGGAAAGATATTTGGGCCGCGCGCCAGGATCTCTTCATTTTCTCCGAGCTTCATCTCGACGCCCTCAATCGCCGGCCCCACGCGCCCCGGAACAACCTTGCCGTCGGGATCATCCATCGTGCAGATCGCCGTCGTCTCGGTCAGTCCATACACCTGCAACACGGGAATTCCCAGCATCGAGTAGTAAAGCTGTGTCTCGCCGTTCAGCGGCGCCGACCCGCAGATCAACGCGCACAGCTTGCGGCCGATCATCTTCCTGCGAATCGTCGGAAACACCAGCTTGCGAGCCGTGCCCAGCCAGAACCCGTCCCTGGCGCGCGATTTCCCTTCCTGCCGCCGCGCCCAGGCGCCTTTCGCCTTGCTGTACACCATCCGCGGAAACCCGCCCGTCTGCCACAATTGTTCATCCACCGCCTTGCGCATCCGTTCCAGCAGCGCCGGAACATTCAGAAAATAATCGGGCGCAGCCGCGCGCATATCCGAAGCCAGCTTGCCCAGATCGGTGTTCAGGGTGAGCCGGCTGCCGCGCGAAAGGCATGTCAGCAGCATGATCCACGACCCGGCAAAACAAAACGGCAGATAATGAAACACCAGGTCCTGTCCCGCGCGCTTCTTCATCAGTTGATCCAGCCGCCCCGAAGTGCATCCGACCATGTGCGTGATGTTGCCCGCGTTCAGCATCACGCCCTTCGCTTCGCCCGACGTACCCGACGTGTAAATGATCGTGACCACATCGTCTTTTTCCGTGGCGAGCGATACCTCCGGCAGGGGCGCGCGCGACGCCGCAAACACCTTACTCATCGAAAAATGCGGCGGCGCCTCCGGCCATTCGTCGACGATCGCGTCCGCCAGCATCTCGTCGCCGCAACAGATCACCGACGGCGCGCAGTCCTTCATCATCGCGACCAGTTCGCTCGCCGCCTGCCGCGCATACAGCGGCACCACCGTCAGCCCCTCGGCCATGATGGCCAAGTCCATCGCCACCCATTGAATCGAGTTATGGCCCAGAAGCGCGCACCGGTCGCCCCGTTTCAGCCGCAGCCGCCGCAAATAGGCGCGCCCCACCAGCACCTGATCGAGCAACTGCCGCGCCGTGACTGGCAACACCCGCCCCTCGCGCAGCTCCTGAAGCACGACATTGTCCCCACTCTTCTCCAGACTCGCGAAAATTTGTTCAAGAAATGTCATGCACCTTTATGAATTGTCATCCTGAGCGCAGCGAAGGACCTGCTTTCCTCAGCACCCCATTAAGACTGTCATCCTGAGCGCAGCGAAGGACCTGCTTTTCTCAGCACCATCTATAAAACTGTCATCCTGAGCGGAGTATCTGATTTGCGAAGCAAATCAGATACGGAGTCGAAGGACCCCTACTCGCTCGAACCCTCCGTTACCGCCGCAAGGCGTTCTCCCCGCACTCTCTACCCGTACGCCCCCACCAACTCCCGCAACCCCGCGCTCATCGGCGGCAAATAATCCTCCCACCCCCACTCCCCCCGCCGCGTAGGAAACTCCGGATACCTTCGCTGCACTTCTTCCTCGAAATAAACCCCCATGCGCGCCATCAATTTCAGATTGCGCACCACCGTCCGCGCAATCCCATCCGCAATCCGCTCTCCCTCGCGATCCAGAATCTCCAGCGCCGCCAGCGTCCTCTCCGCAAGATCGGGATCATCCACATTCATCAGCAACTCCCGATGCCCGCGTTCATTCATCAGGTTGCGGATACGCTCATCCATCGTGATCCCCGCCGACGGCACCAGCGCCGGCATCGAAGTCACAATCCCGTGATAGCGCGACGACACCATCAAATGGCAAGCCCGCAGAATGCTGACCAGCTGATACATGTTGTAATCTTCCGACGTCAAAACCGGCACGCCGCCCAGCTTCTCCGAGATCCGCTTGCACGGCCGCGCGTCCAGCCGCTCCGTCGCCACCATGATCGCAAACACATTCTTCCTCTGACGAAACGCCGCCACCGCCTTCGCAATCGAGCTCAAATAATGTTCGTAAGCCCGATCCGCCTCCGGTCCCGAATGATGAAAGTACGGCCCGCGGTAATGGCTCTCTTTGTAAGCACCCGTCAGACCGTGCAGCGCAGCCTTCGCCACCGACGCCTTCACCGGCCACTCAAACGGATTGATCGGACACACCACCAGCACCGGCGTCTTCCCATCCCAGCCCACATCGCGCAGCGCCTTCTGCCCGTACTCCGCGCCCAGCGGCTCGAATGTCCAGGCCGTATCCGTACCCAACTCGGTCGGCACGCCCAGCTCGCGCAGAATTGTGCGCGACTCTTCATTGCGCGTGATCACCAGCGAGTTCCTGCAATACCGCCCGCACATCTTCGCCACCAGCGGATCCATCTGTCCCGCCTCGGCGCCGTAACCGACCGACAGCTTGTTCTCCGCAGCCGCAATCCCCAAAGACCCAATCATCATGGTCGCGAGCGCATTCGCGAACTTTGACTTGAACATCGACCCTTCGCACGCCACCACCCCGTGATGCTTCGGAACTTCATTCGCCAGGAACGGTGGAAAAATATCCGGCAGCCGTACCTGGTTCGTGCCTTCGAAATATCCCCGCGACCGGTCGAAGTTAAAGGTCATCATGCTGAGTTCGACGTTCTCCGGCCCCAGAATGCGCCGCACCTGCCGCAGCATTTCCTCTACGCGTACATCCGATCCCGTATTGCGCGTCCCGTTGTAGCCGGCAAACAACAGCTTCAGCTTTTCTCCCGGCTGCCAGGGCTGGCGCTTGCCGAGCATCCACTGCACTTTCTTGCCCTCGATGATGCTCGAGACCCACGCCTCTAAAACAAAATCCATCATGCCGCCGCTCCTCCCGCGCCTTCTGGCCACGGTTGATACGGATAGCTGAAGTCATGCTCGCGGCTGAACTTCAGCAGCGGAAAACTGTACTGTGAGAACGGCGCCGGCTTGCGCCCCAGTTCCGTCGTGACGCGCGTATTGTCGAACACCGTATTCCACATCAGGTACGGCAGGAACACCTTCATCAGCGCGGCTCCGTGCCCAATCGCGCCTTTGCGGTTCGCCAGCATATTCACGATCGAACTAAACGGCCCCTCCAGGATCGGCATAAACATCGGCCCGCGCTTCGACTGTGCCGCCGCCAGCGCCGTCGTAAGTTCGCGAAAGCTCTGCGATCCGTTTCCCGAAGAAAGATGATAGGTATCGTGCAGCGGGTTGGCCTTCATGTGCAGCGTGGCAATCGCGTCCGCTACAAAATCCACATTCACAATGTCGATCTTGTCGTCCGGACGAAACGGCAGCACCGGCAACCCCGCCAGAAATACAAACGACCGCACCATATCGAACTGCGTCGTCTCCGGATACCGGCTGTCCCCCAGCACAATGCTCGGCCGAAAAATGGTCAGCGGCACATCCGGCAGCAGTTCCCGCACCATGTGCTCGCAGAATTTCTTCGTGCGCGCGTACGGATCGTAATCCGACCGCTCCCACTCAATCGACCGGTCCTCGGTTACGATCTCATGGCTCCGCTTCCCCGCCACCGCCACCGTGCTGACGGTCGAAAACCGCTGCAAGCCGTGATAGTAGTGTGAACGCCGCGCCAGTTGCACCACTTCCAGCGTCCCGCGCAGGTTCACGTTCAAACAACTTTTTTCCGATTTCCGATTCAGCGATGCGGCGCAGTGGATCACCGAATCGGTCGTGTGCACCAGCCGGTCATAGCCGTCCGGGTCCAGCCCGAAGCGCGGATCGGTCAGGTCTCCGAGAAAAATCCGGATCTTCGTCTGCCGGTATTCGTAAAACTTCGCGAACGGCATGTGCAATTGCAGCGCATTCCACAGCCGTACCTCGGCATCATGCGGATCCCGCCCCCGCACCAGCAGGTTCAGCGTCGACTCATGACGCTCCAGCAGGTTGGCCGCAACATGCGCCCCGATGTACCCCGTCGCCCCGGTCAGGAATATCGCCATCTTGGATCTAGAACTCTCCTCGTCCCACCCGACTCCGAGGCGGCACGAATTCAGGGGATAATTTCGGGGAACGGCTTCGGGAGGGCACGGCTTCAGCCGTGCCGTTCAGGGCAAGAAAAACGCGGGCTTTAGCCCCTGAGGTCAGGAATATCGCCACGCCGCACCATTCGTCCCCGTCTTCACCGCCTCCCGCTTGTCCGCCGGCATTTGCAACCTCCGCGGCGCTCTCGCCTCCAGCGCCCGTCCTTCAATCAGCGGATACGTCCACCGCCGCAGCGCCGGAATATGAATCTCGATCCAATATTCCCACCAGTCGAGCGTCGCCGCGTTATACCCAAATAGCGCGCGCTCTTCCGGCGCCAGCGCATGCGCCAGCTTCTCCACGTTGTCGGCCACAAAGTCGTGTTCGTTATGCAAAATGAAGGGCTCGAACAACTCGATCAGCTTCTCCACCCGCTCCAGGCTGCGCTCCGCCTTGGCCAACGGCTTCTTCACCGGCAGCGGCGACATGATCGCCTGAATGGACCTGATAATCATTTTCTGCGCCGGCGCCGACATCCGCTTATAACGCGTTTTCGAAACCGAAATCGCATCCATCCTCAACCGCAGCCAATACTCCAACCCTTCTTGCGCCCGGTAGTGCTTGCGATGTCCCAGCGACGTCAGCTCGATGCACCGCCCCATATCGCAAGGATTCGTCACCGACGTCGCCAGTTGATACAGCGGATCGTGCCTCCGCTCCACCAGCGCGGCCGCAATCAGCGTCATCCCCGCGCACACCGCGTCCACCGGAATAATGTCCAGCCGCTTCCGCTCATTCGACGGCAACTGCCGGAACGCAGTCCCCAGCAGATACGACAGCGACGCCGACGTGTTGATGCCCTCGTTCCATCCCCGGAACGGCTTCTCGACCGACGTCTCGACAATCGCCGGCCGCACAATCGCGATCGGCAGCCCGTTCCCATACTTCGCGATCAGCGATTCCGCCAGGCTCTTGCTCAACGTATAGGTATTCGGCCAGCCCAACTCCTTCGCGCGCTTGATCCCCGCCTCGGTCAAATAATTCTTCAACCACCGGATCCGGTTCTTGCGAATCTG
>Ga0209726_10007070_pt1 | contig 12697 bp, 5 predicted proteins | sample Subgrocontami54m_FD_187453 | JGI IMG/M metagenome (GOLD analysis project Ga0209726, IMG submission 187453) | Subsurface groundwater microbial communities from S. Glens Falls, New York, USA - GMW46 contaminated, 5.4 m (SPAdes) (version 3) | ecosystem: Environmental > Aquatic > Deep subsurface >... | reverse complement strand
GACCCCGCCGGTTTCGTCAAAAGGCTCAACCAACTGATGGTCGAAATCTCCGGCGGCGGGTCGCGCATCATCCTGCCGTCATAGTGTGGGGAGAGCCGGTCAGAAGCTGGCCCTTCAAGTTCGCGCTCTCCGGCGGTAGACCGTCTGAGGCGGCAACTGCTGCCGGGTAGCGCAGGCGCCTCGCCTGCATTCCATATGCCGAAGCAGGCGAGTCGCCTGCGATGCTTCGCTTTTTGCCGAGTTGCCGTCTGGGGCAAAAGGCAAGACTTGACCTCTGCTCCTCCGCTTCGCTTAACCGACTGATTTGGTGAGGGGGATTGGCTCAGAACGTGTGCGCCGGTCTTCGCCGGCCATTCGCACTGGACGGGACAAACGTCGGTACGGGCGGCGTAGGGCACCGGGATTTCCGCAGGCTGTGAGGGCTCGCCCGATGTCCTCAATCCCCGCCCCTCGTCCCCAATCCTGACTTATGATCCTCGCTCCTCAATCCTCGATCTCCCGCTCTCACGGTTCTTCATATCGCCCTGCAAACCAATATCCATGCGGTTTTCAGGGTGAGGTGACGAGACTTGGTAGTAATCGACTCCGATCCTGACGGTTTTACGGTCGGTACGTTACGATGTGCTTCGTGTTTTGAATGCTTGACTCAGGCTTGCGTGGGAGGCAATGCGTTGCTGCCAAAAGATAAACTCGGTTTCTACCAGCGCGTCCGCGCGCTTGCGCCCCTCGCTCAACGGCGAGGGGGTGCAGTTCGTCTTGTGGAATCTGTTTTAGCGCTTTGGCTAAAGCAAGTATTCCCGAAGCTTTCTCATGCGGAACTCAGGCAGACCAAGTCGCTTTGCGCCCTTCCCAAGGTTCAAGCGCTCGCCAAGTGGCTCGCAGAACGCGAACTCCCAGACTCTGCGTTCTGGCTCTCCTCCGCTTATGCCGCGTGGGTCGGCGAGGACGTGAGGCGCGACCGCGCCATGGTTTTTACGCCGCCCATCCTTTCGACGCGGCTCATCGACGATCTAGCGAACAACGGTGCAAGCTTTACAAATGGTGTCTTCATGGACACCGCCTGCGGCGGCGCTGCGTTCCTCGTTCCCGTCGCAATCCGCATGCGCGAGGAACTGAAGGAAAAAGGTCTCGGGCCTGCGGCCATCATCGAGCACATCCGCACGCATCTTATCGGTGTTGACCTCGACCCGACGCTTTGCCGGATGTCTTCTTTTTTTCTTAAAATGACCCTCTACGAGGACATCGTCGCTGCGGGAAAAGAGCCTCAATTCAACGTGAGGTCCACAAATGCGCTCACCGAACTGGGCGAGCTTTTCGGAAAAATCGACGTCGTCCTTTGCAATCCGCCGTACCGCAAGATGCCACCCGACGAGGTTGCGAAATACCGTAAGCGCTTCGGCGCGGTCATCGAGGGCCAACCGAATCTATACGCGCTTTTCTTCGCGCTAGCGCTTAAGCTGCTCAGGCCCAATGGAACCGCTGCGCTTCTCACCGCCACGAGTTTTCTTTCGGGGCAATATTTTTCGAAGCTGCGTACCCATTTACTTGAACACGCGTACACACGGCAAATTGACATTATCGGCGACCGAAACGGCGTCTTTATCGGCGTCGAGCTCGAAACCGCCATCACGGTGTTCCGTAAACGTGCATCTCCTGCTGCCTCTCTGGAGCAGACTGAAGTGTTTGCCCCTCGACGGGCAAACGGCTTCGACAGCATCGGCGTCTACGCCCTGCCAAATTCCGGTGCCGCCTGGACCATTCCCAGGTCGGCTGGCGACGCCGAGGCGATTCGCGCGGCCAATGGCTCGCAGTTCAGGCTTACTGATTACGGCTACCGACCGCGCATCGGCGCTTTTGTATGGAACCGCGACCAGCGAAAGAGATTCCATAGCGAATCAGCGGCACGCAAAGGCGCACAGGCACCGTTTCCGCTTATCTGGTCAAGCGACATTGGCCAGGACGGTAAGCTCGTCTTTAACCGACACAAGGACGAAAGGCGCGACGCATTTGTCGACATGGGCCGCATCGGTCACGTCTCGGTCATCAGTCAACCCTGCATTGCGCTGCAGCGCGTGACGTCGAACGACCAGTCGCGACGCCTTGTCGCGGCGCCGGTAAAACGCGCGTTCATCGAAAAGCACGGTGGAGTTGTGGGCGAAAATCATGTCGTGTTCATCGAACAGGTCACGAAAAACCCGGCATTGTCACCTTCACAGCTTGCCAAGGTACTGCGTTCGCAGCCCATTGACCGGTTGTTCCGCAGCATCTCAGGTTCAACCAATGTCTCGGCATTCGAACTGTCGCAACTGCCCATGCCCGAGCCTCATGCGCTTGCGCGAGAGATCAAACACACAGCCGACGTCGGCGTGGCTGTTCTGCGCGCGTTTCTGTTGCAACAGAAAGAGTAACTCCAGCAGGGGCTAACTTTTTGGCCTTCAAGCGATAAAAAGGGTTGCTATATGGGAGCTGACAGGCGCGATAAATACAGCGACATGACGGCCCCGACCCGTTTAGAGAACAAACTCAAAGCCGAGGAGAAAAAGAAGGCGCTGATTAAGCGCTGGCTGGCTAGGGGAAAGCTCCCCCAGCCACAGGCGCAATCGTCTGCTATCACTTCCGTGCCGGCTACCACGGAAGATGCGCCCGCGCCTGCTGCGCAAGTGAAGCCGCAGCCGGTGTCTCCGTTTGCAGCAGCTCGCTGCGGCCAAGCTGGCATCGCAGTCCATGACCGCGGAGCGCCCGGCGTTGCACTACGTCCGGAGCCGTGGCTTGCTCGCCTTGTTGACGCGGCGCTCGAGACTGCTGCCAAAGGCCAACTTCGGCTCGCCCTTGTCTGGCCGGGCACTGTTCGCTCAGTCGCTCTCGTTCACGCTCTCGCCACGATAGAGCGGCTTAGCATCGGGGACAAGCGCGGCCTGCGCGCACTGCTCTTTCCGACCAAACGTCCTTCCTTTGCAACGCTTAATCAGCTACTCCTCGAGCGCGAAAAACTCCTTGAGTGGGCCCAGTGCTACCTAACCATCACCCAGGTTCCTGGTGTCCGGCCACCGATAGATGGCCGTGACGATCAGAACAAGGACATGCTTCTCATGGCCGTGCTGTCAGCGCGCAACCAAGACCCGGCGCTTGCGCCGCCTTCCATCGCGGAAGTGATCCCGCATTTTGACTGGGACCTCAAGACAGGCGGCTGGGGCTCCTACGGCGAGCAATTCCTCAAGCGTACCAAACGCGCATTGCAGCGCGCTCATCGCAGGGAGCTTTGGAAGGACAGCGATGGCCGCATTGCAAAATTGGGTAACCCAAAGAGCGCGCCAGATGCCCTATTTGGCGTGAGCCACCTGGCTACCGCAAAAGAGTGGAAGGCCGCCCTGAACAGCAAGGAGCTGAAAGAGGTGGGCCAACAGCCAGAACTCGTGCTCATTGACCTCACGAAGGAGATACGTCGGACTGCCAACCGAAACCTCGTCCGGCACGTACCGGACGTCGTCGACGAAGTTCGGGAAAAATGGAAGGAGCCTGTCGGGTTCCTCATCATTACCGACGACCCTAGAATTTACTTCACGCTGCGCAAGCAGTTCATCGAAAAAGCCGGTGGCAACAAGGATACGCTCGTTTGTGACCCCATCGTCTCAATGGGCGAGGACTACGGACTTGCCCAAGAGCCACTGCCTGCTGCCTGGACGCCGGCAACCGTCACCAACAAGCATTTTCATGTTGGCGTACTCGACCACGAGATGGTCGAAGCGGCGGTCCGGCTCTGGAACATCGGCCAGATCCTTGAGCAGGAATCAGCACCTCACCGCGCGCTGCGTGAGGCGGCAACATTTTTGCTTCGGCTTGCGAACCTTCCAGGAGGATATCGCGACTACATTGCGTGGATGGAATCATCCGCCTTTGCCGATGCCATTCGTGCCGAGATGACTTGGAACGGCCACATGGCGAAGCTGCAGGGGTTCGTCGACCGCGGGGAATTCGACGCCAATGCCGAGGCAGTGCGTCGAGCGGTGTCCCGCGCCACAAAGCTCGTCGAGGCCTACAACGATGAGACGCCCATCGCAAAGCGCATCGCCAAGGAGCTGGACCTTTGCCTCGCGAGGCACAACACTCGCGTGGCGGTCGTGCTGCGGTTCAACCCCGATGTGCCGGTCGCACGGGCGTTCCTTACGCGATATGCGGGGTTCCCGAATGGGCAGTCTTTTGCTGCCATCGCGGACCGGGTAGATTTCATCACTCACAAGGAACTCGCTGGCGTGCTTACCTCTGGTGAACTCCCGACAAAGTTCATCTTTGTGGGTATGCCCGATGAGACACTCAAGGTTCTGCTCACGAGCGAGACGGTTCCCGCGGACAGCGTGGTGCTTCTGGATTGGCGGCGCGCAAACGACGTTCTCACTGGTCTGCGATCCCTTCAGACAGTTCCCGCTTATATGCCCTTCCGAGGCAGGATTGCGGAGCTGGGCGATGAGATTGAGCGTCGCATCAAAGAGTTGCCCAAAGTGATCGACATCGAAAAACTCGGTACCCTTCGCGTGCCGCAATTGTCGCTTTCGGCCATGGCCTCCGAGGCCTCACGCCGTGCCGAAGGTTCGCCCAATGCGTACAAACTACAATTGGAGGACGGGAGCCGAATTATCGTCGGCCACCGCGTCTACATCTACGACCCGGACGAGAAAGAGCCATTCCACCAGAGAAACATCGAAAACGTGCACGAGGGTGACCTTGTGTTCGTCATGTCCGAGGAACTGAAGGACCTCTTCGAGGTATGTCTTATCGAGGCAGGACACGGTATCGCACGCGGTTCGAGTTTCGGCGAAATGCTCCGCAACTACCACCGCGATGTGCTCACCAACAGCAAACGAATTTTTGGAGACCTAAGGGTGGCGTCGCTCGCCCGTAAGCTTCATGAGCGAATGGTGGAGCTGCGGCCAGATACAGACTGCAGCTTGAGCCGTATCCGCTACTGGGTCGATGTCGAAGGCTCATCCGACGCCGCGGCAGAAGACCTGAAGCCACACTCCACTTGGGCAAAAGGCGACTTTGAGACCTTCGCACGAGCACTTGAGATTCCTGAAAATTTGATAAGTGTTTATTGGCTGATGGTGACTGGCCAGAGAAGAGCCTTGCAGCAGGCCGGGCGCGAACTCTCTGATCGCTACGCACACGTGCTCTTCAGCGAGGAGGCGGCCGAACTCCACTATCGCCTGAAGCGCGAGACCATCCTGCGGTTGCAGCACGAGGCGGTGCGCAACACATATAAAGTCACGCGGGTCATTCCCCCCGCTCAAGAAGGAGGAAACTGATGGCAACCACTAGCGCCTCCGTGCGCTCAGATCCCCGGTCGATACCCGACACTCTGAAGGAGGCTGTGGTTGATGCGCTGCTTAACACCGTGGTTGACCGCTTGAGCGGCCGCGGCGACTACGGACGCGTCATCTTCGGCACGAAGCCCCGCACAGCTCTTGCTTCTGGATTCCTGCTTCCGTTTGACCAGACGACTGACGGCGACGAGGAGAGTGCTTCGATCCGAATCTGCAGCCATGGCTTGGACATGCTCGTCGCGACGAATACGCAAGGGGTTATCCGAGCGCAGCCGTACTGTGCCATCTACGTTCGGGTTTTGCCGAGCCCTGATGAGATTCTTCGTCATCCAAACTGCGACCCGAAGTTCACGCTCAAGAAAGAGGTCGCACGCGAGCTTCGCAAGAAAATTCGCGAACGCTCAAGAGAAGCCATCAGAAGTCTCAAGGGCAAGTGGAAGGACCCCCAGTGGCCTGAAATTGACTTTCGCATCCGTCGCGAAGCCTATGCGGAGTTCGGCATTCCGTTTGCGTCGGGCACGGCTGAAGAAACGACAGAAGAACCTACCGCCGACACCGAAGGCGAAGCAGCCGAAAGCGGCGTACGCGTCTCAGGCCGCGTGAGCCTCCCTGACCACCTTGCCACTGAAGCGCAGATACCACAAAAGTGGTTGCGGCTTGAAGTTGAACTTCCCGCTCTGGAGTTCAAGCTGGATGGCGTTGAAGCTGCGATTGAAGCTTCCAATCGAGCCATTCGCGACGCCCTCGACAAGCGCCTGGCCGTATGGAAGGAAGATACCAATCCCGACACGGGGGGAAAGCTGTGGGGCTATCGGCGCGCCCGCAAAATTCGGCCATCAGATGTCAAGAACTGGGAGGCTTTCCTTGACGAGGTCAGGAAATCCCAGCTTGAAGTGTTGACCCCGGAGGTCGCGCTCGATTGGTACGTTAACATCGGTCCGGACTACGCAAATCCGGGTTGCAACAGCGTGCGCATCACGCTGGAGAACCGCAGCGTCGAGCCCGCGCCATCGGTCTACACGTTCAGAGAAACCGAGCAGGCGGTGTTCCAAGCGCGCTTGGATGTTCTGCTTCCTAAGGCAATGCACCGCCATCTGATGGCTGACCGCGTGGAGCCGTCCTACCGCTACTATGAGTACCTTGCGTACCCAGCTCTAGGTGTCAACGGCGGCGTTGAGAGACTGGACGAAGGCGCTACACTTTGCCTACGCACGACTTGGACGCCTCGCTACCATCAGCCGCGCATCGTTCCGAGTTCACTCGCCGATAAGGGCGTTATCGCAAATATTGAGTCTCTCTCAAAACCCAACTGTATCGCTGGATTGAGACCGCTTATCGCCTGCTTCAAAACCTGGATTGAGCAGGTGAAGAAGTTCCCTTTTGATGCCGGCATCGACAAAGGCCAGACCGAGCTCATTGCCCGCGAGCGCGACCAGTTCGAGCGCGATAAAGACCGCTGGGAAAAGGAGATTACCGCCATTGAGGTGGGCATCACGATTCTTGAGGAGTCCGCCGCCTACTGGAAGGGCCCCGGCGTGCCGGCGGACAGGCGCGCTGCGCCATTCGAAGCGTGGCTTGCAATGAACGAGACGATGGCGCAAATCGCCAAGGCGAGGGCCTATGACGAATGGCGGCTCTTTCAGCTCGCGTTCATCTTGGCGAACCTGCCGGCGCTTGTGACACGCATGCCAGAATTCCAGGACCGCTACGCGCCCATGGAGAAGTACATCAACTCCGTGACGCTCCTTTACTTTGCAACCGGCGGTGGAAAATCGGAAGCGTTCCTGGGACTTCTTGTTTTTAACCTGTTCTTGGACAGACTGCGTGGAAAAGAGCGCGGCGTCACCGCGATGCTGCGGTACCCGTTGCGTCTGCTAACGCTACAGCAAGCGCAAAGAACGGCGAAGATCCTGGCAAAAGCAGAGCTCATCCGGCGGGCTCGAACGCATCCCGGCGAGCCTTTCTCGATTGGTTTTTGGGTGGGTTCGGCCAACACCCCAAACAGCCTCGCGAGCGAAGATGTAAGGGGTTTGCCCGATGTGGGAAAGTATCCGGGCTCTGCAGAAGCAAAGCTCCTCGATACCAATAACGCATATGCAAGGGCAGTGGAGCGATGGAACAAGCTACCGGAGTGCCCGTTCTGCGCCAGCGAAAAGGGCACGGGGTTGAGGCGCTTCCCCTCGTTGGGCGGACTCCTCGGGCATTTGTGCCTGAATAATGAATGCGCCTGGAACCATGAGTACAAGGAGCCGACGCCGCTCCCCTTCTACATAGTAGACGAGGACATCTATGAACTGCCACCGTCGGTAATCCTGGGTACTGTGGATAAGCTTGCGCTTCTCGGACAATCCCAGCGCACCATCCGCCGATTCCTGGGAATGTTTGGCTTCGCCTTGGGCTATCGGCTCGACACGGGGCGCCTGTATTCCCCGGACCCGAGAAAGAAGGACGAACTCTCCAAGCCGCAGACCGAGCAGCCGTTCGTTCGACTCTTTCCGACCTACGCAGATGGCGAAAAACGCTTCTTTGACCCATTCCCGAGTCTTCTCATTCAGGACGAGGCGCATCTTCTCGATGAGTCTCTCGGCACCTTTGCCGGGCTTTTCGAGACGGCGATGGATGCGGCGCTCGATGAGCTCGGCCCACTCCTTGGAGACCAGCTTGCAAAAGAGCCTGGCGGCAAACGCCACAAAGTGAAGGTAATTGCGGCCTCGGCCACGGTAAGCGACCCGCAGCGCCAGATGCGAAACATCTACCAGCGCGAAGACACCGTCCAGTTCCCTTATCCGGGCCCGGAACTCTACCGTTCTTTCTACGCAGCGCCGCGAGGTCCGGAAGCAAACGAGACCGAGCGCTTGGCACTTCCCGAGAAGGACGTCGAGGGACGCAGCCACTGGGCGCGGATCTACCAGACCATTCTTACCAACGGCCACACTCACACCGTGACCGTGGTGGAGGTGCTCGCGAACTTCCATGTGGCCATCACCAGTCTCTATGAACGATTGAAAAGTGGCGACCCGGTAAAGGTAGCGAAGGCAAAGGCAATGCTTCTCTCGGAACTGTCGGCCGGACGGCTACGACCGCTCTTTGAGCGGGAGCTCATTGGGGCCAACGAGGGAGACCTCGCAACCCTCATTGACCTGCACCGAATTGCACTCACCTACGTCACGAACAAGAAAGGCGGCGACCAAATCATGGCTGCCGAAAGCGTAGAGTTCGACAAGAAGCATCGCTACGAGGGTCTCGACGGCTACCGGCTCGATACCGACCTCATCACCGGCGCCGTGGATGCGGCGCACATTCAAGAGGTGATTCGTAAAGCGGAAGAGCGCCCACGGCCAGGTAGCCCCTTTGTCCAGCTGAACGCGGTCCTGCGCTCCATTGTCGCCACCTCTGCGGTGTCCCATGGCGTCGACGTGGAGGAGCTCAATTCCATGTTCTTTGCAGGTATGCCGTCGGACATTGCTGAGTACATTCAGGCTTCATCGCGAGTCGGCCGCACCCATGTCGGGTTCTGCGTGCTCGTGCCCGCACCCCAGCGTCGGCGCGACCGTTTCATCGTAGAGGTGCACGACATTTTCCACCGGTTCCTGGAACGCATGATTGCACCGGCTGCAATCGACCGGTGGGCCGAGAAAGCGGTAGAACGGGTTATTGCGAGCTTCCTGCAGGCGTACCTCTGCGGTGTGCGCGCGGTGCGGCTGCTCGCTGAAGCGCCCGACGCTGACAAATCCAAACAGAGCATTTACAAGATGGTGCATGAGGCCAAAAACGCCGAGCGCGATAACCCGATGGCGTTCAAGCGCAGCCTTGCACAGTTCATCGAAGAGGCGACCGGCCTGCGGCTGCCCTACGCGCCGCAAGACAAGGCCTATTACCAAGATCTCATCCGGAGCCGTATCAATGATGTATTCGATGACATGAGTCAGCCACGCTTCGGGGGCGCGGAACTCGGCAACTTCCTCACCACGAGGAACATTGAGCTTCGCCCGATGATGTCGCTTCGCGATGTCGACAAACCCGGGCGAATCGTGCCAGCAAACCGCGGCGCGCGGGACGACCGCGGGGTCAAGGCAGAACTAATTTCTCGCGTGATGCGCCTCATACGCGGCGGAAGCGGTGCGGCCATCGACGACGATGAGGCGACCAAGGAGTAAACCCCATGGCAAAGAGCATGACCCGCTCGCGCAATCAACTGGCGAGTGCGTACGCACCAGAGAGCTTCTTCACCTTTGAAGGTGGGGCGGGCGCTTGCATCGCCAAGTCCATCCCAACTCGTAAGGCGGAACTGGACTCCGACACCCGTGACCAGATTGCGGCCCGGATGGATGAGCTCATTCGGTCCTGGTACGCATCGGCAAGAAATTGCCGCAAGGCGGATCAGCCGGAAGTTCTGCCGCTTCAATGCTTGGAAAAGCCCCTTCTCACCGACACAGGTGAGGTGGCCCCGTTTAACGAGGACCGGTTTGTGTATTTCGTGCCCGAGGACATGGGTTACGTACCTGCACCGCTCACCTTCGTTTGCAAGACCTGCAAGCTCGTGCGGACCTATGACCAAATTAACCAGATGGAGAAGGATCTGGACATTCTCGAAGATCCGGACAAGTGCCCGCATCCGAAAGGCAAGCAGGGCCGCTGCGACTGGCGCCAGCTCGACGTAGTACTTGTGCACTGGTCAGGCAACTGGGAGCGAATGATGCCCAACCAGTGGCAGCCAGACGCGGAGAAAAAGGAAGTAGTCCTTCGCCGCGGCAGATGCGATTGTGGTTGCGAAGATTTTACGCTGGACCAAGCTTCGCCCGCCATCGGCGAATGGTTCTTCCGCTGCGCAAGCTGCAATCGTCCGCTATCGGACAAACCATTTCAGAACGACCGGGACACTCTAGAGATTCTGGGAGCGCGGGCCAATGACCCCGCCAACCTTACGCAGGCACGTATGGAGATAAGCTCCTATCGCGCATCTCAAGTGCATTACGCGCAGGCTGACCAGTTCATCAATTTCCGCGATGACAAAAGCAGGCGCTTGCGGCTTCTCCTACCCGGGAATATCGCCTCGCTTGAAGACTTCATTGCGCAGCAGTTCGGCTTTGACCGTGCACCTTATACCGACGCGGAGCTAGAAAAGGCCGTCAAAGACGCGAAACTCGATGCCGAGTGGGACCGGTATGTCTCCAATTTGGCTGCTATCACCACGCTTGAGACGATGGTCGCCTCCAACCCCGCGCTCGAAGGCCCTCTGCAAGCAACAAGGCAGGCGCGCGATGACCTAATCCAAAAATGGGAGACAGGTGGAATCATCCGGCCAAAGGTGACGTTGCCGTCGAAGCTCAGCGCCTCCATTTTCGACCGAACCTCAAAATTTGCGAGCCGTTACGACCCATTCAGGCTCGCGATAGAGCACGCGGCGCTCAAGGAGACGAAGCTCGACCCGAATATAAGAAAAGGCGGGCGCCGCGCGTTCGTGCCCTTCGATAGATTGGATGAGGACCTCTCTCCCGAGAAGGAAGATGATAAGAAGCGGCTGGAAACGGAAACGCGCAAGCACCTTGACCAGCTCGGTATTGAGACGATGGGGCTCATTCGTGAGTTCGACCTTTGCCGCTTCAGCTTCGGCTATAGCCGCGTGTCTGCGCTGCCTGTGCTGCCGGAAAAGCGCGGGTTAAACATGCCGGCGAGGCTTCGGTTGTTTCCTTCCGTCCATATCGATGATCGGGTGAAATATCCGATCTACGTTATCACGCAGGCGAACGAGGCGCTATATGTGAAGCTCAACGAAGAGATGGTCTACGAATGGCTGCGGCGCCTAGGCTGCGGCGACTTCTTTTCACGTGGAGATGGCGCGGACTGGCGTGCGGGGGCGGGACTTCTGGAGGCGGTACCTGATTTCGACCGTCATTTGCAGAAGCTGCAGAAGTCTTCATCAGGCAGCGTTTACTACTACGCGTACACGCTGCTTCACACCTACGCACACGTGCTGATGAAACAGATTTCGGAGTTCTCGGGCCTGGACCTCGGCTCACTTGGGGAATACATCTTCCCGGCAGATCTTGCGTTCGTAGTCTATCGAAGCGGTACGACGATGGACCTTGGAAACCTCTCGGCGCTGTGGCGCAACTCCAACATCCCATTCCTGCGCTCGCTCCTTCGCAATAAAACGCTGGAGTGCGGTTCCGGAAGCCTGTGTGTGCATCGCGGCGGAGCGTGTCCGGACTGCATCATGGCACCAGAGACCTCCTGCATCGCCGGAAACAACCTGCTTTCGCGCTCGGTGCTTCGCGGGCATGGTCGCCCGAAGCTCGATGACCGCCCCGGTTCTATTGAGGGTTTCCTCGATGTTACTAACGAACCACTTGTGAAGAAAGCGGCTTGAACTGATGCTCTCGAATACGGACCAACGTTATCTCCAAGAGCTCTCGCCCTGGGCCGACATCGCGGGCAGTGTGCTCGCATGCCTGGCGCTGCCGTCATTCTCAGGTCCTTTCGATGAGACGAGGTTATGCAGCGAAGCAGGGCTTCCAGCAACCCAGAATGTGGCAGTCGTAGGGTTGCTGAAAAAGCTAAGCGAGCTGGGGTTGGTTGCCGAGCGCCTCGGCATGCAGTGGCAAGTAACTGGAAGCCCTGCGGTATGGGGACGGCTTTCGCTGCTGTTGGATGCGATTGGCTATTACCGAGAACATGTCCATCGCGACGACACGACTGCTAGCGTCGTGCTCACGCGCCCCGGACAGCCTAGCAAGCTCGAGGACGCGCTCGATGCATTAGGGTTCGCGACGGCTCGCATGGAAGTGACTTCCGAGGCTTTTGGTGACATCGCGACAAGCGCATGCAACCGTCTTGTAGTGATGACGCCATTCCTTGACCACCACGGAGCGAGTTGGCTTTCCGGGCTGTTGAAGAAGACGCGGCCCGAAGTGCGAAATATTGTAATTCTGCGCTACCTCCGGGATCCGTCACACCCGAATCATCCAGACGGGTTCGCTGCGCTAGGGCCCACGCTTGCAAAGCTCAAAGTGGACGTGCTTGACTACGCCGTCCCGCGGCTCGCCGGCACTGGCACAGAAACCTTCCATGCCAAGGTGGTCCTGGCCGATGACGACTATGCCTATGTGGGCTCGGCCAATATAAACCGCGCATCTCTTGAACACTCCATGGAACTCGGAATGCTCGTTCGCGGAGAGGCCGCGAGGACGGTTGCGAAGGTAGTCGAGGCAATTATGCGCGTGTGCGCTGGCCAGTAACGCAATCGCCGCACGGCGCGACTACGGGGTCAGGACTAGATCCATAGCAGGCAATAAAGAGTAACTTTTCCGTGGGAAATGCGGACTTGGGTCCGGGAAGGCGGAGTAAGGCTTCAGAGGTGGACTGCAGGCGAGGCGCCT
>Ga0209726_10007068_pt1 | contig 12702 bp, 13 predicted proteins | sample Subgrocontami54m_FD_187453 | JGI IMG/M metagenome (GOLD analysis project Ga0209726, IMG submission 187453) | Subsurface groundwater microbial communities from S. Glens Falls, New York, USA - GMW46 contaminated, 5.4 m (SPAdes) (version 3) | ecosystem: Environmental > Aquatic > Deep subsurface >... | reverse complement strand
GGCCTGCAATCGGCACCATTCGGTGGAGCAGCAGCTTTGCCGCTGGCTGTTGCTGACCCTCGATCGCATGCAGACGAACGAGTTGATCATGACGCAGGAACTGGTCGCCAGCATGCTCGGCGTGCGCCGGGAAGGCATTACGGAGGCCGCCGGGAAATTGCAGCAGGCCGGCTTCATTCGCTATCGCCGTGGCCACATTTCGGTGCTCGAGCGCTCCGGACTGGAAGCCCGCGCGTGCGAGTGCTACGCCGTGGTCAAGAAGGAATTGAGCCGCCTGCTGTCCGATGTGCGCTACCGCCAGGGCATTGCCGTCCAATAATCGCCTCCGGCGGACAGGCAGCACGCTCGATAGTCGCGGTCTATGTGACCGATCACACAGATCGGATCCGGGCGTTGGTGAATGATGTGCACTGTCCAACGCGAATCCGACGCCAAGACTCCAGCAAGTCACACGATGCCGCTGGCTCGAGCCTCGGAGATCACTCGACGCAAGAACCGACGGGAAAGGCAATCATGAAGATCGATGCGCTACCGAAGCATGACGTCATTGCGGAATTCACGACGGACCTCAAGCGCCCCGGTTCGAGCACGCGAACCGATGCCGACATCGCGCGATCGGCGGAAAACGTCCTGCACCGAGCCAGGTACGTGCCGAAGGACTCCGTCAAGGTCGCGGTCCGGAGCGGCGGGATCACACTGTCCGGTGAAGTGAACTGGGAATATCAAAGAAAGGCCGCGGCAGACGCGGTTCGCGGCCTCGCGGGCGTTGCGGGAGTCAGCAACCAAATCGCTATCAGACCTAAATTGGCCGAGATACACCTCTGGATGCTCGATTCCCTTGATTTGGACGTGTTCGTGCATCAAGAGCGGGAGCGCCCGGCTGATGGCGACTCGCGCGGTGTCGCCGTGCATTTGGCGGACGGCCGCACGAAAACACATCCCCGCCTTACTTGACGTGAATTGTTTCCTTCATGCGCTTCAGCCGGTCGTTTAGCTGCTTCTCCGCTTTGCGCGCCCTTCGAGTCGATCGAAAATCCACAATCAGGTAGGACGCAAGGCGATGTACCCGTGCCCGCCCCGGGCGCCGGGGTCGCATTCGGACCGGGTGCCTTCGCCGCCGCCGCCGCCGCTGCCGAGCGTGCCCGTCACCGGCCGTACATCCCTGTCCCCCAGGCTCTCTCCGCCGCCTCCACCGCCAGCCCCGAGCCTCGTCGCTCCACCGCCGCCGCCGGTGCCCGTGCGATCGTCAGACGCCGGACCAGTTGGACCAGCCGCACCGGCCACCCCCACACCTCCCGACGCGAGCACGCTTGCGCCAGCCCCGGCGTCCACTTCTGCTTTGGCCTGGGTTTCAGCAGTGCCTCCACGCCCGCCGGTGGTTTGCCCGGGGCCGCTGCCGCCTTGCCCAAGCCTTTCGCCGGTCGTTCGGTCGCTCTGAGCGCGAGTGAGGCGAGCGTACGTGTCGGCTCCCAGCGTTCCTATGACAACCTCGCCGGTTGCAACACGGACCATGTTGCTCGGACTTCCGACCCATCCCGGACCGCCGCCGAAGCCGACGCCTGGCATGCAGGCACTTCCGCCCGGCCCGCCCGCTCCGATGGTGACTTTGTATACCCCCTCGGTCAGCGTGACCGTCGCTCGTATCTCCGCTGCGCCGGCTCCGCCGCCGCCGCCGCCGCCGCCGCCGGTCAAGCCCTGCAGGGATCCGCCGGCGCCGCCGCCGCCGCCGCTGGAAACAAAAACCGTATAGTTGCCTGCCGCGAGTCGCGACGCCGGCGCAACGTCCCAGCGCGGCCCCACCGTCAGCAAGCACTGTTGATTCACCACATTGCCAACGGCGTTCCTTATCGTAAACAGACCCCGTTCCCTGTCGTAATTGGTGTCGAAGCAATTCGGCAAGCCGGACACGAGAGGCGCGGGCGGCACAGTGGTGCAGCCGGCCCCGAGGCCTACGAGCAATGACAAAGCGAGCGTGGTCATCTTCATTTGAAATCCCCTCACTGAGAGTTGCATCCAGTCTCGTCGAACAGGTGCCGAACCTCGTTTAGCCGGGCTGTTCGGCGCAGTGCGAATCCTGATCAAACGCATGTTGCTCACACAATGTTATTGTTTCGTCGCGACGATTTCCGTGCGCTGGCGTACATAGGGAGCGAACAACTTGCATCCCGCGTCAGTGACGCGGTGCCTGTTGCAGACCCGGCTCCCCGTTCCGGTTACGGCTGGAAGGTCGCCACCGGATCGGTCACGCCGCCAGCGGCTGCCGAATGCAGGACGTGAATGGAGGATTTCCGGTTCCTGCCCGAAAATCAATCAGGGAGACATCAGCCACTTTTTGAGCGCAGTCATTTCATTTGCCTGTCCTGCCAAACCCCTCATCGCTTCATTCCGCCACAACAATCGGAAAACCCGGCGACCGTGCCGCAGAAGAAGGTCCTTGATGCGTACAGGGTAGTAAAAATAGATTCGTAAGGAGTCCGAAGGCGCCGGGTACCTTCGCGCCATCTCTCTTCGAGAAGGGAATGCCCTTCTTAGCAACAGAGTTCCTTTGTTCAGAAGGCGTGCGGATCCCCAAAATTGAACGATGTTAGGAAACGCTGATAAGCCTTCCGAATTCCATTGCCCGTATGCAAAGATCCTCTCCCGGGCCAATAGCATGAAACGTTCGTCGAAATTGCCTGGCTTGATGGCGTTCATCAGATCGTCCGGCACAGCCGCCCCCAACAACTCCCTGGCAAGCCTGAAAGTAAGGTAAGCGCATTTGGCTTCACCCGATTGCTCGCCGCGACGCAGTACTTGCCTCCAGTCAATCTCCTTCCCGAAATGCCGGATTGTTTCAGCGATGTCGTATAAGGGTTTGAGTCCCATTTCAAACAGATGTTTGGAAGTGTGCAGACAAAGATACAGCAGCAGATCTTCCGGACACAGAACCGAAACCTCGACCCCGGCAATAACGGCTTGCCTGGATCTTTCCCACTGCCCATCGAGGTCTATCTTGAACCGGTACGTGGAAGGCAGAAAGTTCCAGTGCACTTCCACGAACAATTCCTTGTTCGGCAACCCATAGCCAAAGTCGCAATTGTCTTCCGCGGTCTGTCTATGGCAATCCGTTGGAACATAGCCAATCCCGAGCAGGGCTGCCTCGACCCGCATCAAATCGTCCTCGTGCACCAGGACATCCACATCGCCCATCGGCCGGAGGGCTATGTTCCTGTAGACATGCTCCGCCAGGTGCGCCCCTTTGAGCGCAATCACCGGAATGTTTGCCTGCCGCAACACCCCCAGCGCTTTGCCGAGTTCGTGGTGCATACGCACAGCCCTGGCGGCGCTTTGGAGATAGATGCGGCGCAGTCTCGCCATCACGCTGGCCGGAATGGGTATATGCGATTCGAATGTCCTCAGACGGTCGTAAAGCAAGGGAGCCACGCCATGGAGGCCCGACTCTTCAATCAGAATATCCCAATCAGTGCTTGACAGCGTCTCGAGCCAGCCGTCGCCTGCTTCGCGCGAATCCACACGGAGGCAGTAAAGGAGCAATTCATCGGCTCGGGATCGTTCCATGCAGGCAGCGCGGGCCGGCAAGCCCTCACCTGTAGTACTGGGCTTGGGTTTCAAACAGGTTGGCATAGGTTCCACCGCAACGCATCAGTTCTTCGTGGGTGCCCGCTTCGGCGATTCTGCCATCCTTCAGCACATAGATGCGGTCAGCCATCCTGACGGTTGAAAAGCGATGACTGATCAGGACGGCAATTCGGCCTGCGGCCAGTTGACGGAAATTCTCGAAAACCACGTATTCGGCTTTGGCGTCCATGGAACTGGTCGGTTCGTCAAGAACGACGATCTGTGCGTCTCGCAGAAATGCGCGGGCGAGAGCCACTTTCTGCCACTCGCCGATACTCAGTTCTTCTCCGTCCTCGAACCACTTGCCGAGAATCGTTTCGTAGCCATGGGGCAACGCGGTGATGGTGCCGTCAGCTCCCGAGCGACGCGCAGCGGCGACGATACGTTCTTGGTCCGGCGCAAGGGCGGCGTTCCCAAGCCAGATGTTCTCCCGGGCTGTCAGATGATACTTTGCATAATCCTGGAAGATGACGCTGATCTGGCGCCTCAGCGCTGTCGTTTCGAACTGACGCAGATCCGTCCCATCGAGGGTGATATTGCCGTCCGTTGGATCGTACAACCGGCATAACAGCTTGATCAAAGTCGTCTTGCCCGAGCCATTCTCGCCCACCAGAGCCACCACTTCTCCCGGCCGGATGACAAGGGAAATATCCTCGAGAACCTTCCGGGTGCCGGTGGGATACCGAAAACCGACATGGCTGAACACAACGCCGGTTTTCATGGGCTGGGGAATGGGGCTGCCATTCACCGGTTCGACGATCTTTCGTTTCAGGTCGAGGAACTCATAGAGATTGGAAAGGAACAGGTTGTCCTCGTAGAGCCCCGCCAGACCGCTCAACATCTCCTGAAGAAAGCCCTGCCCGCGCTGAAATGCCTGAAAGTACATGACCAGATCGCCTAACGTGATCGTGCCCTGCACTGTCCGATAAGCGATAAAGGCATACGCACCGTATATCGCCACCGTGACGCTGGTCTGGGCCACGAGCTCGGCAAGAGTGCGCTTGGTGGCGATTTCGAGTTTCTCCCGGCGAAGCTTCCGGCGGAGATCGCGAAAGCGGCCCGCGAACAGTGGCCCGAGGTCGAACAGCCGGATTTCCTTGGCATGGCTGCTGCCCGTGAGGATCCAATTGAGGTAGCCGGCCTGCCGTTCCGTGGATGTCTGTTCACGTTGCAGGCCATATAGCTTGCCGGCATATCTCAATCGCACGGCGATGCCGGGAAGGACGGCGATGAAAAGGACCGCTGCGATGCTCCAGTGAAACAGGAAGAGCAGTCCGGCCACCGCGAGCAGAGAGATTCCGTTCTGACCGATCTGCACCAAGCCATTCACGATATGCGTGGGCCGATAGGGGGCCTCTTGCTGGGCGCGTTGGAGTGCGTCGTAGTATCGGGCGCTCTCGTAATACTCCAGGTCCACGTCGATGGACTTGGCGTGGAGGACATTGCTCATGTGATCCGCAACTGCCAGGGACTGACCCTGGCCGACCAGTCCCGCTATCGAGCGGGTCAACGCATTGAACAGGGCCACCGCAGCCATGAGGACAATGAGAAGCCCCACCTGCCTGAAAGCGGCACCCTTGTCGGGAGCCGCCAGCCCCGCGGTCACCGCGTCCACCATGAGCTTCATGAGGTAGAGCGGCAATAACGGCAGGACCCCTTGCACCACGACGACAAGCGCGTTTGCGATTGTCCAGCCCTTCGCGCTTTGCCAGACAAAACGCAACGCACGCCCGAGCTGCAGTGTGCGCTGCATTTTCAATCCTGCTGGCTTCCCTCGAGCGTCCGCTCGATCTCCTGCCAGAACGCGCCGGTCAGGCTGATGCGAAGCACGTGTGCGGGCACGGCCCGGGCCAGGGCGCAAAGGTTATCGAACCGTTCCAGGTGCAGGGCGCGGATTTCTTCTGTGCTCAAGCCCCGCGCCGTGAGCTGTGAGGCCTGTCTCGCGGACTCGACAAGCAGGCTGACCGCATGGCCCGGACCGACGGATTCCACGCGGTCTTCGAGCGCCTGGGACAAGAAGAAGACGCCCTTGAGCGGAACTGCGCTCTGCACATCCCAAGTGCCACCTGACTCTCCCCACAGGAAACGGCTCCAGGTGGGCCAGGGGTGCGCCCAGTAGTTTCCTTGTGAATCCCGTACAACCAGTGTCGTGTCATCGCACAGCGAGCGCCACGGGGCCGGAAGCCGGTCGCTGGCTGTGGTCTTTCCCGTCCCACCCGGCGCAGCCAGGATCACACCGATGCCGTCCTTTTCAGCCAGAGCGCCGTGCAGGAGAACGCCTCCGCGGGTCTGTGCATCGCGAGCAAGGATTGACGATAGCTCCATGAGCTGGACATACAGCCCATCGCCGTGAGCAAATGAACCCAGAACGCAAACACCGTCGTCTCTAACCAGTAACGGGGCATGGCAAGTTGCCGGGGATGCTAAAGCATCGTGCGCGTCGACCAGGACAAGGAGACGGCGCACAATGCCGTGGCGAGACGCTTGAACTGCGCCTGTCCCGCTCGTCCCAAGCGCAGCCGGGAGAAGCGATGCCGAGGGGCTCATCACGCGGAGCTGCATCGCGTCAGCCAGTCGCGAGACGATGGATGCCGCCTCCTCGTCCCCGGCAGCAAAGACCCAGCGGCTCCCATCCACCAGGACGAGCTTATGCAGCAATCCCTGCGGCAATGAATCGTTCAAAGTTCGTAGCTGTCCTCAAACCGAGCCGGTGCGGTGCTCATCCTGCTGCCTTCGGAGCACGCGCTCGTCCACGAACAGGCGATATGGCCGCTGGATCTGCCATTGACGTTTCTGGTCATCGAATCGCCCGATGATATGTTGTCCCGATAGCAGCTGAAACTGATCCTGACCCCGGGTCCGGAAGACGACGACTCGCGGCCGGAATGGAGCAGGCAACAACCAGGCGATCAATCCCCAGCAAGACAGGGCTCGATAAGGGAGATGCAGCAGACGAGACGCGCCACGGTCAAGGACGCGCCACCAGCGAAGCCAGCGGCTTGTCAAGTGGCCTTGCAAGCCTCCCGTGATCTTCCGCCGCTTCTGACCACGCCAGACGGCCACCACCTGACCCTTGATGTCCCTTGGCTGCAACAGAAAGGCATCCTCTTGGGTGTTATTGTCACCGCGTGTAGCCAGTCCCGCCGGTGTCACACGGACAATGCGGTGTACGACCGGCTGATCAGCCTCCGGTGACAGAAAAAAGGCCACATCACCAACGCGCAAGGGCCTGCTGTCATAAGGATTGATCTCCATGATGTCCGGCTCGCGCAGAGTCGGATTCATGCTGGGGCCGACAAGTGCGGCGAAGAACATGGTCGCAGCGGTATTCCCGCTATTGTCAGGCTCAAAGCCTTTCTGGTGCATACTGGTTGATACGGGATTCATCCCCGCATCGTGACAATTGATTGGAAGACGGTGCCGGTCTTGTTCCCAGACGTGAAGCCGGAAAGAGGCCCGCCTCTTCCGCCTGCTCGCAGAACCAGTTGGGCGCCCACAGGGTGCCCTTTCTGTAATAGTTCTGCGCAACGCACGAACCCAGGCAGCGCCGTTTCATCAGGCATTGGGAACAGACCCCTTCCAGACGCCCCGGCAACCCCCCGCGCAGTGCCTTCAGGATGGCGTTTTCTCGCCACACCTCTTGCAGGCGGTCCTTCCCCACCTCGCCAAAGACCAGATCCGGCACCTGTTCGCCGATGCCGCACAGGGCATAGCGTCCGCTGGCGATGACGCCCAGGATGCCCAAGATCCCGCAGACCCCGCACCCATCCCCTCCGGCAATGCGGTTCAGGGCTCGAAAAGCCGGCGGGTAATCGAAAACGACTCCCAGGTTGGTCCTGGGCGCCAGTTCCCGTTCCACGTGCCGCCCCAACGCTACGAGTTCGGCGACGTTCAGGGTCTTTTGGACATCATGCAACTTTTCGCCCCGTGCGGTGGGCTGCACGACGTTGAACTTGACCGAGTCCGCACCCAACTCTTCGGCCATGCGCACCATGGCATCCACCTGGCCGGCATTGCTGCGCATCACCGTGAAAATAAGCTGAGGCCGGATGCCGGCGGCAACCAGGTTGTTCACCGCCTGTCGTGCAGCGTCAAATGACCCTGGAGCACCGCGAACCCATTCGTGGGTCTCGGCATCGGCCCCGTCGATACTCACCGATACGAATCGATTGGGGGATTTAGCGATCTCGGCGGCGATCTCAGGCGTGCACAGAAGGCCATTGGTCTCGATCGTCAAACCTAGCTCTTCCCGCCGCACGATCTCCAAAAGACGCATGAAGTGCGGATGCAACAACGGCTCGCCGCCGGTGAGCTTGACGCCGCTCAAGCCGAGCGGCTTGGCTTCGCGGATGGCGGTCTCGAACAGTTCAACTGGCAAGCTTGCATAGCGGCTGCCGGTGGTGTCGAGCTTGGGTGCCAACCAACAATGGCGGCATGCCAAGTTACACCCTTCGGTCAGGTAAAAATACAGCAGGTTGAGCGTAGCAATCGCACCCTGCGGCTCATTTCTCATATCGCTCTGCGGGCTCATACGATTGCGCCCCCCTCCTCACGGAATCGTCGCAAACAAGCATCCGGACTCGGATGGTCCACCTTGCCTGTCAAAGTGTGGGCAAGTCCAGGACAGTTGCCTGTGCAATAAGGGAGATATGAACACCCGGCGCAGAATTCGAACTCGGTCAACGGGATCGTATTCCGGCGACGCAGCCCGTTCAGGGCCGGACTCTGTTGCCACACGTCCAGCAACCGGTCCTGGTTGATGCGCCCCAGCACCATATGGGCCAGCATGTTGCAGGGAACGATGGCGCCATCGGCGCGCACGGCAATCTTGCTGCTCGGGCAGCCGCAGGCGGTCAGGCGTCCCCCGTTGGGGAACGCCGGAGCACCCTGCGCGCACGCCTCCTCCATCCGGCGCCACACGCGCCCGTCAGTCAGCGGGCCTGCGCTTGCCGAGATGCGGCCATTGTATTTCGCCGAGAGGCGCAGCAATGTCGCCATCGCCACCTGCCGCTCTTCCACGTTCAGCAGCACATCGGCCGCATTCAGGCGGCAGGTGCCAAGGTACCCGGCAGAGTTGGTGCTGAAACCCGGCAGGTCCAGTTCCTCCAGAAGCAAGTGAGCGATACCTTCCAGATCATTCACGTTATTCCGGTGAATCGTGACACGCACGGCCGCATTCACCCCATGGCGCTGCAGGGCGCGGATGCCACGGATCGCGCGGTCGAAAGAGCCCTTGCCGCGGCAGGAATCGTGCGTCTTCGCGGATGAACCATCCACCGACACCTGGACATGCTCGCAGCGACCCGTGCCGGCGATGAACGCGGCGATCTCGTCGTCGATCAGGGTACCGTTGGACAGGAGGGAGAAACGCATCCGGTTGCGGACGATGCCTTCGAGGAGTATCGGCAGGTCGCTCCGGACAAAGGGTTCTCCGCCTGCCAGGGTGACATTCATTACGCTCAGGGACCCCAGCTCGGCGAAGAACTCGAGCCATTCGTCCGTGGGCAACTCCCGGTAATCCACTGCCGGGTTGTTGAAGAAGTAGCAATAGCGGCAGCGCAGGTTGCAGCGCGCGGTGATTTCAATGTCCAGGCTGCGGGGGGTGCGCATCAACATGGATATCACCGGTTCCGTCTTGTCCTTCAGTGGTCGGCTCAACGGTCGTTGTCGTTCAGTTCATAACCCACATAACCGTCTTCGGCCAGCTTGTCGACAAAGGCGGAGATCTCTTCGAGGGCGGCCTCTGGAGCATCTTCAAAATCGGCTTTGATCTCCAGGACGATCTCCTCGAGGCTTCTCTTTCCATCCATCCTTTTCCATACCGCCACACCGACAGGATTGATTCCCACGGCGGCGGCCGTGTCGGGGTTGAAAAGGACGGCCCAGTCGTCGAACTCCTCTCGGAGCGCAACGATCGGATTGGCAATCGGTCTATCCGTTCGGTTCATATCCGGCACCTCTGTCTTCGCGACCGCGCATGCTAAGTGTGTCGAGAAACGCCACGGGACGACTGCCCGGTCGTATGGTCTACCGAAGAGCCCATCCCCGAAGGGGTTGTGTCACCCCTGATTTCCCGAGGAGCCACGTCAATGGGGTCCTGTCCCGCTCCCACAAGTAGTTCCTGGGCCTAGCCCGCTACCACAAGAAGAATATGCGCTAAACCCGCTACCGCAAGAAGACTCGCCCGGGACTGACCCGTTGGCGCAACTACCGATCCCTTGGGCCAGCCCCCCCAAGGGGACGACGATCGGAGCTTCGTACTTGGGCTTTGGCTTCCTCTCCTTGTCCGACATAGCGACACCTCCGTTTCCTGAATACCTTCAGCATCCCCAACCGGCTGCGACCTTAGACATCATGTATCGACCTGCCCCACCTCGAGCGACGCGGAATACGCTCGAGGCTGGCTCAACCAAAGGCACAAAGCAGATATCGAGGGACAAGCCTGGAACAAGTCTAGTAAATACCCGCTTGAGCCAATGTGATTTGAGATACCTTTTTCTGCAAAACCAGCGTGGAAAGGCAGCCATCGGTCGGCCTGACAGCGGGACGTGCAAGGTCAAGCCGGCAACCGGTCGCGTGGCGGAGAGGAGGCGCCGCTTTTCGCATCCGCCGCGGCACCCGCTCCGGCCGAACGGCTGGGCACCGGCGGGGCCGATTCCTGGCCTGATCGAGCCGCCTTGGAACCGTACTCGTGCGAGTACACCCAGGTAAACTCGGCGCCGAGCAGGAAGATCTGCGCGGAGAAATAGACCCACACCAGCAGCACGACCAGCGAACCCGCGGCGCCGAAAGCGGATGCCACGCTGGTCTTGCCGAGATAGAGGCCGATGAGGAACTTGCCGACCTCGAACAGGAACGCGGTGACTGCGGCGCCGACCCACACGTCCCGCCAGGGGATTCTGGCACGCGGCATGAATTTGTAGATCATCGCAAAGAGCAGGGTCGTAACGGCGAACGAAAGGCAGAAATTGAGCGCGTAGAGAAGTCCTTCCCAGCCTTCGAGAAACCCGTCCCACCACTTGCCGAATGCGGCGATGGCGGCACTGACCACCAGCGAGACCAGCAGAAGAAACCCCAGTCCGAGCACCACGCCGAACGAAAGCAGGCGCGCGCGCAGCAGGGCCCACATGCTGCTCTCTTTCGCAGGCGGGGGAACCCGCCAGATGCGGTCAAGGTCGCTCTGCAGTTCCCCGAACACGGTCGTTGCGGCAATCACCAGCGTGGCGATGCTGACCAGCGTCGCGAAGATGCCCTGGGCAGGCGCACTGGCGCTTTTCAACAGGCCCTGCACCGCGATTGCGCCTTCGTGTCCGATGAGGTCTTGAATCTGCTCGACGATTTCCCCTCGGGCCGCGTCCTGGCCAAAAACAAGGCCGGCCACCGCGATGGCGATGATGAGCAGCGGGGCGATCGAGAACAGCGTGTAGTAGGCAAGCGCTGCACCCATGCTCGGGGCGTAATCGTCCACCCACGCAACCACGGATTTCCTGAGCAGATCCCAGATCTGCTCGAGCTGCATGCCGGTCTCGCTGCGTCCCGGTTTCATCCTGCTGTCCGGCTGATGCCGGTGCCGGGCTTGCGCGCGGCCTTGGTCGCCGAACCGAGCGCTATCCACAGCGGGAGCAGCACCTGCATTGTCTTGACCAGGCCCGACGATGCGGCCGAACCTTCCGCGCGGGCGGAACGCTTGCCTCGGCCCAGGGTGAAATAGCCCAGCGCGATGACGCCGAGCAGAACGCCGCCGATGAATACGGGTGAGCTCATGCGGCGGCGCAGGTCCGCCCGCGCCGCCTCGTATTCGGCGAGCGCGGCTGTCCGTGCTTCGGCCACCCGCAGCTCGGCCAGCGCTATCGAGTCGCCAGGCTTGCTCATGTTGATTCTCCGCTGCCGCGAATTCGCCCCAGCTGCCGCCGGGTTGCCGGGAACAGCAGGTGCCTGCTCTCCCGGATCACCATGAACCCCAGGCCGCCGGCGCCTGCAAAGCTGAGCAGCGCCGCGATCGAGAGCGCCCATGCCCAGCCGACGATGTCGTTTTGAACGAGGGCCAGCATGAGGCAGGCAAGCATCGCGAGCCACCCGGTGATCGCAAGCACGGCGGCAACGACCGCAAGCCCCAGCATCCATGCCAGGCTCAAGCCGGCCCGCCTGCCTTCGAGCGTTACCAGGGTGAGGAAACGTTCACCCAGTGCGCGCACCGAAGCGATCAGGGACGAAACGGATCCTGTGGGTGCCACGGAGTGCATGTCCGAACAATCATCTTCTTCCGTGCCGCCGCGTTCTGTACGCTGGCGTACATTGGGGAGCGAAGTATCCTGTCCGACTCACTGCACGCCGGCGATGAGTTTTACGCGCTCCCCCGGCCGCCATATCCCCGGGTTCACGTCGTTGATTACGTGCATCGACCCATCCTGCAGTCGAACGACGGTCTCGTAGATCCTGCCCGGAGCGCTCGCCTGCGCCGTTTCGTTGCGCGTTTCGATTTCCCGCGTCGACTCGATCACCCCGCATTCCGCGCATCTCGCCTTGGCGCGGGTGGTGCGCAGCGCCTGCGCCGGCGCCTCGACGGCCGACGGCGGCTGCACTGCAGGCCACGCGCCGGGCGCGCCCCGGTGCTCGGAGCTTTCGACCGAGGCCTGGGTGGAGGCCGTCAGGGGGGAGAATGCGATCGCACCGCACAGGATCGCCGCAAGACCCGCGATCAACAAGGGTAGCTGCAGGGACTTGCTGGCCAGTGCGTTCATGTGGGCTTTCCCGCGGGTCTCGAAACCCGGCTCGGCAACGACCGGATCGGAGGACCTCGATCGTTAAGCCGATTCTGCCCCTCGCGTGCGGCATTTTCTGTGCGCTGGTGCGCATAACGCGGAAAGTGAGCAATAATCGAGTTGCTTCGATCGGCCCTTTCACAGTTCTTCGGAGACAGGCGCAAATGAATCCAACAAAACTCATCGGAATCATCCTGATCGCGGCGGGTTGCCTTGGCCTGGTGTACGGCGGCTTCAGCTATACGAAGGAATCCACCGGCGTGAAGCTGGGCTCGCTGGAACTCAAGATCCAGGAGAAGGAAACCGTAACCGTTCCGCTGAT
>Ga0209726_10007067_pt1 | contig 12702 bp, 13 predicted proteins | sample Subgrocontami54m_FD_187453 | JGI IMG/M metagenome (GOLD analysis project Ga0209726, IMG submission 187453) | Subsurface groundwater microbial communities from S. Glens Falls, New York, USA - GMW46 contaminated, 5.4 m (SPAdes) (version 3) | ecosystem: Environmental > Aquatic > Deep subsurface >... | reverse complement strand
TAGCGTAATTCAGGTATGCCGCGAACGTGACCCATGCGATATATGGAAACAATAATGCGGCGGCGGGACGGGAGATCTTATAAAAAAGTATTATTGTGCCGACTATCGAGAACCACAACGCAATTATCTCCGCCAACGCGAACCCCGGCGCATGTGCGCCAAAAAATACATATGACCACGCCACATTAAGAACAAGCTGTACGCCAAACATAACGAGCGCCGCATAAACTGCCTTATTGGCGTTCCTCCGTTGCCAAACCAAAAACACCGCTATTCCCATAAAAAAATATAATGCTGTCCACACAGGAGCAAATATCCAATTGGGCGGGTTCCACAGGGGCTTCTCCAGCGCGGCATACCACGTGGAAATTGCAGAAACGGTAAATATCGAACCGATAAGTCCGGCACCTTCGGTCACCGCAACCGCAAATAAAACCTTTACACCGTTATTTTGTCTCATGCGTATAATGTTACTGGACATGTGTAATTTGCGCGGCAAGACCAACCACCATTATCCCCAATGAATTCATTGCGAATGAAATAGGAAGGAAAAAACGCTTGTTCATATGCAAGAACCCGAACAAGGCAAGACCGAATTCGTCGGGCAGGGGCGAAGCAATAACAAGCGCGGCCATAATAGACGCCATCCAGTAGAACATGCGCGAACGTACCAATACGCGAAGACGCGCAAATCCGCTTGAGTGACTTATAAAATACTGTATGTCCTCATCGAGCCCGTCGCGCAAAAAACGGAATATCAAAAGATCGGAACACATGGCGCCGGCTGCCGCAATGAACACGAAAAGCCACAACGGATGATAGTCCTGCGCGAGCTCAAAAAGAATAACAATGGCCGGCGCGCTCGTAAACGCGGATGAGAACGTCATACCCGCCAAAAATACACCAACAAGTCCCCAATTCCCCATCCGCTCGACTATGGAATGCGCCGCTCCCGTCCAGGCAATGAGAAGCGCGATCACAACGCTCATGCCCAAAAATATAATGTCGCGCAACAATTTTTTCCTGTGCTTCTCGTCCATACGCTAATTTTACCATACTGCGGTGGCGGAGCGGCGGCGCACGGACACGCTCATCCGCCAAAGAAAAAACGCGGCGCAATGCCGCGTTTTCTTTTACTTTGAGAGTGTCGTGCGCACGATATCGCGTATCGTATCTTCACTGCCGGCGTATGGACCGACAACCGTTATCTTCCACGTGTCGGAAAGAAAAATGGTCTTCGCCCGGGATGTGACGTCGCGGCACGTAACGCCATCGGCGTCGTGAATGGCATCAAGCGGCGTGCGCGCCCGGCCAAGCATCAGCTCCGAACCAAGCAGCCACCCGACTATCGTGCCGGCGTTATCCGCGGACATTGAAAGATTGCCCGCGCGGAAACGCTTCGCGTGCGACAATTCCTCCGCTGTGGGAGGCTTGTGCGCCAACTTCTTCATCTCGACCGCGACCGCTTCAAGCGCTTCTTCCGTGCGTTCCGGCGAAACCCCGGCAAAGCAGGAGAACGACGCGTGATCGGCGTTCACGCCGTAACTCGAAGACACGCCATAGGCAAGACCCTTTTTTGTCCGCACGTTCTGGAACAAACGGCTGCTCATTCCAGTTCCAAGCACGGTATCGAGAATATAAACGGCGAATCTGTCATCGGAAACGGCCGTGGGCGCATACGTGCCAAGCAAAATAGTCACTTGTTTAAAATCACGCTGAACAACAACGCTCTGGGACCCGTGCATATATGCGGGCGCCTCATAGGAAACGCCGCATGAATTGCTACTGGCCGGCAACGCGCCGAAATATTTCTCCGCAAGACGCTGCACGCGCGACGCATCCACATTACCGGACACGACAAGCACGGCCTCGCGGGCGTTATACATATCGGTGCGGAACCGCACGAAATCTTCCCGCGCGAAGCGATTCAAGTTATCGAGAGAGCCGACAATGGGCCGTCCAAGCGGCGTGGTGCCGTACAGAAGTTTCTGCAGGCCTTCCCAGGCAACCGTCTGCGGCGAATCGTCACGGCGGGCGAACTCCTGCAACACGGCGCCGCGCTCGGCAACAATATCTTCCTGGCGAAGCACAGCATTCAACAGCATGTCGCCGAGAACGTCCATGCCGGTCTCGAATTCTCCGACGGGCATGGAAACAATAAAATATACCATGTCGTAATTCGTATACGCATTGAAGCTGCCGCCAACGCCTTCAATGGCGATCGCGGTTGCGTCCTGTGTGGGATAGCGCGCTCCGCCGCGGAAGAACATGTGCTCCAGAAAATGGGCAATGCCGTTCGTCTCGGCGATTTCGCGCCGCGCACCGGCCCGAAGACCCAGCGCAATATGGACCGTAAACGCGTCCTGTCTGGGGACAACAAGCATGCGCAAGCCGTTGGAAAGGACCTTCCGATGTATCTTCACGGAACACTCCTTTTTCAAAGACAACGTTACTTTCCTCTACCACGCTCCCGTAGCGTTGACAATAAAAACAAAAACCGCGCCCGGGCGGTTTCTTTCTTCCCTATGCGTTGCTGCCGGCAATATATCCGCTCGTCCAGCACAACTGCAGCGAGTAGCCGCCCGAGGGACGGTTTATATGCAAAAGGTCTCCGGTAACATAAAGATTATCGAATTTTTTGGAACGCATAGTTTTCGTATCTATTTCGGTAAGAGAAACGCCGCCGTCAGCAACGACCGCGCGATCGTATCCCATAAGCCCGGTTATGGTAACGGGAAGCGCCTTCAAAAGATGCGCGATGCGTTTGCGCTGTTCTTTACTTATACTGTGAACTTTTGTTTCGGGGTCTATATCGGCTTTCACAATAGACAGTATGCTGTCGGCGGTCCCTTCGGGCGCAAAATCCCTGAACGCGTTCTTCAGCGTTTTATTTTTATTCTTGTCCAAGTGAGCAACGAACGAACGGTCAAGCGAGCCGACGTCCGTATGCGGGAACGCATCAATGTGCGCCGTTACAACGCCATTGTGCAGCAAGTCCCCCACCGCGCGCGCCGCATTCAAAATAAGCGGACCGGAAAGACCAAAATGCGTGAATAATATTTTTCCCGTTTTCGAGAATTGTTTTTTCTCATCGACGTAGAACGTTATCTTCATGAACGAAAGCGACACGCCGGGCATGTCCTTCACCCAACGCTCGCGCACCGCCAGGGGCACTATCGTTGGCGTGGGCGCCACCACCGTGTGGCCAAGCTGCGAAAGCCAAGAGAATCCGTCGCCCGTGGAGCCGGTCTCCGGATGCGAAATGCCTCCCGCGGCGAAAATAAACGCCGCCGCGTTGTATTCCTGGCCGCGCGCGACCACACCCGTTATTTTTCCGCCGGACGAAAGCACTCGCTCGACCGGTGAATTCACGCGCACGGACACATTGCCCTCGCGCGCATATCGCTCAAGTACGCGGAACACATCCGCGGCTTTTTGCGTTTTGGGGAAGGCGCGCTTACGGGCTTCAATAACAAGCGGAAGCCCCCGCCTCTCGAAGAACGCGAATGTCTCCCGCACGCCGAATTGGGCGAATGCGGAATACAAAAACTGCTCGGCCGCGCCGTAATTTTTCAGGAATATATGCTCGTCGAATTCGGCGTTCGTAATATTGCACCGCCCGCCGCCGGAAATTTTCAGCTTCTCCCCCAGCGCGCGGTTCTTCTCCAGGAGAAGCACGCGCCTGCCGCGCTCCGCCGCCCTGCCCGCGGCCATGAGCCCCGAGGCGCCGCCGCCCACGACAATAACATCAAAAATATTTTTTTCTCTGCTCATAGGGATACTCCTTGGCGGTATATTTGTTTTATTGGCCCAAGGGCACTATCCTCAATATCCTGTCGTCTTTGCTTACGGGCGTGCCCCGCCCATCACGGTTGGAGGTCGAGAAATATAAATACCCGTCCGGTCCCTCGGCGATCGCGCGGATGCGTCCCAGCCGCACCTCGGGAAGTTTTTCATATCGCACGACCAAATCGGGGTTTGCCGCATCGAACACAACGCGAATGATGCCTTCACCCCGCAGACCACCGAAGAAAAAATTATTGGTAAATTGCGGGATCTTCGTTGAGCTCACGAACGCCGCGGATGCGGGAGCTTCGGCGGGCGTGAATACCAAAAGAGGCGCCTTGATCCCCTCGCGTGTTTTCTCGTGCGACACAAGCGGCCAACCGTAATTGGCGCCGCGAACAATGCGGTTCACTTCATCCCCGCCCGCGGGCCCATCGAATACGGACGGCCCGTGTTCGGTCTCGTACATTTCTTTTGTCTGCGGGTGCCAGGCAATTCCCTGCGGGTTGCGGTGCCCCACCGTCCATATGGAAGAGCCTTCGAAAGGATTATCGGAAGGAATACTGCCGTCCGTGTTCACACGCAAAATCTTACCTGCCAACGAATCCATTTTCTGCGCATTATTTTTGTCGGTGGCGTCCCCGGTCGTAATATACAATTTCCCGTCGGGCCCGAACGCAAGACGGCATCCTGCGTGATATTGCGCCGCCGGAATGCCATCAAGTATCGTTGCGTCCAGGCGCGCGCTTGTCCCCTCATCTATTATGCGGACAACTTTATCGCTCATGCCGCCGTTCTTCGGATATGCGTAGCAGGCATACAAATATTTGTTTTCCGCATACGCGGGGTCAACGGCAACGCCCATGAGGCCTTCTTCCGAAACCGTGGAAACATCGGGGAACGAAATGAGAGGGGCAGAAACAAGCTGGTCGTTCACAACAACGCGAATGCGTCCCTGCCGCTCGGCAAGAAGCATACGATCCGGACTTGTCCACACGAGAGACCAGGGAACCGAGAGGCCGGATACAACTTCTTCTATCTTATATGCAACGGGTCCTTCCGGCGTCTCTTGTGCCGGCTCCGGCGAAGCAGGCGTCTCTTGGTTCGGAACGGGCGGCGGCGTTTGGCTATAGGGAAGCGCGCGCTTTCCCAGCGCCAAATAACCATATGCCCAATAGCCCGCGCCAAGTATAAGCGCTGCACAAACAACGCCAATAATAAATTTATATTTCAAAAGTATATTTTTCATAGATATACTGCATCATTCTTTCCGCGCTTCACTTTGGCGCACCCCATACTGCAGCATTTCCCCTAGTGCGGCTGTTTTTTATATATCACGTACGAATAGACGGCCGAGATGCCGGCGGCCGCCAGAAGTGGCACAATGGAAAAAATAACAAACGCCTCGCCCGGAAAAAATATCCCGGCAAGCGAAACTACGGCGGCCACCTTGAAGAGTCGCCCGCCCAGCGCGTGCGTTTTGTCCCACACGACATCACTGGAGAGCGTCCAGGGCGTACGAATACCGAAGAACCAATTGCGCTTCGATTTTTCCAGAATGCCGCCCAACACAAAGAACAACCCCGCCACGGCAAGAATAATGGCGGCGGCAAAATTAAAGGCGTAACCGAAATTCCACGCTATCACCAGACAGAGGATATAGAGAAAAAATACGGACATGAATATCCAAAAAAGATTGTAGTGCTTCCTGAACGATTCAATGTTCGCCCTCAGGGGGTCTATTTTCGGAATAAGCACATACAACACAAAGAGGCCCGCCATTATCACGGGAAGAAGGAAGAGACCCCAGAACTTCGGCATAGAGCCGTCCGCCTCGCCCGAAGCATTCCAGTGGGCCACGATCTCGTCGGGCAACCAGGGGTATACAAAAATACACAGCGCGACCGCAAGGATAATGGAGCCGAGTAATATAAAATTCGTGGCTTTCGTATTCATATAGTTTGAAAACTTTGCCGCAAAACTAATCGGGGAAATCTTCTCCCGGGCACAGCGCAAATTGGCACACGGGAGGAACGCGCTCGACATACGAGCCGCCCGGACATAATTTCATTTCGTCCGTGCAGACTATTACCCCGGTCTTTGCGTGTTCAAAATCCAACCACAAGCCAAGGGCTATCATGCCCGCCAGAACAATGACGCTTACGATTTGCCAGACTTTTTTCATGCTTCACTTTACAAAAACAGCAATGCAATTCCGGACAAAACGGCCACGGTGATACAGAAAAATATGGCGAGGGTCGCGGCAAGAAGCTGTACCGCCTCTTTCTTTTTCCCGTCCAAATACCACAACACCGGTTTGCCAAACACCATGGAGCCGGTGAATGCGGCGGAAAATACGAACAGCATCAGCATCGCCATGGGAAACAACACCGATATCTTCTCGTCCGGCACGCGGGGCGCATAGAACATGAACGAACTCACAAGCGCCACATACAGCGCGGTGATAAATGCGTGAATGCTTGCGTGAATAATAATACGTTTCATAACGCTTTTCAGTGTAGCGCGCGGCCGAGGCGTGGTCAAAGAGAGTGCGTGTGGGCTATATTTGAAATTTTTTTCCGCAATGCTACGATACGCGAGAAGTTGTTCCGCACAAAGGAGAACCCGTGCCCACGCCGCGAACGGCCGCCAAGCAGGAAACCATCGCGAAGGAACAGACGCAGATACATGAGCTGTGCCTGGAGCTTGATGCCAAGATCTCGCAGGTAGGCGACGCAAAGGATCCCATCTGGATCCAGTTCATTGCCGTCAGCAAGCATGTTTCGTCGGAAGTCGTCCGCCTCTATGAAGAGGCCGGCTGGATCGTCGAATATTTCGTCGGCGACCCCAAAAACGGCTCGCAGATCGTTCTCTACTAAACACAAAAGAAAAAGCCCCGGCGCGAATGCGTCGGGGCGCTTTTATTTTTTAATACCGAAAAAGTACGCGTTCGCTTACGCGCCGCGGCAGGCCCAAGGCCCCCAATTCTTGCCTCCATTTGAAAGCTTATAAGCTACCTTAATGTTAATAGCAGGCGAAAAAAGTTCCTTGGGCTCGTAGCGCGATGCGACACCATTATCGTTCAAATGGATGCCGTTTATCTGGAACAAGCCAAAACTTCCCCCGTTCGGGTCGTGTTTATTGTGCGCACGCGGGCGCAAGCCCGATTCGCACTTTGCGACACGAATTGCCTTTTCGCAACGAGGCCCAAACGCCTCACAGATCATATCCTTCACGGACAATTTCTTGGGCGCAACAGAAGGCACCGGTGCATTTTGTGCCACCACGGCGCGCTTCTCTCTGTCACTCGTTTCCTCCGCAAAAAGGCGGTCGTATCGAAAAACCCTTTCCGTGCTTGGCACGAGGGTGTCTTGGGTATGGTGTGAATCCGCAACAAAAAGATCGTGTGACTGAACTTCGTGCTGCACTTGTTCCTTACGCGCTGTCTGCGGCGCCGCAGAGGCGGCAACCGTTAGCACAGAAAGAACAAAAGCGGTCGTAAGCAATAGCGGTGTACTACTTGAAAACTTCACGACAACATACCTCCGGTATATTTTTCCAAAGAACGTGCGGGTATTTCACTCTCAATCCCGCCGCATCAACTCTATACTATTCTCAAAGTCTTGTCAAGAGTACGTCGGGGCGCACCATCACGCATTCCCCATTAAACAAAAACACCAAATATATTTTTATTTGACACCGCAGAGACATCTTTATATAAAACATATAATTGCGTTTCGTTGTTTGGAAAAAGGAGGACGCGCCATGGCACGCACACTCACGGAAATCTTCTACGGTGTTGTACTCTTAGTGCTCATCGCGGCGGCCCTTATGCTTATTGCCGCATGTTTCCTCGTTGGCCTCGTCACGATCCTGCCCATTACTGTTCTTTCCATCGCGCTGCTGTTTGGCGTACTCAAACTCTTGGGCAGGCTTATGCTCTCCTGGTTGGATGGATAAACCTCACAGAAAAAAACAACCGCTTCTTTAAAAGAAGCGGTTTTATTTTTAAGCGGGTTAGTGAGCGACGTGAGAGCTAATTTCTTAAATAAAGAGTTTTTATAAAGCAAAAACCGCCATTTGCGGCGGTTTTTTATATCTAACAACCGGTTATCTGTGTTTTCTACTTTTCTTGGCTTCCAGCATAAGCTTTTTGATTTCCAGTCGCTTCTTTGTTTTATGGGAACGCTTTGATTTTCTATGCACGCCCAACCCGGTAGCTCTTTTTTTCATAATATGTATTTTATTGATTAATTACATTCCATATTAGTTAAACCTTATTGCCGCTCCCCCATTTATTCGTCCTATTTGGATTCGTACTCTTCGGCACTAACAATATATTGAACCACGTTTATTCTTAATTTAATCCCTTATTTTATTTCTTTAGAAATTGTCTTGGCTTCTGTCTTGTCAATCTCCAACATAGGGAAACAACTTGGGAGTTGGGATACTTTTATTGCGGAAACACCTCTCTGTTGCGCGAAACCGTACGCAAAATCAACAATTCCCGCTCTGCCAAGCAATACCGCGATGAGGTGCGCGCATGTCAGTAAGTTGTTCGGACGCCCGGCTGACTTACTATACGCTTTTCCTTTCGCATTCAAATTCTTTTGATACTTCACGTCCTCGTTCAGCGCAATCATCTCAAGATATTGCAAAAAAACCTCCAGCGGCACATTGAACATCAACGGAATATCTTGTTTTATCTCCTCCAGCACAACCTCACTCGGAACATATACAACCCTATCGTCCTCGATTTTATGATCGAGCATAAGAGCCGAACGCGCAAGAAGACACCCAAGCAACTCAAGCGAGTATTTGCTCTTATTCGACATGTGCTCAAGCTCATGAAAGATATCACCAAAACTCGCGCTTTTCTCATCAAATACGCCGTCCTTACGAATAAAGGGCCACATGTCATAAATGTTCGGTTTTTTCCTCTCAGTCTCTTTACCGGGCTTCCCAACACCAACTTCATAACCGCGCTCAACCCAAAGACCGTGGTACAGCATCTCGCTCCGCGAGTGACCTCCGGGTAACACGACCGCATCTTCGATGCTCTTGATACGAAGTGTCTTTGCCTCCCTTATCTCAGCTGGGTCAAGTTGAAGAATCTTCGTCAATTTTTTAGACATGAAAATGGGGATAAATCGATCTTGATCTTCGAAACTAGTTATGCTACGATTGCGGTAGAATCAACCGCTTGATGAATAACAATACAATGAAATCTAAGAAAAGTAAAGAAAAAAGCCTTCGTGTCGTTGAATTATTCGCGGGAGTCGGTGGTTTTCGGCTTGGCCTCTGTGGAACAAAAGAGAGGCCTCTTACTGGTTATGACATTGTGTGGAGCAACCAGTGGGAACCTGCGACCAAAAAACAACACGCTTCCGATGTTTACATTGCACGATTTGGATCCGCGGGACATTCGAACCACGATATCGCCAAAGTAAATACGCGCGACATACCAAACCATGATATTTTAGTTGGAGGTTTTCCCTGCCAAGACTATTCGGTTGCGCGAGTATTGAGCCAAGCCAAAGGACTTCAAGGAAAAAAGGGCGTCCTTTGGTGGGAAATACATCGCATACTGAAAGAGAAAAAAGCGAAGCGGCCTTATTATATTATGCTTGAGAACGTCGACCGCTTGTTAAAATCCCCCGCGGGCCAACGCGGTCGCGATTTCGCCATCATGCTTGCGACGTTATCCGACCTTGGTTACGCCGTTGAATGGCGCATCATCAATGCCGCTGATTATGGGATGCCGCAGAGACGTCGCAGGATCTTTATACTCGGCTATCACAAAAATTCTCCTATTTATAAAACTTTTATCAAAGAAAAGCCCTCGTCCAATTGGCTGTTATCAAACGGAGCCGCGACAAAAGCATTCCCTATTCATAACGACCAACAAAAACTTGATCTTCCTTTCAAGCTTATTGGCGATGCCGCCGAACTAACAGCAAAATTCAATAAAAACGGTTCGCCAAAAAGCCCTTTCCAAAACGCGGGAATAATGATCGAACGGAACGTACTTACTTTCAACGTTAAAGCGAACCATAATAAGCCGCCCAAGACGCTTGGCGATATTCTACTCCATGAAAAAAACATCCCCTCTCACTATTTTGTTACAAAAAGCGAGCTACCAAAATGGCGCTATCTAAAAGGAGCGAAAAAAGAAAAACGGGGGCAAGGATCCGGACACATTTTTTATTACGCAGAGGGTCCAATGATTTTCCCGGATCCGCTCCACAAACCATCACGAACCATCGTCACTGGCGAAGGCGGCTCTACCCCCTCTCGTTTCAAACATGTCGTGCGGACTACGTCAGGCCACCTACGCAGGCTCACGCCAATAGAACTTGAACGATTGTGTATGTTCCCAGATAACCACACCGCCCTATCTGGGATCAGCGACCAACGCCGCGCGTTCTTTATGGGTAACGCGCTCGTTGTGGGCGTTGTGGAAAAACTTGGACGCTCTCTTTTGGCTATGCACCGCCAAGCCTAAATATTCACCGCGCAAGCGATCGAAACAAACGCCTCGCTGGGATAAGCGGGTTATTTTTTATTTCGTGTTCCCAAATGACCACGACCCGCCAACCCAAACGCTTCAATCCTTTTACCTTTCTTTTATCTCTTTCGATGTTCCGCTGGAACTTGGCGCGCCAAAAAGTTCTATGTGTTTTGGGCAACGGAAAACGACATTTGGGACACCGATGCCAAAAACAACCGTGGATAAAGATGGCTATCTTTTGCTTTGGGAAAACGATGTCGGGCCTACCCGCAATAGAAAAATGGGAACGGTATCCTTTCAACCCAACCTTTCGCAACGCCCGCCTAAATAACAATTCGGGGCCGGTATCCCGTCCCCGATTGGCGCTCATCACGACCGACGTTTTCCGCTCTTTGGGCACCGGCGCCCTCCCATCCCTTAAATATTTCTTCTTCGTCATATCTAATTTATTTATTTATGCTTCCCCACCTCAAATAAAAAGCAAAAAAGGGGTCTGTGATATGCAGAAGTTTGCCCCCCTCATCAAAATCAATAACCGGAGTTGAGCTTTGATCGGTTGCTGCAATTTCTGACATATGTTTTAGAACTCGCGCAATTTCTTGAATATTCGGAACATCATCTGGGACACAGATTTCTTTAATAGCCGTCCTCAAACCTTCATACTCTAGAGTCACCAACCCCGGCTTTATGTGCGAAAGCCCCTGAAGAACGAGGCCATAAATATCAACATCTTTGCCGTCTTTCAGTTTACGGCGCTTTCGATCAAAACGGGCGCGCGGTCCTCGTGCCAATTTCTCAAAAATCGGCCGACCTATCATCTCAGCAGTTTCTACAAACGCTCTCTCCAATTCTTCCTTTGATATATTAATAATTTTATCGGTTATTGTAATTGGATGAATTTTGCAAATTTCTCGACAAAATTCTTGCATTAAATGTGGGCTTCCGATAGATTCTTCTGCAAGATATTTAATTGAGCCTTCGTCCAATTTTACATTAAGTAAATCAAAGCCGGTTTCGGGAATAAATTTTAATTCTGGAATCTCCCAAAGCGGAATATTGACTGAGAATATTCGCCCAGTCATTTCTTTTTCAACCTTGACGGCGTCATACCGACGATGTGGAATTGCAATAAAAACGACGGGGAGACCGTCAAAAATCAAAGGCTTCAAGGCGCGCACCATACTTCCTTGAAGCTCCCGTGGCAAATAATGAAAATCATCAATAACTAGGGGTCGTTTACTAAGACGCAATCCTCTTAACGCAACCATCCTTGATGATATTTTTCGTACTTGTATTAACGAAGCGCTATTGGTACTACCAATGGAGCCCCCTGTTTTCACTCCTCCTTTTATGAAAGGAATACCGGCATCAGCCGACATCTCACCAGAGACTTTGGCGCTTGTGCCGTTTTCTCTATGCACCTCCGTTGCTTGAAAAAGCTCCAACTGATCGATAATTGTGGTCCAGAAATCATTCTCATCTCCGACGCCGCCACCATCTATCCAGACCGCACTATTTTCAGGAAGTATTTTTCGCACGAGGACGGTTTTCCCTGATTTCGTATGCCCCGTAACAACCACCAACTTACAAAGATTACTAAGAACACTTCCAACCTTATCTTCCAAATCCAAATCTTTACGAGGATTATAAGTATACTTAGGATAACCGCCTGGTACAAATATTTGATTATAAGTTAATTGGTCATTCATTTCGCTTGTTTTAACTTTTGATTTCTAATTTATGTCTTTAGACTCGCTTAAATTTCTCTCACTACTACGCTGAATCGTGCTATCTTTTTATGATTCGAACCGAGTTTATTCTATGCGCCTAACAATTCTGCGTCAACATAAACAAAAAACGGCGGGCACATCTATGGGCGAAAGCCGCGTCCACGAGGAGCCTTAAGGCCTGCTCTATATTGTCGAGGACGACACTATCAACAAAAAGATCCCTTGCAGCTCCGAGTGGGTGCGGCTGACGCCAACAAAAACGACCCGAGGGCATCGGGTCGTTTTCATTTACGCTACGCACCCACTGTTCCACCGGAAGGAGACGCGAGCGCCCCCATCATGCTTGGGTCTATATCCACTTCGCACACCCCACTCACACACGCGAGCTCCTTTGCTCCCATGGTCTGATCTTCTTTCTCGTAGACAACTATCTGCGAGAAATCCACATTGGGCATGCGCTCCACCAATGCCTGGTAGCGCTCCTCATCTATTTCCTCATACGGCGCCAACTGATACACGTGGTCGGCTCTTGGCAAAAACGACAACCCTCCCAACTCGTCCCAATTGTCGTAGAGCCAGTTTGCGGTCTCGATCCACTCGTTGTTCCCCACCGACACGGTCACCGAGGGGTTATGCTCGGTATAATTTTCTTTTACGAGCTTCCAATATTCAAGT
>Ga0209726_10007060_pt1 | contig 12710 bp, 10 predicted proteins | sample Subgrocontami54m_FD_187453 | JGI IMG/M metagenome (GOLD analysis project Ga0209726, IMG submission 187453) | Subsurface groundwater microbial communities from S. Glens Falls, New York, USA - GMW46 contaminated, 5.4 m (SPAdes) (version 3) | ecosystem: Environmental > Aquatic > Deep subsurface >... | reverse complement strand
CGACAAGGATGGGAACTTCGATGTGGACGCAGCCGGCGTGCTGCCCGGAAACAAGGTCTTCTCGACGCCGGCGCAGATGAAGACGATCCTCCTGGAGGAGCGCGAAGCATTCACGCACATGCTGACCGAAAAAATGCTGACCTACGCGCTGGGGCGGGGGCCGGAGGGCTACGACCGGCCGGTGATCCGGGCGATTGGAAAAAGCGTGGCCGGCAATGAATACAGGATCTCGAGCATGATCGAAGGGATTGTGAACAGCCAGCCATTCCAGATGCGGAGAGGGGATGGCAAGCCGTCGCTGGCAAGCAAGAGGTAGAATATGACTGGCATGAATCGAACAACGCTTTCTCGACGCACGCTACTCAGGGGGTTGGGAACAGCCGTGGCGCTGCCCGCCCTCGACGCCATGTGGCCCGCCTTCGGCGCGGCCAGCCGGCTCACGGGCCAATCGCCTTGCCGGATGGTGTTCTGCTATGTTCCCAACGGCGTCATTATGCAGGAATGGACGCCGTCGGCGACGGGAGCCGGATTCGCCTATCAACCTATTCTGAAGCCGCTGGAGGCGCTGCGCGAGAAGGTCACCGTGATCACGGGGCTCACGCACAATACGGGACGGGCGCTGGGCGACGGCCCCGGTGATCATGCGCGCGCGGCCTCGACGTTCCTGACCGGCATGCATCCGAGGAAAACGGCCGGCGCCGATATCAGCCTCGGCGTGAGCGTGGATCAGTTGGCGGCCCAGGCGGTGGGCGGCAAGACACGGTTCGCCTCGCTCGAATTGGGACTGGAAGGCGGACGGCAGGCGGGCAACTGCGATTCCGGTTACAGCTGCGCTTACAGCAACAACATCAGTTGGCGCTCCTCCACCACGCCGAATCCGCCCGAGATCAATCCGCGCCAGTTATTTGAGCGGATGTTCGGACAAGGCGATCCGAACGAAACGGCGGAGTCTCGCGAGCGGCGGCAGCGCTACGACAAGAGCGTCCTTGACTACGTCCTCAGCGATGCGCAAAAGCTGCAGGCGGAATTGGGCGCGACGGACAAGCGGAAACTGGACGAGTATCTCAGTTCCGTGCGGGATATTGAGGGACGGATTGCGGCGGCCGAAAAAGCGGCCGGATCCGTGAATCTGAAGGAACTGGCGCCTGGGTTGGAGAAGCCGATGGGAGTACCGGCCGATTACGCCGAGCACGCCCGCCTGATGTTTGACCTGATGGTGCTGGCGCTGCAGACGGACCAGACGCGCATTCTCACGCTGATGATGGCGCGCGAGGGAAGCAACCGCGCTTATCGCGAAGTGGGCGTCACCGACGGCCACCACGGGCTGACGCATCACCGGAACAACGAGGAATGGATCGCGAAGATCAAGCTGATCAACAAGTATCATGTGGAGCAGTTCGCCTATTTCATCAAGAAACTGGACTCCGTCAAGGACGGCGAGGGCACGCTATTGGACAACTCGATGGTGGTGTACGGCAGCGGCCTGGCCGACGGAAACCGGCACACGCATCATGAGCTTCCGATTCTGCTGTGCGGGCGCGGAGCAGGAAAATTGAAAACAGGGCGCCACGTGTTCTATCCCAAGGAGACCCCGCTTACCAACCTCTACGTGACGATGCTCGAGAACATGGACATGCGCACCAGCGGGTTGGGAGACAGCACGGGCGTGTTGAGTCAACTGTCGGAACTTTCGTAAGATCCTACGAACGCCGGCAGCTATTCGATGTGGAATATGTGCCGCGACTCGTCTTTCTGCCCGCCCAGATGATCGTCCACTCGCAGCACAATCGTGTATTCGCCCTTGGCGATGTCACTGGATGGCCGAAGGTTCAGCTCTCCGGGCATGTAGCGGCGGCGGTAGAAAGATTCCGCGGACTCCTCGGCCGCCTTCGGCTCCGTATAAATGGACTCGCCGTTTGACCGCAAGACCTCCAGTCCATAGGAAACCGTGAACCGGTTCTTTTCCCCGATCTTGTAGCCGGTGACGTCGAATCTCGCCCAAATGGGATCACCGGCGCGGTAGGTGGCTCCGGCGGCGATGCTGGCTTCGGTCTCATCGCGCAGAAACCGGAAGTTGCGGACCACCAGAGTTGGGCTCGGCTCCACGGTGTGGCCGCGCACTGTCAGGCTCAATTCGCGTTTGGCGCTGCCTCCGCCAGTCTCATCCTTCACCGCGATCACGGCGCGGTAGGTTCCCGGATCGCCCAGCGGCGGTACGGAAAAGGAATATCGAACCTTTGGCTGCCAGTTCTTGTCCTGTGGCGCAAGATCCTTCTCGATCCGGTCGGTCTTGGTCTCCACCAGCAGTACTCCTTCCGGATCGAACGCATCGATCTGGTAGTTGAGCTTCACTTTCGGCGGATCTGTTTCAGTTGCCTTGTATCCGCCCACGCGAAAACTTACAAAGACAACCTCGCCTGGGACAAAGTAGTGATTGCTCTGCAACGGCGGGCCGTCCTCGTATTGATGGAGTGCAGCTTCCGTGATGGCGAATGGCGCGGGCGCATCGGCGGCCAAGGCCGCCATCGCCAATCCGAAAAATACACCGGCCGGATTCACTTAATTCTATTGTTGCGCAGCCGGCAGGGCCGGTGCAGGAATCTCACTCACCTCCGGGATTCGAATGGGGATCTCCACCAATGCGGTTTCGTTCTTGCTCGGATCCCCAGAGGAGGAGAGGCGCAAGCGATACTCGCCGGGCGGCACGTCGAACACGATGCGCCCCTGCTGGCTTTCGCCAGGGTTGATGGTCCGCAACAAACCCAACCAGTCCCCGATGCCATTCACCTCTGTCAGCTCCGGATAGGACTTTCGCTTGGCGTTCTCCAATTGCAACAAAGGAGCAGAGACCTCATGGCTGCCCGCGTTGTTGATGTTCAATCGCACGATCGCAAGACGATGGGTGGGGAAGCTGGAACTGCCGCCGCCCAGGTCATCTTTCCATTCCACATCGAGCACAGTGTAGAGCAAGGCTCCCACCGGCACCGCTTCTCCCATCCGTCTGACCGTTGACGGAGTATCCGCGGCTCCGCCGCAGCCTTCGAGCCAGGAGACCATTGCCGTAATCACCGCCACTGCGCACAAGACTCGAAATGACTTCATAAAGGTGCCTGTATTCCGGGACCATTAAAATGCTATTACATAGTATGGCTTCTTGGCAAAGCGTCCTGGCTTGCATGGCGGTTTACTCGCTTTGCTGGCCCGACACGGTCCGCGCTCAATCGGTTCACCCGGTCTCCGGACGGCAGATCGCTCCAGTGATGGGAGTGGGCGGAGCCGACTGGCTGGTGCGCCCCGAGCGCGAGCAGGAAGAGCAGCCGGAACTGGCCCTGGATCTCATCGGGCTGAAGCCCGGCATGCAGATCGGCGATGTCGGAGCAGGGGTGGGCTACTTCTCCATACGCATGGCTAAACGCGTGGGCCGCGAAGGAAAAGTCTACGCCAACGATATACAGCCGGGAATGATCCAGCGGTTGCAGGCCAATTTAAAGCGGGAGGGACTGGACAACGTGATCCCGGTTCTGGGAACCGAAACCGATCCCAAACTTCCGGCTGGGCAACTTGACCTTGTTCTGATGGTGGATGTTTATCACGAATTCGCGCACCCGCAGAGAATGCTCGCCGGAATCTCCTCCGCGCTCAAGCCAGGCGGACGGCTGGTGCTGCTGGAGTACCGCAAGGAGGATCCGGAGGTTCCCATTCGCGAAGAGCACAAGATGAGCATTCCCATGGTGCGGCAAGAACTGGAAGCCGAAGGATTCCGGTTCGACAAAGTGCTCTCCGATCTGAGGCGCCAGCACATTCTCATCTTCGTCAAGCCGAAGGCGAACTAGGATGATTTTCCGCAAGCGGGAGCAGTTTGACTCCGAGCACAGGCTGGACCGGGATCCGCTGACGGGCGCCACGGTGCATCAGATGACCAACCAGGAATGCATCAACCACGCCACCTACTTTTTGCAAAGCTCCTTCACGCCGGACGGCTCAGCGCTCCTGTTTGTCTCCTACCGTTCCGGCACGGCGCAACTCTACGAGGTGGCGCCGTTCCCGGGCGGCGCGATTCGCCAATTGACGGATGGGCAAGCGATCCATCCTTTCTCGGCCGCCATTGCCCCGCATGGCGGGAGCATTTTTTTTGTCCGCGCCGGGAGCATATTGGAACTGGACCGGGACACGCTGGAAGAGCGCGTTGTGGCGGAGTTTGCCGGCGCGCAACTGGGCGAATGTTCGCTGGGGGAAGAGGGGCGGTGGCTCACCGCGGCGGCAAAACGGGGCGCCGAATCCGGCCTCGTCGCCGGGAAAAGCGACGGGTCCTGCTGGAAATTCATTCCGTTTCCCCGCACCGTGATTCACCCGCAGTTTCACCCCAATGAACCGGAATGGATTGAGTTCGCGGGCGACCCAGCTCCGCGCATGCACAAGATCCGGCGCGATGGAACGGGACTTGCGTGCCTCTATCAGCACGGCAACGAGGAGTTTGTAGTCCACGAGACGTTCTTGGGCCGTACCGGAGATTTGGTCTACACGGTCTGGCCACGCGAGCTCCGCCGCATGAACTGGGAAACGCGGGCGCATTCCACTATCGCCAGTTTCAATGCCTGGCACATCACGCCGAGCCGCGATGGGACAAAGGTGCTCTGCGACACCAACCATCCCGACGAAGGCCTGTTCCTGGTGGACACCGCCACGGGCGTGCGCCGCTTGCTTTGCCAGTCCGGGTCCAGCAACCAAGGCTCGCAATGGCGCACCTCGCGCTATGCGCTGGCCGAGGATTTTGCCGCAGCCCGCAGCGCCGCCCAAGCGAGCGCGCTGAGCTGGATGGAGGTTGCCACCGACACCGTGTACGGTCCGCAGTGGACCCATCCGCACCCCTCTTTTTCGCATGATGAGCGAATGGTGGTGTTCGCCAGCGACCGAACCGGCCAACCGCAAGTATATGTGGTGGAGTTGGGCGGACTGGCGGGCTAGGCTTTTGCGCTCATGCCCGAGGCCAGCATTTGGCGCACCTTGCCGAGCAGCGCGGCGATGGCGAATGGCTTGGGAAGAAATCCGTGGCCCGGCGGAAGATTGGCTGTGTCGAGGCCCGTCGGTCCGGCGTAGCCGGAGATGAACAGGACACGCGTTTCCGGGCGGGACGCCTGCAGAGCACCGGCCAAATCCACACCGTTCATTTCCGGCATCACGACATCGGTCAGGAGAAGGTGAATTGGTCCGGAGTGGGATTGCGCCGTCTCGAGCGCTTCGCGGCCATTGGCTGCCACCAGGACGCGGTAACCGGTCCGGTCCAGGACCTTGTGAATGAGATTGCGGATTCCCAGTTCATCCTCTACCAGAAGGATGGTTTCCTGTTGCGCACCCGATGCTACAACCTCGGCCTGATTCTCCTCCAAGCCGGCGGCCGCAATGGCCGGCAGAGAGATGCGCACGCGGGAACCTTGGTCGTAGCGGCTGATGATGGAGATGATCCCGCCGCTTTGCTGAATGGCCTGAAAGACAGAGGTGAGGTTGCGAGCAGGATGAACGTCGTCCAGTGGCGGCTCAAATAACTGCTGCATGGCTTGCGGATGCAGGGCCAGGCCTGTGTCGTTCAGCAGAATGTGAACTGCCGCGCCCGGGGTTGGGCAGGGTTCGGCTCCGGCGACCATGCTCGTGATGTGCCCAGTGCTGCTTTCAATGGCGAGCGTGCCGCCGCGATACATGGCGCTGATACCGCGCTGCATCATGGTTCGAAGGCTCCCGGCCAACGCGGCGCGGTCGGCATGAACGGCGACGCCGGCTGCGTTGAGATTGAGAACGAATTGCACGGAGGCCGGATATTGTTCGCGCAGTTCCGCGGCGAGCGCGGACAGGAGCGGATCGATGGCAACAGGGCCAGGCTCCCAGGTGGGATTCCTGGCCAGCGGTGTGAGCTGCGAGACCAGTCCGGACAACCGGTCGCCGGCGGTGAGGATCTCCTGGACGTTGGATCGCAATGGGTCATCCGATGCCAGCCCGTGCAACAGGTCCTCGCCATAGCCGGCCATGATCATGAGCAGGTTGTTGCAATCATGCGTAACCCGGCCCGCCAGGCGCGAGAGTGCTTCCAGCTTCTCCGCTTGCGCGGCGAACTGGCCCAGGCGGCGGGATTCGGTAATGTCGATGGTGAGGCCGCGAATCCGCAGGGATTGATCGGCGGGTGTGCGAACCAACTGAATCAAGTCGCGTAACCACAGAGTTTCTCCATGAGTACCCAGCGAGCGATAATCGCAGCTCCGTACGGGGCCGCCACCGAGGGCAAGTTGATAGAAGGCTCGCAGGGCGGGAAGATCCGATTCCTCGACACGCGCGGAGAGAAAATCGGTGTCCAGGCTCCAGCTGCTCTGTGGCAGCCCCAGCTTTTCGAGAGCGCCGCCCGCGATGCTGGTGAACCGCATGATCTTGGGGTCCATCTCCCAGGCGACGCCGGGCAGCTCGTCCAACACGCCGGCGAGCGGCTCCGCGGCGGCGGAGGCCTCGCTTGCTTCCTCAGCCGTCTCCTGCACGAGCAGCAGGAGCTCGGGTTCGGACTGCAAGTCCCAATCGTGCATGGCCAGGAGCGTTCCGCGGAGTGGACGCGCCTCTTTCATGCTCAGGTCCATGCTCAGGCGGCCGGTCCACTGGATCCCGCTGGCCAGCACCTCTTCGGCGTTGGGGCGCAACTCCTGCAAGGCAGGTATATCGGAAATGGGCCAGCAGATGCTGGGGCCGGAGACGGTTGGAAAAAGCCGGCGGAAAGCCCGGTTGGCGGAGACGATGGCCAGGTCTTTCGACATGATAGCGACCGGAGCCGGTAGAATCGCCAGGATTTCCTGATAGTAGCGCCGCTCGGCCTCCACCAGGGAGAGCAGCCGGGCCACTTCCCTTGCCCTCCACAGCTCTGTATCCATGCGCTCCAAAAGATGGGTTTCCTTATGTTTAGTTTGACCGCGGGGTGGCTGCCGCACAAGGGTACTTTGAGCGTTGGAAGTAGGGGTACTGTGGAACTGGTACTATCGCTGCTCGGCGACGGACTTTTCCGCAAGATCACCAAAAATAGGGAGACGGAAATCTTCCTCGTTGCTTGTTTTGATGAGCATGAAGATCCATGCGACAAATATGATCGCCTTCAAAATACCCCCCATCCCGAACCGGAGGAAAGTCCTGTCCGGCCAGAAGAAGAAGGGCATGACCGCCCAGTCCAGTATGAGCCACGCCACAAAAAGATAGAGTCCTTGAAAGGCGTGAAAGCGGCAGGAACGTTCGTGGCGAAACCGCTCGGCGGCTAGAACCACAACGGCGGGAATCCAACCGACTATCGGGATGTAGCAGAGCATGGAGGCCGTTTTGGGAGTGATCCCGGCGAGAAAGTCGGAGGCTTGCCGGTTGACACGGCTTGCCTGCTGGCGTTGTCCGCACGAGGAGCAGAACGGGTCCGAAGCATTCACCTGGCTTCCGCATTGTGTGCAAAATGGCATCGAGACGCTTCTTACATTTTAAGATACGCCAATTCGGAGAGGTTTGTTCCCGGCCCGCCGTCCGGCGTGATAGCATTCCACTCATGGGAAGAATTCTTTGGATCGCACTGATGCTCACGGCGAGCGTGATTGGAAAGGACCTCACGATCCACTTTGTGGATGTGGAGGGCGGGCAGGCAACCCTGATTGTGACGCCAAAGGGGGAGTCGCTTCTTGTCGACGCCGGCTGGCCGGGGTTTGACGGACGCGACGCGGACCGTATTGTGGCGGCAGCCAAGCAGGCCTGCTTGCAAAAGATTGATTATCTGATGTTGACGCATTACCATCGCGATCACGTTGGCGGTGTGGAGCAGTTGGCGGCGAAGTTCCCGGTGGGAACCTTTGTCGACCACGGGCCGAACCGTGAGACCGGCAAGGCAGCCGAAGAACTGAATGCGTCTTATGAGCGGGCGATGGCAAAGAGCAAGCATCTGGTGGTGAAGCCAGGCGATCGCATTCCGCTGCAGGGTGTGTCGGTCACGGTGGTTACGGCGGATGGAGAAAAGATTGAAAAGCCGCTTGCCGGCGCGGGCGCCGCGAATCCACTGTGCGCCAGCGCGCCCAGGAAGGAAGCCGACCCGACGGAGAACGCCCGTTCCACTGGAGTGTTGCTGCAATATGGCAAGTTCCGCTTCCTGGACATCGGCGATTTGACCTGGAACAAGGAGATCGATCTGGTGTGTCCGGTGAATCGCGTGGGCAAGGTGGATGTTTACCTGACCACCCATCACGGAATGGACGCCTCCGGCCCAGCGGCGATCGTGCATGTGCTGAGCCCCCGCGTGGTGATCATGAACAACGGCGCCAGGAAGGGCGGATCGGCGGCGGCCTGGGATGTAGTCAAGAGTTCGCCTGGCCTGGAGGATTTCTGGCAGGTCCATTTCGCCCTTGCCGCGGGTAAGGAGCACAATGTGGCCGAGCCGCACATTGCCAACATGGAGGAAAAGTGTCAAGGTCTCGGATTGACGCTTGCGGCGAAGGATACGGGCGCCTTTTCGGTCACCAACCAACGGAACGGCGTGAATAAGAACTACGCCGCCGGAAAGCGCTAGAAACTTACATTGGAGATCTTGGTTACAAACGCATCGACGCCTCCGCCGAATTCGGTTTGCAGGGCCGCTTGCTTGGGGAAGGTCAGCGAGTTGGTAATTCCCACCAGGTACAGATCCCCGTTGGGATGGTAGGCGATTCCAAGCGGGATGTCGGTGTCGGTCCCGCCGAGGTAGGAACCGATTCCGAGTGTGAGCCCGTTCACCTCCACACGCACGAAAAAAGCGTCATAACCGCCGGCCAAAGAGTTTTGTACGCCGGCGGTGACGTATAAATTATTCGAAGATGTGTAGCCGGCAATGTAGGCGCGACGCGAACTGTCCACCCGTATGGAGGTCCCGACATCGATGCCTCGTCCTCCCAGGTAGGAGCTGTTGAGCCTGGCGCCATCGTTAGACAGCTTCGTGTAAAAGCCGTCGCGGCTCCCGCCGCCGGGCGTGGATTGAAAAGGCGCAACAATCGGGAAATTGGTGGAAGGGGTCACACCGGTCACATAAGCGTTGTGGTAAGAATCCAACGCCACCGCATAGCCGCACTCAGGCGAAGAGGAGGTGCCGAGGCTCCCGCCCAGGTATGTGCTATAAACCAACTTATTGGCATCGCTGTTGAAGCGAACCACAAAGGCATCCTGCCCACCGGCATTGGAGGGTTGAGAAGGATTCTTGAGAGGGAAGTTTGTGGACTGGGTGCAACCCGTTATGTACGGCGTTAGAGAAGTGGGTGAAACCGCAATTGCGGTGGCGCGGTCATCTCCATTGCCTCCGATGTAGGTGCTGAATGAGAGCGCGCCGGACATGTTCAATTTGAACGTGAAGGCATCCCGCAGACCCGATTTGGAGGCCTGGAAAGGGAAGTGGGTAGGGAAGTTGATGGAATCGGTTTCCCCGGCCACATAGGGCTGCCCATACGGATCCACGGACACTCCGTTGGCAATGTCGTTGCCGCTTCCGCCCAGATAGGTGCTGTACACGATGGCGGAACCGGCTGCGTTCAACTTGACGACAAAGGCGTCGCGGGCTCCTCCGATCGCGGACTGGACCGCGGAGGCGATGGGAAAATTCGCCGACGTCGTATAGCCTACAACATAGGCGTTGCCGCTCGGGTCAATGTCGATTCCGTAGGCCCGGTCATCGCCGCTCCCTCCCAGGAATGTCGCATACATCAGACCAGTCCCGAGCGAGTTCATCTTCATCACGAAAGCGTCTACGAATCCTCCAAAACCGCGAATGGCGGAAGCGGTAGGGAAATTGACTGATTCGGTCCAACCTGCCACGTATAGATTGGAGGAGGAGTCCACAGCGGTGGAGGTGGCGTTCTCCACGCGGCTCCCTCCGATGTAGGTGGAATAGGAAACGGCCGGATCTATCCAGAGAGCCGTCGATGGGTCGTAGGGGCCTACCGCGAACCCTAGCTCTCCCCCTGGCAATATCTGGAAGCGCCCGTCCACGACCACGCGATTGCCCCCGATCCACTGATAAAGATCCGGGGCGCTTTCCCGCAACAGGCCTTGCGCGGTGGAGACAACCAGCGATCCATCGCGATCCAAGCGAATTGATTTAGCTCCCGTGTAGCGCATCCGAATCAGGCCAGGATCGGCCCCCGGCGCCACGATGAAGTCCGACTTGATCTGTCTGCCGGAACCTCCGTAGATCATGTCGATACCCGGGTACAACCCGTGATACTGTACGGATCCATACAAAGGAACGTTTGTAATCCAGTGGGAGGAGTTGTTGCCCAGAAAGTAGTTGGCTCTCCCGTCCATTGGATTCCGGCCTTCGATCAAAGCGTCCCGGCTGGCTCCGGTGAACTCCAACCTTAACTGCTGGCCTCGCCAGGAAAACAGGATGCCCGCCGGCTGCAATTCCGCCGACAACTGCGAGGTGCGCACGACAAAGCGGGTCTGGTCTCCGGCTTGCCCCTCATTGCTGGCGTAGAAGACGGGAGCCACAGCGCCCGGCAATTGCCCAGGCGCGAGGACCAAGGTCAAAGCCCACAAGAAATGGAAGCGCGCTCTACCTTCCCAGGTCAATGCATTCATGCTGCCGAACTCCTTCCGGGTCAAAGTATTTTTCTGAGCAACCGCTCCCATCGCTCTATGCAGTACTTCGTCCCCTGGCAGGCTGGGCTTTAGAAAAATTGGAAGGAATCGGGTGTTTTAAACGGCACTACAAATGAACACATTTGTGCCTTGCCACATAAGCCACAATTGGATGGATTTGCGTGAGGCCCACGGGCAAAAACACTGCCACGCGATAGGCACATTTATTGCAAAGCCGTGATTGGCCAAGAGGCCCTATACGCCAATGTAGCGTGCATACAGACTCCGCGCCAAGCCCGTATCGGTAGTCCCCTTGATGATCGCCCGTCCATCCGGGAAGAACGTCATCTCATAGGCATCCACGTGGAAGCGAAGCGCGAACTCATTGGCGCGCACCAGGCCGAGCGGGGAAAGCCTTCCCGCCAATTCCTCCAGATCAATCACGCTCGTGTTGAGGTGAATCTGCACCGCGTTGCGGCCGCACAGGCTGATGGGGGCGGCGCGGCAACTCCCATCCAGCAGCGGAAACCGCAGCAGAGAGCAGACGGTGCAATCCGGTTGTCGCGCGGGCTGCTCCACTTGCCGGATGCGTCCCGTCCATACGTCCACTGTCGTGATCAGCCGGGGGACTTGCGCGGTATGCCCGGAAAGAATCTGGAGCGCGATGCTCGATTGCAGAGCGCCGATGGTGGATGTAATGGTATTCAGCACCCCGGCTGTTTCGCAGGTCGGCTGCAGGCCCGAGGGCGGGTCCGGGTACAGGCACGACAAGCAGGAGGTTTCGCCCGGAAGCACGGGCATCACCAGTCCATAGCTGGACACGGCCGCGCCGTAAATCCATGGCACAGAGGCGCGCACGGCGAACTCATTGATCAAATAGCGCGTCTCGAAATTATCGGTTCCGTCGAGGATAAGATCCACGTCCTCCAGCAAGTCCTCCGCGTTGGCGGCCGTCAAATCGCACACCTGCGGCTCAACGGTAATCGACGAATTCACCCGTGCCAGATGGCGTGCCGCCGCCACCGCTTTCGGCAGCGCCTGTTCGGCATCGGATTCATCGTAGAGCCACTGCCGCTGCAGGTTGTTCAGTTCGACATAGTCCCGGTCGATGAGCCGCAGATATCCCACGCCGGACCGCGCCAACGACGACGCCTGGAAGCTTCCCAGAGCCCCGCATCCGACAATGGCCGCCCGAGCACGAGCCAATTGCCGCTGGCCGCTCTCGCCAAGGGCGGAGAATCGCACTTGTCGGGAATAGCGATCCTGGTTCGGCTCCCTCATGTTGTTATCATGGCAGATAAGTGAATTGGCTTGGCACGCGCATTGCAATTCTCGTCGCACTGCTGCTCCCCGGATACTCCACACGGCTCCAGGCAGGAGCACGCGACTACCAGGGGCTGCCCGTGCTGGAAATCCAGTTTGACCCTGTGCAGCAACCGTTACCCAAAGACGAGATTGCGCGGATGCTTCCCATCCAAGCAGGGGATCTGCTGGATGTGGCCAACGTGGGATTGGCCATCGAACGGCTCTATGCCACCGGCCGCTACGAGGAGATCGCCGTCGATGCCACGCGCCGTGATTCAGGCGTCGTGCTCCGTTTTCTCACCAAAGGCGCCTGGTTTGTCGGGCGCCTCATTGTCGACGGCGTGCCGGATCCGCCCAATCGCGGCCAGCTGATCGGGACCGCCAAGCTCGACCTGGGATCGGAGTTCCATCCGGCCGATCTGCAGCGGGCTGTGGAAGACATGCGGCAGAGGATGCAGGACAACGGTTTTTTCGAGGCGCGCTTCCAGCCCGAGCTGTCCCACGATCCCAAGACCCAGCAGGTTCACATCAACTTCCACATCGATCCGGGCCCTCGCGCGCGCTTCAGTCTGCCGCAGCTGAATGGCGTCACCGCGGAACGCTTCAACGCCGTAGTCAATGCCACCAATTGGAAAAGAGTCTGGGGCCTGCTCGGGTGGAAGACGGTTACCGAAAGCCGGGTGCAGCATGGGCTCGATAATATACGCAGCGCCTATTCCAAGCAGAACAACCTGCTCAACAGGGTCACGTTGGATGAGATGGAGTATTCCGCCCCAGCGGCGATCGTCAAGCCTGTCATCACGGTGGAG
>Ga0209726_10007059_pt1 | contig 12711 bp, 17 predicted proteins | sample Subgrocontami54m_FD_187453 | JGI IMG/M metagenome (GOLD analysis project Ga0209726, IMG submission 187453) | Subsurface groundwater microbial communities from S. Glens Falls, New York, USA - GMW46 contaminated, 5.4 m (SPAdes) (version 3) | ecosystem: Environmental > Aquatic > Deep subsurface >... | reverse complement strand
GGCATCTTCCACGGCTTCATGTACTTATTCTTCCACTCATTAAAATAAAGCGCAGAGTCAAGCTCAGGCTTCTTCCTCTGTTTTCCCAGAGACCGCGCATATCCTACAGGCAAAACAGCTTCTACAACAATTTCATCAGGAATCTTCAGAATATTCTTGACCATGCTTTCGACAAAAGCGCCAATCCAGCAGGAAGCCAAGCCCATATCAGTAATCTTCAAAAGAAAATTCTCTATTGCAGCTCCTGCCTGCTGTCGCGCATACTTCTCAGAAAAATCAGGATATGCTTTTTCCAAAAGCTTCTCGTTAGAACAAACAACAACAACATAATCCACCGAAGCAACAAAATCCTGCTGGCACGCCTCGGCAATCTTCGCAATCTTCGTTTTATCAGATACTAAAATAAACTTCAGCGTCGGGACATTCCCTGCAAGAGGCGCTGAATTTGCAGCATCCATCGCTACAATGATATCTCTCCAGTCAGCTTTCTTTCCAGAATAAAGTCTAACAGAATGTCTCTCTTTTAAAACCCGGTCAAATTGCATGGGGAAAAGAGAAAAAAGAAGTATAAAAATCTATCTCAAAAACCAAACCAACCTTTATAAACCAACTTCTCATTCTTGAGAAATGAGAAAATTTGCGGCAAAAAAAGAGGAAATAAAAAAATATCCCGAATCTCTTGCAGGAAAAATTTGGTACTTTCTCTGGAAAGATGACTCTATCTGGAGCTGGATTGCCTCCCTCATCCTTGCATTCATCCTCGTTAAGTTCGTCTTCTTTCCACTCCTAGCATTCATCTTCCAGTCCTCAATGCCCCTCGTCGTCGTCGAGAGCTCAAGCATGTTTCATCCCGGAGGCCTTATCAAAGACGTAACGGGTTTTGGCACGCAAAATGATGTAAACCAATGGTGGAAAAATGCAAAATCGTGGTATGAAAGCAATAGCATTCAGTACGAACAGACAAAAACCTGGAGTCTTAAATCAGGGCTTGATAAAGGAGATATTATTGTTATCAAAGGCTCAAAAAATTTGAAAGTGGGAGATATTATTGTCTTCAACGCAGGCCAGCAGCACCCCATCATCCACCGCATTGTAAAAATCCGCCTCACAGAACAAGGAGCAGTCTATGAAACCAAAGGAGATAATTACGCAACAAATTCCAATCAATTGGCAATAGAAAAAGAGATCAAACCAGAACAAATTGTCGGAAAAGCAGTCTTCCGCATTCCAAAACTCGGCTGGATCAAGCTAATCGTCGTGCAAACCTGGAATTCTTTGAAGTAAGTATATCAAGACAGCTTATAAAATAAATTCTAAAAGAAGAAATTCACTGGATTCATCTCGATGAAAAACATTTTCCATGCAGGAATTCTGCGAAAAGAAAAATTGGAAAATCTCAAATAAAAAAAATTGCAAACTTTTTAAAAATGATACCTTTAAAAACCCTTTTCATCTCAATTTTCTGAGGTAAACATGGTACAAGGATATTGTGTCAAGTGTAAGGCCAAGAGAGAAATCAAAGACGGCAAAGAAACCAAAACAAGCAGAGGCACCAAGATGATCAAGGGAAAATGCCCTGTTTGTGGAACAACGGTTTGCAGAATTGGCGGATAAAACTGGTGAAAGAATTTCCTTCTGGGAAGATGTTGGTAAAAGTTCATAGTTCATACAGGACCGTAGTAGCTATCTGCGATACCTTTTTGCTGGGAAAGAAATTTGAAGAAGGGCTATTTCAACTTGACGTAAGAGAGAATTTCTACAATGGAGACGAAGTCTCGTCAGCAAAGCTCATCCCGCTCATTAAGGACTACGCAAGCGAAGATGCAACTTTCAACATCGTTGGCCAGGAATCAGTCAGTCTCGCAGTAAAAGCAGGCCTCATCGAAAAAGAAAGCATCAAAAAAGTCCAGGGCATTCCCTTTGCGATGGTGTTGATGTAAACAAAATCATAGAAGTTCAAGAATATTTCTTCAAAACTTCTTCAATAGTCATAATGATCTTTTCAAAATCTTTAAGCCCCTCTAAAATATTTTCGAAAGCCCTAGCATCATCAATCGTCCCATAACGATGCACAAGAAGGTTTCTGAACTTTTTCATATCTTGTATAAGAATAATAATTTTTTTATCAAATACCTTTTCACCGAGATGATCAAAAATTGAATCCTCTGTCTCGGGGATTCCTAAACGAAGATCAGAATGAAGAATAGCGCAAAGATCAAGGACAAGCTCAATAGCAAACTCCACTTCTTTATAAACAGCATTTCTCGTAATCTTTGAGGATTTAAATGCAGAAAAATCAGAGGGAAGAGTTTTCTCGATAAACTCTAGAGCATCAGCTAATTTCTCTAGTTTTGATCGTATCAGTTCAGTTCTCAACTTCTTCTCAAAAATCATTGTATCCTCGCATGACGGATGTAATCATAATACCCTCTTTTGAAATCTTCAAATCTCCTTAACGTTTCATAAGCGCAGTCATACGCAAACTGCAAGTCAGTGCAATAAATCAGCTTTCCCTTCAGCACCTCTTTCTGAACATACAAAGGAAGATCTTGAAAGACTTGAAGATCAAATTTCTCAGGAAGCTGCCCCCCAAAATGAATTCTAAATTTAAACCTCTCCTTGGAGGAGCCATCATAATACACTGCAAAATCAAAATCAGAAAACTTATTTGCCTTGCCCTCTGCATGCGAACCAAACAAAAAGGCAAATTTCACTCTATCAAAATCAGGCGTCTCCTGCAATTTCTTCATAAACAACGTAAGAGCTTCTTCTACTTTCATAAAGGAAAGAAAAGAAAGATGTTTAAATATCTTGCGAGCATCTCTGCGAGAGTAGAATAAAAAAGCTAGAATCCATTGAAGTATCATTTTATGTTTACAAAAGAGTTATTTCATAATCCTCTTATCAATAAACAGAACAATATAAATTATAGTAGTTCACGTTAAATTTTCCCTTAAGATTTTAAAGGGCTATAATTTATACACGAAAATTTATGTCTTGAGCAATATTTAGTATCTCCACACAGGAATTTGAGAGTCCTCCAAAAAAGAATGAACTCTTATCTGCCGTAAGCAAGCTCTCACCGAAGATGAATAAGGAGTTATCCATTGCCTCTTTTTAATGAACGATCCTATTTGAGCAATAGGGTTAATATCTACGGAGATATTGATATTATCTCCTTTTCTTCATCAAACTATTAAATTTTCCCCTTTCCACAAGATACATGATCCATCTATCAAAAAGAATCATCACCAAAATAACTGCAATATAGAGAATAACTGCATAATCAGGCAAAGGTGTAGACAATCGTTGAGCCATGAAATACATCATCACTCCAAACAATGCCCACATCCCCCTCCTTAACCCGGAAGAAGGAAAAGAAGTAACAATAAAGAAGAAAATAAGAAAAACAAACCCTGTCAAAATTAAAAATCCGCCCATGCTATAAAAGAAAAAATTCCATGCATCAATTTCATAGGTCGAATAATACATCCCAAATAGTCCAATAATCAGACTAATAACAATAGCCAGCCCTCGATGGATAAATCCTGTCTTGTCAAGAACAACATAAGAAAAAATAGTAACGATCAAAAAGACCGCAATCCTGAAAAAAAGCTGCTCTTCAATGAAAACCATTTTACAATCGGGCTAGTCTTCGATGGATATCATCTAAAGAACGATGCATCTCCCTTGACCTCTCTTCATAAGTACGTTGATTGATCCTCCTCCGATCAAAATGCTCTGAAAGTTTGTCAAGTTGTTCCATAACAAATGCTTGCCTGTTTTCAAGCAATCTTCTCTCAGCCTCATTTTGCCCCTGTCTCCCAAAATACTGATGAAATTGCGGATCCATTACCATTGCTATTCCAACAGCAATAATCCCGAAGAGATACATCAAAGAAGCAGTTCCGCCAACATCACTATATCTCTGAATCCATAATCCTATAAAAAATATCCCAAAAACAAGCCACGCAGCTTTCCTCCCTGCAGACCCTCTTACATTCTCATGAACAAAATAAAAATAAATCAGGAAAGGAAGAAAAACAGTAATTGCAATCGCCAAAGTCCCATAAGGTAGGAGAACCGCACTAATGATGTCTGCATTAACTAGATACCGCACTCCTAAAAGAGCAACCACCACGCTTAAAATTCTGGAAGCACTCGGATGCCCTTCAAAAACCGAAAGTTTTCCGAGAACACCATAGATAACAACAACAAGAAGGACAAACAACAGGGCCTTGCTGAAAAAATATTCGTCATAGGCATTCACCCCCAGAATCGCCTCGAGAAACGGCTGGGAAAAGTCAGTAATCACCTTTATCACATCCTGAGAGCCCTGGCGAATATCAATAGGAAAAGAGGCATACCCCGTCGGCCGGGAGGCCATCAACGCAAGAAAAGCAAGGAAAAAGATAACCACAAAAGCAATAACCCCTTCAATCCGCCAAAAAGTCATTTCATGCGTTCCGGAAATCTTTTTTACAGAAGCGCGCTTCCTCTGAGCTCTTTTTTTCATTCTCTCTTAAGGAAACAAATCCTTATAAAGATTGTGTTTAATCGTATCTGCTCAGGTTTCTGAAGCTATCGTCGAGCATGTTTTTTCATCACAAAGAATTAAGAAAATGCTCATCGTCGATAAAGCATTATTTTTATACCGAATACTTCAGAAAGCTAAGTAATTACGTTTAATCATTTGGTTCAGCATCTCACAAAAAGAAAAAGCTTATATCTATCCCCCTCTTTAGAAACTAATGAATATCATCTTCACAGAACATGCAAAAGAAAGAATGGAAAAAAGGAAGATAACAAAAGATGAAATCGCCAGTGCCATCAAGCAGCCTGATAAACTCCTTAAAGAAGACTGAAAATACTATGCCCAAAAGGATAGTGGTAGAACAAATATCGAGGTAGTTTAATGAGGAAGATAAATATATAAAGGTCGTAACAATTTACTACTTATGAAGATCACATTCGATAAAGAAGCAGATGCAGCGTATACATATCTCAATAGCGGCGAATTTTCCTCAAACAAGAAAATAGATGAAGATACCATTATAGACATCGATGAAAAGGGTAATATATTGGGCATCGAACTCCTCAATGTAAGCAAAAGAATTTCAAAAGATTTTCTTTCGAGTATTAGCGTCGAAAATTTCGTTCCGCAATCATAAAAATTTGCAAAATAATCTACTTCGTTCTGTAGCTAAAGATAAAAATGTCTCTTGACAAAAAACTTGCAACTAAAGACCTCCTCGTAGGAGCAGTAGGCGTCTCTCCTATTCCCGTCGCAGGAGAAATTTGCCTCTCCTATTTTTTCTACAAAATCTTAGAAGATACAAATATCAAGTTCGCTGCAATTCCGGCAGCACTTCTCACAAGGCTCGGAATGTACCAGCAATTCTATTTCCCCCTCTACGAAAAAGCAAAAGAACTTTTCTAAGAAAGAGCGGTAAAAAACCCGAAAAGAAATATTTATAAACCACCTTCCCCTAAAAGTTTTATGAAAAAGAGAGGAAAGAAAAGAACAACACGAGTTAAAAAGCTCAACAAGAAAGAAAAAAATACATTTGTTGTCGTCGTTCTTATTCTAATTCTTGCATTAGTCCTTCTCCTAGCAATTCAAAATCCTCTTACCGGAAATACAATTACAGGCCAGCAAGTAAGTGAAGGGGGTGCAAAAGTGTTTATCGACCCTGTCGTAGATCTCTTGAAAGGTTGGACAGAAGGGAGAATCGCGGAATCAAGCGCAAAATTCCTCTTTTTAATTCTTGTTACTCTTTTTATCTGGAGCATCCTTGATCAATTCCATCTTTTTGGAAAAGGAAGCGTTCCTATTGCAATTATCGTAGGATTTCTCTCAACAGTATACATTGCTCCTCAAGATATTTGGGTAATCCTTGTTTCCTATAACGCATTAGGATCAACACTCTTGACCATGATTCCTTTCGCAATCCTATCTCTTTACACATTTAGGGTAATACAAGATAACGATCCAGGTAAAATCACAATACAAAGAATTATTTGGGGGATATTCACTTTATTTCTTCTTTACATGTATATCTCCGGTAGTTATGGGGGGAAGATTGAGTTGCTTTCAAGTTACGGTCTTATCTATATGATCGCGACAGTTGGAGCTGCAATAGCATTTTTCAAGAATCCAACACTGGTCCACCAGCTCGCAAAAATGCATGTTGAAGCCATGAAAGAAACAGCGCAAACCAATATAGCAACAATGGGGCTAGCTATAAAGGCGGACATAGATAAGGGCAAATTGCTGGCAGGAGAAACTCCAAAAGGTCCAGGCACACCATAACCCTGCAATATCTTTTTAAAACCATCTTTCTATAGAGATGTATGAAAAAGAGTTTACTATTGTATATCATTTTATCTGCATGCATCTTCCTTACAATCCTCTTCATTCTCCCGTCGGTCCAAGCACAAATCCAAGACCAGGATGGCGACGGCATTCCTGACCAGCTCACCGAAGAAAACATCAAAAACCAAACCAATAACACGCTTGCGCAATTCCAGTATCTTTCCCAGGAATGGAAAAAAATACTCCTCGAAAAGCCTATCATTGCGGCCACTGACTCCTTCCTGAGAAAAATAGACCTTCTCTTCCTCGTCTTTTTTGGCCAAAGTTACGATCTCACCTTCGCTTTCTTCCTCCTTTTTGTCCTCTGGCTCATTGTCTTTCTCAAAGCAGAGGAAACCCTTGAATACATCGGGCTCCCCAAGCTCTACTCTTATCTCGGAGGCCTCGGCACTGCCATGATTCTCGCGCAAATTGGCCTCCTGCGCATCATTATTACCGGACTGGTTTACATCCTCTATTCCTCTGATTCAACGTTCAGGAAAGTAATTTTCTTTATAGTAATCTTCCTTGCTCTTATCCTCATCTACGTTACCTGGAGTGTCATTAATAAAAAGATGAAAGAAAGAAAGAAAAAGAAGCTTGAAGAAAAAGCAGAAAGAAAAGAAAAAAAGCTCATCAAAATCACTGAAGCAGTAGAGGAAGGTATGGAAGAGGGAGAAAAGTAGTTATAGGCAAGAGATAAGAAATAATGAAATTCATTCGACTATCAATAACTCTAACTCTATCCATCTCGGTACTGCTCTCTCCAAACCAGCCATTTCCTCCCCAATTCCCAAGCAATTTCGATTATACACAATCAATTATCTTTTAAAAAGAAGCAAGTATCTCGATCTAAAGAAATCATTCCTTCTTCCCTTTCTCCCCAGAGAAAGACTTCATAACCCTTGAAAGAAGCCCTACCACCAAGCCTGCTTTTTTCCCTTCAGTCTCTTCAACAGTTTCAGCAGCTTGCTCTCGAATAACCCCCAGGAATTTAGCGATAAGCAAAAGAGCGAGAGCAAAAAAGACAACAATCAAAAGCAGCTTCAGTGTAGGAATGCCATCAAAAAAATGAATAAATTCAGCTAGAGAGAACAAAAACCGGGAAACAACTAAAATCCCTCCCCCAATCCCTACAAGTGAGGTAATAATCAAGGCAACAAAAAAAGATTGCCACGTTTTCCGGAAGAAAAACCGAGTGCCCTCAAAGATCAGGACAAAAAGCACAAGAAAGAGAACAGTAAGAGTAACAAACTGCATCAAATTCACCTTGCCGCTTTCCTTAAAAGCGTTAAATCCAAACAAAGCCTTCGCAAAGATCTGCAGACCCGAAGGAATTTCAATCTCTGTAGAAAGAGGCTGAGTAAAAACAGATTTCTCCAAACCCAGTTCCCCTAATAAATTTGAGGCATTTGAAACATTGGGTAAAACTTTCGGCGCTTCCTGCGCAAAAACCAGGAAAGAGCCGAGTACAATGAGCACCAACACCGACAACAACCATTCTCTTTTCATACTCTTCTTAACCCTTCAAGCTTTAAAACCTTTTCTAAAAAAGTAGTATTTATGCAACTATTCATAAATATGCCTTCCCTCAAATCGCGTTAAGAATTATCTGATATCCAGGATGAGACAAACAATTCTCTCCTCGGATGGATTATCAGTTACTTCTTGAGTTTTTTTCTGGAAAGATTCTTTTAGCTTAATAATCAATATCACAAAATCGATGGGCCACCACACCTTAAAAGGTGTGGTTTGTGACAGGCCCTCGATTTTGGGGACTTCAGAACTAAAAGTTCTGACAGCTCTCAGAAATCTTTGATGATGAAGTGTTCAGAATTGAAAACAAGATTGGCTACTACCGCAGACTAAAGTCTGCGGTTTTCAATTCCGACATAAGATTTCACCTACGTAGGCACTGAAAAATGGACTTTACATGAAAAGTACTATATCTTTACATTTGTAGAAATACTGAAAAAGAGAAAGTATTTTAAATCTCCTTTCCCCCTCTCAAAGATGAAAAAGAGTGTGGGAGTAATAGGGTGCCTGATCATAGGAGTAATGCTCATAAGCTCTCTTGTTAATGCTCAAAGCACGAATCCCGGCAATGAATCTTCTCAAAGAGTTATCAACGGCACCGCCAATGCAGAACAGAATTTCAGGGAGAAAAAAGCAGAGTATCAGCAGTATAGAATTTTTCTTTTCCTCGACAATGTCTTTGAAAAAGGAAGCATTGTCTCAAAAATTCTCTTCGGAACTCCTTACGAATTTGAACTGCGCTGGGCTTTGGCTATCGTATTCTGGCTCTTCTTTCTCCTCTTCATCCCCGGCATTATCAGAAATTTTTCAGGATGGAGTGCATTTTTCTCATCAGTGCTTGCCTTTGCGCTCAATATCGGTTTAGCTCAACTGAAGATATTCAAAGGGCTTTCCTTGATTACCATAGGCCTCATCAGCCAGGGCAGAGTCATAAGCTTTACTCTCTTTTTTCTGATGATCGCAATCCTTCTGACATTTTTCATCACCCTCTACGTCCTTGCGCACATGGTCAAAAAAAGAAGGGAAGAAAAACTTTTCTACCGGGAAAAGAGCGATAAAAATATCGCCATCGGCGGCCAGCCCCCTGAAGAAGATTATCAAAGAGCATGACCAAAAAGACATTCTGGAAACCGAGCATCCTCAAAATTATTCTTTTTCTTGTATTGTTCATCATCTCAACACTTCTTTCAAACAAATCAAATGTCTGCCAACCGACCTCATACGGATTCCCTTTTAAATTCTTTCAGTTCAGCGAATGTTTCGATATCAGTCCATGCATAGATAAACCAGAACAAAGACTGCATAATACATGTGAAAAATGGGGCTTCAATAACCCAGAAGGTTTCTTAAGCTTAATCGCAAATATTCTTTTTTGGTATCTTGCTGCATCAGTAATAATTTCAATTAGCAAGAAACTCTCTAAATCTGATCGCAAAAGAAAAAGTTAACCAACAATTCCCACTATCAATTTCTGAGGTATACACTTTATACGCAAAGAACTAAAACAACGTTCTCTGCTTTGCCTTTTCCCTGCCTTCTTTTAATTTCTGCATTTGGCTTTCTATTCTCTCCAGGGAAAAGTCATGATCCATGAGAATGCTTTTCATTTTCTCTGCATCCATTGCAGGAAATACGATCTCCGCATTTTCCACATTCGGCTTATGGAACAGCTCATAGATTTCCTTCCAGTCAAAATTATTTCCCTGCGCATCTAATTTTTCCTTCACAGCCTCGAAAATAAGGGCAGGCTGTTTATATTGCCTCACAAGCTGAAGCGCTTTCTTCTGCCCGATTCCATGAACTCCTTTCGGATTATAATCCGTCCCTGACAAAATTCCAATGCAAATCAGCTGATCATGGGTAATCTGCAAGGTGTTCAAAACCTTTTCCAGATCAATCATTTCCGGAGAGATGTACACAACTCCAGAAACAGTTTTTCTCTTTCTTGCAAGCGTCAGATTTTGAATCAATCGCGGAGCTCCAAAAAGCAGGGAGTCATAATCCTGGCTCGCAACTGCAAATCCCTGCTTTTTCGCAAGAAAAGCTGCCTGCGCCTCGCCCTCGCCCGGCGCCTGCACAACAGCAATCCCCATTGCCTCAAGAAGCTCTTTGCTTTCTTCAATCAATCCTTGCGTAAGGGTAGTAAACTGCCGTGCATATTTGCCCATCAAAGCAATATCTTCCTTATCAACAGCCTCCTGATACTTCTCGCGCGCCTCATCTTTCGCTTCCTGCCTCAGCCTATTCGTCGCAAATTTCAGTTCAGGCGGTTTCCCATCAAACACATATACCAATTTCAGCCCTTCCATAAGAAGGTTCACGTTCCTGTAAAACAAGCCAGACAAATGCGAAGTCACCCTTCCCTGCTTATCCATCAATTGCGTGCCATCAGGCTGCCGAATCGTCGAAAGAAACTGATAAAGCGTATTAAACGCGTCAACATGAATAATCTTTCCTTTCAACTCGCTGAATTCCAAAGCCCTTCGCGGAACGATTTCACCGATTTGTAGTCCCATATTAAATCCCTTAAGAAAAGAAGACGTGCTATAAAAGATTAACGACTCGCTTTTGCACAAAGCACAAGATTCTTCCATTTAGTTCACTACTTAATAAAAGTAACAATAGAAAGATTTATATAGAGGTAATGCCTTTCAATGGTAGAATGAACACAAAAAACCCGTACAAAGAAGACGTTAAATCAACAGCAGTTCTTGCAGGTGCAGGCTATCTCATAGCATCGCAAATACCAAATTTCCTGGAAACCTTCAGAGAATCCCTCTATCATGCAAGGCACGCGGCAAGGACAGGCAAAGAGATCCTCACAGGAGGCCCCGAGGGAATGAAAGCAGTCAAGAATCTTGAAGACGCCCTGGAGATTGTAGAAAAAGCCTCAAAGGAAAATGAAACCGCCAAAGGAGCCTTAGAAAGCTATTTTTCAGCAAGAAAAGATCTTGTCACAGCAGTAGCTAGCATATACCAAGAAAACGAAACCTTAGGGAGAGAAGCAGAACGGCTTGAAGTGCAGGTAAAAGGTTTTATCAAAAATTTCTTTGAACTCGGAAACGAGATAAAACCAGACGTATGGAAAAAATACGTCGATACAACAATCATAAAACTCTACGGAATGGATCCTGTAAAAGCCATTGAAAAGTCCGAGAGACTCAAGGAATTCTACAAAAATGTCAGGAAATTCTACGATGCAAGAGAGCAAAACGAAAATACAGTAAAGGAATTCTGCGATTACCTCGTCCAGTTTAAGAAAGAAACCGAAGAACAAAACGTAAGGATCAATGCCCTCTTCCCCAACCTTATCGCAAGAGTTAAGGAAACCTATGAAAAAGAAGATCATCTCTTTGAAAAGGACGATAAAGGAGCAAGAATGACGCGGCAGGATCTCGAAAAAACCGTTGAAGAAGTAGTCCAGTATAAAACAAATGTCCAGAAAGCAGAAACAGCAGTTGCTCAAGAAGTCCCTATCCAGCCCTATCACCAGTATAACTGGGTAGATGCAGTCACCAATCCTGTTGTTCTCGGGCTCACAGGAGCTTTAATGGTAAAAGGCGCGAGCAAACTTCTGCCAAGGCCTCTCGAAAGGCCGTTTTCCAGAGCAACCTCCTTTCCGATTGATGCCTCGCTTTACCTCGGTAAAAAAATAGCTCAAGGAACGAAGAAAGCATCTCAAACAGCATGGAAAGGAATCAAGAAAGGATACAACAAGGTAACCAGCCAATACGATAAATTAATAAAGCTCAAAGGAGAAGAAGAAAAATGATAGAAAAAAAACATTTGCATGATGCAGTAATCTGCAAGGAAGCTGATTCAGTTCTTGAAGTAGCAAAAATCCTCAGAGACACGCAGACAAGGCATCTCCTCGTTGTGAACAAAAATCTTGCTCCCATCGGAGTCATCTCAACAGTAGACATTAACAATCGGGTCATTGCAGAGGAAAAAGATCCTAAATCCCTCAAAGCTTCACAAATCATGACCAAACCTCTTGATACCGTCGATATTAATGCCTCTTACCAAGAGGCCTATGAGAAAATGATCAAAAAAGCAACCTACTCTATCCCAGTCACAGAACAGGGAAAGCTCATAGGAGTCCTTGATTTCAATCTGATCTTTAAAAAAGTCACCCAAAAAAAATGAGAAAGATAAAATGCTTTATGAAAATCTTTAAGAAAACTGCCCAAAAATGAAAAGCGTCCGAGATATTGTAAATAAAATGCCTGACTCGAAGAAAACACTAGAGGACTACATCCTCAACTACTCGCCAGAGATCAGAGAAAGAGTGGAACGCAATTCTGATTATAGAAAAACATTGGAGCGAGTCACTGAAGAAGAATTTGATAAATACTCTCAGTATTTTGGCCATCTTACCAGCAGACTAAGCGGTGCAGGCCATGCCGTCGGTTACGCTGCAGATGCTTGGCTTCTTACAGGAGACATTATAGGAAGTTTAGGCGGGAAGTTCATCAATTTCCTGGCGCAGATCCCTGAAAAAGCATACAGCGTCGCATACGCGCTCAAAACAGGAAACTATCTTGATTCCATGCAAAACATCTTTGAAGGAATTATGAGCTACGCTCCTGGTCTCACCGTCGTTGACCAAGGCCTTACAAGGATCATCCAGAAAAGAATGGCAAAAAGTGCGCTCTACAAAATAGAAGAAGAACTGGGAATAGAGCACCAGCCCTGGTACAAACGGGTTTACGACAGCATCAAAGACAAGTATAAAGATGTCAAGGATCGCTCAGAGAATATTATCAGCCCAAGAAGGACTGCTCCTCTTCCATCACCGGCGTAAACAGGAGAATTCTATG
>Ga0209726_10007043_pt1 | contig 12736 bp, 11 predicted proteins | sample Subgrocontami54m_FD_187453 | JGI IMG/M metagenome (GOLD analysis project Ga0209726, IMG submission 187453) | Subsurface groundwater microbial communities from S. Glens Falls, New York, USA - GMW46 contaminated, 5.4 m (SPAdes) (version 3) | ecosystem: Environmental > Aquatic > Deep subsurface >... | reverse complement strand
GGAAGTGATCAACATGACCCAGTATCCTGAGGCGGTGCTCGCGCGAGAGTTGGAGATCTGTTATCTGAACGTCTCGCTGATCACCGATTGGGACGTGGGTCTCGAGGGCCAGCCCGATGTCCAGCCAGTCACCGTCGAAGAGGTGATTCGGGTCTTCAATGAAAACAACGAAAAGGTGAAGGCCCTGATTCACGAGCTGATCCCACAAATTCCGCATGAGCGGGGCTGCTCCTGCGGCTCGGCGCTCCAAGGAGCAATCATTGGTTGAGAGGAATGGCTAGGAGCTCCCCGGCGCTGGTCGTCGGGTCGCTCGGCCTAGACACGATCTCCACCCCCTTCGGGTCTGTCTCGGACGTGCTCGGCGGCACGTCCTCGTACTTTTCCCTCTCCGCGAGCAACTACACCGACGTTCAAGTCGTGGCGGTCATCGGGAACGACTTCCCCGACGAGTATCGTCGCGTCCTGGAGTCGCGCCGCATCGACCTGCGGGGCTTGCAGGTGATGGACGGTCGCACGTTCCGGTGGGCCGGACAGTACAAGTTCGACATGAACGTCGCGGAGACGCTGGACACGCAGCTCAACGTCTTCGCCGAATTCCACCCGCGGCTCCCTGAGGACTACCGGCAGACGGAGTTCGTTTTCCTCGCTAATATCCATCCATCGCTGCAGCTCGAGGTGCTGGACCAGGTCCGCAACCCCAAGCTCGTCGTGATGGACTCGATGAACTTCTGGATCAGCAGCAGCAAGGACACGCTTACCGACGTGATGCGTCGAGCAGACATCGTCCTGCTGAATGACGGCGAGGTCCGGCAGTACACGGAGACGGCGAACTTGATCGCCGGCGGTCGTGCGATCCTCGACCTCGGGCCGCGTGCGGTCGTCATCAAGAAGGGCGAGCACGGCGCGCTGCTGATCTCCCGCAACGACGGGGTATTTGTGGCTCCCGCCTTTCCGCAAGAGGAAGTGCAGGACCCGACGGGCGCGGGCGATTCGTTCGCGGGCGGGTTCGTCGGATATCTCGCCAGTCGAGGTGACACGTCACCAGAAGCGATCAGGCGGGCCATCATTCACGGCTCTGCTATCGCATCGTTTACCGTTGAGGACTTCAGCGTGCGCCGCCTGGAGCGGCTCACCACCGCGGAGGTGCTGGATCGCTACGCGACGTTCCGCCACCTGACTCAGTTCGTCGACGAAGGATTAGAGGTTGGGGCTTAGTCTCACTCGTCTCCAATAGGAGGTAGGTGAGGCCGTCCAAACGGAAGGAGCGTTGCTTGGCGACAACTCGAGCTGATTACGACGTACTAGACCTCGCGCTGGCTGGCATGGGCCGGCTGCGCATCGAATGGGCAGATTCCCAGATGCCTGTGCTCCAGACCATTCGGGAGCGCTTCGCCCGCGAGAAGCCGCTGCAAGGCGTTCGACTCGCCGCCTGTCTCCACGTCACGTCGGAGACGGCGAATCTCGCCATTACTTTGAAGGAGGGTGGCGCGGACGTGCGCCTGTGCGCCAGCAACCCGCTTTCAACGAACGACGAAGTCGCCGCGTCTCTCGTGGCTGACTTCGGCATCCCGACGTTCGCCATCAAAGGCGAGGACGAGACGACCTATTACCGGCACATGGATGGAGTCGTCTCGGTCGCGCCGCAGGTCTCGATGGACGACGGCGCCGACCTCGTCTCTCTCCTCCATACGAAGCGGTCCGATCTTCTCCCCGGGATCATTGGCGGCACGGAGGAGACCACGACCGGCGTCATCCGCCTCAAAGCCATGGAAGCGAAATGGGTTCTCAAGTACCCCATCATCGCGGTGAACCAGGCCGATACGAAGCATCTCTTTGACAACCGGTACGGTACCGGTCAGAGCACGATCGACGGCGTGCTTCGGGCCACGAACATCCTTCTCGCCGGTCGGAACATCGTGGTTGCCGGATACGGCTGGTGCGGCCGCGGCGTTGCATCGCGTGCGCGCGGCATGGGCGCGAACGTCATCGTGACCGAGATCGACCCGACGCGGGCGATCGAGGCTGCGATGGACGGCAATCGCGTGATGCCCATTGCCGAGGCCGCTCGCATCGGCGACGTGTTCATCACGACGACGGGCAACATTCACGCCATCGGCATCGCCCACCTTCGCGCCATGAAGGACGGAGCGATCGTCGCGAACTCGGGCCACTTCAACGTCGAGATCGACATCGAGTCGATGGAGAAAGAGACGTCCAAGCGCCAGGTCCGCCCGTTCGTGGACGAGTACAAGTTCTCCGATGGACATCGCGTGTTCCTCCTCGGCGAGGGGCGCCTGATCAATCTTGCTGCGGCGGAAGGACATCCTGCCGCCGTCATGGACATGAGCTTTGCCAACCAAGCGCTGTGCGCCGAGTACATGGTCAAGCACGCAGCCGAGCTCGAGCACAAGGTTTACGACGTGCCGCTCGACATCGATCGAGAGATCGCGCGGCTCAAGCTTCGAAGCCTCGGAACAGAGATCGACGAGCTGACGCCCGAGCAGCGCAACTACCTCGAATCATGGGAGATGGGCACATGACCACCACATTCATGTCTTCACCGCAGCTCTTTTTCACGTCGGAATCCGTGACGGAGGGGCATCCCGATAAACTCTGCGATCAGGTGTCGGACGCGATCCTCGACGCGATTCTCACCGAGGATCCGTTTGCCCGCGTCGCCGCTGAGGCGGCGACCACCACGGGCTTGATGGCGGTCATGGGGGAGATCACGACCACCGCCCAGATCGACTACCAGGACGTGGTTCGCGGCGCCATCTTGGCTGCCGGCTACACCGACGCTGAGTACGGATTCGACGGGAACACCTGCGCCGTGATGGTGTCGCTGAAGCGGCAATCGCCCGACATCGCGATGGGCGTGAACGCCGCTCTCGAGACTCGTGTCGGCCGCGAGTCGGACGAAGGCGATGAGATCGGCGCAGGCGACCAGGGGATGATGATCGGCTTTGCCTGCAACGAGACGCCGGAGCTCATGCCCTTGCCTATCGCGTTGGCCCATCGCCTGACTCGACGACTCGCCGAGGTTCGCAAGACCGGGCAACTCCCGTGGGTGCGAACAGACGGCAAGTCGCAGGTGACGGTGGAATACGACCATGGCGTCCCGAGGCGCGTGGACACGGTGGTCATCTCCACACAGCACTCAGCGACCGTCTCCCCCGAGCAGCTCCGGGAAGAGATCGTCGAGCACGTTATCCGCCCGGTCATCTCAGAAAAGATGCTGGACAACACGAAGTTCCTGGTGAATCCCACGGGCCGCTTCGTGGTCGGCGGCCCCATGGGCGACGCTGGGCTCACCGGTCGCAAGATCATCGTGGACACCTACGGTGGCATGGCGCGTCACGGCGGCGGCGCATTCTCAGGGAAGGACCCGACGAAGGTGGACCGATCGAGCGCGTACGCGGCTCGCTACGTGGCGAAGAACATCGTCGCCGCGGGCCTGGCCGATCGCATGGAGATCCAGCTCGCCTACGCCATTGGTGTCGCGAAGCCAGTCTCCATTTCCTGTGAGACCTTCGGCACCAACAAGGTGCCCGAGGCGGTCATCGATCGTGCGGTGCGCGAGGTCTTCGACCTGCGCCCGTCGAAGATCCTCGAGAACCTGCGACTCCGCCGCCCGATCTACAAGGCTACCGCCGCTTACGGACACTTCGGCCGCACCGACATCGATGCGCCGTGGGAAGAGACGGACAAAGTCGCGCAGCTTCGCGCCGTCGCCGGTCTGGATAAGAGCCCGGCGAGCGTTGGTGGATAGCAGCATGTCCCTCTCCCATCGCAATGGGAGAGGCTAGGTGAGGTCGCCCCAGATGCTCCTCCATGGATCCTGGAGGGGGATCGAAAGAATGGCCCTCATCCTTGGCGGCCCACGACGGTAGGCGAGGGAGTTGCCGCGGCATGCGGTCGCTGATTACTGGGGTAGGCGGGTTCGTTGGCCAGCATCTCGCTGCCCATTTGCTGCGACAGGGCCTTGAGGTCTGGGGGGTGGCTCGCAACCCCATTCGCTGGCACGTGGAGGACGTCGAGGACGACGTCCGCTTCTCGCTTCTATCGGGTGATTTGTCGTTGCGCGACGATGCTCTCGCCGCGGTGGAGCGCGCGCGCGCTGACCACGTGTACCACCTGGCGGGAATGTCGTCCGTGCCCGACTCGTACGCCGACCCGGTGGGGACGCTCACGAACAACGCGGCCGCGCAGGTCAACATCCTCGAGGCTGTACGATCGGTCGCGCCTCGATCGCGTGTCCTTGTTGTGAGCTCTGCGGAGATCTACGGCCGGGCCGGTGGAGATGCGCCTATCGATGAGACCGCGACGTTCTGGCCGGAGAACCCGTATGCGGTGAGCAAGGCGACCCAGGATTTGCTGGCGTATCAGTACGGCGTGTCCTATGCCCTGGACATCGTTCGCGTTCGACCGTTCAACCACATCGGCCCGGGGCAGAGCGAGCGCTTCGTGGCGTCCAGCTTCGGTCGTCAGATTGCGTGCATCGAGACGGGACGCGAGGACGCAGTCATGCGGGTGGGCAACCTGTCGCCGCAGCGAGACTTCACTGACGTCCGGGACATGGTTCGCGCGTACGAGTTGGCGCTCTTGAGTGGCGAGACCGGAGCTGCCTACAATCTTGGCACCGGTGTAGGGATCTCTATCGGAGATCTCCTCGAACGATTCCTGATGCGCAGCAAGACGCCGGTAGCGGTCGAAGTTGACCAGGATCGATTGAGGCGCACTGACGCGCCGTTCCTTGTTTGCGATAGCGTGCGGTTCCGCGAGCGCACTCGCTGGCAACCCACGATTCCCCTAGATACGACCGTCGAAGACATTCTCGCCTACTGGCGAGCGCAGGTCGCCGCCTAATCGATCCATCCGTAAGAACCGAGTGGAGGAAACCGTTGCGAGTGCTCATCACCGGGCTCACCGGCATGGCAGGCAGCCATTTGGCCGAAGCACTCCTCGATCGCGAGGACGTGGAGATCTTCGGCACGATGCGCTGGCGCAGCCGGCTCGACAACCTGGATGACATCGCAGCGTGCGGACGTCTCAACACGATGGAGGGACTCCAGATCCCGGACGCGGCAGCCTTGGACCGACACAGCCGTCCGGGAATGGTAAACGTCCTCGAATGTGACCTGCTCGACCCCACCTCCACGAGCCAGCTCGTGGCAGCCGTTCGACCGGACCGCGTCTTCCATTTGGCTGCGCAGAGTTTCGTGCCGACTTCATGGCACGCACCCGCTCATACGATCCAGACAAACGTCATCGGACAGCTCAACCTGTTCGAGGGGATCCGCCGCGCGGGATTGCAGCCGCTTATTCAGATCGCGGGCAGCAGCGAACAGTACGGCATGGTCAACGAGGACGAGGTCCCGATCCGTGAGTCGAATCCATTTCGTCCCCTGAGTCCGTACGCGGTGAGCAAGATCGGCCAGGAGACAATGGCGTATCAGTACCACAAGAGCTATGGCTTCCACACGGTTGTTACGAGAGGTTTCAACCACACGGGTCCGCGCCGCGGGCAGGTGCTCGCGACGTCGAGCTTTGCGAAGCAGATCGCGGAAATCGAGGCAGGACTGCGTGAGCCCGTCATCGACGTGGGGGACCTCACCAGCAAGCGGGACTGGACGGACGTGCGGGACATGGTGCGCGGCTACTGGCTGGCGCTCGACCACTGCGCCCCGGGTGAAGCGTATAACATTGGATCAGACCATGCGATCGCCGTGGGAGAGATGCTAGATATCTTGCTGGGTCACAGCACGAAAAGCATCTCCAAACGCGTCGATCCAAACCGCCTTCGCCCGTCCGACGTCAAGCTGCTCTGGGGCGATTCCTCCAAGTTCCGCGCCGCTACGGGATGGGCGCCAACGATTCCGTTCGAAAAGACGATGGAGGACCTCCTAAATTATTGGCGAGAGCGCCTGGGGCGACAAAAATGAGCCAAAGTCTTCCGAGCGAGCAGCCGCGCGACCCGATTTGGAATGGCGCAAGCGGATCGAGAACTCGGAGGCGACGGGCGATCTGCCGAGGTTGCGGCATCATGAGTCGCCCCGATATGGATGATCGGGCGGTTAGAGAATCAATATGCGGCCGACTCCCAAGCGACCGTTAAAGACGGGGTTAGCACTCGAATGAGGCATCTCCGCCTCGTCCTCGTTGATTTGGACCACACGATCGTGGACCATGCTTCGACGCTGACACGCCTCAGTGATCGACTCAGCGCGATGCTTCCACAAAGCGGTCGCGGGCCCTCCCCCGGGGAAGCGTACCTCCTCATTCATGAAAAACACGACGTTCTATGGAACTTGGGTTTGATCGATATTCGACGCCATTGGCTTAGTTTTCAGGCATTCCTTCTTACGATGTGTCTCTGCAACCGTGAAATGGGACCTGATATATTTCCGCTGCTTCGCGACCTACGAGAGGGAGATGACGATTCGGCGGTGTCTCTTGCCCATTTGACCTTGCAGAAGGCTCAAGCACTCATCAACGTACCCGAGACGCGAGAACATTTGTCCCAGCTATTGACCCAAGCTTACGAGGACCAGTCTCTGATAGGTGCCTACGGTGATCACGATGATCTATTCTCGTCACTCGGCGACTTATTAGATACTACGTATATCTACAGTGAGGGATATCGGAAGCTTCAATTACTAAAGTTTACCCGTATCGGTCTCGACCGATGGGTGCCGCCCAGTCGTTTGGTGACCACAGATGATCTTGTTCCTCGCGAGATGTTGCAGGGGCTAAGAATCTATGAGCACACAATTCGGCGCTACCTAGGCGCGTCACACAGCGAGGCCCTCCTTCGCTCGGCGCCTGCATCCTCCCAGCGGCGGATGGCGATGAATCTGCTTGCGAGTAATCAGATCAAGAGAGCCTTGGATGCCGCTTCGATTGTCGGTCACGCTCGTGACCTTGAAAGACTGCTACAAGCGCTGCTGACACTACAATCGTTATTGGCGACTACTACCCAGAAATCGAATCAGCGATTTCTGCGAGCATTTCTAAATGCAGTAGAGGCGGATCCTTCTTCACCGGCCACTGTAGCGCAGACTTTTTTGGATCCACCTGAAGCTTGCAGGTTCAAGATCGTGCTCGTAGGTGATCGCTATGATACCGATATGTACCCTATTTTGGCCATGTATGGTGACGATGCTGTGTCAATTCGAGTAAGGCGAGGAAAATACAGCGAGCAACAGCCTGCGAGCGAACTCCACGCGGAGAACTTGCCTCCGCCGACGTTCGAAGTGCCAGATCTGCATGGAGTGCGAGACTTGTGTGTAGATTCAAGGACGTGGGATAGAATCCCTTGGGTCGCGCCGCCGGCATGGTTGCCAGAGAATCAGTCAGCAGAGAGGGAAGCATTGGAGCCTCTTTTGAGCCTTCCCCCCACGGCTCTTCCCCGCGTGATTGTCGAAGCGATTTTTGCGCGCAGCTAGTTCAGCTTGCTGATCATGAAGTTTCCAAATGGGTCAAGTTTGGCTGACGAGGTTATGATTGCTGTTGAGACGATCCTCTCCAGGTTCGCTATCGGCGACCAAGCCGCCTGTGGTGGCTCCACGGCCAGTCCTTCGGGGATTTGGCGCTCTTGATGGGAGTTTGGGTCGAAGGGATCCGGACGGGAATCGCTGGCCCAGCGTGTGAAAGCGCGCGTAGGCTCGGGCCGGTAAGTATGCCCGGATTCGGCGTTATCGGTTCTCGGCGGTATGAGGTCGCTCGCTACCTCTTGGTGGAACGATGCGGAGTAGCCCAATGGCCGATCACGCAGTCCTGGAGGGTCAGGGTTCGGGCCCGAATAGATCTCAGGTCCCCTATTTAGTTTTTGCCTGTGTCGGAGTCATATTGATTCTGCTGGCGGCTATCCTGAAAACAGCAAGAGATAGCGTATTCGCCGATTTGTTGTTAAACGTCGGCGCCAGTGTGACGACGGTTGTTCTCGTCGAAATTGTATGGAGACGTTATGGCGGTGACCCGATCCTAAGCGCTATTGGATTGCTTAGGATGTCTCTACGTCAACTGAGTGAGCTCGACAACCTTGGTATGGTGGCGGTACGTCCTAAGCGGGATGATGGAGTCATCCTTCGGTGGCGCGATGGCTTGTCACGAGCAAAGCAGATTGACTTGATGGCGCTCACGCTCGAGTCGGAGTTTGCGAGCAAGCCCGAGAATATGACGGCTATCCGACGTGCTGTAGTCGGGAATAATTGTATAGTCCGCTTGCTAACTCTGCACCCAATCGTGGATGGAACTGAGGACGGAGATGCTCGTTCGCGCCGGATCTCTGAGGAAGACCTCATAGGAATGGGTGCAAGGCGGCGTATAGAGGCGAGTCTGGAGCGGACGTATGGTCAATTTGCTGGGCTTGTTGCGGAAGATGGTGATCAGAACAAATTTGCTCGTGGCACCATTGAACACCGGTGGACAAGTAAGTTAACGATCTACGCGAACATTATCCGAATAGATGATCGGATCTGGTTCTGCAACTACTTAGCTTCAGCGACCGGCAGTAACTCCCCAATGTTTGAGATAGCTGCACGGACGACGAGTGGAAGCGAGAGCCCTCTGTTTCAGTTGCTTGAGAGGGAATTTGAGCACATGTGGAAGCATGCAGGTGGAGGTACGGTGAGTGCGGCGGCACCTGACCGCTAATCTTGGTGATGCGTCCCATCACGCCGACTTGGCTCACGCCATGAGGGGCTTCGGGTTCCGTCGGTTGAGTGCGGGGTTCGAGCCGCGCGGCGTGGTATCCTGATTCTATACTCCTCTTGCCACTCTTGTTGTTCCCACGGAGGCTTCAGTGTCGACGCCAGAGGCGAGAGCTTTGCTAACCGAGATCTTGTCTAGCGGTCGTATCAGCCACCCGGACGCTCTGTCACATCTTGAAAAGTGGCTCATGGAACCTGCCTTCGCTGACTTCATTCCGGATATTGATGCACTCGTGCGCAGCGGAGATTGGACGGAACTCGAAGACAGCTTCTATCGGCGGGTCCCCATTGGAACGGGGGGTATCCGCGGGAGGTTGGGCGTGGGTCCGAATCGTATCAATAAGCGGACAATAGCCGTGGCAGCCCAAGCCCTCAGTCAATTTATCGCTGCACAGGCCTCAGGCTCCGAGGGCAGGGGCGTAGTTGTCGGTCACGAGGCACGCCGGGACTCTGAGGCCTTCGCCCGACTGTGCTGTGAGGTCTTTGCCAGGAATGGTATTCGGGCGCTTCCTTTCCCCCCAGTTCAGGGTCTTGCATTGACTCGTGCCACCGTCCGATCAACTCCTGAAGTATCGTTTGCTGTGCGGCGACTTGGGGCGCTAGCGGGTGTTCAGATCACCGCGTCGCACAACCCGCTCACCGACAATGGGTTCAAGTTCTATTGGAGCACTGGCGGTCAGGTCGTTCCGCCGCTTGACGCCAGGTTCATGAAGTTCGTCGAGGATGTACCGGATGAATTAATCGATACGCTGCCGTATGAAGAAGCTCTCGAGCAGGGTCTCATCACTCCTATTCCGTCAGAAATAGATGAAGCATATTGGAATTCGGTCCGAAGTCTCACTATCGACCGGAACGCGCGATCAGCCCACATCGTGTATGGGGCGATGCATGGGGCAGGGGCAACTAACGTTCTGCCCGTGTTGTTGGCTGAGGGGTTTCGTTTAGATACCATCGCGGAGCAGCTAGAACCGAACGAGGCCTTCCCCGACGCCGTTGGAGACTTAATCAATCCAGAATACATCGAGGTTATGCAGCGTCCAATGGAAATGGCCGAGCGCACCGGTGCGGATCTCGCGCTTTGTTCGGACCCAGACGCGGATCGCATCGGCGTAGCAGCAAAGATATCGATCGATGAAGACGAATTGATGTTGCTCACCGGCAATCAGGTTGCGGCGTTGATGACACAGTACATGCTTGAACGAAAGAGCCAGATCGGTTCGGTCTCAGCCGACGATTATGTCCTGGCTACTTATGTAACTACGTCGCTTGTGTCCGACATAGCGGCTCACTTCGGTGCGAAATGTAAGTCTGATTTTCTTGTGGGATTCAAGTGGATGGCTGACTACATTGAGCATCAGCCGGACAAGGGCACGGCACATTTCTTATTGGCGGCGGAAGAGAGCCTTGGTTACATGGCTGGAAACTTCGTGCGTGACAAGGATGCGGCCATTGCCGCATTGTTGATTGGTGAGATGGCATCTTGGCTGAAGGAGCAGGAGCGAACCCTGGCGGACTACCTAGACGAGATTTATCGTCGGCACGGGTACTACCGTAACCTCCAGTGGCTAATTGAACTTCCAGGTCGCTCGGGCGAAGACATCATGAGGGAAGTAATGGCTCATCTTCGCTTGCTCAAACCCGGCGACACAGTCAGTGGGGTCGAGATCGTCGCCGTTGAGGACTGGTGGAAGCAGGCACCAGCGGGCGCGACTTACCGCGTGGGGGCCGCGGAAGACATGGTGACAGTCGTACTCTCTGACGACCGGAAATGCAGAGCGACGATCAGGCCGTCGGGGACTGAACCGAAACTGAAGTTCTATGTGCAGATCTACGATGAGCGAATTGATGATCTAGCTGGTGCTAAAGAACGAGCGGATGTCCTCGCGCATCGCGTGGCTACTGGCTTGGCGGACTACAGCCGCATGGCCCTGAGAGAGGGTGCGCTGCAGCAGTGGGTCACAGCCCAAACTAGTGCCTCTCGCTTCGTGTAAAGTTGTCGGACCCTAGTGCGGGCCGCATAATCGGTATCGGACGCGATATCGCGGGGGTTTCGTGATCGACCTCGATCGTCCCCCGCTGTTTCGGGACGTCGACACTCAGGGAATGCTAGACCGCATCGTCGGGATGCCGTCGCAGATGAGCGAAGCGTGGAAGCTGATCCAGGGCCTCTCACTCCCGCGCGAGCACGCGGACGCCTCGAACGTCGTGATCTGCGGTATGGGCGGCTCCGCGATCGGTGGGGATCTCGTGCGGTCGTTGGCCGAGCGCGAGAGCCGCGTACCGATCACCGTGCTTCGCGGTTACGACCTCCCCGCGTACGTCAACCACCGATCGCTCGTGGTGATGGTGAGCTTCTCTGGCTCGACCGAGGAGACGCTCTCGGCGTGCGACCAGGCTCTGAAGGCCGGTGCCCGAGTGGTAGCTATCACGACTGGTGGCGAGCTGGCCAAGCGAGCGAACGCGTCAAGCTTTCCGCTCGTGCAGTACAGCTTCTCAGGGCAGCCGAGAGAGGCGATCGGCTATTCGACCCTCCTCATGCTCGGCGTGTTGGGTCACCTCGGGTATCTGGCCGATCGCACGGTCGAGGTCGAGTCTACGATCCAGACCCTCGAGGGGATGATCGCCACGGTCGGACCGGACGTTCCGGCCGAGCTCAACCCTGCCAAGCGGCTGGCCCAGCATCTCTACGGCAGGCTCGGGTTGATCTACGGGGGCGGTCTCCTATCGGAGGTCGCTCGGCGGTGGAAGGGCCAGCTCAACGAGAATGCGAAGCATTGGTCCTTCTTCGAACAGCTTCCAGAGCTGAACCATAACGCCGTTCTCGGATATCAGTTTCCCACGGACGTGGCACAGCGATCGATCGTTGTCATCCTCTCGAGCACGTTGAGCAACCCAAGAATCCGTGTGCGCGAACGGGTTACCGCGGAGCTACTCGCCCGGTGGGGCGTGATGACCGATACGGTACATGCTCGCGGTGACAGTCCCTTGGAGCACGTCCTCTCGACGACGTACGTAGGCGACTTCGTCAGCTACTACCTTGCCATGATCAACGACGTGGATCCGAGCGACACGGGGACGATCGAGTTCCTGAAGGCAAGGCTCGAGAGGGAGAGCTATGGCTGAGGCCCGCGTTGTCCAGTGCTCCCGGTGCGGCAAGACGGCCCCCGGTCTGCCACGAGCTCCCCTCGCAGGTGATGTCGGTCAGCTCGTCTACGAGCACGTCTGTCAGGAGTGTTGGAACGCCTGGTTCGAGCAATCCGTCGGCGTTATCAACCATTACGGCCTGAACCCTGCTCTCCGCGAGGATCGCCAGCAGCTATACGAAGTCATGAAAGAGTTTCTGGTCCTCACCGAGCCGTAAAGCCGTGATCAGAATGAGATCGAAACAGTCCTCGCACGTGAGTCCATTCCTCGTTATGCTTACTCCGGCGCGGGTATGGGTCTCCAGAGCACAGACCATCGATCGGGCGACCCGACCGAAGCGAGGAACGAGTGTCAGAAGAGTCGACGAATCCGACGCCCGCAGAGAGTGCGGCATCTGCGACCGCTGTCGCTGAGGCGTCGCCTGATGTCAACCATCAGTATTGGCTGAGGGTTCATGGCTACACGTCCGACCTCTCTCGAGAGGTCGTGTACTATCGCGACTTTGCGGATCTTCAGACTGGCACGCTTCCAGCGGACCCGCGCCGCAATCTCCACATAAACGACGTCATCATTTATTACGCGGACGGTCCGTCGATCGTCTATGGCGTCTCGACGATCACCGGCGAGATCGAGGGGCCGTTCCCGGATGCGCGTCTCGGAGAGCGATGGACGGTCCCGACCCGCCGAGACGCGATGATTCGGTCCGTCGATAAGGCGCCGCCTGCTGTCACGCTCGAGCCGCCGAGCGGGCTCCACTTTCTCAGGCTCGTCCGCGACGCGACGTACATTCGCTTGCCGCGTGAAGATGGCGAATACCTGGTCACCCAGGTGAAGACCCGCGCCGGCCCCCAAAAGGCAAGCGAATAGCGGCGGGGGTCCCC
>Ga0209726_10007040_pt1 | contig 12740 bp, 14 predicted proteins | sample Subgrocontami54m_FD_187453 | JGI IMG/M metagenome (GOLD analysis project Ga0209726, IMG submission 187453) | Subsurface groundwater microbial communities from S. Glens Falls, New York, USA - GMW46 contaminated, 5.4 m (SPAdes) (version 3) | ecosystem: Environmental > Aquatic > Deep subsurface >... | reverse complement strand
TTGTGGTTTGAGAAGCGGGGATTCCCCTCCGTCCCGCCTCCACGCCGGCCCAACGCCGCGTCCCCGTGGCGGCCCCCGTGAACCGACTCTTGGTGCATGGCAGGGCAGGGCGCTCGCGGCCGATTTTCGTCGAAGGAGCCAATAGGACGATGCTGGTGCTCAAGCGGTTGATCGCCTTCATGGTGGTGTCTTTGGGCCTGTTCATGGGCAGCGGCGCGGCATGGGCCGGTCTCGGACAGCCTTCGCCGTGGGAAATGGGATTTCAGCAACCGGCCTCGGGAGTGATGGATAGCATCGTATCCTTCCACAATTTCCTGCTCTACATCATCACCGCTATTACCATTTTCGTGCTCGCCCTTCTGCTCATCATCATCGTCCGCTTTAACGCGCGGGCCAACCCAACACCCTCCAAGACGACGCACAACACGCTGCTTGAAGTGCTCTGGACGGTTGTGCCGGTGCTTATTCTTGTCATCATCGCCGTGCCTTCCTTCCGGCTCCTGTTCACGCAGCTGTCCATACCGCCCGCCGACGTAACGGTGAAAGCGACCGGCAAGCAGTGGTTTTGGAGCTATAGCTATCCAGATGCCGGCGGATTTGAATTCGACTCGCTCGTGCTCTCCGACAAGGACCGCAAGCCTGGCCAGCCGCGCCTGCTGGCTGTGGATAATGAAATGGTGGTGCCGGTGAACAAGGTCGTCCGCATCATTACCACGGGCGCCGATGTGATCCACGCCTTCACCGTGCCGTCGTTCGGCATCAAGATCGACTCCATTCCCGGCCGCATCAATGAGACTTGGTTCAAGGCGACGCGGGAAGGCATCTACTACGGTCAATGCTCGGAGCTTTGCGGCAAGGATCACGCTTTCATGCCGATCGCGGTGCGTGTCGTCAGCGAAGGCGAATACACTGCCTGGCTCGAGCAGGCGAAGAAGAAATACGCGAGCGATACCGGCGCACGTCCGACCGCGGTCGCCGCGGCGGGCGCTATCGCCGCGCAGTAAATCCGGGTAAGAGCGCGCCGCCGGGCAGGCGGTAAAGACAGGTCGAAGGAAGTGACTATGGCAACGATGGCGAAGGCACACGGCGCGCATGACGGTCATGGCGCGCATGATGCGCACGGCGATCCGACCGGCTGGCGCCGGTTCGTTTATTCCACGAATCACAAAGACATCGGCACGATGTATCTGGTGTTCGCGCTGATTGCGGGCGTGATCGGCGCAAGCCTGTCGATCGCCATCCGCATGGAGTTGCAGAATCCGGGCATCCAGTTCTTCCATGACTCGCACGCCTTCAACGTGTTCGTGACGGCGCACGGCCTGATCATGATCTTCTTCATGGTAATGCCGGCGATGATCGGCGGCTTCGGCAACTGGATCGTGCCGCTGATGATCGGCGCGCCGGACATGGCCTTTCCGCGCATGAACAACATTTCGTTCTGGCTGCTGCCCGCGTCCTTCGCGCTGCTGATGACGTCGTTGTTTGTCGAAGGCGAGGTGGGCGGCAACGGTGTCGGCGCGGGATGGACGATTTATGCGCCGCTATCGACCAGCGGCCACCCAGGCCCGGCGGTGGATTTTGCCATCCTCTCGCTGCATCTGGCCGGCGCGTCGTCAATCCTCGGCGCCATCAACTTCATCACCACCATCTTCAACATGCGCGCGCCGGGCATGACCCTGCACAAGATGCCGCTGTTCGTGTGGTCGATCCTGGTGACGGTGTTCCTGCTGCTGCTGGCCATGCCGGTACTGGCGGGCGCGATCACCATGCTGCTCACGGACCGCAACTTCGGCACCACATTCTTCAATCCGCAAGGCGGCGGCGACCCGGTCCTGTTCCAGCATCTGTTCTGGTTCTTCGGCCATCCGGAAGTTTACATCCTGATCCTTCCCGGCTTCGGCATGATCAGCCAGATCGTGGCCACCTTCAGCCGCAAGCCGGTGTTCGGCTATCTCGGCATGGCCTATGCGATGGTCGCCATCGGCGGCATCGGCTTCGTCGTCTGGGCGCATCATATGTACACCGTCGGCATGTCGGCCGGCGCGCAGGCCTATTTCATCGCGGCGACCATGGTGATCGCGGTGCCCACGGGCGTGAAGATTTTTTCCTGGATCGCGACCATGTGGGGCGGATCGATCGAATTCCGCACGCCGATGCTGTGGGCGATCGGGTTCATCTTCCTGTTCACGGTCGGCGGCGTCACGGGGGTCGTGCTCGCCAACGCCGGCGTGGATCGCTTGCTGCAGGACACCTATTACGTCGTGGCGCATTTCCACTACGTGCTGTCGCTCGGCGCCGTCTTCGCAATTTTCGCGGGATGGTATTACTGGTTTCCCAAGATCACCGGCTACATGTACAACGAGACCATCGGCAAGCTGCATTTCTGGGTGACGTTCATCGGCGTCAACCTGGTGTTCTTCCCGCAGCATTTCCTCGGCCTGTCCGGGATGCCGCGCCGCTATGTCGATTATCCCGACGCGTTCCACGGCTGGAACATGATCTCGTCGATCGGCTCCTATATTTCCGGCTTCGGCATCGTCATCTTCTTCTTCGGCGTGTTCCTCGCCTTCCGCCGCAAGGAGCTGGCCGGCAACAATCCATGGGGCGCGGGCGCGACCACGCTGGAATGGACGCTGCCGTCGCCACCGCCGTTCCACCAATTCGGCACGCTGCCGCTCATCAAGTGATGCGCGCGGAAGCCGTAGGAAAGCACGATGTCCTTGGCTAGCGAAAGTGCGGACCTCCGCGGCCCCGTTGGGGCCGATGCCGGTCTTGCGCCTGCCTTCAGTGCGGCGGAAGTCGGCGACTATCTCGCGCTGTTGAAGCCGCGGGTGATGTCGCTGGTCGTCTTCACCGCCTTTGTCGGCTTGATGATCGCGCCGGCGCCCATGCATCCGGTAATGGCGTTTACCGCGCTGCTGTGCATTGCGGTCGGGGCCGGCGCCGCGGGCGCACTCAACATGTGGTACGACGCCGACATCGACGCAAAGATGGCGCGCACCCGCGCGCGCCCGATTCCGGCGGGGCGGATTTTACCGGGCGAGGCATTGGCCTTCGGGCTGACGCTGGCGACTTTTTCCATCGTGGTGCTGGGCTTGCTGGTGAGTCTCGCCGCTGCCGCGCTGCTCGCCTTCACCATCTTTTTCTACGTCGTCATCTACACGATGTGGCTCAAGCGCCGGACGCCGCAGAACATCGTTATCGGCGGCGCGGCGGGCGCTTTTCCGCCCATGATCGGCTGGGCGGCGGCGACCGGCGGCATCAGCCTCGAATCCGTGCTGCTTTTCCTCATCATTTTCTTCTGGACGCCGCCGCATTTCTGGGCGCTGTCGCTGTACCGCACCGAGGATTATGCCCGCGCCGGCATCCCGATGCTGCCGGTGGTAGCGGGCGAGCGGGAAACCAGGCGGCAGATTCTTCTTTATACGCTGGTGCTCGCGCCGTTGGGCGTAGCACCATGGCTGCTTGGTTTTGCAGGCCCGGTCTATGGCGTCGTCGCCCTGACCGGCGGAGCCGCGATGATCGCGCTGGCGCTACGCGTCATGTATGACCGCTCCGGCCCCGCGGCGCGCGCGAGCAAGCACCTGTTCGCTTTCTCCATCCTTTATCTGTTCCTGCTGTTCGCGTTCCTGCTGGTGGACCGCGCCTTGGGCAGCCATTTCGGTCTTGCGGGATGAGCATGAGCCAGCCCCATCATGAAACCGGGATCGTGCTTACGGAGGAGCAGAAGCGCCGCCGCCGTGCGCGCTCCATCGCCATCGCGCTGTCGCTGGCGGCGTTGGCCATCTTGTTTTACGCGGTGACGCTGGTGAAAGGCCCCGGCGTTTTGCACCGTCCGCTTTGAGACGAAATTCATGACCGCAGGCAAAACCAATTCAACCGGCAGCGCGCGACGCAAGCGCGATTTTGCGGTCGCTGCGGTCTGCGGCGTATTCGCCGCGGCCATGGTCGGCGCGGCCTATGCGGCGGTGCCGCTTTACAACTGGTTCTGCCGCACCACCGGTTTTGGCGGCACGACGCAGGTCGCGCACGCGGCTCCCGGCGAAGTGTTGGGCCGCACGATCACCGTGCGCTTCGATGGCAATGTCACGGGTGGATTGCCGTGGAAATTCGCGCCGGAACAGAATTCGATTGATGTGCGGGTCGGGCAGGTGGTGACCGTTTTGTATAAAGTCACCAACGAGGCTGCGCGCGAGACGGCCGGCCAGGCGAGCTACAACGTCACCCCGCCGACCACCGGGGCCTATTTCCAGAAGATCAACTGCTTCTGCTTCACCGAGCAACGCTTCAAGGCCGGCGAGACTCGGGAATTGCCCGTGGTCTTCTATATCGACCCGGCGCTGGCGAAGGACGCGGAGCAGGCCGGGCTGAATACCATCACGCTTTCCTACACCTATTATCCGGCGCGCGAGCCGGATCGGCCGGTGGCGGCAAGCGCGCAAAGCGGAAGCTCTCGCAGCATCAATTAGGACAATGAACCGCCGGCGCGCAGACCGTGCCGCGCAAAAGGAAGACGGAGAAGATCACGATGGCCGACGCGCATCAGGTGCAGCACGACTACCACCTCGTCGCCCCGAGTCCGTGGCCGGCGATCGGCTCGGTCGCGGCCTTTCTCGCGGCCGTCGGCGCGATCAGCTGGATGCATCATTTGTTTTCCGCAGCACCACTGGTGTTCGGCTTGGGCGCGATCGGCATTCTCTACACCATGCTGGTCTGGTGGCGGGACGTGATCCGCGAAGCGGAAACTGAGGGACACCACACCCGCGTGGTGCAATTGCATCACCGCTACGGGATGCTGCTCTTCATCGCCTCGGAGGTGATGTTCTTCGTCGCCTGGTTCTGGGCTTATTTCAACACGGCGCTATTTCCCGCCGACCCGCACGAGATCGCGCGCCTCGCCGTCACCGGCGGCGTCTGGCCGCCGAAGGGCATTCAGACTTTCGATCCCTGGCATCTGCCGCTGCTCAACACGCTGATCCTGCTCACCTCGGGCACCACGGTGACCTGGGCGCATCACGCCCTGCTGAACAACGACCGCGACGGGCTGAAAAAGGGCCTGATCCTGACTATCCTGCTCGGCCTCACCTTCACCGGCGTGCAGGCCTACGAATATGCGCATGCCGCTTTCAACTTCAAAGGTAACATTTACGGCGCGACTTTCTTCATGGCGACGGGCTTCCACGGCGCGCATGTTATCATCGGCACGATCTTTCTCACCGTTTGTCTGCTCCGCGCCTACAAGGGGCAATTCACGCCGCAGCAGCATCTCGGCTTCGAGTTCGCCGCCTGGTACTGGCATTTTGTCGACGTGGTGTGGCTGTTCCTGTTCGCTTGCATCTACGTGTGGGGCTCGGGCGGCGAGCATGCCGCGGCGGCGGCGGGGCATTAGTTTTCGTCATGGCCGGGCTTGTCCCGGCCATCCACGTCTTCGCGATCTTCTTTCAAGTCGTGGCTGCCCGGCACAAGGCCGGGCATGACGATATTTTTCGCGGGCGAAGGATAGATAGATGCCCGATCCGCATTCTCCTCCATCTCCGTATGTCGCGGGATTGACGTGCCGCTGTCCGCGCTGCGGCAAGGGCAAGCTGTTTCACAATTTTCTCGCCTTGCGGCCGCGCTGTGATCTGTGCGGTCTTGATTATTCCTTCGCGGATGCCGGCGACGGCCCGGCGATTTTCGTCATCCTGCTGGCGGGTTTCATTGTCGTGGGCGCGGCGCTTGCGGTCGAAATGCTGTATCAGCCGCCGTATTGGGTGCATGCTTTGCTCTGGGCGCCATTGATCCTGGTGGTGACGCTGGGGCCGTTGCGGCCGATCAAGGGTCTGCTTATCACGCTGCAATACCATCACAAGGCGGCCGAGGGGCGGCTGGAGCGGCGAGGAGATTCATGACGCATGCCCTGCGCCGTGGCTTATTTCTGCCCGCACTGGTGGCTCTCGTGGCCTTCGCGGTCTTGATCGCACTCGGCACCTGGCAACTCGAACGTAAAGCCTGGAAGGAAAATCTCATTGAAACGCTGAACCGGCGGCTGAATGCCGCGCCAGTGGCGTTGCCGCCGCCTGAGCGCTGGGCTTCGCTCAATCCGGAGCAAGATGAATTCACCCGCGTGAAGTTTCGCGCGCAATATCTGTCCGGCAAGGATGCGCTGGTCTGGGCTACCGGCTCGGCTTTGCGCGACGATGTGAAATCGCCGGGTATTTTTGTCTTCACGCCGGCGCGTCTTGCTTCCGGAGACATGGTGGCGATCAATCGCGGTTATGTCGCCGACCAGAAGCCGACCGGCGCCACGGCGCGTCCCGCGCCGGCGGCGGGAACGGTGGAGATCACCGGCATCCTGCGCTGGCCGGAGCCGAAAGGCTGGGAGCTGACGGCGGCCTATGACAAAGGCGCGCAGCTTTGGTTCACCCGCGACCACGCGGCGATGGCGCGAGAAAACGGTTGGGGTGCCGTCGCGCCGTTCTATATCGAGCGCGAAGCGCAACAGCCGCCCGACGGCGTACCGACTCCCGGCCCTTTCAAGGCCAGCTTGCCCAACAATCATTTGCAATATGCGCTCACCTGGTACGGGCTGGCGTTGGTTCTGATCGCGGTTTTCGGCTTTTGGGCTCGCAGCGCTTTCCTTGTGAAAGCCCGGGCTTCCGATTAGTCTCTGCCGCCTCCGACCCGGTTTGCTGGACGGAAATACATGCGATTTCAATAAGTTACGAAGCCTATCCAGCCGGCATTCGTTTCCGCTTTAAGGACTGTCTCGTGCGCTACATTTCCACCCGGGGCGAGGCCCCGCCGCTCGGCTTTGTCGACGTCATGTTGGCTGGCTTGGCCCGCGATGGCGGCCTCTATGTGCCGGAGTCCTGGCCGCGGCTGGATGAGCGCACCATCGCGGGCTTCGCCGGCCGCCCCTATGCGGAAGTCGCCGTCGAGGTTATCCGCCCCTTTGTCGGCAACGACATTCCCGAGGCCGATCTCGCCCGCATGGCGCGGGATGCCTACGACACGTTCCGCCATCCCGCGACGGTGCCGCTGATCCAGACCGGCCCCAATCAATTTGTGCTGGAGCTGTTTCACGGGCCGACGCTCGCCTTCAAAGACCTCGCCATGCAGTTGCTTGCGCGCATGATGGATCATGCGCTGCGGCTGCGTGGCGAGTGCACCACTATCGCAGTGGCAACCTCGGGAGACACCGGCGGCGCGGCGGTGGAGGCCTTCCGCGGCTGCGCGCAAGCGGACGTCGTGGTGCTGTTCCCGCATGGCCGGATCTCCGATGTGCAGCGGCGCATGATGACCAGCGTACCGGACGCCAACGTGCATGTGCTGGCTATCGACGGCACCTTCGACGACTGCCAGGCCATCGTGAAGGGCATGTTCAATCACCATGCTTTCCGTGACCGGGTGCGGCTCTCGGGCGTCAACTCGATCAACTGGGCGCGTATCGTGGCGCAGGCGGTGTATTATTTCACCGCCGCCGTCGCGCTCGGCGGCCCGCGCCGCAAGGTCGCCTTCACCGTGCCGACCGGAAATTTCGGCGACGTCTATGCGGGCTATGTCGCGCAATGCATGGGCCTGCCGATCGACCGGCTGGTCGTGGCCACCAACGTCAACGACATCCTCACCCGCACCCTGGCGGGTGGTAGTTATGAACTACGCGAGGTGATGCCGACCAGTTCGCCCTCGATGGACATTCAGGTTTCCTCAAATTTCGAGCGCCTGCTGTTCGAGGCTTATGACCGCGATGCCGGAGCGGTGCGCCGCCTAATGGCCTCGCTGGCGCAGTCGGGCAGCTTTGCCTTGTCCGTGCGGGCCTTATCGGCCATCCGCAGCTTCTTCACCGCCGATCGCGCCGACGAGGAGGAAACCGCGGCCACCATCCGGACGTTGCTGAAGGAAGCCGGCTATTGCGTCGATCCGCATACTGCGGTGGGTATCGCCGTGGCCGAAAAGGAAGCCCGTGACCCGGCGGTACCCATGGTGGCGCTTGCCACCGCGCATCCCGCCAAGTTCCCCGATGCGGTCGAGGCTGCCTGTGGTTTTCGTCCGCCGTTGCCCGAGTGGCTTGCCGACCTTGGCGGCCGGCCCGAGCGCGTGACTCTGCTGCCCGCCGATCAGGCAGCGGTGGAAAGTTTCATACTGGCGGCCAGCCGTGCCGCGCGCGAAGGAGCTGCTGCATGAGCGTCGAGGTCACGCGTCTTCCATCGGGTCTTGCCGTCGTCACCGATGCCATGCCGCATCTGGAGACGGCTTCGCTCGGCGTTTGGGTCGGCTCCGGCAGCCGCGACGAGCGGCCGGACGAGCACGGCATTTCGCACCTGCTCGAACATATGGCCTTCAAAGGCACGACGCGGCGCACGGCGCTGCTGATCGCGGAGGAAATCGAGGCCGTGGGCGGCGATCTTAACGCCGCGACCAGCGCGGAAACGACCGCCTATTATGCGCGCGTGCTGAGGACCGACGTGCCGCTGGCGCTTGACGTGCTCTCGGACATTCTGGCCGATCCCACTTTCGACGCGAACGAGCTGCGCCGCGAGCAGCACGTCATCGTGCAGGAAATCGGCGCCAGCGAAGATACGCCGGACGACATCGTGTTCGATCGCCTGCAAGAGACGGCTTTTCCCAAGCAGCCGTTGGGGCGCACGATCCTCGGTACGCCTGAAACGGTGCGTTCCTTCGATGGGCCGAGCCTGCGCGCCTATCTATCGCGGAATTACAAGGCGCCCGACATGGTCGTGGCCGCGACGGGTGCTGTCGAGCACCGCGCGGTGGTCAGCGAAGTCGAGCGGCGCTTTGCGAGCTTTGCCGGCCCCGCGGCTCCCGTGCCGGAGCCAGCGCATTTCGGCGGCGGCATCCATGTTGAATCGCGCGATCTGGAGCAGGTGCATCTCACCATGGCTCTGCAAGGCGTGCCGCAGCGCGACCCTGACCTTTACAGCTTTCAGGTCTTCAGCAGCGCGCTCGGTGGGGGCATGTCGTCGCGGCTGTTTCAGGAAGTACGTGAAAAACGCGGCCTCTGCTATTCCATCTACTCCTTCCATGCGCCTTATCTCGATACGGGCATGTTCGCGCTTTACAGCGGGACCGCAGAAGCTGACGCGGCCGAATTGATGCGGGTCGTGGTGGATCAGATCACCGAGGCAGCCGAGAACCTCACCGAAGCGGAAGTCGCTCGCGCCAAGGCGCAGATGAAAGCGGGACTGTTGATGGCGCTGGAAAGTTCACGCGCGCGCGCCGAGCAGCTTGGGCGGCAGATGCTTGCCTATGGCCGGCCGATTCCCCTGGCCGAAATCGTCGGCAAGATTGAAGCGGTGACCGTCAAGAGCGCACGGGCAGCCGGGCGCCGCCTGATCAGCGGCAGCCGCCCCGCCGTGGCTGCACTTGGTCCCGGCGCCGGACTTGAAACCGCGGCGAATATCGCCGCGAGCCTCTACCGCAAGGCGGCGGCCTGACCGTCCGGACTGCTCATGGCGTTCTTTCGCGCAGTCAGCTTCCCCGAATCCTCGCCCTCCGTCTTGGGCGAGGGTGTGGCTTTGCGCGCGCCGCAGATGGCGGATTTCGATGAGTGGGCGGCTCTGCGCGAAGCCAGCCGCGATTTTCTTGTGCCTTGGGAGCCAACCTGGCCTGCCGACGATCTCCATCGTGGCGCTTTCCGCCGGCGTCTCAAGCGGTATTGGGAAGATCAGCGCAGCGATCAGGCCTATCCCTTTTTCATTTTCCGCGAGGAGGACCAGGCGCTGGTCGGCGGTCTGACGATCACAAATATACGGCGCGGTGTGGCCCAGGCGGGCAATCTCGGCTACTGGATGGGAGAGGCTTATGCGCGGCGCGGCTACATGACCGCGGCGGTGCGTGCGCTGCTTCCCTTTGCGTTCACGGCCTTGCGGCTGCATCGCGTCGAGGCGGCCTGCATTCCCTCTAATACCGCGTCCATCCGTCTGCTGGAGAAAACGGGCTTCACGCGGGAAGGCTATGCGCGTGAGTATCTTTGCATCAACGGCTTGTGGCAGGACCATCTGCTTTATGCCCGGCTGATGAAGGGTCCTGCTGGTCTTTAACCATGTCGGAGGCGCCTTGGGGCCGCCACGGTTTGCTTGCTATAAAAATCTTATGCAAAGGGATTGTCGGGCTGGGGTAATGCAAGACATGGCCGTCGTTAAAGTCGAACGAAGTTTTCCTTGGCGGCGCTTTGCCTGCGTTCTTGCGCTGGCCGGCCTGTCGGCGGGCTGCTCGACGGAACGGATTTTCGGATCATCCTCGGCTCCCACACCCCCGACTTCTGCGCCGGCGTCTTCGGCCTCTCAAAACTCGTCGGTGACCGGCAAGCTGGCCGACTTATTTTCCTCCAAGAAACCGGAGCCATCGGCTTCCGGACAACCGGTTTCCAATTCCGTGGATCCGCTGACGTATTTCTGTCCGGGAGTGGATGTCAGGCAGGGTGCCTCCACCTTGGCCATTCCGCCGGGCGAAACGGATGCATTCAATTTGCGCTATCAAGGCACGATCGGCGAGATGGCGCGTGAATGCAAAGTGGCAAATGGGATCGTTACGATGAAAGTTGGCATCCAGGGCCGTATCCTGCTCGGGCCTGCCGGCTCGCCCGGAACACTGGACGTGCCGTTGCGTTACGGCGTGGTCCGCGAGGGGCCGGAGCCGAAATTCATCTGGTCGAAATTCTACAAGGTTTCGGTCACTATCCCTGAAGGTAAGACGAGCGTTGCTTTCACCCATATCGACGAAACGGTAACTTTTCCGCAGCCTTCACCCGATGAGATGAATTCCTACATCGTCTATGTCGGTTTTGATCCGGCCGGGGACAAACAGCCGGCGGCAAAAAAACCCGCGCTCAAGCCCGCAGCCAAACCCGCTCCGGCGCGAGCGGCTAAACCCCCCGCAGCCGTACGGTAGCTGCCGGCGGCAGTGGCGCCGTCGTTCCCATTATTTCAAAGAAGGCCGTTACCAGCCGCGCAGCGCGATGACCGTGCTTTTTAGGGCGCGCATATCGGCGATGATGGTGCGCGCGCCTGCGGCCATCAGGCTCGCGCCTGTGCTGGGATCGGTATGCGCGCCGCCAACAAAGCCGATCGGCGTCATCCCGGCCGCATGGGCGGCGGCGACACCGGCCGCGGAATCTTCCACCACGATGCAGTCGGCCGGCGCCACGCGCATTCTCGCCGCGGCGTGAAGCAGGAGATCCGGGGCGGGTTTTCCGTTTGCTACGTCACTGGCGGAAAAAAGGTTGGGCTCGAAGAAGCGCACCAAGTCAGTCGTCTCCAAACTGACGCGGATGCGGTCGAGGGTGGATGAGGAAGCCACGCATTTCGGGCCGCGCAGCCAGCTCAGGGCATAAGCTACATGCGGCATGGCGCGCAGTTCGATTCGAAAGCGGCGTAGCGTCGCGGCGGCCAGGACCGCACTAAAATTCAAAGGCAATCTGCGTTGGGTTGCTGCTTCCACCGCGGCGAACATGTCCGCGCTCCGCCGGCCGGTGAAATAGCGTGCCACGATTTCGGGCGTGAGCGGAAAGCCGGCGCGGGTGAATTCCTCCGCCGCCACGGCTGCTGCAATGGGTTCGCTGTCCACCAGTACGCCATTACAATCGAAGATGACCATCGGCCCCCCCGAATGCCCGGCCAGCAGAATGCCGCCGTCGCTTCATGCATTGAGACGAATCACTTCGCGAATCATAGAACGCCGATTCGCGATTAGAAAGCCCGCTGAATAATGATAGTGGGGGAAACGCTTATCCCGGACTTAGCAACAGGAAAAACGTTCAATTTAGCTTGTTCTTGACGTCTTGAATGCCGCTTTCCAGCAGCTCCTCGGCCACCTTGCCCTTGGCGGCTTCCCGCAGGATCGTCTCGGCCGCCGCCACGCCCGCTTCGGCCGCCGCCGCGCGGACGTCGGCAAGCGCCTGGGCTTCCGCCTGGGCGATCTTGGTCTCGGCCATCTTGGTCCGGCGGGCGACGAATTCTTCCATTTTCACCTTGGCATCCACGGCCATCCGTTCGGCCTCGGCCTTGGCGCCGCTGAGGATGAGCTGGGCCTCGGCTTCCGCCTCGCGTTGCTTGCTTTGGTAGTGCTGAAGGAGCTTCCGCGCTTCTTCACGCAGGCGGGCCGCCTCGTCGAGCTCGGCCTTGATGCGGGCGCGGCGCTGGTCGAGCGCGTCCACGATCTTCCGGTGGATGCCGAAATAGCCGAGAACGCCGATAAAGATGAAGAAGGAGGCCGCGACCCAGAATTCGGCGTCGAACATGAAGCCCCCTTAGCGCTTGAGCACGCCGGCGACGGCGGCGGTTACCGCTTGGCCCGAAGGCTCCGTGCCGATCAGACGTTTAACGATGGCCGATGCGGTTTCGACGGCGATGCCCCGCACGTTGCCCATGGCGGTTGCCTTGGTGGCGGCGATGGCTTTTTCGGCCTCGGCAAGTTTGGCATTGAGCCGCTCCTCGAGCGTCTTGCGGGTGCGCTCGGCTTCCGCCGCCTGCTGCTCGCGTGTCGTGTTGGCGAGCGCCTGGGCCCGCGCACGGGCTTCGGCAAGGGACTTCTCATAGGCCGCATTGGCTGTGTCGGCTTCCGTCTTCAGCCGCTGCGCCTCGGCGAGATCGCCCTCGATCTGCTTCGACCGCGCATCGATAATGCCACCCACGCGTGGAAGCATCAGCCTTGACGCCATCAGATAGAGGATGGCGAAGGTGATCGCGAGCCAGAACAGCTGCGACACGAAGGTGTCCGGCTGGAACGGCGGGAACGCC
>Ga0209726_10007036_pt1 | contig 12746 bp, 6 predicted proteins | sample Subgrocontami54m_FD_187453 | JGI IMG/M metagenome (GOLD analysis project Ga0209726, IMG submission 187453) | Subsurface groundwater microbial communities from S. Glens Falls, New York, USA - GMW46 contaminated, 5.4 m (SPAdes) (version 3) | ecosystem: Environmental > Aquatic > Deep subsurface >... | reverse complement strand
TAAAGATATTTATTCGTTTTTTAGAACAAACTTTTTTTAATTAACACTATTAATTTGATTTATAAACATATTTTATGAGAGTAAAAGATTTTATCTCAAAATGTATTGCAAAATTAGCATTGGTAAGCGTAGTGCTTTCAATGTTTTTAGGTTCTTTAGCCCCCCTAGCTGCAAACGCGGCACAAATCACAACATTGGCAGATGTTATGTCTCGTCAAAAAACGAACGTAACCTCCGATCATGAATTTTTAATGACACTCGGTTCAGTTCTTGCTAATACGGATCAGATCGTTATTGATTTCAGTAATGCCACCACAGATTTTACCGCAAATGCAACCGGTAATTGGCAAACAACTGATTTTGTGGTAAAAGTAGGAGGCACTATTACAAGTAATGCGTATTCAGGTGGTACGACAATGAATATTCTCGATATGGATGCAAATACGAGTAATGAGGCTGTTGGGTCACTTACGTATGGTACGTGTACTGCAAGTGCAGCTTCAGATATTGTTATAGCACTTACCATGGACTCAAGTCGACAAAATACAAAGTTTGGCGTTAAATTCTGTGGTACTACTCCGACAACTGGTACTGCGGTTTCCATTAAAATTAATGGTGGAACCCTTCTAGATTCGGGAACTGGAACAGGTACGGGTGAGTTTACAAACCCAGCTTCTGTTGGAGCAACTGGTGAGTCTGAATATGTTACTATTTTACGAGGAACAAGTCCATCAAGTCCTACGGATTCCGGTTCGTTAGGAGTTCCTATTATTTCAACTGATACGGCTGGTATCACAGGTTCAGTAAAAGCAAGCCTTACGTTCCGTGCTACTGCATCATCAACAACATGTGATAATGCCGGTAGTCCTGCAGGAGCTGGTGGAACGGTTGCGTTGGGTGTGTTAGCATCCTCGGCAATAGTTTCTTCAGATGTTGCTAACTCACTCGGAACTTCACCAACAAGTACGACCTCTATTACACCAAATCATATTTGTACGTTTGCTACAACAAATGCATCTTCGGGATATACGGTTTCAGTGCGTTCTGATAGAAATGGAACAAATTTACCAAATACCGGCTCACTTTACTCAGCTGTAGCAACAGGTGACACGATAGGATCTTCATCGGGAGCAATGACTGCGGGAACTGCCCAATGGGGGGTTTGCGTTGGTTCAACAGTTGCACCAGGTGTTGCAACTACAACACCAACAGGAAATGCACCAACCGCCGTATCCCCCTTTAATGGAACGTGTACTGCCGCAGCATCGGGCAATGTGGGTGCAATTACTACAAGCGCACAAAATATTTTGAGCGCAGCTGGAGTTGGACAAAATTCCTTTGCACAACTTTTAGTAAAGGCAACAGTTTCGGGTACAACCCCTGCACATACTGATTATACCCAGACACTGATTTTTATCGCAACAGGTACATTTTAATCTTTTCTGCTCACCCTTATTTATTAACCCATGCTAATACTATATGAGAATAAAAATGTTCTTTGCGACCCTTGCATTATCACCCGCTCTTTTCCTTGCAGGATATGCGCATGCGCTTAAAGTATCACCAACTCTTCTTGATTTGAAATCAAAACCTGGAGGAGCACTTCAAAGTACAATCGTTGTTACTAATGAGTTAGATGAGTCAGTTACGCTTGAACCAGTTGTATATGAGGCAATTCCAAACAGTAATGAGAATGGAAATGCTGATTATGTTGAAAAAACATCAAATTCAACATTGGCAAATTGGATAGACGTTACTAAATTAGGTGTCATAACTCTTGCTCCAAAAGAATCAAAGGAAATGCCTGTATTTATTGTTATTCCCCAAGATGCAGGACCAGGAACACACCTTGCACTTATGACATGGAAAACTCCAAAAGGAGAAGATCAACCGGGTGCAGCATCAATTCTCAATGCAGTTGGCGTAAACATTGCACTTGATGTGGCTGGCCAGGCGGTTGAAAAAGGTGATATTGTTAACTTTATAACAGAGGGAGATGTTAAAAAATATGATAAGCTTCCAGTTACATTTGTAACAAAGTTGAATAATAGTGGAAATAGACACTTCTTACCAAAAGGGACCATTACAGTCAAAGATATGTTTGGCAAAGAAGTTGTAAGTTTACCATTCTTGCAAACAAATAGCGGAGGAAATGTCTTACCAAAAGCGAATCGCACTTACAAGGCAACATGGGATAGCGGATTTGCATTTGGAAAATATACTGCCGTACTTGATGTGATGCTCGGGGGTGCAGGAAAAAAGACCGCCACCTATGAGTTTTGGGTTATGCCTGCAGGACTTGCAATCCTTTGGGTCATTATCTTGGTCGTTGTACTCCTTATCTTAGGGCTATTGATTAAAAACATGATGATTGCCATGAAGAAGAAATAACTCAAGTATACAATAGACAACAAAACCCTTGGTTTCATAATCAAGGGTTTTTTGATACAATACATTGTATGAGAATTATTTACATACTACTTTTGGCTGGATTTTTTTTCTTGATTCCTCAAGCGGGAAGCGCTCTTTCATTACGCCAAGTAAGTGATGTGGTTACGCGGTTAAAAATAAATACTCTTTCAAATCATACTATCCAATTTACGATGTCAGGCGGCATGATGAACGGAACTATGCAAGTTGATTTTAGCGAGGCAGTTGGTAGTACAAATGATGTTTCCTATCGAGATATAGATTTTGTATATGGGGTTCCGGGGTTTGAGAGTGAGCAAGTTCTTTTGGATCAGCCAAGTACTAATATTTGGGGTGCTACGGTTAATCCCGGAACAAAAATAGTCATACTAACATATCCAACTTCAAATGGAACACCCTTGGTAACTGGCGATCGAGTTACGTTAAAAATTGGAAATCATACACTGTTTGGAAAACCAGCAAATCATACATTACGGCAAATGATTAATAATGAAACACAAGGAAGTAAACAAATAACTATTGTTGCGGGCACTGATACTGGTGCACTTGCTATCCCGTTGATAAGTGAAGATTCAGTTGGAGTAACGAGCGACTTATTAAGATTAGAGCTAACTGCCATTTCATCAAATAAGGTATTAGTTACCTTATTTGGCGGTACGCGCGCTGCAACCTGGTACCGGATAGAGCGCTCTCTTACCGGCAGTTCCTATCAATCAATAGCTGAAATTCCTCAAACAAAACGGGAATATGAGGATAAAAATCTTCAACCAAACACCACGTACTATTATCGAATCGTTCCTTACAACGAAAGCGGTATACTGGGAGTTGCAGATCAGGCCATAATAACAACTCCACAAGCGGGAACACTCACAACAAATACCACATCGTCACCACCTACATCATCTAGTACCCCAACAATAACCTCACCGGTGTCTACCCCGCCAGTTAGTAGTTCTTATGAAGTAAAACCAAGCCCAACTCAAGTACCAGTACCTAGTCAAACACCTGAGCCAAATATAATTTCGCAAATACTTCCAAATATTTCATCACTTCGATTCGAGCGATTGCAAAACGGTGCTACGTTTTTTTGGCAGAATCCAAAAGACATGAAAGGGCGAGAAATTATCGTGCGGCGTAGTGAAAAAATATTTCCACGCCAAACTACTGAGGGAACACAAGAATATCAAGGCGGTGCAGAGCAGTTTAGTGAACAAGCACTTAGTCCTGGCACAACTTACTACTACACGTTTTTTGTAGCGGATACAAAAGGTAAATTTTCAAGCGGATCATTTATTTCACTTACTATTCCCTCATTACCAATACTATCTCAACCAAAAACAGTTGAAGAACAACCACAGAAAACTCCATCAGTCCAAGAAGAACAGCCACTCGTCATTCAGCTTGCATCACCCATAAAACAAGTTATACAACCAAGTACCGCACGCACCTTTATGGTAAAGAATACCGACTCGGGTGGCGGTGAACAAACACTGCGTGTTGATATTCCAAAAAATCTTTCGGATAAACCGTTTGATCTTACTATCGTACCGATTGCAAAAACACAAAGCTATCTTTTTGATAAGGAAATCCGTTTTCCTGATAATAAAGAAGTGCTCGGCAATCTTTTTGATGTGAATGCAAGACAAAATGGTAAACCTCTTAAAAAATTTACTAAAACCATTCGCCTTACATTTAATTATAATGAAAAATTATTTAAGAATATTGCACCTGAAAAAATTAAGGTATATTTTTGGGATCCTTTGACTGAAGAGTGGGTAGTGCTTGCAAATACCTATGTGGATACCCAAGAAAAGCTCGTGGTTGTTGAGGTGGATGTCGATCACTTTACGCTTTTTACTGTCATGGCAGATAAAGAAGGTGTACAACAAGAAGAACCTATACAAAAAGTGACAGTAGAACAAGATATCAGTCCTGATATTGCGCGGGAACTAAAACAAGAAAATTTTGAGCTTAAACTAGAATCCATTACATTTACCTATGCGGGTACGCTGCAAACCTTAGTCCAAAATAAAAAAGGATGGTATGCTGTAAGAGGCGAATACGTTAATATATGTATTCCTTATCAAGCGCTTTCTCATACGAGTGAATACGTGAGTCTCAAATTATTTTCAAACGAATTCTTTTTAACAGATGATCCATTGAAAAAATGTTATACGGCAACAGTCACTATCCCTGAACAAACTGGAGAATATAAGGGGTTGTTTAAAGTAGTGGCATCAAATGACCGTATTACAAAAACTCCCTTCACTCTTACGGTTACTACCCCCGCACAAGAAGCACTTATGGTGTATGGAGAACAACTTTTTAAACAGCCTCTTGCAAACCCTGCAACGGTCCTTGCTTTCATAAGTATGTTACTTATGCTTATAGGCGGAGGGTGGTATGTGGTGCGCCGCAAAAGTTTTGGATATTTAAAATAAATATGATACAAAAATTACATCGCCTTGTGCACGGAATTATAATAAGTATGTTGCTTTTTGCATTGGTGCCAATCAATGCACATGCCGCATCGCTCTATAGTTTGCAGTACTTCATTAATCCGCCAAAAGCAAGTAGTCCTGCCACAAGCGCAAATCATACCATTACGTTTTTAGCTCCAAACCAAATTGCGAGTGGAACAATCGTTGTTGATCTTACCAATGTTATCTCTGGAATCGGAACGGTTGATCACACAGACATTGATCTTATTTATCGTTCAGCTGCAGATAATTCTTTAGTAAATGCCGTAATGGGCGCAACACCAGATGCTGCCACGTGGGGTGCTACCGTAAATGGAACAACAAAGCAAGTTACGCTTAGGTATCCTACCTCAGGCGGAGTAGTAATAGCCGCACGTCAAACCGTTACGATTCTTATTGGTACGGATGCATCAGGCGGGGATGCACAATTATTAAATGCCACAACAAGCGGTTCTAAAATGGGCTCAATTGTTGCGGGCTCAAACATTGCGCCGTTTGCCGTTTCACTCAGTGCAAACCCCCAACTGAGTACAGGTGGAACGGTAACGCAAGAAACGCCCGCACCAACATCAACTCCTGCGCCGGTTGCACTTCCTGTTATTGCACCTCCTCCTCCGCCACCACCGGCACCAGTAATTACTCCTACTCCAACGAGTGCACCAACTCCTTCACCTGTTGCACCGCTTCCAACGCCTGAACCGCCCAAAACATTGCTTGATAAAATAAAAGAAGTAATTACGACTTTTGTGGGTGGTGCGCCACAAAAAAAAGAAGCGCCAAAAGAAGTTGTAGTAATTCCACCCCCCCCTCCCATCGGTTCGATTAATGTGGGAATAGGAGGAAATGTTGCTACACAGTTTTTTGGTGGTGGTAATTTAAATATTGCTTTTGATCCCAAAACAAAATTATCCCAAATTGATCGAACATTTGTAGATTTGAAAGATACGGTATTGGAAGTAAAAAAGAAGTTGCAAGCTCCGAGTATTGATATCGCCACACTTACACAAGTACTTACATTGGTGGATCAGCTCGAGGCAAATATATTAAATTCAAAAAAAAGTGGTTTACCCCAGGGTGCATATCGTGAGAGTGAAAAAGTACGAGCCGAACTACTTACCATTCGTCTTTCACTTCTTCCTTCCACGAAAGAAGTGAAAGGAATCGAGACTGAAACGGGGCGGGTAAAATCAGCATCTGCTTCCCTTGCATTTCAAATGCGTGATAAAAATAGCGGGACCATTTTAAAAAACGAATTTGATACGTACACACAGAGTTTAAAATCGGTCTTTAATGCAAATGAAAAAAGTATAGATAAAGTACAAGCTGCGCTTACTGAAACAAAGAAGCTTGCAGATGAGCTACGTACCACTGAACCTCTTTCAAAAAATACGATCCCAGGTTTTGAAAAAAATCTCAAGCCCTTGTTAAAAAAACTCGATCAGGATTTATTTAAGTTTACGAGTAGCGTAGTTTTAACTCAAGGAAAAGGAACTGTTGAGGTACTAAAAAAAGAATCTGAAGCTTTATATGCGGCGGCGGCAAAAGTTTCACGCTCACTCGAAGAAAGTTCCAACGTGCTTACCAGTTTTAAAGAACGATCCGGGGATCAAGAAAAAGCACTTGAAAATCTTACAGCTTCTTTGGCAGCGCTTAGTACTCGCGTTGATACTATTCGCGAAACGCTCAGGGGGGCAATTGGCGCCATTACTATTTCTTCGCAAGACGTGGCGCGGGGAAATGATATTCTCCTTCAGCTCGATGAACGGTTAAAAAAGATAGCGCCAGACCAAATAGTAAATACTCAAAAAGGACAACAAGCATCTCAAGAAATAGCAAAATCACTCAACGTATCTCAAAACCTTCTCCTTCCTTCGACACAAAAACGTATACGTGCCGCAAAAACCCTTGATCGGGTAGATGAACTTTTGAATCGTATTATCACTTTGCATGTACCAGGGGCTAAAAACTTTTTAGAGCAGCGTTTAGCGCTGCAAGATAAAAAAGAATCAACCGAACCACGTATTACTACGGGACAGCAGGCCTCTTTTCGGGTTGAGCCAACGCCGTTTGCAAAGTTATTGCAGCGCATTGGCGAGGCTATTATATTATATAAGCCAACCGGGAAAGCTCCGGTTGGAAATGCATTTATCGTCACCGCTGAAACGCTCAAAGAAGAACCGCTTCCCTCATCGGTTCAGGGAGTTGATGGCCCCGAGGATGTAAATACTTCATTAGTTGCTTTTGATCCCCCCCTTACCATGACGTTTAAATATACCCAAGAAGATAGTGAGGGTATTCAGGAAAATACTATTAAACTGTATTCATGGGATGAAATCGAGGAGCGATGGGATCAAGAAAAGGGCACGCTCAACACGAAAGATAAAACAATTGTTGCATCCATTAAACATTTATCAATATTTGGATTGTTTGGGGAGCCAAGTCCAGGATTTGAACATAAGGCACTTATTTCTTTGGACACCTCAAAAGAGGGGGAAGAAAAATATCTTTCAATCCAAAATGAAAATGTGAATTTGAAAAAGACTGTAACACAAGAATCAGTACACGTACAAAATGGCACCTTCTATGTTACGCCAAATATGGAAGTAGAAATGTGTATCCCGGAAAGTCTTTTCAAAAAGCCAGTGAAACAAATAATGCTTTTTATTGCCTCAGATAGATTCCCGCTTACCTATAAAAAGGATGGGAAGTGTTATGGTAACACTATTAAAGTTCCAGATAAAAAAGGAAAACAAGCGATTAAAATCAAAGTTATTTATACCGATGACTCAGTTCAAATTATTACGCTTGAAGCAATTGTTACAGGCCAACTCCAGTCACAGGTACTCTCTGCGCTTAGCCCAGTGGTGGGCCAGGTTGTTGAGGCGGTGAGTGCGGTTAATGAGCAAGTGAAAACAACGGTACAAACGACACAGCCGGTATTGCAAACTGCAGCGGTTGCAACGGCCCCTGCTGTTATGGCGGCAAACCCGGCGGTGCTTTCAAATTCACTTAACTGGTATCATTATTTTAATCACTTTTTCTCCTGGCTTTTTTCATTGTTTGGTTTGAAGCGCAGGAAGCGAAGATCGTGGGGAGTTGTGTATGATGCAACCTCAAAAACACCTCTTGATCTTGCTATTACCCGACTCTTTGATTCAAAAACAAATCGCCTTCTTGAAACGCAGGTGACAGATAAAAACGGAAGATTTTCTTTTCTTGTTTCACCCGGAGAGTATACGCTTAACATTACAAAACCACCATTCGTATTTCCTTCCCAGATTGTTTCCGGAAACACCGATGGCGAATATCTTAACTTATATCGAGGCGGTACGATTACGATTCGATCTGAACAAGATGTAATAAATATTAGTATTCCGCTCGACCCACCCATTCGAGATACGGTTCATGGATCGGGAATATTAAAATCAACAAATAGCTTTTTACTTCATCACTCGCTTGGCATGCTTGGTTTGAGTTTTTTTATCAGTTTATTGCTTACGTTTTATACTCCGCATACATTGAATATACTATTATTGGGGGCAAACGCACTCTTTATTTTTTGGCAATGGATGATTTTTGCGCGCAAAGAAAAACCTTGGGGAATTGTATTTGATTCTCAAACGCTCGAACCTGTTTCTTTGGCGGCGATTGCAATTATTGATGCAAAAGAAAAGAAACTTGTAAAAACACGGCTTACTGATTATTTTGGAAGGTTTAATTTCTTTACTCCGCCAGGTTCATATATTATTTCTGTTTCAAAGGATACGTATCTGTTTCCACCACAAAAAGACATAACGCATTCAAAATATAAAAATGTCTATCTTGGAGGCGTGATTACGGTAAAGAAAAAAAGAGGATTTGCAAAAGTAAATGTTCCTCTTGAAAAAAAACCAGAACAAAATATTCTTGAACCGGTTACACAAATTCCAGCTTCCCCACAGGTGCAAACCGTGCCCCTTGAGGATATCTCATCTCCGCCTCAAAGCTCTTGACAGAGAGCAGTATACGCGATACACTTTTAAAAGGATTGTTTATATTAAAACAATCCTTTTTTCATACTAATTTATAAGTGCATATGAATAACCCAATAGCTTCAGCAATAAAACAAGTATGTGACGAAAAAGGCATTCCTCAAGAACAAGTGATTGAGGCGCTTGAAGCTGCTTTGGCGGCCGCCTACCGAAAAGATTTTGGTGAAAAAAATCAAAACATCAAAGTTATTTTTGATATTAAAACAGGTACATTTCAGGTATTTGATGTAAAAAAAGTTGTTGAAGATAGTGTAATCGAAGAAGAGGTTGAGGGTGAACAAATACCAGAAACCGAACAAGTGGTTGAACTAGGAGAAGATGGTGAACCATTAAAGAAGCGATTCAATCCAAAAACAGATGTGATGATTTCTGAAGCGCAAAAAATTGATCCGAGTCTTGCACTAGGTGATGAGATGCGCACGGAACTTGTTGCGCCAAGTTTTGAGGCATTTGGCAGAATGGCCGCACAAACAGCAAAACAGGTGCTTATTCAAAAAGATCGGGAAGCAGAGCGCAACAACTTATACCAGACCTATAAAGATAAAGAAGGAAAATTAGTCATTGGCACCGTGCAGCGACGGGAAGAACAGCGGGTATTGATTGATTTGGGCAATCGAGTGACTGCCGTTATGCCGCTTGGTGAACAGATTCCCCGTGAACGATATTCATCGGGAGATAGGATTAAAGTAATAGTTCTCTCTATCGGTATGACAACACGTGGGCCGGAAATTATTATATCGCGTGCAAATCCATTATTTGTAGAACGTATTTTTGAGGCTGAAATTCCCGAAGTTGCAAGCGGAGCTATTGAAATTAAAGCATTAAGCCGTGATGCGGGGTTTCGGTCAAAAGTTGCCGTGATGACACATCAGGAAAATATTGATCCTATCGGTTCGTGTATTGGGCAACGGGGCGGAAGAATTCAAACAATCATTCAAGAATTAGGCGGTGAAAAAATAGATATTATTTTATATAATGAAGACCCGAGCATTTTTATTTCAAATGCCCTTTCTCCCGCAAAAGTATCATCCATTACCCTTTCTCAAATAAATCAGGTAGCGAGTGTAAAAGTGCCGGAAGACCAGTTATCGCTTGCCATTGGGCGAATGGGGCAAAATGTGCGATTAGCATCTCAGCTTACGGGGTGGAATATTGAAATTGAACATAGTGCGGGCAGTTTGTCAAAAGAAGAGACTAGCACAGAAGACAATGAAGGACAAGAAATGCTCAAAGAGGGCATGCAACCGCAGCTACTAGAAGAAGAATTACCAGGTGATGAAGAACAAAAATAAAAACACCACTCACGAACCACAAATTATTAATTCATAACAAACGTGAGTGAAAAGGAGATTAAAAGATATGTCAGTAGTTAATACTAAGCAGCAAAATGACTCAAGTCAGCAATCATTTAAACAGCTTCTTGATACGTATAGTGCGAAACTCCCCAAAGTAGGAGATATTATTACGGGACGGGTCGTAAGTATTACAAAAAATGAAGTTCAAATTGATATCGATGGCATTGCAACAGGTATTGTGCGAGGTTTTGAACTCATCGATGAATCAGGTGATTATTCAAATTTAAAAATAGGTGATGAGGTTTCGGCAACAGTGCTTGATCTTGAAAATGAAGCAGGGCTTCTGGAACTTTCATTCAGATCAGCAGGACATAAAAAAGCATGGGATTATTTAAAAGAACTTCTTGGAAAAGGAACGACCACCCAAGTAAAAGTATTAGAAGCAAATAAAGGAGGACTACTTGTGTTGTGTGGTAATGTGAAGGGGTTTATGCCGGTTTCGCAGTTATCGCCGGATCATTATCCTCGTATCCAAGGCGGTGATAAGGGAAAGATTTTAGAAAAATTACGAACCTATGTTGGTACGCTCTTTGAAGCAAAAGTCATTGATGTGAATGAAGAGGAAGAAAAGCTTATTGTTTCAGAAAAGGGCGCATGGGAAGAAAAGCAAAAGGATGTTATTTCAAGTTATAAAGTGAGTGACGTTATTGAAGGAGTAGTAACCGTTATTACTGATTTTGGTGCATTTGTAAAATTCGGCGATGGGCTTGAAGGATTGATTCATATTTCTGAACTTGCATGGCAGCGTATTGATGATCCCAAGGATTATATTAAATCAGGCCAGACAGTGAAAGCCATTATCATAAAAGTAGAAGGATCAAAAATATTCCTTTCCATGAAACGGCTTGTTGATGATCCATGGAAACATGTAGCTGAACGTTATGTGGTGGGCCAGAAAGTACAGGGGAAGGTATTAAAAATAAATCCATTCGGATTATTTGTTGAATTAGATCCGGAAATTCATGGTCTCGCGCACGTATCGGAACTTTCATCTAAACAAGGAGCTGATCCGCATAAGTACGCAAACCCTGGCGACGTGCTTGATTTTGAAGTGGTATCCGTTGAACCAGAAGAACATCGATTAGGGTTGAGTTTAAAAGCACTTACGAAAAAAGATAAGGAAGAAAAAGAAGTACAAGAAGAAACACCATCCCAAAATATCGAAGCAGGTGAAAAAAAATCTGACGAATAACATATTTGTATGAATCGTATGAATCCATTAGTAAAAAATATTGCAATTTTTGTGCTTGTCATAGTTGCATTAGGTAGTTTTTTTAGTCTGTATGATCATTCAGCATTGAAAAAGACTGAGCGCGTCGGAATTGAGGTGCTTATTAAACAAATTAACGATGATACAGTTAAAGAAATAGAAATACGCGGTGATACACTGGCAGTTACCCTGAAGGATGATAAAAAAGAATTCGTGCGAAAAGAAGCAAATGAATCACTGAGTCAACTTTTGAAAAATTATAATGTTGACCCGGAAAAAATAAAAAAAGTTCCCGTAACAGTAAAAGATCAAACAGGCTTTTTTCTGCTCAATACATTTATTACAGTCATTTTGCCGTTTCTCGTAATTGGTTTTTTTATTTTTCTTATGGCGCGCCAAGTGCAAGGCGCAAGTAATCGCGCGCTTACATTTGGAATGAGCCGCGCAAAACAAACTGATGGCAAAGAAACAAAAGATAAAATTACTTTCAAAGATGTTGCAGGTGCCCATGAAGCAAAAGAAGAACTTCAAGAAATTGTTGAGTTTTTGAAAGACCCGAAAAAGTTTCAGCAGTTAGGGGCAAAAATTCCAAAAGGCGTATTATTAATGGGAGCACCAGGCACCGGAAAAACGCTTCTTGCACGAGCTGTTGCCGGAGAGGCGGATGTTCCCTTTTTTCATGTGTCAGGATCTGAATTTATTGAAATGTTTGTTGGTGTTGGTGCAAGCCGTGTGAGGGATTTATTTGCAAAAGCAAAAAAAGCGGCGCCAGCAATTATTTTTATTGACGAAATAGATGCCGTTGGAAGGCAGCGGGGTGCAGGACTTGGAGGATCTCATGATGAGCGGGAGCAAACATTAAATCAAATTCTTGTAGAACTTGATGGATTTGACCCCTCGGCAAATGTTATTGTGGTCGCAGGGACAAATCGTCCTGATGTACTTGACCCCGCATTATTACGCCCGGGAAGATTTGATCGCCGCGTGGTTATTAATCTTCCAGCAATTGGGGAGCGGGAAGCAATTTTAGAAATTCATGCTCGCAACAAGCCACTTGCAAGCGATGTGGTATTGCGGCGACTTGCAGAGAGAACCCCTGGGTTTTCAGGAGCAGATCTTGCCAATGTATTAAATGAAGGAGCCATTATGGCGGCGCGCCGCGATGCAAAAGAAGTTACGATGAACGATTTATTTAAGAGTATTGAAAAAGTTATCTTAGGCCCTGAACGAAAAAAGCAGC
>Ga0209726_10007031_pt1 | contig 12752 bp, 10 predicted proteins | sample Subgrocontami54m_FD_187453 | JGI IMG/M metagenome (GOLD analysis project Ga0209726, IMG submission 187453) | Subsurface groundwater microbial communities from S. Glens Falls, New York, USA - GMW46 contaminated, 5.4 m (SPAdes) (version 3) | ecosystem: Environmental > Aquatic > Deep subsurface >... | reverse complement strand
GGACGACGCCCCGGCCGGCGGCTCGGGCGATGCCCCAAGCGCTGCGGCGCCGGACGCGACCAACACCACGACGCCAAGCAACGTGCGCAATGGGCTCATGGGCAAGCCTGCCACGTAGAAAATAGGGGGAGGGCGGCCGCTCGGCCGCCCCCGGTGTTGCTTACGCCATGGCGATGCGGTGGTTCTTCAGCGGGAACGAGCGGATGCGCTTGCCCGTCGCCTTGAAGTACGCATTGAGCACCGCCGGCGCGGCGACGCAGATGGTGGGCTCGCCCACGCCGCCCCAGGGCTCGGTGCCGCCGGAGGGCATGATGATCGATTCCACCTTCGGCATCTGGGCGATGCGCATCGAGTCGTAGGTATCGAAGTTCTCCTGTTCGATGCGGCCGGCCTTGACCGTGCACTCCTGGTAGAACAGGGCGGACAGGCCGTAGACGAACGAGCCGGCGACCTGCCGGTCGATCTGGGCCGGATTGACGGCAAACGTCGGGTCCGTCGCCGCCACGATGCGGTGGACCTTGATCTTGTTGCCGTCGACGGAGACTTCCGCCGCCGCCGCCACGTAGGCGTTGAAGGCCTTCATGTGGGCGAGCCCGCGGAAGACGCCCTGCGGCGCCGGCTTGCCCCAGCCGATCCGCTCGGCCGCGGCATTGAGCACCGCCAGGTTGCGCGGATGCTTGCCCAACAGCTTGCGGCGGAACTCGAGCTCGTCCTGGCCGACGGCCTGGGCCAGCTCGTCCATGAAGCATTCGAGGAAGATGCAGTTCTGGTTGATGTTCACGCCACGCCAGAACCCCGGCATGATGTGCGGGTTGCGCATCGAGTGGTCGATCATGAGGTTGGGGACCGTGTAGCCGAACGCGTGCTCCTGTCCCTGCGGCATCAGGCCCTGGAACGTGAGCGGGTCCTTGCCCTGTTGCAGCAGCTGCGGGAACACGGAGACCAGGATCGACTGCCCGGACAGGCGGATGTGCAGCCCCGTCAGGTTGTTGTCCTTGTCGAACGCGCCGACGAGCTTGGCCTGCATGACCGGGTGATAGCGGCCATGGGTCATGTCCTCCTCGCGCGTCCACAACAGCTTGATCGGCGTGCCGGGCATCTGCTTGGCGATCAGCACCGCCTGCGTGACGTAGTCGTGGAAGGCGCCGCGCCGGCCGAACCCGCCGCCGAGATTGATCTTGTAGACCTCGCACTTGTCTGCCGGCAGACCCGAGGCCGCAAGCGTCGCAGCGAACGCCGCCTCGCCGTTCTGCGTCGGCACCCACACCTCGCACTTGTCCGGGGTGTATAGCGCGGTCGCGTTCATCGGCTCCATCGGCGCATGGTTCTGATAGGGATAGGCGTAGACGGCCTCGATCGTCTTGGCCGCGCCGGCGATGGCAGCCTTGGCATCGCCGTTGGCATTGCCGACGAAGGCCTCGGGGGCATCGAGCCCCTCCTTGAGCCACGCCGCAATGGTCTCGCTGGAGACCTTGTCCTTGTCGCCCACATCCCATTCGATCTGCACGGCATCGACCGCGGTCTTGGCCTGCCAGAAGGTCTCGGCGACGACGGCGACGCCGGAGTCGGCGACCTTCACCACCTTCTTCACGCCCTTCATGCCGGCGGCCTTGGCGGGATCGAAGCTCTTGACCTTGCCGCCCTGCACCGGGCAGTCGCGGATGGCCGCGTTGAGCATGCCCGGCAGCTTGAGGTCGAAGCCGTAGACCTGCTTGCCGGTGACCTTGTCGGCGGTGTCGAGCCGCTTCACCGGCTTGCCGGCGATCTTCCAGTCCTTCGGGTCCTTGAGCTTCACGTCCTTGGGCTGCTCGAGCTTGGCGGCGGCTTCGGCGACCTTGCCGTAGGTGGTCTTGCGCCCGGAGGGCGTGTGCGTGATCACGCTGTTGGCGGCCGAGCATTCAGAGGCCGGCACCTTCCACTCGTTGGCGGCGGCCTGGACCAGCATCATGCGGGCGGTGGCGCCGCCCTGGCGCACGTACTCGTGCGACATGCGGATGCCGCGGCTGCCGCCGGTCGAGAAGTCGCCCCAGATGCGCTTGCGCGCCACGCTCTGGCCGGGGGTGGGATATTCGGTCGTGACCTTGGCCCAGTCGCACTCGAGCTCCTCGGCGACCAGCTGGGCGAGACCGGTGATCGTGCCCTGGCCCATCTCGGAGCGGGCGACGCGGATGACCACGGTGTCGTCGGGCTGGATCACGACCCAGGCGGTGATCTCGGGCGAGCCGTCCTTGGCGCGGACCACCTCGGGGCCGCCGAACGGCAGGTCGAGACCGAGCGCAAGCCCGCCACCGGCGGCGGCGGCGCCGACCACGAACGAGCGGCGATTGATGTGTGGAATGTAGTTCATGGCTGCCTCCCTCTTCACGCGCTGGCCGCAGCGTGGATCGCCTCGCGCACCTGCTGGAAGGTGCCGCAACGGCAGATGTTGGTGATGGTGTTGTCGATGTCGGCGTCGGTCGGCTTGGGCTTGTCCTTGAGCAGCGCCGCCACCGCCATGATCATGCCGCACTGGCAATAGCCACACTGCGGCACCTCGTGGTCGATCCAGGCTTTCTGCACCTTGTGCAGGGTGCCGCCCTGGGCCAGCCCCTCGATGGTGGTGATCTGCTTGCCCTCGGCGGCGCTGACGGGCAGCGAGCAGGAGCGCACCGCCTCGCCGTTGATGTGTACGGTGCAGGCGCCGCATTGGGCGATGCCGCAGCCGTACTTGGTGCCGGTCAGGCCGACCTGCTCCCGAATCACCCACAGCAACGGGGTGCTCGGGTCGACATCGACGTTGTGGGATTGTCCGTTGATCGTCAGGCGCGCCATCAGTTTCCTCCTCGCCGTACAGTCTTTGCTTTCAAACCAATACCAAAGTTGCAGGAGCATAGCTGGTTTTGAATGACTCCAAAATGGCAAAGCAGGGGGCGGGCGCTCACGGGAGCGTGAGCGGCGGGGTGGCGGTGCGCTCGCAGGTACGGCGTGCTGCCCGGCGGGGTGACCATTGAGCTTGCTGCTGCCCCTCACCCCAGCCCTCTTCCCGCAAGCGGGGAGAGGGAGAGGGCCTCAGCCCTTGGTGAGGATCAGCGTCAAGCCGATCAGCGCGCTGTCGATGAATTGGATCTCGATGATCTGTCGGACGCCCTTGACGATGATGCTCATGTTGGCGTTGAGCTCGGCGCCCTTGATCGCGACCTTGAAGCCGGTGTCGGTGACGCTGCCGGCGAGCTCCCCTTTCATGTCGCGGCTCAATTCCTTCCACGTGCCGGTGAGGGCTCCGCCCGCGTGCGTGGCGGTGCTCTGCACCTCGACGCTGCCGGTCTCGGTGGCGCAGCGGATGGTCTGCCGGACCTGGCTGCCCTGCTCGGCGAGGATGTAGGTGACGCGGCACTTCACCGTCTCCGTCTTGCCGTCTCTGATGCCGAGGCGGCCCTCGCCGACCCAGCGCCCCGCCAGCTTGTCGAACGGCGAGGCATCCTCGGCCCATGCCGGAGCCCAAGGGAACAGCAGCTGGGCGGCTGCGATCAAGACCAAAAAGACAATTCCTCGCATCTGCGCTCGTCTCCGCCCACGCCCTTATCCGCGCGTGGTTCTCGGACAGCTCCGCCCCAGTTCCGGATGGTCATATCCCGACGAGAAAAGTCAAGATTGCGATCGCCAGCGATGGACTGCGGCTCGACCGCGTTCATCGCTCCGCGCGTCGATCCGTCCGGCATACGCTGACGATCGAAACTACCGGGTTCCGCCTCCGATGGATATTCCCCCGCCGATGCTAACAGCCGGGGTTTGCGGTCGTTCGGGCGAACGTTGCGGCGGCGAGTCTTCCCGTGGGCGGGCGCGCCGGGAGGCTTGTTCCTCCCTTGGTGCGGGTGATTTTTTCGCCTTCTGCGGCTTGGCCACGCACTTGCCTTTGACCGCTATTTCACCTTCGTCGCATGCCAGCGGGCAGACACGACCCTTTTGCGCCGCCAGAGCTTCGAGGGCCGCTGTCGTCGGCTCCCCGTTAGAAAGAGCAAACTTGACTTTGGCATGCTTGGTGAAGTTCTGCAGCGCCGACTGGGCTTTCTTGCCCCACTTGCCGTCGAGGGCGCCCGGGTCGCAGCCGACGCGCTTGAGCTCGCCCTGCAGGTCGCGCGCGAGCTTGGTAGGATCGGGGGCCGCGGGATCGGGTTCCGTTGGCTTGACCGCTTCCGGCGTCGGCACGCTCGCCACTTTCTTGGGGTCTTGCACGGGTGCAGGGGCCGCACTGGTAGACTGAAGGTCTTTCCCCGCCTTGGGCGGCTGTGCCGCCGCCAGTTTCTGGCGTTTGAGCTCTTCGAGGGCGGCCAGGCGCTCCGCTTCGGCGGCGCGCACGGCCTCTTGCGCCTTACGCGCCTCCTCGCGTGCCTTGATCAATTCCTCCGACCGCTTTGCGTCCTCGGCCTTCTTCCGCTCGTCGCGCTGCTTGGCTTCCGCGCGCTGCAGCTCCGCTTCCCGTGCCGCGAGCGCAGCGCGTAAACCTTCTTCCCGGCGGAGCTTGTCGATCATCAGCTTGGCCGACACTGCGTAGGCCCCCTGGGGATAGCGCTCGAGATAGGACTTGAATGCGCCGATGCTGCCGCCGGCCTGTGCTGCGTCCCAGTACGCCAGCTCGATCGCGGCCTGGGTATTCGTCTTGGTTGGCGGGGTGAAGAAGAACTTCGCCCGCAGCGCCGAATGCTCCCACGGGATTTGCCGGTTGCGCGTCGCCTCCATCACGTCATTGCGCACATTTATGAGAATGCTCGACAGGTCCTCGCCTTCGGCGAGGATGCGCCTGGCAAGCGCGCTGGCGAACGGCGAGTTGCGCCCTTCGCCATCGAGGGCGACGTTGCCGGGCTGCGTCGAAAAGCTGATGAGCGTGCCGACACCGGATTCGACTGCGGCGAGCCCGCGTCCGATATCGCCGGAACGCGTGCCCATGGCGCGAGCGAGGTTGCGCGCCAGCGGGTTGTCTCGGCACGCGTCGAGGAAGATGAGGTTGGCCTTGGTCTCGCGCTCCATATTGCGATGCACGAGGTCGAGCCGGATCATCTCGAAATCGAGGGCCGACGCATCCTCGAGCCGCGCATCGATCGGCACCAGGTAGTTCTGCCCGTTCACCTGCAGCCCGTGGCCGGCGTAGAAGAAGAGGGCGACGTCGGCGTCCTTCAGCCCCAGTGCGAACTTGCGGATCGTGACTTCCATGGCGCGCTTGTCGAGGTCGAGGCCTTCGAACACCTCGAACTTCAGCCGCTTCAAGGCGGCCGCGATGTCGGCCGCATCGTTGCGCGGGTTTTTCAGCTCCCCTGTGTGCTGGTAGGCGGAGTTGCCAATCACGAGTGCAATTCGCTTTTCAGCCTGTGCGCCTGCGGCCGGCGCCAGCAATGCCACGATGGCGAACAACAATGTGGTGAGCCCGCGCATGCTGCCCTCCTGATGACAATTCCATCACATTATCATCGGGCGTTGCGGTTGGCCACAATCGGCGGCGAACCGCTTGCTTGCTGCGTTTCTTCGTTGTGCCCGGGGAGCTCGATGGTCAGCATCAAAGAACTCAAGCTCTTGCCGTGCATGTCCTGGCGCAGCGAGCGTGTGACACCGCCGCCCAGCGCGTTCTCGATGACGAAATTGAGCGCGCGCAGGTTGGGAAGATCGTAGCGCCGCACCGGTCCCTTGGCGATATGGCCGTACGCGGCCATCACGCGTTCCGGCGTGAGCTGCTCGCGAAGCACGCGCCAGGCGGCCTCGCTGTAAGCCACGACCGATATGTTCGACGTGTTGCCTTTGTCGCCGGCCCGGCAATGCGCAAGATCGTAAACGCGTACCATTAGGCCTCCCCCTGCAAGCTAATTTCAGGCGCGACCAGCTCGCGCGGCAACAGCACCGATTGCACGGCGAGAACCTCGCGGATCATGGGGTCCGAGCCGCCGCCGGCACCCGCCGGCCCGTGCATGTGTAGTGCCCGGGTCTCGAAGCCCACCGCTTCCGCCGCGCGGCGGTCGTCGGTGCGTGCGGCGATGCGCAGACGTACCTCGTACGGCTCGGGCCGCGATGGATGCTCGCCGTGCACGCTCGAATAGCCGATGAGATCGACCCGCAGTTCCGGGTAGGAAAAGCCGCGTTCCTTCAGGCGTGCCTGCACGACCTCGGCACCGAGTTTGGCGCGAGCGACCGCGTTGGGGCCGCCGAATGACACTTGCCCTTCGCCGATGTAACCGTCGAAATATCCGACTGTGACCTTGTATGTCGGCGTGCGTGGGCGGCCCTTCGGCCCCCTCACCGCGACGCGATCCTGGGCGACCTGCTCGAGCCGCACGTCGGTGATGTCGACCACGCAGTCCGGCGTGATGTAGCTTGCCGGGTCGTGAATCTCGTAGAGCAACTGCTCGGTGCAGGTCGCAAGGTCCACCCGGCCGCCATTGATGTCGAGCTTGCCGATGGTCACACTGCCGTCGGCGGCGATATCGCCGAAGGGATAGCCGAGAGTGGCCAGATCCTGGACTTCCTTCTTCCCCGGATCGGCAAAGCAGCCGCCGTTGACTTGTGCGGAACACTCCAGCAGATGGCCGGCAACAAGGCCCGCGGCCAATCGCGGCCAATCATCGTAGCTCCACCCGAATTCGTGCATGGCGGGGGCAAGGAACAGCGACGGATCGGAAACGCGCCCGGTAATCACGATGCGGGCGCCGGTTGCCAAGGCCTTGGCCACGACGTCGGCGCCTAGGTAGGCGTTGGCAGAGGCCATGCGTGGCAAAATCGATTCGAGCGGCGCGCCGGTTTCGAGCAGCTCGAGTGCCGGCATGGTGCGAACAAGATCGCTGACATCGTCGCCCGTCACCACGGCGCAGGAGATGTCCCCGGCACCCATGTCCCGCGCGAGCCGACGAATGGCGCGCGCCCCTCCGCGCGGATTGGCGGCGCCCATGTTGGTGACGATGCGAACATCGTTCTCGAGGCACGCCGGCAGCACGGCCTCGACACGCTCGAGCATGCGCGGCGTGTACCCGCGGTCTGGGTCCTTGCTGCGGGTCAGGTTCTCGCGCGCCACCGTGCGCTCCGCCAGGCATTCGAAAACCAGGTAGTCGAGCTCGCCGTGCTGAGCGAGCTGGACTGCTGGGTGAATCCTATCGTCTGCCGTCCCGGCACCGACCCCGATACGGATCGATGCCGCGTTGCTCTCGGATGAAGACATTTGCTGACTCCGAAGTCGACGTGGCGCGCGGCGGCAAGACGGCAGCCATCGACGAAGACCCGCCGAAGCCACGGATCATACTAAGGACTCCGGCAACGATAAGTGAGTCGGATTGCCTATCGCGACGAAGAACGGTCTCACAATCGAAAGCGCGCTCGACACCAAGACCTACGACACGGGCATCAAAGTCAGCGATGCCGAGATGAAGCGCCTCGACATCCGGGGCGACGCGTTCCATCCTGAATGGAATTGCGGTGTCCTCAGTGCGACCCTGCCGCCTTCTTGGCAGCGAAGAACGCCGCAATCGCCGCCTGCGGCTCGCCGGTGGTGTAGGCCGCCGACAGGGCATCGATGCCGGCGAGGACGCCTTCCTCCACCGAGACGCGCTCCCAGCGGTTGATGAGCGCCTTCTGCGCGCGGACCGCCTCGGGCTTGGCGCGGCAAATGGCGGCAAGCCAATGGTCCACCGCGGCATCGAGCTCAGGTGCCGGCACAACGCGCTGCACGAACTGCATCGCCGCCGCCTCGGCCGCCGAATAGATCGCGCCCGTCAGCAGCATCTCGCGCGTCTTGCCCCAGCCGATCAGCCCGGGCAGCAGCGCCGCCTCGATCACCGAGGGCAGGCCCATCACCACCTCCGGCATGCCGAACTGCGCCGTCTCCACAGCGGCGCGGAAATCGCAGCTCGCCGCCACCTCCAGGCCGGCGCCCAGGCAGAAGCCGTTGACGCGGCCGATCACCGGCACCGGGCAATCGCGGATCGTCTTGCAGGCCTTGTGCAATCGGGTGATGTAGAGGCGCGCGCTGTCGGCGCACAGCGAGCCCAGCTCGTTCAGGTCGGCGCCGCCGATGAACGCCCGCTCGCCGGCGCCCGTGAGCACCACCGCGCGCAGCGCGTGGTCCGCCGCGAGCTCGGTGAAGGCCCGCGTCAGCTCGACGATCAGCGGCGTCGACAGGCAGTTGAGACGGCGCCGGTTGTCGACCGAGACCCGGGCCATGCGCCCCTCGCGGCGGTCCTCGAGCTTCACATGCACGCCCGCATCCGACATTCTGGCCTCCTGTGCTTGGCCCCGTCAGTCTGGCAGATTGCGCCATGCCTCTCCAGAACCGCGTCACGCCCGAAGGCGATATCATCGCCACGCCGCACCGCGGCCTGATGATGGGCAACCGCGGCGGCGCCTTCCACCTGCCCGACCGGACGCTCGGGACCCGCCGCTGGGCCAGCAGGCAGTGGATCGCCTGCGTGCTGGAGTTCAAGGGCCGGCATCGCCAGGCGATGATGCAGCCCAACCGCTACACCGAGCTGTTCTTCCTCGACGAGGCGACGGCGCTTGCTGCTGGCCATCGCCCCTGCTTCGAGTGTCGGCGCCGCGACGCCGAGCGCTTTGCGGCGCTGTGGGCCGAGACGCGCGGGTGGCCTGCGCCGGCCCGGGCGCCCGAGATGGACGCGGCGCTGCATGCCGAGCGGGTTGGCGCGCAGGGGCGGAAAATCACCCACCGCGCCCTGCTCGCGGCGCTGCCGGACGGAGTTTTTGTTCGCATTGCCGACGGTGCTGCTGCGCAGGCTTATCTCATTGACAACAATCGCCTTCTTCCTTGGAGCCCGGCCGGCTACGGCGCGGCGCTGGCGGCGCCCAAGCGACGCGATGTGGAGGTGCTGACTCCCCGCTCCATCGTTGCCGTACTTTCAGCGGGATATCGCCCCATGCTGCATCCCTCGGCCGCAGCCTTGCCGGGCGCTTACCCTGGGGAAATCGCTTCATGACCCGTTCCAATCTCAAGCGCACGCTGTGGCGCATCTATGCGCTGCTGATCGTGGTGCTCGGCATCTCCTTCTTCGCCAAGATCGCCGACCACGTTCCGGGCCTCGCCGGGACTGGCGTGGAGAAGATCCTCAAGGACTCCTACGAATACCTGCGCGACATGTCGCTGCTGATCGCCACCGGCGGCGTCGCCTATATCACCAACATGTTCCAGAAGCGCTCGAGCTTCGTGGAGGCGCTGAAGGAGGAATGGCGCGACATCATCGCCACCAAGTCGGCGCTGTTCGCCTACACCCAGCTGGAGCGGCCGACGCAGGAGCAATACGTGGCCACGTTCTGCAAGCTCTCCGAGACGATCGACAACATGCGCTCGGTCTATCGCAACGTCGGCGAGACCGACGACCTCGTCGGCCTATACCCCTACGCGCCCCTGCACGACATGCGCCGCGCCCTGCAGACGCTCGACCCGCGCAAGCAGGCGACGCCTGACGCCGAGACCCGCAGCCTGGTGCGCGACGCCATCCTGCAGTCGTTCTACGCGCTGCGCGAGACGTTCCTGGAGGAACTCGACCTCGAGCAGCCGGACCACCCGCTGCTGATCTCGGGTGGCCGGCGCGCCAAGAAGAGCGGGTCGCCCGGCTGGGCGCGGCGGGCGCAGGACCGCCAGCGCACGCGCCAGGACCGCGCCGCGCCGCCCGATCCGCGTATCGACGAGCTGCTGGCGCAGCTTTACGCGAAGGAGAACGCGACCGCGAAACCCTGGCGCCAGCCGCCCCCCGGCGAGGCCCAGCCGCCGGCGCCGAACGGGCGGGGTGCGTGAACTCTTGTCACGCCACTTCCGGTCCTCGGAGGAGAGCCGACCAGCCGGCAAGCACTGTTCTGCCCCAGGTACGGCCGCTCCCGATGCTGTCGAACAAAGGGCTCGAGAGGCCCCCACAGTCTCCAATCAGTTACCGCAGAACTTGAAGGCGACGGTGGGTTTCCCGCTACCGGCGAACTTTCCGTTCGCGATGAGGACGGTGCCGTCGGCTTGGGCCGAGTGCCAGTTGCGGAATCTGCCGTCGATGTTGACGATGCTGATGGTCAGCGCGGACGCCCGTCCGGTCTCCTCGAATTGCAGCAGGTCGGGGGTGAGCATGCGTACATTGCGTAGCGACAAGGTGGCGTCGAGTTTGGGATTGTCCATCTTCAAGGTACGCGTGACGTTGCCACTGGACGAGACAGCATAGATCTGGTGCGGGTTGCTTCGGCTGTGCGGCGCGGCGCAGTCGACGGCGATTCTACCGAGCATGCCGAACCGCTGCAGGACATCGGCGTCGGAGGCGACGGCGGCTGACGCCAGGGCAGCAATGGCCGGATCGGGCTTTGTTGCCGGCTTGCCGGCGCGCGCAGCGGCAGGTGGCGGCGCCGATTTGGTCGCCGAGGCGGATGCGGGCTCAAACGCTGCTACTTGACCCGGAACCGGCCGATCCGCGCGGTTGGCAAGATCAGGGGGCGATGGCGAAGGCTCGCTCTCCGCCGCAGCGCTGAATAATGGTGGAAGAGGAAGGCGGGAGGCGACCGTCGGCCCCTCCTGCGCGGTCTGGGGTCTGGCAGCCGCAAGAGGGGGCGTGGCCGGTGAGGCCAAGTCGACCGTTGCGCTGCGCTCTACCGGCGGCGCCCCAGCCGACGCGGCCGCCGCACCCGGTCTCGCCGTGACGATCTCGGTCGGCTTCACCGCTGCATTCGGCTGTTCGCTCGCGTATGGAAACATGCCGTAACTGGCAACGGCCCCTGCAACCACCATCGCCAGCAGGCCGAGGGTTCGGGCTCCCACACCGTTGATCGCCGGATATATCTGCTTGCGCGCGACGGCGAGCAGACGATGTCCACTGGCATTCTTGGCCCCACTGTGGCTGCCAACGCGCGATCGACGTGCACGCCGGCTCCAGGCAGGCCTGGCGTACCGCTCGCGGACACGGTCGGCCGAGAGGTGATCAAGGAACGCTCTTACTCGAACGCCAAGTTGCTGAGCCGATGGTGCCGCGCTCTTTGTCACCCGCGGTATCTGCGCCCGCTCGGTTGGCGTCGGCCCGTGAGGGACGCCTTGTGTACGGCATAGCTCCGACGCCATCCAGGCCACGGGAGCGACGTTTGCGCCCGGCGTGATCTCGTGCCGTTGCACTGGCGCGTGCTGTTCGACAATGATCGACAGCTGCCGAAGGACACCCTGCTGCGCGTCCAATGCGCTCCGCAACCCCTCGAAGCGTTGCAGCGGTGAGGAAGGAAGCCGCTCTACCTGCGTCCGCAGCTGCTGCTGCGTCGATGCGATCTGTGCGGCGGCGGCGAGGCCGGAAATCTGCGCATCAAGAGGCGTTGCCAAGATAAGGCGCTCGAGCTGTGAAAGCGCGCGCAGAATCTGGTCGGAAACCGACAGGAACCGCGCATGCATTTGCTCGTTGGTGTGCTCGAGTTCAGCTTGCGTGAACACGGGATTTAGCGTCTCGCCTCTCTCGTCCCGATGGCCCGGGACAACTCGCCTTCTCCCAAAAGCGCGCCATCAAGAGCCAAGCCCCGCCGCAAAGCAAGTCCGCCGTGGCCCTTGGCCTTGACCGTAAGGTCAATGGACGAATTGAGTGTAGTGTGCCGGCAACGCCAAACTCGGCTGCGCCTTTGCACTTGGCGAAAGGCCTGTGTTTCCGGCACGGGATAACGAAAGCAGCCGCGCCGCCAACGAGGACGACAGCCCCAAACGCCACTGCTATTCCGCCAACGACGGGCTGCTCGGTCGACTGGTGCTTTGGCAGGGCGACTGAGACGCAATTGCCACAACGGGAGCCGCGGCGGGGTTGGTCCGGCGAGTTGGGTCGTAAGGCTGGCGCTCAATTGCCGGCCAGTTCCGGTACCACCCATAGCGGCGGCTCGCCGCGGACGACGCGCTCGACGTTGTCGAAGGCGTTGCGGAAGCGGGCGACGTGGTTGTCCCAGGTCGGGCCGGCGAAGTGTGCCGTCAGCACCACGTTGTCGAGCCCGAGCAGCGGGTTGTCGGCGGGCGGCGGCTCCTGGTCGAATACGTCGAGGCCGGCGCCGAACAGCCTGGCCTCGCTCAGCGCGCGGGTCAGCGCCGGCTCGTCCACCACCGGTCCGCGCGACGTGTTGACCAGGATCGCCAGCGGCTTCATCAGGGCGAGCTCGCCAGCACCGATCATGTCGCGGGTCGACGCGTTGAGCGGCACGTGCAGCGAGACGATGTCGGAGCTCTTGAGCAGCTCGCGCAGCAGGCGGAAGCGCACACCGAGCGCGTCCTCGGCATCCTCGCTCAGCCGCGCAATGTCGTAATACTGCACCCGCATGCCGAATGCCTGCGCGAGCCTGGCCACCTTCTTGCCGATGGTGCCGAGGCCGACGATGCCCAGCGTCTTGTTGTGCAGCTCGTACATGCGCGGGGCCGGGCCGTTGCCGCGCCAGCGCCCGCCCGCCACGTTGGCGTGCTGCCAGATCACCTTGCGCGACACCGTCAGCATCAGCATCAGCGCGTGCTCGGCGACCGAGATGGCGTTGGCGCCGCCGTTGTTGGCAACCGGCACTTTGGCGCGCCGCGCCGCCTCCAAGTCGACGGCGTCGTAGCCCGCGCTCAAGAGCTGCACGAGCCGCAGGCGCGGGGCGGTGCGATAGAATTGATCGGGCATGCGCACATTGGGGTAGCAGACCATGAACTGCGCCTCGCCCAGCGCCGCCTCGAACGCTGGCGCGGCGGGCTGCGCCAGCACCAGCTCGAGGCCGGCGGGCGCCATCTCGCGCGCGATCTCACCGACATCGGCCGATGGCGGCACGAG
>Ga0209726_10007027_pt1 | contig 12757 bp, 13 predicted proteins | sample Subgrocontami54m_FD_187453 | JGI IMG/M metagenome (GOLD analysis project Ga0209726, IMG submission 187453) | Subsurface groundwater microbial communities from S. Glens Falls, New York, USA - GMW46 contaminated, 5.4 m (SPAdes) (version 3) | ecosystem: Environmental > Aquatic > Deep subsurface >... | reverse complement strand
CTCCCAGACCGTTGATAAGCTTGGGAAGGCACAATGGCATAGTAATGCCTATAAGTAAATGTTTTAAAGAATCGTTATACTAGTTTCTCCCCCGCCTCACAGCTGATCCAGCAGTTACGTTTGAAGTAGGTGCTGGGTTTTTCCTTTGTGATTTTGGCCGAGCCATGGGACTCATGCTCCCAGTGCTCGTCCATGCGTTCGAGCCAGAACGGCGCCCAGCCGCAGCCCGATTCGAGATGGGCGACCTTAAGTTTGGGGAATTTTTCCAACACGCCGTCGGCGCAGAAGTTCAAGCAGGCGAGCATTTGTTCCAATGGATGGCAGGCGACGTGGCGGCCAAATTCGCTGTAGCGGTCCGAGCCGGCTTGAGGCAGAACCGTGCGCGCGCCTTCGTGGACACAGATCGTTACTCCCATTTCGGAACAGACATCGTAGATCGGATAATAATCCGGGCTTGCAAGCGTGCGGCCGCAAAACTTGTTGGGACGCCAGAAAATTCCGACCAGGCCCAATTTCTCTCTAGCGTATTTTAGCTCTTCGACGGCTCGGACCGGGTCCTGGAGCGGCAGCAGCATGACGCCGTAAAGACGATTCCGATCGTAATCGCAATAATCGGACAGCCAGGTATTGTAAGCGCGGCAAATCGCCGCGCTCAGTTCCGGGTCTATGTCGTCGCGCCACATAATGTAGAGGCCGATGGTCGGGAAAAGCACGCTCACGTCGATTCCCTCGCGCTCCATGTCGCGCAAGTTTGACGCTGGATCAAACTTGTTCGCGTAGGCATCGGCGAAACACTCTCGCCAGCGCTTCGAAGACGAGAAAATGTAACCGTAATCTTCCGTCACCCGGCCGGGTCGCAGGGCGGAATCGGACACAGGCTTGCCGTCGACTTCGCGCACGGTCTGGTTCGGTCCTTCTAAACGAACACGATTCTTGAACTTTTCCGGCAAGTATCTCTGGTAAAGATCCGACGGTTCCAGGATATGCCGATCGGCGTCGATGACTTTAAATCCGTCTTTCATGATCTTTCCCATTCCGCCCTCAGCCCGGCGATTTGATTGCCCTGGAACACCATTGCTACTGACGTACATAGATCAAACCGTTAATAGCGGCAAGGGCTCGCCGGCCGTGTATAATATCGGAGCCTTGCATCTGCATTCTCATTCGACTAGTGTTGAGTCGCAAAAACGGTTTTCGGCACCCCCACGGAGAACGATGGTCAGCGCGCCTGCGCCAACCACCGACGCGAAACCGAGCATACCCTCGGACAAGAACGGGGTCTCGCACGCGAGCCGAGCGAACGGCGCAATGAATGTCCAACAAGCAAATAAAGTCGAACGACTCACCGATCGGTTGACGGAGTCCACGCTATTGAGAAGACTTCACATCGACCTTACTAGACCGATAATCCTAATGTTTTTGGGTATCCATGCGTTGCTCGCTTTGGTCTTTTTCTTCGTGCCGGGAATTGACCTTGGATTCTCCGGCTTGTTCTACACATCAGGCAAGGGATTCGCTTTCGGGACCACCTCCTCGAGCAGGGTGTTGCCCTTTTTACCATGGATCACGATTGCATTTGTTAGTTTGTCGATTTTGCTACTTATTCGAAATGTCGTCGGCTGGTGGCGCAACCGAGAATTGATTTTTTTCCCAGCGTCGAGCCGGAGCGTTATATTTTTGCTGTTTACCTTGGGGCTGGGTCCTGGACTTTTGGTCAACGTGATCCTGAAAGATCACTTGGGACGGGTGCGCCCCTACCAGGTTGAAGCCTTCGGGGGCAATCGGCAGTTTACAGCGGCATTCACCGCCACCGGCTCGTGTAAATCGAACTGTTCGTTCGTTTCGGGCGATGCTTCGATAGGTTATTATTTGCTCGCGTTCCTATTCGTCGCGCGCAAACGGCGCTGGGCGATTGCGCTTGCAGCTTATACCGTGGGTACGGCCATCGGGCTCGTGCGAATCGCCCAAGGGGCTCATTTTCTCAGCGATGTCATCTTTGCCGGATTCTTCACATTTCTCGTCGCATGGATTTTACATTTCTTGATCCTCGCGCCGGAAAAAACTTCGCCCGTTACTCTCGCCCCTGCATCCGCTAGCTCATCTTGAGCAACCGCTTTATATTGCCCGACATTATCAAGCGGAGATCTTCGATCTTGAGCTTCAAGTGCCGCTGCGCGTGTTTGACGATCTTTTCGATCTCCCAGTCCATCGGGTTGAATGGATGATCCGAGCCATAGAGAACTCGGTCGGGCCCGGCCCATACGATCGATTCGCAGAAAAACGGCAGCCAGCCCACCCCGGAGCTGTCCATGTGGACGTTTTCACACTTCTTGGCGATCTCGACCACCTCCCTGACGCCCTCCACCAGCCCCGAATGACCCATGATGACCGGCAGCTTGGGAAAATCCTTGGCCACTTCGCCGACCCGTTTAGGACTGGCATCTTCGCCTAAACCACAGTGAAAAAGCACCGGGATTCCGTGGTGCTGCGCCGCTTCCATGAGCGGATAGACCTTCTCCTTATCGTTGGCCGGACAATGTTCGATCAGCGGATGAATCTTGATGCCCTTGAGACCGAGCTTGACGCCTTCTTCAAGCACCTGGAGTGTATCCTTGGGCCCATTCCCGGGACTCAGCCTCATAAAGCCGTGAAACCGCTTCGGATGCTTCTTCATGGTTTCGGCGACGTATTGATTGGTCTCCCGGTAATCGGAAGGCTCGCCGATGCCGATGGCGAAGGTGACCACGGCATCGACTCCGGCGTCGTCCATCGACTGCATCATATCCTCGGCCATAAACTTCATGATCGGCGGAATCTGGTGAATGGCGAGTTTTTTTCTCGCCCCCATATGCGAGTGCGCGTCGATAACCTCGATTTTTTCCCCTTCGACGTTGATCATGCTGACCTCCTCAATGTGTTTCGAAAACCATATCCGATGGGATAAGTCCTGTCCAGTTATTTTGGTCTTCAGGCTTCCGTGTGGGTAACCGCGCCAACGCTATGCCAGTTTGCGGTGAAGCAACACTCGGAGATTACACCGCAAAGGCGCTGAGGCCGCAGAGAAAAGAGTTCTTGATTAAAAAATACTCCGAACTCTGCGTACTCCGTGTCTCTGTGGTGAATATTCTTTCACAGTAAGTCCGGAAGAACCAGTTTTTTGCGCAGCGCGCGATGATCACAGCCTGAACAGCTTCTTGGCATTCAGCCAGAGGATGTTGGCCTTGTCCTCTTCGCTAATCTTCGCCCCCTTCACCTCCTCCAGCGTCGCGCAACGCTCATAGCTGGCCGGGTAGGAGTAGAAGAGGCTGCCGAACACCAACCGATACGATCCCACCGTCTCGACGAACTGCCGGACGTAGCCTGAGCCGCGCACATGCGCCGTGTCGAACAGGATATTCGGCGTCCGCTTCGCGATGTCCAGCACGACCTGGCTATTGACGTTCGTCGTCAAGGCGTCCATCGCTACCAAGGTGAGTTCCGGAAACTCCAGGGCCAACCGCTCCAGTCGCCAGACCGCTTCCAGGTTCGACTCCGCGTTGGTGTGAACGATGGGCACCAGCCCCAGCTCGCTCACCTTTTTAAGCAGCGGCCGCATGAGCTGATGGTCGACCGCTACGCCTTGGAAACGGTTATGCCACACCACTCCTTCCAGATGAAGTTCATGTTTCATCCGTTCCAACTCGCCCAGCGAGCGCGCGCCGTGGAGCGGCTCCACCGTGCCGCAGGCCACCGGGAAGCGCTTGGGGTCGCGCTGGCGATAGGCAGCCACCGTATCGTTGCATCGCATCGTGTCCTTGATGCCGTCCGCCTGGATGTAACCCGTGGCCGCCAGGATCGCCGACATCGTCACACCGTTGGCCTGCATGATCCGCACACGGTTGTCGTAGTCCCGCTCCTGCCAGCCATCTCCTTCCTGCAGGCTTCCACCCGTCAGCGAACCAAGATGATGATGAATGTCGAATATTTCCATGTCGCCTCCTTAAGAAAAGAAGTCTCACCGCGGAGCCGCGGAGGACGCGGAGTAAAGAGTTTTTGAGTAGAAAAATACTCCCAACTCTGCGAACTCTGCCCCTCTGTGGTAAAAAAACGATTGTTGCTTTGGTTGCGGCTCTGCCGCGCTGTGTTTTTGCGGTGAATACTCTTTCACAATAATCCCGGAAGAGCTTTGATATTTAATTCCGCAGCTCTTTTTGCGCCTGTTTCAGGTAGCTCAGATCGATGTGCTTTTCCGGCGGCGGGAAGGGAGGCGAGATAAGCCCGTCCCGCGCCTGCACTTCGATATTCACTTTCATCCCTTCCATCGTGATCGCGCCGTCCTTGGGAAAGAGCCCTTTGGCCGTGAAATATTCCACTCCCCTGCGGGCGTACGGCGGCTTTATTCCCATCTCACGGGTCATCAAATCGGCGGCCTCGTCAAGGTGATCGTGGATCCAGCTCAGGCTTCGGATATGGGCCTTGAGAAACTTGACGACCGAAGCGCGATTCTTCTCCGCCCAGGCGGGATTTACGTTGACGGTGGTGAATTGAAATGTCGGCAGAACGTCAAGGACGTCGCCGAGCCTGTTGAATCCACGGTCGAGGGCCATGTCGGATTGGGGCACGCCCAAGACCGCCGCCGACACAGTGCCACTCTCCAGCGCCGCCAGGCGCGCCGGTGTGCCCCCTGAGATGAGCACCATGGAGTAATCGCGCGGATAAACAAGCCCCTTGGCGCGAAGGTATTCCAGAAGAAAAGTCGTCGGGCCTCCCTTCAGACTGCCTACTCCCAGGCGGGTTCCTCTTATATCTTCCAGTTTTTTATAAGCCTTGCCTCCCACAAGCGTATAGGCCACGCCGTTGATCATGCCGGCGATCGCCTTGAGGTTCGCCCCTTTTTCATTGACGATGATGATCCCGTCCGGATTGATGTTGCTGATGTGGATTTGCCCGGCGACCAGGGCCTGCAAGTTTACCGCCGGCGTTCCCATGTGGATCAGCTCAACTTTCAGATCTTCTGCGTCGTAAAAACCTTTCTTATGTGCTACGAAGAGCGGCAAGAAAAAAATCGTTTTCGAGGTATAGCCGACCTTCACCGGTTGCGCCGAACTGGGCGGAACCAAGGGGAATAGGCTCAAGACCGAGATGAGAAGAGCGGTCAAAGTGATCTTGCTCACGGCCCAATCCTCCTGTGAAGGCGCAAAGACAAAGTCGTAACTCTCTAAATTCTTGGCTCGATTACCTTGATTTCGAACATTCTCGGATTCGAACATTCCTCTCGCCAAGCATGTCCTGAGCCTGGTCGAAGGAGCGCAAAGACGCTAAGCGACAGGCCCAAGGCCTGTCATTCCGAGCAATGCGAGGGATCTAGGAAAGATTTCTCTCTTCGTTCGAAATGACAATGCTCTTCCTTTGCGCCTTTGCGAGAGATCTTCCGAGATCGACCGGTGCGCGAAGCGCACCCTACGAAAACCTTCGTGTCCTTCGTACTATTATCCTGGAGAATTTTCGCGGCCTGCGCAAATTTTCTGACGCATCTTTCCTAAGTTCCTGAATCAAAGAAACTATCTCACCACGAAGTTCACGAAGGACACGAAGGTTTCGGACATTGACATTTTTAAACTTCTTAACTTCGTGCTCTTCGTGACCTTCGTGGTAAAAGTTGAATTTTCTTTTTGGTTGCGGCGTAGCCGCGCTGGGCCTTCGTGGTGAATAATCTTTCACACTAAACCCGGAAGAACCATATGCTTTTACGGGCGGACGCGCAATTGACAGCTGTGCTCGGTTACTCTATTGGGAAAGAGTCTAGCTTATCTATCTGCGGGAGGCGTTTTCTCACTTTGGACAGGGACGCACAAGACCTAGCGCAACGGATTTCGCAAATCATGCCGCTCATGACAGCGGCAGACTTCTGCGATCGCAACGCCCGCGAGTTCGGCGCAAGCGAGGCGTTGGTGGACCGGCGGCGCCGCTTGACCTGGTCGCAGGTCAAACAGCTCTCCGACCGGCTCGCCCTTAAACTAGTGCAACTGGGTCTCCAGCGCGATGCGAAAATCCTGGCGCAACTTCCCAACTGTGCGGAGTTGTTTCTTACCCGTTTGGCCTGTGAAAAAGCCGGCATTCGCCTCGTGACCGTGACGCCAACCTTCCGATTGGCGGAACTAACACCGATTATTCGCCTTACCCGGCCCGAGGCGGCCATTATTCCTAACATCCACGGGAGAGTTAATTACCTCGATTTGTTGCAAGCCGCGCGGACCGAAGATCTGCGCTCCGTCGTTGTGATCGGTGATGATGTGCCCCCCGGAACGCTTTCGTTTGAAGAGCTGCTCTCCGGCGCTCCGGGTGCGGAAGATTCGAAAAGGCTCCAGGGAAGACGCTGTACGATTCTCGACGTCTGCCAAATCGCCACGACCAGTGGCAGCACGGGGATTCCCAAGTGCGTCGAAGTGCCGCTATATACGAGGCTCCTGACAGGATGGGTTCATCTGAAACGTTTCGGCGTCGGCCTCGATGACAGGCTCGCCGCGGCGACCTCCATCGTTACCGGCACGGCCGACGCGCTGGTGTATAACGGCGGCTGCGCGGTCGGTGCCGCCATCGTATTGATGGATCACTTCGCCCCCGATGAATGCCTCTCCCTGTTGGCGGCGGAACGTGTGAGCGTCATCCCCCTGGTGCCCACGATGATGGCGAGGATATTGGCGATGGCGGATATTTCACCCTACGATCTGCGCGCGCTGCGAACGATCGTCAACCATGGTTCGAGTCTCCCACGGGTTCAGGGGGAAGAAATAGAAAAACAACTCGGCTGCCGGATTGTCCAGGCGTATGGCAGCGTCGACTGCGGCGGCATCTCGGCCAACCGTTGGGACGATTCCCAGGACGTGCGTCTCAGCACATTGGGCCAACCTCTCGATGGCAACGAGATAAAAATCATCGATTCCGATAACCGGGAGGTCCCCTCGGGGCAAGTCGGAAAACTCCTGGTGCGCGGACTGCACAGCGATGCGCGCTTTCTCAACAACCCGGAACTCGACACCCGCCGCCGCGTCAACGGCTACTTCGATCTCGAGGAACTCGGCAAAAGAGACAAAGACGGAAATATCGTGCTGATGGGACGGGAGCACGATCTGATTATCCGCGGCGGCCAGAACATTTTTCCGGCCGACGTCGAGGCGGTGTTGAGCCAGCATCCGAAAATCGTCGAAGTCGCGGTGGTCGGCATCCCCGATGCGGAAATGGGCGAACGGGTCTACGCGTTCGTGGTTTGCGGCGAAGGAAAGCCGGTCGAACTGAGCGAAATCAAATCGTTCTTGGAGACAAAAGGGCTCGCGCGTTTTAAATGGCCGGAGCGAATTGAAATCTTAGAATCGCTGCCGCGAGTCGCCTCGGGTTACAAAATCGACAAGAAAAAACTCAGGGAAGATTTTTGTCCCTGAAGACCACGGTCAGGCCCCAAGCCCTTCTTGCAGGCGACCTTTCCTGGAAGTAATATCGACAAAAGCCAGTCTGTGATCTGGTTACGGCTTCGTGATCGTGACCGCTGTTAACGTGCTTTTGTGTCGTCATTTGTGAGATAATTCCTCGTGGCCCTTCAATACCAGTTTGAGTGGGACCCAGCTAAGGCCCGGCAAAATGCTAGAAAACACCGCATTACATTTGAACTATGAGACGAGAATATGATTTTTCGAAAGCCGTACGCGGAAAGTTTTATCGGAAAGGCACCGAACTGCGACTACCCATTTACCTAGACTCTAAACTGCAGAGAAAACTCGAGCGTATTGCCCGCAGGAAAGGCAAGGACGTCGGCGATGTGATCAACCAGTTGCTGCGGAAAGACGTCGAATTCCTTGAAGAACTGACATGAACCAACTTGCAGCCCTAATCGTCGGCTGGACTGACCTCACGGGCAAGTCAACCTCAAGCGTTAGGCGACTTACAGATGTTCAGGGCTTCGTTACATGAATGACAAGGATCGTGTCCCCGTCGTATGTGTGGACCGGTCAGCAGTCGCGGCGTTCAGCCTCTTCAATCCCAATGATTGGACGGGTCAAAGTCGTGGCGTCGTCCAGTCGTGCGCGACCGAGCTGTCCGTCCTTAGATACAGCGTCGCTCGCATCGACCGCCTTTGCGCGGACGCGAAGGATGCATGTCGCCATCACTTCGAGGCGTTGAATGGCCAGTGGCAGATTTCGCCGTGGGACTTGGGTAGGTCAATCTACTTCGGCCAGGTGCCGGAGCTGCACGTTCTGATAGAGAGTTTCTTTGCTGGCTTGAAGAGCTTGCTGGACCTCGACTCGCAGCTGTTGACAACAGAGCGTATTGCTGGCGTTGCTCTTGATGGTTTTCATCGGACGAAAGATGTTTATGGAGGCACCGTTATTAACGCCCTCGACAACAACGTCCGGAACGGGAAGGAGGTGATTGCTGCTACGGTCAAGGCTCTCATTATGAAGCACAAGGCCGCTTGGATCGACGCAGCGATTGCATCACGAGACATGCTGGTCCACCCTGTTCGCGGTGCCCAGCAGCTTATGTTCGAAATCCGGGTTGAAAATTCAGGTGAATCGCTGGACTATTTGGGCGCAGTACCGCCCCACGTCAGCGAGGTGCCGATCGGGAGTTATACATCTGCACGGATTGAAGATGTGTACCAGTTTTCCGCCGAGCTCTTAAAAACATTGCGTGAAGCCGCCTGACACGGGCTGCGTGGCGATTTGGTCAGAGAACTTTTTTCTGCGCGTCGAACCACCAGCCTCGGCACAGCGCACGGCGAGTTGCGGATCAACAACGATTGGCAGGGTTCAAACGAAGACCACGGTCAGGCCCCAGCCCCTTCTTGCAGCAAAGCGATTCTTCTTGCAGGCGACCGTTGCCAATACTAATATCGATCCGGTTCGCCATTTACCGGTTAGGCATCCCAATGATCAGAGTCCTCAGGAAAATGCTTTGCTGTGTTGGGATGTTCCTGGTGACCGAGATCGTTGGAGTAGCGTTCGCACAAACCGTCACTACGATTGATGGAAACATTTATTACACGGCGCGTTCAGCTACGGATCGAAGGCAGCTCACCACGAAGGGCTTGGACGGTCAGCCGAAACTCTCGCCTGATGGATCGACGGTGGTTTTCGTGCGTGGCACCCCTGGGCGAACGGTACAGACGGCGTATTCTGACGTAGAGGCGACCGAACTTTGGACAGTGCGCGTCGATGGAAGCAACGCCCGACTTCGGGTGCGAGGCAAAACCGCAATGACGGTTGAGGAAACCGTTGCGGCAATTCAGTCTCCGGAGTTCTCTCCTGACGGAAGCCGGGTTTTCTTTCTTGGCGGCGGATGGGTCACGTCGAGCGCGGTTCATGTTCTCGACCTCAATTCGGGACGGGTCCGGTTCGTTTGCCCTGGGAACAGTCTCGAAGTGATTCGCAATGGTCAGTATCGTGGGCATCTGATAGTATCTCAGCATCGCTACTTTATGGGCGGCGGTTCCTATGACTGGTTGTGGCTCGTCAGACCTGATGGACGAGAGGTCGGACCGATTGGGAGCGGAGATGCTGATAGTGAGGAACGTTTGCGGTACGTACGGGGAGAAAAGCTGCGGTAACCTGGGGTTTACTCCTCGGTGCGGACTACCTAACAATCGGCGTGAAACAGATCTTGGGACCCGCTCGCTTCGCTCGGTGGCCTCGTCCGGTCAGCCTTAGCGTTGAGCCACCAAAGATGGCCGTGTACAACTCGTGGTTTCAAGCACCGGCGCAGTGTAAAAGATAATCTGGTGGACGGTCTTCGACGGAATGCGGGCCAAGGTAACCGCACCCGCAGGGCTTCAAACTTACAGTCCCACTGACACACAAAGCAGCCTTGGCAGTCGTCGGGGTAGGCCACGAACGCTTTGTTCTCCTGATTGAGCCGCAAGACATCGGGCGGGCAGGTGTCGACGCAGACGCCGCAATCGGTACAGGCTATCTTATTCACCTCAACGCGCGGCATTCGATTTTTCCTTTTGGCGAAATACGAGATGCGTGTGCCGACCGCAAACTGCCCGGGTATCGCTGTCTCCCCTTTCCGTGGCACGCGCCCCGGGGTACGCTGAGCGTTAGCCACGTCAAATCGAATGTTATAGACTAATAATCTCGCTGGACTGGAATCGAGCATGGCGCTGATCGACGAGATACGAAAGAAAATTGAGGCCGAACAGTTCGAGTTCTCCAAACATGCGGTTGACCAAAGCATCATTCGTCGTATCAGCGTACAAGAAACTCGAGAAATTTTTGGCGATGCCGAAGTAATTGAAGATTATCCAGAGGACAAATACGGACCCAGTTGTTTGATCTTGGGAAGGACCAGAGAAGGAAGACCGCTGCATGTCCAATGCAGCTACCCCTCGCGGCCGATTATCAAGATCATCACGCTTTACGAACCAGATCCGGAGCTTTGGATTGATTTTAAGATACGGAGAACAGCATGAATCATCCAGAAGAAACACTAGTCGAGCGGCGTGTGACCTACACGCTGGAGCACGAGGGAAAGTTCTACATCGTGGAGAACGTGCCGGCCAGAGTCAACGAGGAGACAGGCGAGCAATTTTTCTCCCCTGTCACAGTCGAACGACTGCAGAGGACGATTCTGGAGCCCGGTAAACCGAACCGAGTGATTCAAACCCCTGTGTACGAGTACGCCGAATAGCGGAACGAGAGCCGGGCCAACAACGCGCTACACCGTATTACCGCCGCTCGGAGATTGGGCGGAATCGAAACGTTTCATTTAGCCAGGCGTCAAACCACCAGCCGCATCACAGCGCGCGGCGAGATGCCGATCAGCAACGATTGGCAGGGATCAAACGAAGACCACGGTCAGACCCCATCCCCTTCTTGCAGGCGACCTTTGCCGGTATTAATATCGACAAAAGGCGGTCGGTATATTACTGGTAGACCACTGAACTGAGACCCAGCTTTCAATGTCGGAACCGCTACCTCAAAGTGCAGAGGCTAAAACGAATGTCGCGCTCTGCGAGGAGTCGGCGAGCGTTTTGGCCGTATACTCGCGCGGCGAGCTTTCGGTTGAGCAGATGCGAGCCGCGCTCAGCCGCTGTCAGTTAACCATATAATGCGCCAGAGGCAATCCCGATCCGAGACAATCTTGTTACGCTGGTGGATAGGTTCCTCAAAGGCGAAATTCCATTCGAACAGTTCAATGAAGCGTACGGGCGAACGTATCACCAAGATCTTCCGCAATGGGGACTTTCGTGGACGGAGCAGGAGCCGCTGGATGAGATCGACGAGCGGCTACAATGGACAACGGACGACGCACCGTCGGACGATGATCGTGCGCATGGCTATCGAAGCCGCGACGAGTTCCGTGAGTGGCTCATTAAGCATAGGCGTTTGTTAACCGGAACAGCATGAGTACAGCGGGACCGGAAAATTTTGCTCTAAACCGCGGCTGAAAACTGATGTCCAATACGCTCGCGTCAAAGGCTCGCTTTATTCGCCACGGCTCACCCGCCACTCCGTTATGTGGTCTGTAAAGTGAGTAAGAAATGCCAGAGGTTTCTAGGTTTTTCGGAATTATAATTCGCATGTTCGTCGAGGCCGGAGGACAGCATCATATGCCTCACTTTCACGCGTATTATCAGGACCACGTGGGACTTTACGATATTGAGGCAATTGAACGCTTGGCTGGTTCGCTTCCGAGGCGTCAGGAGCGCCTCGTGCTGGCTTGGGCAGAGCTTCACCAACGAGAGTTGCTGTCGAACTGGCAGACGTTGCAACAGGGCCGTCCGCCCATTAAGATTGAACCGTTAAAGTGAGAGGGGCCGCCTATGCAGCATGAAATTTATCGGGTTTCCTCGTTCCAGAAAATAGCGCCGTTCACACTGAGGGTACAGTTTGACGACGGCACGTCTCAAATCATAGATTTTCGTCCTGTCCTTAAGGGAGAACTGTACGGTCCGCTGCAAGAGCCCACACTTTTTGATCAGGTCCGCATCGATCCAGAGATCCACACGCTCGTTTGGCCAAACGGTGCAGATTTTGACCCAGCGATTCTTCACAACTGGTCCGAGGCAGGGAGCGCACTCAAAGCTCTAGCGGAGCAGTGGGGCTCTGAAAAGCCCAGGCTGACCGGGTCCGCCACATAACCCGCCGCTTAAGCTGCCAGAGCAAAAATTGGGGTCATCCTCAGAGAATTTTTTTCTGTGCGTCAAACCGCCAGCCGCGGCACAGCGCGCGGTGAGATGCCAATCAGCAACGATTGGCAGGGATCAAATGAAGACCACGGTCAGGCCCTTCTTGCAACAAACGCATTCTTCTTGCGGGCGGCCTTTGCCGATATTAATATCGACCAAACCGGTCTGTATACTGGTTAGCCGTATGCCGCGAGCCAATCATGCGTTACGACATCGCCGATATCATAATTCCAGAAGCGAAGGAGCGTTTCAGGGACTGGCATCCGCAAGTCGGTGTCGATCCCGAGCCTATTATTATCTTTCCAGCAGCGCATCCAGAAGTCGGCGACGTGCGGATCTGGGATGACGGTGACGAAGTTCGAGTCGAGATTGGTGACATTGCCCATGGACACTTCGGGTCATACGACGAGTTCTTGACCAAGCGACAACATGCGGAATGTATCACGCGAGCCGTTGTTGATTTTCTCGACGCGCTATTTTCGGACCGCATCATTTTGTGGAAGGGGCTAGGCGGCATCGGTGGTTGGCGGGAAGTGCCAGTGAAGCGAAGCTATGATCGTCGCTGGCTGCCGATTGGACACACATATGATGCGG
>Ga0209726_10007024_pt1 | contig 12761 bp, 13 predicted proteins | sample Subgrocontami54m_FD_187453 | JGI IMG/M metagenome (GOLD analysis project Ga0209726, IMG submission 187453) | Subsurface groundwater microbial communities from S. Glens Falls, New York, USA - GMW46 contaminated, 5.4 m (SPAdes) (version 3) | ecosystem: Environmental > Aquatic > Deep subsurface >... | reverse complement strand
GCCTGGCGGCCTGCCGGCCTCCGGCCGAGCTCGCTGCCGCCGGCGCAGCCGTCGGCAGCTCGCATTCCTAGTCGTTCGTCGCCGCACGCGCCTTCGCCACCGTCACGAGCGCCGGGCGGATGACCCGGTCGTGCAGCCTGTAGGCCTTGCTGAATTCCGCGATGACCGTGCCCTCGGGCTCGTCCGATTCGAGGTGCGCCACCGCCTGGTGCATGTACGGGTCGAACGGCTTGCCGAGCGAGTCGATCGGCGTGAGCCCCTCGGCCTCGAGGATGCTCCGGAGCTTCCGCTCGACGAGCCACATGCCCTCGACCCACGGCTGCTTCTTCGCCTCGTCGGGGACCGTCCCGAGCGCCCGGTCGTACCCGTCGAGCACGTCGAGAAGCTTCGCGATGAGGTCGCTCTTCGCGTACTTCACGAAGTCCACGCGCTCGGCGTCGGTGCGCTTGCGGTAGTTGGCGAAGTCGGCGGCCGTGCGCTGGAGGTCGCGCGTGAGCTCCTCGACCTTCGGGTCGGTCGCCGGAGCGCCCGCCTCTTCGGAAACCGGGATCGTCCCGTGGCCATTCCCGCCGCGGCTCCGCAGACGCTCGCCCAGAAGCTCCTCGGCTCGGCGGACCTTGTCGTCGTCGAGGTCGCTCATCGCCAGGTCCCCTCGACGACGCGGAGGAGGTCGCTCATGAGGCCGCCCACGTAGCGCACCGCGCCGATCGAGCGCGCATAGTCCATCCGGGTCGGGCCCACGACGCCGACGTAGCCGATGAACGAGCTGCCCGCGCCGTAGCGACCGAACACCAGGCTGCAGTCGGCGAGCGGCTGCAGATGGTGCTCGCTCCCGATGGTGACGACCACCTCGTGGTCGGCGAGCGAGGGCGGCAGCACCGCGGCGAGCCGGGTGCGGTCCTCGAGGAGCCCGAGCATCTCCCGGATCCGGTCGCTCGATGCGAACTCGGGCTGCGCGAGGATGTTCTGGAACCCGTCGTAGTAGATCTCGCGCGCGCGGACGTCGTCGTGCTCGTCGAGGAGGTCGGCGAGCGCGGCGACGACCTCGGCCGCCGGACCGCGCGCAACGGCGAGCGCCCCGCGCACCCGCACGCCGTTCGCGCCCGCGAGCTCGTCCGAGAGGCGGGCCGAGAGAGCGCGGAGCTCGTCGGTGGGGACGCTCCGCTCGAGCTCGACGAGCTGCTGGCGGACCGCCCCGCCCTCGAGCACCGCCACGAGAAGGACGCGGGAGCCCTGGATCGGGACGACCTCGACGTGCCGGAGCGTCGTGCGCTCCGCGGCGGGCGGCGTGACGATCGCCGCCTCGGCCGTGAGCCGCGCGAGCGTCGAGGCGGCGAGGCGCAGCCACTCGGCGAGGTCGCTCTGAGCCTGCTGGAACTGGTGGCTCACGGTGAGCTGCTCGTCGGCGGCGATGCCGGGCTCGGCCATCAGGCTCTCGATGAAGAAGCGGTAGCCGAGGTCGGTGGGGACCCGGCCGGCCGAGGTGTGCGGGTGCGTGAGCAGCCCCGCCTCCTCGAGCGCGGCGAGCTCGTTCCGGACGGTCGCCGACGAGACGGGCAGCCGGTAGCGCCGCACCAGGGCGGCCGAGGCCACCGGCTGCGCGGTCAGGATGTACTCGTGGACGACGGCGGCCAGGATGTCGCGCTGGCGCTCGCCGAGGCTGGGCAGCGTTCCGGGAGCGGATCGAAGCACTTAGCACTCTCCCTCTGAGAGTGCTAAGAGCCTACCAAGCGCAGCCTGGTCGTGTCAATTAGACGCGGATCTCGCGCTGGAGTCCGGGCGGGTCGAGGAGGACGATCCGGCGGCGCCGGACCGCGATGAGCGCCCGGCGCTCGAAGTCGCCGAGGACCCGGTTCACCGAGACGCGCGACGCGCCGATGAACGCGGCGAGCTCGTCCTGGGTGAGCGTGAGCTCCGGCTTCTCCCCGCCGTGGAGCTGCGCGAGGTCGAGGAGGTACTTGGCGACCCGGCTCGGGACGTCGAGGAAGATGAGGTCCTCGACGCGGTCGGAGAGGCGGCGGATCGTGCGCGCGAGCGCCTCGAGGACGAGGCGGACCGCCTGGGGATGGCTCTCGAGGAAGCCCAGGAAGTCGTCGCGCGCGAGGAGCGCCGCGCGGCTGTCTTCGAGCGCGACCGCGCTCGCCGAGCGCGGCGCCTGGTCGAAGAGCGCCAGCTCGCCGAAGAACTCGCCCGGGCGCATGAGCGCGACGAGCGCCTCCTGGCCGAACTCGCCCGGGAGCGCGATCTTCACCGCGCCCTCGAGGACGAGGTAGAGGTGGGTGGCCGGGTCGTCCTTGTGGAAGATCGTGTCGCCGCGCTTGAAGGCGCGGACGCGCACGTGCTGTGCGAGCGTCTGGAGCTCCGCCTCCGCCAGGCGGGCGAAGAGCGGGAGCCGCTTGAGGTGCTCGATGAGGGTCGGCTCGGCCATGGGCGACGAGCCTACCGCCTACCGGCCCCTCGAGCCATCGCCGCCTCACTGCACGTCCAGCACGACCATCCGCGCCCGATAGCGGCCGGGCCTCCTCGGCGGCTCCACTCCACTTGACGCCTCCCTCACAATGGGCGGCCCATGGACGAGCGCCTGAGCGACCTCGACCCCGTCGTGCGGCGGTTCTTCGCGCGCCTCGCGGACGCGCGGCGCGTTCCGGCGCCCGAGCTCGAGGCGCTCCTGCGCCTCGGCGAGCTCGACGGCGACGCGGCGAGCGCGATCCGCGCCGCGGTCGCCGGCGGGCACCTCTTCGGCGCCGGCGTCCGCGACCTCGTGGGCCGCTACCCGCTCCGCGGACGAGAGCTCGGCGCGTTCATTCTCCGCGACGTGCTTGGACGGCCGCTCGGCGAGACCGCCTGCGCGCTCGGCTGCGACGGCCGGACCGTCCACCGGCGGCTGGCCGCCGCCCGCACGCGTCTCGGGCTGCCCGCCGACGCCGGACCCGCGGTCATAGGACAATGGATCGTGACCGAGCTCATCGCACCGCCGGTGCGGGCCATGCAGCTCCAGCTGTTCTGTAAGCAAGGGGAGAACCAGGATGGGTGGCAAGGGACAATCGAAGGCGAAGACCGCCGGCAAGCTGGGCTGGCGCTCGAAGAAGGCGAACCACGGCCGTAAGCCCACGATGGGCCGGGGTACCCGCAACTAGCAGGTTCCCGACCGATCAGCGCTGACGGAAAGGCCGGCATCTCCGCCGGCGGGCTATACTGAGCTACCTAGAACTACCCGCGATCGAGGAACGCGATGCGCCAACTGAACGTGAAGCTGAGCGAGAAGCAGCATGAGCGACTGCGACGCGTCGCCGCCCGTCGCCGCACACCCGTCGCGTGGCTGATCAAAGACTACGTCGATTCTCTTGGGGACGATGACGCCGAACGCGTTCGTGCGCATGAGGCGACGCAGGCCGCCGCGCACGGCGGGGCCTTTGCCTGGCTCGCCGCGGAGCCCGACCTCTACACCGAAGCCGACGGCAAGCCCGTCGCAGGCGCCGCCAGCCGACGCCGGTAAGTGCCGCGCTCTGACGCGGCACTTGGTCGCGACGACGTCGTCCTCGTCTCGTTCCCCTTCACCGACCTCACGGGGCAGAAGCTCCGGCCGGCGCTGATCGTGGGGCGACCGTTGGGTGACGACGTCGTCCTGGCGTTCATCACCAGCCGCGGCGGCGAGGCCGTGCCGAAGGCGGAGTACGTCATCGCGCCCGGCGATGCTGAGTTCGCCGCCACCGGGCTCAAGGTCGCCTCGCGTGTGCGTCTGAGCAAGCTGGCAACCCTCCATCGGGCTCTCGTCCGGCGGCGGCTCGGCCGCATCGGACCACGTTCGCGGCGCGCCGTCGATGGCGCACTGCGGTACGTCCTCGACCTGTAGCGCCCGACACCTAACGCGGGGTCGGTGGTCCGTCGGTAGACCGGCCGCCGCCGCACCCGGAGCGAAGCGCTCCGTGCGGCCGGCCACGGCGTCGGTCCATCGCCGGTCCGCCCCGGGCGGTCAGGGTGTCGATCCGGTCGCCTCGCAGATACGCTTCGCCAGGTCGTCGAGCGCGACGACCTCGTCGGCGAGGCCGGCGGCGATGGCGGCACCCGGCATGCCGAACACGACGCAGCTCGCCTCATCTTGCACGAGCACCCGACCGCCGGTCGCGTGAAGCCGCCGCAATCCGTCCACCCCGTCCGAGCCCATCCCGGTGAGCACGACGGCGAGCGCCCGCGCGCCGAAGTGGCGCCCGACGGAGTCGAAGAGGAACGTCGCGGCGGGGCGGAAGCCGCCGATCGGCGGCCCGGCATCCAGGACGATCCGGCGACGCGCGTCCACGCCGAGGTGGTGGCCGTCGGGGGCGAGGTAGACGACGCCGCGCTCGAGCTGCTCGCCATCCGCGCCGAGGCGCACCCGGAGGTTGCCGGCGCCGTTCAACCAGCTCGCGAGCGTGGGCATGAACCCGTGGGTGTTGTGCTGGACGACGAGCACAGGGACCGGTAGGTCGGCCGGGAGCGCCGCGACGAGGAGCGCGAGAGCCGCGGGGCCGCCCGTCGAGGTGGCGATCGCGACCACCTCCGCCACGTGCGAGCCGGTGGTCCGAGCGGGACCGCGCCCCGCGACGACCGCTCGCGAGCGGCGCACGACCTTCACGTCGGCGAGCGCGTGGACGGTGGCAAGGAAGTGTTCGCGCGCCTCCGCCGCGGCCGGGTCGTCGGCGACCGAGGGCTTCTCCGAGATGCCGAGGGCACCGGCTCGGAGCGCGTTGAGGCTCGTCTCGGCGTCGCCGAGGTTCGAGCTTGCGGACACGATCAGGATGGGCGTCGGCACCTCGACCATGATCCGGCGGGTCGCCTCGTACCCGTCGAGCACGGGCATGTGGATGTCCATGATCACGATGGCGGGCCGGAGCGCCCGGGTCAGCGCGACCGCCTCGGCTCCGTCCTTCGCGCTCCCCACGACCTCGATCTCGGGGTCACGAGCCAAGATCTGGAGCAGCGCCTCGCGAGCGGTCGCGGAGTCCTCGGCGACGAGGACGCGGATCACGCGACGAGCCTCGCCAGCGTCTCGAGGAGCGTGCCCTGGTCGAACTGGGCCTTCACGACGTAGGCGTCGGCACCGACCTCCATGCCGCGGGCCCGATCCGCGTCGGAGCCGAGGGCGGTGACGAGGACGAACGGCAGGTCGCGGGTGCGCGGCGAGCGGCGGACCGCTTCGCACAACGTGAAGCCGTCCATCCGCGGCATGTCCACGTCCGAGACGACGAGATCGGGCCGGCCCTCCTGTAGCTTCGCCCACGCCTCGGCACCGTCGGCGGCGACGGCGACCTCGTAGCCCGCGGCCTCGAGGATGCTCCGGACGAGGCTGCGCGTCGTCGCCGAATCATCGACCACGAGGACGCGCCGGCGCGCCGGGGCTGCGCCGGTCCTCCGCACCGTCGCCTCGGAGGGCGCGGCGGCGCCGACGGCGGCACGGGCCAGGGCGGCGGACTTGAGGAGCACGGCGACCTCTCCGGTCTCGAGGACGGCTGCACCCGACACCAGCGGCAGGTCACGCAGCCTTCGCCCCAGGTTCGTCGCCACCACCTCTCGCTGCGCGATGGTCTCGTCGACGACGAGGGCGATCTCACCGGCGACCGCGTCGAGGCGGACCACGCGCAGCAGCTCGCGGTCGCCGAGCTCTGGGACCGGGAGCCCGAGCACGCCGGCGAGGCTCACGAGCGGGACCGGGCGCTCACCGTCCCGCACGAGCGTCGGTCGGCCCTCGAGACTCCGGACCGCGCTCGGTGACACACGCTCGATCCGCCGCACGTCGCCGGCCGGCAGCGCGAAGAGCGCCCCGCTCGCTCGCACCAGGACCACCTCGGTCGTCGCGAGGCTGACCGGGACCCGGAGCTCGCAGCGGCTGCCGCGGCCCGGCTCCCACGAGAGCTCAACGGTTCCGCGCAGCGCCTCGACCGCCGCGCGCACGACATCGAGGCCGATCCCACGACCCGACACGGCGGTCACGGTCTCGCGCGTCGAGAAGCCCGGTGTGAGCACGAGGCGAGCAAGCTCGTCGCGATCGCGCGGCGCCGGTAGGCCGCCCTCTGCCGCCCGGCTCCGGATCGCGGCGTCGCTGAAGCCCGCGCCGTCGTCGCTCACGACGATGACGACGCGATCGCCTTCGATGCGCGCTCCGACGCGCACGGTCGCCGCGGCCGCTTTCCCGGCCGCGAGCCGCGCCGGCGGCGCTTCCACGCCATGATCGACCGCATTGCGGACGAGGTGGCGCAGCGGGTCGCGCATCTGCGCGATCACCCCGCGATCCAGAGCCACCTCGCCGCCGCTGATCTCGAGCCGAGCCTCCTTACCCTGCGCCAGCGCCAGGTCTCGGACGACCCGCTCGAGCCCGGCGCAGGCCTCGGCGAACGGCTGCATCCGCACGCCCCTGAGGAGATCGTCGAGCGCCGCGGTCACTCGGTCGAGGTCGCGCACCGCCTCCGCCGCCGCGCTCGCTCGATCGTCGACGAGCGTCGCCGCGGCGCTGAGCCGTTCGCCGACGCGGCCGGCGATCGCGCCGACCGCCTCCCTCGCGTCCCCGCGCTCGCGGCGCTGCGTGCGCCACTCGGCCTGCCAGTCCGTGACGAAGGCGCGAAGGTCCTCGAGCGCCGCGACGTGCGCCGCGAGCTTGCGGCGCTCCACGCTCGCCTCGCCCGAGCGCGCGAGGATCGCGTCGAGGGTCCCGGCCTCGACGCGGACGGCGGCCTCGGACCCTGGAGCTCCCCACCCGGTCGAGCCGGGCGACGCCTCCGGGCCGGCCGAGGCTCTCCCGAGATCCACCGCTGGAGCGATGCGGGCCGGCGGTCCGAGCACCGCGGCGAGCCGGGCGGTGTCGAGATCGCGTCCCGCTCGGAGCGCGCGACCCGCCTCCGCCAACGCGTCGGCGGCGGCAAGAAGAACGCCGACCAGCTCGGCGCTCAGGTCACCGCCGCCGTCCCGACTCCCGGCCAGGCGTGACTCGAGCTCGTGGCAGAGCGCCGCGAGCGGCGTGAGGCCGACCGCGTGGGCCGCGCCCTTGAGGCTGTGCACGGCGCGGAAGAGCTCGGTCACGCGGCGCGCACGATCCTGCGGATCGCTCTCGCGCTCGTACGCGAGCAGGTTCCGCTCGAGGTCTCGGACGCGCTCGTCGAGCTCGTCGAGGAAGGTCGCGAGCAGCCGGTCAGCCCGCGAGCCGCGTTCCCTCACACCGGCCGCTCCGTCAGCATCTCCTTCAGCCGGCCGGCCATCGCGTTGAGGTCCTGGGCGGCGCGTTCGGCCTGGCGTGTCGAGGCGAGGTTCTGCACCGACGCGTCGCCGATGTTCCGGATCGCCTGGGTGATCTGGGCCGTGCCGGCGGCCTGCTGCCCGGCCGAGGCGGCGATCTGGGTCCCGGCCGTCGCCGCCTCGGCGACCGTCTCGGCGAGCGCGGTGATCGACTCGCCGGCCTGGGTGACCAGGCGCGCGGTGCCCGCCGCGCTCTTGGTGCCCTGCTCGGTGGCGAGGACGGCCACGTTGGTCGCCTTTTGGATGTCGTCGAGGATCTGACGGATCTGGAGGGTGGACTTCTTCGACTGCTCGGCGAGCGACTTCACCTCGGCGGCCACGACCGCGAAGCCCTTGCCCTGCTCTCCGGCGTGTGCGGCCTCGATCGCCGCGTTCAGCGCGAGCAGATTCGTCTGCTCGGCGATCTCGTTCACCGCCTGGGTGATCTCGCCGATCGCCTGTGCCCGTTCGGCGAGGCCGAGGGTCGTCTCGGCGATGCTTTCGACCTGGGTCCGCAGCTCACCGACCGCGGCGATCGCCTCATCGACCGACCGGCGGCCCGCCTTGGACACCTCCACCGACCGCTGGCCGGTCTCGGCGACCGCCTTGGCCCGCTGCGCCGCCTGCTCGGCGGTCTTCGCGACCTCGTCGATCGTCGTCGTGGTCTCCGTGACGGCGGCGGCCTGCTCGGCGGCGCCGGCTGCCTGCTGCGTCGTCGCGGCGAGGATCTCGGCCGCCGCGGCGGTGAGGCTGGCGACGGTCTCGCCGACGGCGTCGAAGAGGCGCTTGAGCTGCTCGCGCGCCGCCCGCTCGGTCTCGATCGTGCGGCGGAGATTCGCGGTCATGTCGTTGAATGCGACCGCCGCGACGGCGAGCTCGTCACCGCCGCGGGCGTCCGCGACGAGCGAGAGGTCCCCCACCGCGATGCCTCGCGCCGTCGCCGCGAGCGCCCGGCCCTGCCGCGTAACGCCGCGCGCGATCCGTAGCACGAGGCCGAGCACGAGCACGACGACGGCGAGGAAGACGTACTGCAGCGCTTGGAACCGCGCGGGTTTCTCGTCGGCGAAGGCGCCGTACTGGTCAACGGCCCGGTTCAGCTCGCCGGCGAGCTGTGTGACGTCGGCGTTGAATGGCGCGAGGGCGTCACGCGCCTCCGCCCCGGTCGGCGCCGCGAGTGAGCGCTCGACCCCGGGCTTGTACCGCGTGGTCCATTCGACCTCGACCTTCCGCAGGGCCGCGAGCGTGGCCGAGTCCGCCACGGGCGCGAAGCTCAGCTCCGGAGACCCCTGCCGGAACGCCGCGAAACGGTCCTCGAGCTCCCCGATCGCGACGCGCGCCTCGACGACCGTGGCGCCGCGCGTCGTTCCCGTCTCGGCGGCGGAGCGCTCCGCGAGGTAGGCGACGCGATAGAGCATGCGGCGACTCCCCGCGACGACGCGCTCGCTCGTCCGATCGTCGGAGATCGACGCCAGGAGGACGAGATTCGCGACGATCAGCGCGGCGGTGAGCACGAGCATCGCGAGCGCGCTCCCGCCCAGCTTCGCGTTCAACCCTCGGTACCAGACGACTTGCGTCATTGGGATCCCTCCTCGGCATCACCTGCCCGCGACCTTGACCCATTCTCGGAACCGATGGCGAAGACATCGCTGTCGGCGAGAAGCGCGCCGCCGTCGAGAACCAGCACGGCGTCGGGCGTCACCGCCCGGGCGACTCGTCCGCCGGGGCCGCCCCGACTGGTCGAGAGCGGCTGGAGGTCGGCCACCCGGAGCGACGTCGCGCCGACCACCTCGTCCGCGAGCAGGCCGAGCTCCGGGGCGGCCGTGCCGAGCACGACGATCCGATGGAGATCCGCGAGCGCGCCCACCGGGCGGCCCAGCAGCCGGCGGACGTCGATGACGGCGAGGATCTCGCCGCGATACGTCGTGACCCCGAGCACCGCCGGAGGCGCTCCCGGGACCGGGGCGACGTGCCGCAGCCGCACGACCTCGCGGACGTAGCCCATCTCGACACAGAACGACTCGCCGCCGACCACGAAGGTGACGACGGAGAGCTCCTCGCCCTCCGGGGGCGGCGGCGGTCGCCGTGCGAGCAGTCGCGCGCGCTCGGCGAGGATCGCTCGCGGGTCCGGCGCTTGCCGATCCGGCGCTTGCGGATCCGGCGCGTGCGCGGCGGTCATCGGTCCGCCCCGGCCAGCGCGAGGAGCGACTCGACGGTGCGAAGCAGGCCGCCGGCACGTTCGCCGCCGCCGAGCGGCACCTCCGCGGTCGCCGGCTGACGCGCGAGCTGCCGGGCGGCCACGCGATAGGCGCGCCGGGCGCCCCGGAGGTCGCCCTCTCGCCGCAGAGCGGAGCCGAGGGTGAGGGCCGCGACGGAGAGCCGCGGGTCGAGATAGAGTGCCCGGCGCGCCGCCGCCGCCGCTTCGCGATGCCGACCCTGTTCGAGCAGGACGACCGCCCCGAGGTACTGCACCTCGGCATCGAGTCGGTGCGGTCCCATCGCACTCGCCAGGATGCGCTCTGCTTCCGCATGCTCCCCCGCGTCGATGACCGTGCGGAGCCGGGAGCGGAGCGACGCCGGGGGACCCTCGCGGGCGCCGGCCGCCGCGACCCGATGAGCCGCAGAAGGCGGCCTGACCGAGTGCCGGAAACCACCGAGGGTCTCACCTGAGCGAGCGCCGCTCGGCGCGCCGGTGACGGCGGGCGGCCACTCCACCGGTGTAGCTGCCGGACCCGGCGTCGGCTCGACGATCGAAATGGGCGACTCGGACAACGGACGCCGGTACACCATGCCGGCGTCGGTGACGACGCTCGCGAACGGGGCGACGCCGGCGAGCGGTGGGTCGGAGGGGCTCGTCAAGAGCCAGCCGCCCGGCGCGAGCGAGGCGTACAGCCGACGGGCGACGTGCGCGACCGCATCGGGCGTGAGGTAGATGAGCACGTTGCGGCAGAGGACGAGGTGCATCTCCGAGGTCCGGGTATCCGGGAAGGGATACGTCGCTGCGGCGAGGTTGTGCCACTCGAAGCGCACGCGCTCGCGGATCTCGTCGCGGACCCGGATCCGCGGCCCGTCCGTCCGGAAGTAGCGGTCGCGCAGCGAGGCGGGCACGCCGCGGAATGACCATTCCCCATAGCTCGCATCCTCGGCGCGGCGGAGCGCCGGGCGCGAGATGTCGGTCCCCAGCACCGTCACTCCCGGTGGCGCACCCGCCTCCGCGAACGCGACCGCCAGCGAGTACGCCTCCTCGCCGGACGCGCAGCCAGCGCTCCAGGAACGGAGCGCGGGGCCATGTGCGCGCAGCAGGTCGGGCAGGATCTCGCGGGCCAGGAGCTCGAACTGCGCCGGATCGCGAAAGAAGTAGGTCTCGCCGATCGCGAGCGCCGCGGCCAGACCCTCCACGAGTGCGGGGCGCTGCTCGAGGAGCGACAGGTACGCTGCCGGATCCGCGATCCCGGCGCTCCGGCGATGCTCCTCGACCACCTTCGCGAGATCCCGCTGTCGCGAAGCCGGGAACGCCATCCCGGTCTCGCTCGCGAGCAGCGCCGTGACGCGTTCGAGAACGCTCGCGCCGTCGATCATGGTCACGTCGGGGATGCCTCGGCAAGCGCCCGGCCGAGCCCGAGCAGCTCATCGGCCGACAGGAAGGCGCGCAGGTCGTAGATGACGAGCAAGCCGTCGGGGAGGCGCAGGACGCCCGCGACGTGCTCGATGCCTGCGGCGATCTCGCCGGCCGAGCTGGCATCCTCGGTCGGGGCCTCGATGACGCCCTGGACCTGGTCCACGCCGAAGGCGATCGCTCGGTCGAGCACGCGGGCGATGACGACGTGGTCATCGGGGGCGAGCGGTCGCCGGGCGAACCCGAAGCGACCTCGCAGGTCGACGAGCGGCACCAGCTCGCCCCGCACGTTCAGTACGCCCTCGACGATCGGCGGCGCTTTGGGAAGGCGTCCCGGCAGCGCCGCGCGCACGACCTCGCGGACGTGCTCCACCGGGAGCCCGCACGACTCGCCGTCGAGCGTGAAGGTGAGCAACCGGAGCGATCGCGCCGTCAGCGCCGTGCTACTTCGGCCCGTAAAGCTGCGCGGCGATGGACGCGACGCGGCCGCTCTCGAGGAGGCCGAGGAAGATGTCGATGATGTTCGGGTCCCACTGCGTCCCGCGCCCCTCGAGCATTCTGCGGCGCGCCTCGTCGGGCTCGAGGGCCTTCCGGTATGCGCGGTGGTTCGTCATGGCGTCCCACGCGTCGGCGACCGCCGCGATGCGCGCGCCGAGGGGGATCGCCGCGCCCACGAGGCGATCCGGGTACCCGGCGCCGTCCATGCGCTCGTGGTGGTGGCGGATGATCGGCAGCATGTCGCTCGTGCTCCGGAGCGGACCGCAGATCTGAGCACCCTGCTCCGAGTGGCTGCGCATGATCTCCCATTCGCTCGAGTTCAACGGACCCGCCTTCAGCAGGATGTCCGACGAGATGACGGCCTTCCCCAGGTCGTGGAGCACGCCGCCGCGGTACAGGACCTCCCGCTCCTCTTCCGGCACGCCGTGCGCGCTTCCGATCTCGCGCGAGTAGAGACCGACGCGCTCGGCGTGGTGGATGGTGTACATGTCGCGGGCTTCGACGACGCGCGCGAGCGCGAGGATGACGCTTTCGGCGCCGTCCAGACGCTTGTTGAGCGCGCGATCGCGCAGCAGCACCCGGGTGCGGACGAGAAGCTCGTTGGCGTCGAACGGCTTCGCCAGAAAGTCGTCCGCCCCAGCCTCGAGCCCGCGGATCCGAGTGTGACGATCGTTCGACCCGGTGATGAGCACCACCGGGATCAGGCGACGAGTGGGGTGGGCCTTGAGTCGCGCGCAGAGCGACAGGCCGTCCAGCTTGGGCATGTCGATGTCGAGCAAGATGAGGTCGGGCTCGCGCTGCTCGATCATTTCGAGCGCCTCGAGCCCGTCGCCCGCCTGAATGACCTCGTAGTCGAGCTCGCTCAGCTGCTCCTCGAGGAGCATGCGGTTCGTCCTGGAATCGTCGACCACGAGCACGAGCGGGGCTGGCTCGGGCAGGACGATCGAAGGGCGGCTCACGACTTCATCGACTTCCGATCCAAGTGCGGCTGGTTCCCGCACGGCAAAACCAAGCCACCAGATATGAAATCATCACCGCGTGGTGAGGTGTTGTCAATGGCTGAACAGTGGCGCACGAACAAGGGCTTCCGGCGGTAAGCGGTAATAGGTCGAGCGGTGTGCTGGTCAGATCAGACCTGTCGAGTCGGCGCGATGGCGGTGCAGGCTAGTCGGGCAAGAGCCGGAGGAACACCTCGCTGGCGAGCAGACGGCCGCGCGGCGTGAGCCGCGCGGTCTCGCCGGACCAGCGGACCAGGCCCGTGCCGTCGAGCGAGCGCAGCCCGCGCCGTGCGCGCGCGGCGGCGGCTCGGCCGAAGCGGGCCGCGTAGCGGTCGAGCGCGAGGCCCTCATCCAGACGGAGCGCGAGGATCGCCGCATCCGTCGCCTCGTCCTCGCCCGCCGCGCCGCGC
>Ga0209726_10007020_pt1 | contig 12764 bp, 13 predicted proteins | sample Subgrocontami54m_FD_187453 | JGI IMG/M metagenome (GOLD analysis project Ga0209726, IMG submission 187453) | Subsurface groundwater microbial communities from S. Glens Falls, New York, USA - GMW46 contaminated, 5.4 m (SPAdes) (version 3) | ecosystem: Environmental > Aquatic > Deep subsurface >... | reverse complement strand
CCGTTCGTCCAAATGCGGCCATGCGGTACGAAACTTCCGCTTCAATTCGGACAGGTTGTTCATGCTCGGAAAGCATACAGCAATCACCCTTTGATTGATACCTTTATTTATTTACAACGCCTAAGCTGCGGATCCTGGCCGAGACCCAGGAACAGTACGAGCAACAGACACAGAAGCAGCGTCTGTTGATTGACGCTCAGACACGCGAGCAACTGCTCTCCCTGGCGGCTGACTTTCCACGTGTCTGGAATGATCCGAGCGTCGAAACCCGCGAACGAAAACGTATTCTGCGTCTGCTGATCGAGGACGTGACGTTGATCAACGGAGAAAGGATCCAGGTCCACGTGCGCTTGCGTGGCGGCGCGACGCGAAGTCTGACGCTCGAAAAGCCCCTGCCGATCGCGCAGGTTCGCAAGACCAAGCCAGAGGTGGTTGCCGAAATCGACGCGCTGCTCGAGGATCACTGTGATCGCCAAGTGGCCGATGTTCTCAATCGACAAGGACGGAAAACTTGGCAGGATGAGCCGTTTAACCTGAAGAAGATTGCCCATATCCGCCAGGCCTTCGATCTGAAGTGTCGCTTTAGCCGGCTGCGAGAAAGGGGGCTGCTCACCGCCAAAGAAATGAGCGTTCGGCACGGTATAACGATTACGACAATCAATACTTGGGGAAGGCAGGGCCTTCTGAAAAAGCACCGCTACGATAATCTCCGGCGCTGCTTATATGAACCGCTCGATCCCAATGCTATCGTCAAGGGCAAAGGAGGCCGCCAGGCCAAGCAGCCAACTCTCAACGTTGGACGCGACGAACAAGGTGCAGTATGAAACGTAAGTCTTGTCCCGGGGACGAGCGGGCCGGGCCGGTATAACGCAAATGCCGTAGTGACTGGCCATGTTGGCATAGGTTGGATTTATCTCTGGCTCGTAGCGGCAGGCGCGGCTAACGGCGCTCTTCAGGCAATCGGGCACCACGATCTTGGGGGCGCAGCCAAAGTACTCCAACGCTCGGGTATGGGAGCCGATCCAGTCGGGCAGTTGCTGAGTCAGCGTGGCTTCGGCGAAGGTGTAGGTCGAGGCGCCCCAGACCGCGACAAAGAACTGGGTTGTGATTGGATCGCCGCTTTGCGGCTCGATCAACGATAGCCCTTCACCGTAATCGACAAACAGTTTCTCGCCGCCCTTGTGGTCCTGGCGCATCGAGTAATCGAGCTTGGATCGGTAATGGCGATAGAGCTGACAGTACTGCGAGTACTGGTAGCCGTCGGGATGTTGTTCTCGATACTCGCGCCAGAGCTGATCGAGGGTGAGATTGAATTTCTTGTGGCTCTTTAGCTCGCGGTAAATGTAATCAAAATCCGGCAGCGCTTTGGCTGGGGCTTCGTTGCCAACCAGCGGCGGAAACAGTTTTTGCTCTAACGCCTCTTCGGTCAAGTCTTCCGGCAAGGGCCAGCCGAGCCCGGCTTTCTCGGCCCGTGCCTGATAGTCTTTGACGGTGCTGCGGCTGATGTTTAAGCTCAGCGCCACTTGCCGCGTGTTCAGATGACCGTCGTGAGCCAGACGGAGAACTTCTTTGATCTTGCGCATGGATAACCTCGTGTTGGCCATTAACCCTCCTTGTTTTTGAAACAGGGAGGATAACAGCCGCGTTATCCAGTGTCGCTTGCTTCAGCTCACCCTAAGTACGGGTGCCGATTTGCCTCGGAATAAGTGCCGATTTCAATCGGAACGAGTGTCGATTTGCACGCGGAACGGGTGTCGATTTGCGTCGGAATACGCACAGGAATACCAGACTTCATAGAACTGACGGTTTTAACTTGTGCGGGCTGAATGCGGCTTTGTACGCTCGCTTGTTCTGTGAATTCCGGCGAGCGGTTAATTGGCGTTATCGCGCTGCGGATGGAATTGACTAAATTCCAGCGACCAACGAACTTGTATTCTTGTAAGGCCGGTGGTTTCCACCGCTCCCAGACAATTCTCCGGCATTTCTTTTTTTTCTTTACCGGCTCTCAGTTTCTTGATCCTCCTGCCTCACTTCGGCTCATTGGTTCCAAATCTTGGGCGGTTTGTGCCAAACCTTTGTGGGCGCGTGCCGATTTTCTGCCGGGACGAGGTTTCTTTTGATGAAAATATTGGCGGCAGATTGACGGTTTCTGAACTCAGTGGCGCATAAACGACGACTTTGGCGCCTGCTTTTTCAGCAGCGCCGATCAAAGAAGTGTCTTGGGTGGTTTCCGGCCGCGTCGAGAAAACAACGGTATGTCAGGCTGAACAAAGGCGAAAATATACGTTTTTTCGCGGGATTTCTGTACTGTGGACGAGGTCAGTAGGAAAATTTACAGAAGGCCTCAACCCGGCAAAAAGGAAATTCACCGATTCTGGTCTTGAGTTTGCATAATTTGTTGGCGTTGTGCGTCTAAGGTTCAGGAAAGGGTAATTAGGGAAGTTAAGAAGCTGCCGATAATTGATTCAGACGGAGGCAACCAATAAGGTCGCAACGGGAGGTTGGTTTTATGAAACCTGGAGAACCGTTGAAAACCAGCAAGCCGATTCGGTCACAAAAGACAGGAGTTGTTCTGCCGCGGGAAGGAACTTTCGTGCGGGCGATCGAAAACATGGGGCGCCAACTGATTCTGGTGAATTTCGGCGCGGCCGGGGAGGAATACATTTTCCCCGATGAAATCCTCCCGGAACCGAATAAGGCGTAGCCTGGAAAGAGATTGCCCGTTACTGCAACGCACGCGGTCTTCCGCTGCACCCTTGCTTAGATAGTCCGCATCCCAACCGTTCAGAACCGTCGGCTCGTTCAATTTGGCTTTCCCCGGGGCGATTTGATAAGAGACAAGTAAGATTCCTGGAGGATGGGTGCGCCATGAGCGAGCGGGTCATCAAAGGTTTCCACGCCCATATCTATTACGATCCAAAAACGACGCGCGATGCCGCCGCACGGGTGCGCGCCGGTCTGGCCGCGGGCGGGTTCAACGTGCAGCTTGGCGGTTGGCATGATGGGCCGGTGGGCCCCCATCTCGACGCGATGTACCAGGCGGTCTTCGCGCCTGAAGAGTTTGGCAGGATTGTGCCCTGGCTTATGCTTCACCGCGAAGGGTTGTCGGTGCTCGTTCATCCGTCCACGGGGGACAGCTACGGAGATCATGTCGAACGCTCGCTTTGGCTTGGCGAAAGGTTGAAGTTGAACGCAAAAGCCCTGCGGCGCGGCTAGCGACGACCGGTGTAGCGATGAAAAAAGTTTACAGCGCCAAGGATCCTTTGATGGTCGGTCATCTAAAGAACGTGCTCACCACGTTCGAGATTTGCTGTGTAACCCGAAACCTTGACCTGTCGAGCGCGGCGGGCGAGCTTCCACCGATTGATTGCTGGCCCGAGCTTTGGGTCGTTCATGATGAGGAGCTGGCTGAGGCGAAAGCGATCCTGAAGAAAACCCTGGCTCCCTTGGAATCGGTCAAAAAACCGTGGCGCTGCCGTGATTGCGGTGAAATCATAGAGGGGCAGTTCTCCGAGTGTTGGAAATGCGGGCGCAGCCGCGAACAGAAAACGGCGCTTCGCGTCGTGGGCGGGCGGGCGACGAATTCCCTGCGCGACCGATAAATGTCAGCCGACCATCGTGACATCCTATTAAGCCCGCCGGCTCTTTAAGAAAAAGGCCTGCGAATACGGCGTCTCATCTTCAACCAACTTCAACGCCGGCCGGCGATCGTAAATTTCATCCGAGACCAAGGAGTATTTCATGCTGTATCGACAACTGGGACACGCGGGAGCCCGCGTCTCCGTGGTGGGCTTGGGCGCCAATCGGTTCGGTTCGAAGGATGTGCCGCAGGCCGAAGTCGATAGGATCATCGATGAGGCGATCGACTGCGGCGTGAATTTCATCGACACGGCTAACGTTTACAACGACGGGCGCTCCGAGGAGACTCTTGGCCACGCGCTCAGGGGCCGTATGGACAAAGTCGTATTAGCGACGAAATTTTCTTTCCGCCGGAAGCGAACCGACGCAAATAGCTGGGGCGCGTCGCGCTATCATATGATGCAGGCCGTTGAGCAAAGTCTGCGCCGGTTGCAAAGCGATCACATCGATCTCTATTACGCGCACCACTGGGATGACACGACCCCCATCGAGGAAACCCTGCGTGCTTTCGACGATCTCGTTCGCATGGGCAAGGTCCGTTACATCGGCGCGTCGCAATATGCTTCGTGGCAGCTCGCCCACGCCAACCTGCTTGCGGAACTAAAAGGTTGGAGCGCTTTCATCGTGATTCAGTCCGAGTACAACCTGCTCAAGCGCGACGCCGAGCGCGAGCTGCTGCCGTACTGTCGGGCGCATCGAGTCGGCTTTGTGCCGTACCACCCGCTGGGCGGCGGTTTCTTGACCGGTAAATACGAGCAAGGAAAGCCGCCGCCGCCTGGCTCGCGCGGCGAGACCGTGAAAAACGTCCAAGATTTGATGACCGAGTCGAACTATCACAAGGTCGCCAAATTGTCCTCATGGGCCAGGGACCACGGCTGCGGCGTGAACGAGCTGGCCCAAGCATGGCTGCTCGCGCAGCCGCAGGTCTGCTCGGTGATCACCGGGGCGACGAAGCTCGATCAACTGACCAGTAATGTGAAAGCGGCGGACTGGAATCTTACGGCGGACCAGCTCAAGGAAATCGGCGCGATCCTGAGCGCGTGACGGCTCGAATTCCGAAAGAGTTAGTAGCGTGACGATCGCTGTTCCCTAATTCCTGATTCCGCTGTTGAAGTTACAAGCCATACTGAGCGAGACTGAAGTGGCGAAGGCACCGAGCTCCGCAGTATCAAAGTCGTTTTGCGTGCTTGGCAATCTGTTGTCAGCGGGATACGGATGCCACTCAGGGCACCGGTGATTTCAAAACTCTTAGAGGCAGAGGTGCATTGCCTCCGCTACGGAAGGCTCGCTCCTCGCTCAGCGCCATAACTTTCAAATGCGGAATCCGGGCTAAATCCATGCGCAAATTACGTACTTGGTTGGCATCGCTCCAGGAGCTGGGCGCGGGTCGGCTCAAACTCTTGGCCGTCGTCACCGGCGGTCATTTTGGCATCCACTGGTTCCAGCAGATTTTTCCCGTCATCCTTCCCTCGCTCAAGGCGCAGTTGGGGTTGAGCAATGTGCAGGTCGGCGCGTTAAGCTCGGCGCGTCAACTGATCAATGGCGCGATGGATCTGCCTTGCGGCATCCTGGCCGACTCGCTGGCGCGGCGGCGCGCCCCGCTTTTGGCCTCGGCGCTCCTCGCCATGGGAGTCGGTTACTCCCTCATGGGTCTCATTCCGGTTTTTGCTCTGCTGCTGTTCGCCTCCGGCTTGATCGGCTTGGGCACGTCGCTGTGGCATCCGGCCGCCGCCGCGTCGCTGTCGAACAGTTTCCCCGAGCGCCGTGCTACCGCGTTGTCGGTTCATGGCATGGGAGCGACCGTCAGCGATACCCTGACTCCGCTGATTGCCGGATTCGCGCTGCTAAGCGTTTCGTGGACTTCCTTCTTGGCGGTGCAGATATTTCCTGCCTTGGTTATCGCGCTTTTGGTCCGGGGTGGATTGGCGCGCCAGTTCGGCCAAGAGAATTCGCCGGCGGCGCTTTCGGTGCACCTACGCGGCGTGATTGCGCTGGCGAAGAACTCGACCTTTCTTGGAATAACGCTGGCGACGAGCTTCATGCAGATGGGCCGAGTCATAGTCATTACCTTTTTACCCATCTACCTCCAGGAGCATTTGGGCTACTCTCCTTTCGGCCTCGGAGTCTACATCGCGCTGCTCCATGCGATGGGCACGATTTCTCAGCCGATCATGGGTCACCTGTCCGACCGCTTTGGCCGAAAGGCCGTGCTGTTTCCGTCGTTTGTCACCCTCGGCCTGCTCTTCGCTCTGTTAGTGGTTGCGGCTCCCGGTATTCCGCTGGGCCTGGTCGTGGGCGCCATCGGCCTGTTTTATTACACTCTGCTCAACATTACCGTCGCTGCCACAATGGATGTCGCGGGGTCTGAGCTTCAGGCCACGACCTACGGACTTACTTCCTTGCTGATCCAGATCATGACTTCTCCGACGCCCATCGTGGCGGGCTGGCTCATCAGCATCTACGGTATCCACTTCTCGTTCTCGGTGGCGGCCGGCCTGACCCTCGTCGGCGCTTTGCTATTGTTGCCGCTCAAGCTTTTCCGCGGCAGCAAAGGCTGAGTCTGGCAAGAGGTCAACACTCGTAACCGCACCTTGCCGAGGCGCGGAGGAGAGGGAGTAGAAAGAACTCTCTGCGAACTCTGCCCTGCGCGGGCGAATATCGCCCCTGATACGCAGCACTTTGTCTTGTCCACCGCGCCAAAAATGAGTAGGTTTAGGCGACCCTTTAATATTTTTCGTGAACGGGAGCGTAAAATATCATGCTCATTGAAGAACAGATCGCAGAGCGCCAGGTACGAGCGCGCAAGGAAACTTTTAAAATCGAGGCGCAGGGTCGATCTCTGTTCGGGGACTATCAGGTCTTTTCTCCCGCGAGCAAGCGCTTGTACCGCGTGGCGCTGCGCGGCGTGGGGCTCTTTGACAACTACTGCACCTGCCCGGACTACGCGGTCAACACGCTGGGCACCTGCAAACACATCGAAGCGGTCTTGTTGCACGCGCGCTCACGCTTCGGGCGCAAACTCGATCGAGTGCGTTACCAACGCCAGCACACAACCATCTACCTCGACTACCGGGACCCGCCGAAAGTTCGCATCGTTTCTCCAGCTAAAGTTTCGGCTGAACTGCTCGCGTTGAGAGAAGAGTTCTTCGACGCCGAGGGTTTTCTCAAGTCAGATCGGATGAATCGATTTGCTCAGGCCCTAAGCCGTTTCCGCAGCATCGATGAAAAGGTTGTGATCTACGGCGACTCGCTTGAATGGGTCGATCGCGAGATTGCGGCAAATGAAGGATTGGCCTTCGAGGCCCGCCAGATCAGTTTGCTGGAGCAGGGCAAGCTGCCGCTGAATAATCTCCTCAAAGTTCCTTTGTATCCGTTTCAAATGCGCGGCGTTCTTTTCGCTGCCGGTCGGGGCAGGACGATTATCGCCGATGACATGGGGCTGGGAAAAACTATCCAGGCGATCGGCGCCGCGGAGTTATTGGCCCGCCAGCGGGGAATCAGCCGCGCGCTGGTTATCTGTCCGGCTTCGGTAAAGCACCAATGGCTAACTGAAATCCAGCGGTTCAGCGACCGGAGCGCCGTGGTGATCGACGGTTCGCCCGAGCGGCGCCGCGCGCTCTACAACTCACCGGCCTTCTTTAAGATCGTGAACTATGAGCTGGTGCGTCGGGACCTCGAAAACGTGGCGGCGGTGTTGCCTGATCTGATCATTTTAGACGAGGCGCAGCGGATTCGTAACTGGGAAACCGCCACCGCGCGCACGATCAAATTGTTACGTAGCCGCTACGCGCTTGTTCTCACCGGGACGCCCTTGGAAAACAAACTGGAAGAGCTTTATTCCGTGGTTCAGTTCGTGGATGGAAGGCGTCTCGGGCCGGCATTCCGTTTTTTGAGCGAGCATCGAACAATTAATGAACAGGGGAAACTGATCGGCTACCGCAATCTGGATCAAGTGCGCGAGAAGCTTGCGCCGATCCTTCTTCGCCGGCGCCGCGACCAGGTGCTTAAAGATCTTCCGCCGCGCACCGACAAAATCTTTCGCGTTCCCATGACTCCGGAACAGGCATCCTATTATGGCGATCAGCAGATGGTGGTCGCCGCACTCATGCGCAAATTGGAGCGCCAGGGATGGCTGTCGCCTCTGGATCAGCAGCGCATGCTCTGCGCTATCCAAAACATGCGCATGATCTGCGACTCGACCTTCCTCTTTGACAAGGAAACCAAGATCTCGCCCAAAATGGACGAGCTTGCGGAAATCCTCCGCGAGATTGTCATCGAAGAAGAGCGCAAAGTGGTCATCTTCAGCGAATGGGAAAAAATGACTCTCCTGGTCGGCGAGCTGCTCGCTAAGATGAAGATCGGCTACGTCTCGCTCCACGGCTCCATCCCGACGCGGCGGCGCGGTGACCTGATCGCCAAATTTCGTGACCACGATGACATGAAAGTATTCCTTTCCACCGACGCCGGCGGCGTGGGGATCAACCTGCAAGCCGCCTCTGCGGTTATCAATATAGAGCCGCCCTGGAATCCCGCTCGCCTTGAACAGCGCATCGCTCGGGTGCACCGCATGGGCCAGTCGCGGCCCGTGCTCGCTGTTCACCTGTTGACGGAAAACAGCATCGAGGAGCGCGTCTGGGAAACGATCCGGCTTAAGAAGGCCCTGTTCCAAGGTCTCTTTGACGGGACGAGCTCCGAGGTTAGCTTCGAGAAGCTGGGCCGAAGAAGCATGATGGAAACGTTAAAAGAGATAGTCCCGGAAGCCGCGGCGCCGACGACTGAGCCCGAGATTCAAAAGACGGACGGCAAACCCAGAGAGCTGGATCGAAGAGAGCCATCGGCGGAGTCGGAACCCGAGAAGACCGATGGCGCCGGTCGCGCGCTGGGAATATTACTGGAAGCGGGCTTGAAGTTTCTCGAAACCCTATCCCTCGGCGGCAACGGTGAATCCGGAGAGAAGCGTGCTCATACCAGCGAGGAGGAGCAAAGGCCGAGTGATCAGCCGCGGTCTCAAAGGTCCGAATTCAGACAGCTTACCCGAAGCATCAAAGCGGCCATCTCGCCGCTCATCACGAAAGACTTCGCAAGCGACAAGGCATCTCTCCGTATTCCGTTGCCCTCGTCACTGACCGGTGAGCGAATCGCACAGACGATCACGGCTGCCCTCTCGCGTCTAATGGCCGGATGAAGTATTTGCGTGGCCCGGATTCGTTAACGAGGAAACGCAAACGGACCTACGATGACTCCAGATGTAGACACCGAATCCGTCACCGTCGCTACCCAGCTCATCGGTCTCGATGCCAAGTGGCTCCAGCCGTTCGATGTCGAAGATCCGTTTAATGACAGTTTGCGACTGCGCGGTTTTCTCTGCCAAAAGCCGGATCACCGCTATGGGGCGTTGGTGATCACTCACGTGGGTGAGGCGGAAGTAGCGCAGCTCATTCTCGCGACGCCAAAGTTGCATTACCCGTTTGGCAAAGACGGATCGTTTCATTTTCCCCCGGTTAAGAGGATTCATCTGTACGAAAAGTTGGATGGCACTAACGTGTTCGCGTATCATTATCAGGACGTTGAGGGCCGGCGGCATCAGACCTACAAGCTGCGTTTGGCTCCGACTCTGCGAAACAGCCGGTGGGGCGCATTTCTAGATATGTGGCGAGAACTCTTGCAGCGCCACCCAATGATTCCGCAACTAGTCGAAGCCAATGACTGTCACATCAGTTTTGAGATTTACGGTACCCGCAATACGCACTTGGTCGTCTACGAGAGGGATCTCGCGGTCGCAGCCTTGTTTGGCGTGCGCCGCGACGCCAGCGTCGTACCCGTGCACAAGCTCAGTCTGTCGGACGTACCTGGCGCGCCACTGATGGGCGAGATGGTCACCGGTGAAGACCCCGTCGCGAAATATGCCGAGATCCGCGCCCAGATGGAAGCGCGTAATCATCCTACTGAAGACGATAAATTGACCGGTATCGAGGGAAGCGTCTGGTACGTCGAAGGATCCGATGGTCGCGTCACCTTGTGGAAATGTAAGCCCGAATCGGTAGAAGCGATCCACTGGGCCCTCGGCATCAACAAAAAGGCCATTATCGCCACCTGTTGGAATTTTCTCGAGACCAGCGACGATTTGCGTTACGAAGCCCTCGTGCCTTTGCTGGCCGAGGAGTACGAGCCGCGGGACATTGAAGGCTTCCGGCCGCACATCGAAGAATGCATCCACGACGTCATGCATGAATTTGAATTCAGGGAGCGGGTCGTGGAGGCGTATGACAAGCTCGGCGTTTCGATCCATGCTAACAAGGCCACAGTGATGCGCGCACTCGCAAAGGAGTTTTCCCGCGGCGAAATGAAAAAGGTTTACGCCATTATCGTTGGGAACCGATGAAGCTAGAATGGGGGTTAGCCTTTTGATTGTTATGAGCGCAATTCTCGGTCCAAGTATAGCTTCCTGGCTCGGCGTGCCTGAATGGAACTCGGCTGTCTTCGACCTTGAGGCGTAGACCGGAAGGGATCTCACGACAGGCCGCATGCAACGGTAGCACGCTGTCCTTCGGCGGGTTTAGGATGGCGAGCCCTCGACAAGCTCGGGACTAAATGCGCAGTCGAGTGAGCGTGTCCTGAGCGAAGCCAAAGATCGAACCACCGGATTTAAAACAAAAAGGCCCGGGAGTCTAACGACTCCGGGCCTTTTTGTTTCCGGTTGCGTAGTGCTAGAATCGGGCCATGGAACGAAGCGAGAAACTGACGCCCGCTTTAAAAAAGGCTCAGGAAGAGGGCATCGATCTCACCCAGCTTTATGAGCGCCTATCCTGGACACCTACGGAGCGTATCGAAAAACATCTTCAAATGCTGGAGTTCGCAAACGAACTAAGAAAGGCCGGTCAAAAACATCGTGGCCAATCTCAAGGTCGAGAGCCTCCTGAAGGAACTTCATAGGCTGGAAGTCGAGTTTGTCATCATCGGCGGGATGGCCGCCGTCGCGCACGGTTCGGCATACCTTACCGTAGATTTGGATCTGTGCTATTCCAGAAAAAAAGAAAATCTAGAAAAGTTAGCTCACGCTCTAGAGCCTTTCCATCCACTGCTGCGCGGTGCCCCACAGAACATTCCCTTCAGCCTCGATGTCAGTACCTTTAAGTCCGGGTTAAACTTCACGCTAGCCACCGATTTAGGCGACTTGGATCTTTTGGGGGAAGTGGCGGGACTAGGGGGGTACGCTGAAGTATTGTCGTTTTCCGAAGAGCTAGAACTTTTCGGCATGCGCAGCAAGGTTTTAACTCTGGAGGGATTGATCAAAGCCAAGCGAGCGGTTGGACGGGCGAAAGATTTGAGGTTGCTTCCAGAGTTGGAAGCGCTCTTGGAGATACGTAAGTCCGAAAAGAAGGATTAGCGCCGAACAATCCCTTCAGCGCCGATGGTACAATACGATTGCCGTTCGGCTGAGCACACCACAGGCCGTTCGACGATGCCCTAAGCCTGAGCTTCTGCCGAAGGCTCGCCACAGGCCCTATGGAAGAATGGGACGCCGTCCTTCGGCAGGCTCAGGGCGGTGAGCAGGTTGTCGAACCACCGGATTTAAATATGATGGTCGAGATCGGTACGGCTGCCTCTTTCTCACTTCGCGCGCGGCTCGCTGGCGCGGGAAAGAGTCGCAGTCAGGATTTTCAGGTTCTCGCTTTTCTCGATGTAGCGCACGAACAGGTATTTGTTCTCCTGCGAGTCTAAAGCAGCCGCCGGCACATCGCCCGCACCCGCCTCGACCTTCGCCAGGATGAAATGAAGATCATTGCTATTCAAAGCGCGCAGAAATACTTCTTTGAATTCGGACAGCGTCTTCGCTGTCATTACGTTGGCAAAACCAGCTCCCCGGGCGATGGCGGCCAGGTCGGTTTGCCCGGCCGTCGCGGTCGGCGCGCCGCGCGATGACTCGTAGCATTCGTTGTCGAAGACGATATGGATGAGATTTCTTGGATGTTGGTTCGCGATCGTCGCCAGGCTGCCGAGATTTAACAGCAACGAGCCGTCGCCGTCGAAGGCCACAACCTTGCGGTGCGGCAGCGCCAGGGCCAAACCGAGCGCCATGGAAGAGGTGAGTCCGAGGTTTTGCAAATGGTAATTAGCCGGATGCGGCCTCAGCGCTTGCCACTCGTGGCGCACGGCGCCGATGTTCGTCACCACCAGTTCCTCGCCGAAGTGCGGCGCGATCGCTTTAAGACAATCGTATCGTTTCATCGAACTACCTCAGGGCTTGTTTGTTCAGGACGATGGCCGTGGGCCGGCGCGAGGAGCGGGCGAGCATCTGGCTGTCGCGAATCGTCGGTCGAATATCCTCGAAGCGGCCGACCTTCTCGTAGACAATGTGCATCGCTTGTAGCACCGGCTCGGTGAGAGTCCCGACGGTGCCATGCCCGGCGTTTTCCTCGCCCACCCCGCCGCTGTGGCCGATCAACATCAAAACGGGTATGCCCGGATGGATGCAGACCGTCGCCAAAGCATTCGCGGACAACAGGAAGCCGGCGTTCATCATCACCATTGCCGGCTTTTTCCCGCCCAGATAGGCGCCCGCGCAGATGCCGATGCCCTCTTCCTCGCGGGTCGCCGGCACGTGGTGAATCGCCGGATCTTCGCCCAGCGCCACGACCAGGTCGTGGAGATTCGCTTCGGTCAGCGACGCGACGAAATCGACGCCGGCCTCTTTAAGCGAATCGACGATCTCCGCCGCCACTTCTCGTTTCATGCTTCCTCCTACGGCATCAATACCGCCTTGCTATACTGAAGCGGCAGCGATTATACAAGATGCGCGCACTTCGTTTTTGGCCGCGACCAGGCTTTTCGAGAGGGTTTATTGCTCCTTGAACCTTGAACTCGGAACTTTGAACGTTTTAAACGATTGGAACAATTGGCTGGGCGCGCAGACGGGATTGACGAAAAGGCCGGCAAACGCAAACCCTTTCAAGGTCTAAGAAGCTTGATATCCTTGCCGAGATTGGGGCATCATCCCCGAAGCTGGATAGTAGATGGGCTAGCCTCGATTTCCACGCCAATGGGAAAGAACTAACAGTGGAGGGCGTGGATACGCGTTGGGTTTAGGAGAACTCGATGACGAGTTTTTTGCCGGCGAACCAGGG
>Ga0209726_10007017_pt1 | contig 12768 bp, 13 predicted proteins | sample Subgrocontami54m_FD_187453 | JGI IMG/M metagenome (GOLD analysis project Ga0209726, IMG submission 187453) | Subsurface groundwater microbial communities from S. Glens Falls, New York, USA - GMW46 contaminated, 5.4 m (SPAdes) (version 3) | ecosystem: Environmental > Aquatic > Deep subsurface >... | reverse complement strand
ATCATATCCCTGAAGCGTATCGCGTCCTCCCAACCGCTCACAATACCCTTCGTACCCTTTGTTTTGTTGTATATTTTCATGACTTTTCAGTTTGCCGAAAAGTCTCATATGTATCTGAACTTATGCATGCCCGAATTTCGCCAAAAGAAATCAGCGAAGCAAATGGAAAATTCCTCCCCAACCCCCTCCTTTTCCATTTGCGACATCCGAATTCAAAAACAAATGAGCCGAAGTTTTGGCAAATCCTTTCCCCAAAAAATAGTTTTGCCAAAACTTCGTCCGCATTGTTCCGCCACCTGCCCGAATACTTGGAGGGCAGAACCCCGAAAGAAAAACACCCTTTCCTTTTTCAAAAGAAATTTCACCCCCGCCAAATCAGAAATGCAAGGAGTGTTTTTTCTTTCGGGGTTGCTGGCGTACTCGCCAGTGCGTGGGGCTTCAGTCGGGATTCTGCTGGAAATGAGTCCGAACTTTTTGGTATAATGACCACCATATTAAATAAGCCCCTCATGGGGCTTATTTAATATGGTGGACCCAGCGAGAATCGAACTCGCGCCTCGGCAATGCGAATGCCGCGTAATACCACTTTACTATGGGCCCCGATACAAAAATATAATATACCCAAGGTGTGGGCTGAGTCAATTTATTGGGCCGCACCCAAGGGATGCCCGATAGCAAAACTATCGATTTATTTAGTATAAAACCAAACTTCCAAACCAATCAGCGCGAACCAGCCCACCTGTAGGATGAAAAATAAGATTATTTGAATAAACTCCAGATGGGTTACCCGCGACATACTGAAGTTTTCAGCCACAATAGTGTAGACATCTTCTACCGAATCAAGCTTTTCTTTAATCGCCTCTTTCCATTTTTCGAGACGCATTTTTTCAGAAACCAGATCATAAAGGCGCGCCGAATACCATTCGCCGATAAGCTTGATGTCGCGATCGATGGCGTCGAACTCGGCGATGGACTGGGCTCGCACAGCAATAACATCCTTAAAGGCCTGGGAGATTTCTTTAGTCTTAAATATTTCCACATTGCCGCCTTGAGTTTGCAAGACCTTGTTGATCTTTTTAAGCCGTTCGTCCAGCTCGCTGTCAAGGACGCGATAACGCAACAACTGCAGATTCGCCAACTGCATCAACTCCAAAATAGATTGATATTCTCCGTAGGGATCAAAAATAAACGCTCCGTCCCAGTCTATGATGACCAAATCATCTTTAGCGTATTTAATCTGAGAGTCAATCGTGTGTCTCACCTCGGCTTCGTCAAGTGGTAGAGTCTCGGATTTCAAAAATTGGGCGATGCGATGACTTTCGCTCAAAAATTGCTCCGGATCGCCTTTAAAATCCAAAACGATGGCGGCGGCGTATTCTTCGCTCAATTCATATTTACCGCCTTGCCATTTGATGATCTTGTGACACTCGTTGATCATCGAAGTTCGAAGTTCGAAAGCTTCGTCCGTAAAAACATTCTCCATTTCCACCTCACCCTCAACTATCAATATATCCGGGGCATAAGCCTTGATCTGGAAATTCACCTCCCGATTGCCAAGCTTGTGACTTTCCCGGCTGATAAAAATCTGACGCGGGACAGACGCGCTAAAATAATGCGGCACGCTCTCGCTGGTCTTGACCTCAAGTTTTTCGCCTTTTTTCAGTTTCGTGCTCTCGGAGAGCACGAAAGCGACAATCTTTTGCATAAAAGTTCAATTTATATTTATTATACCATTTGCCCTTTTATAATATTTTTCGATGAGTTATATTTTTAATAGCTCTTAACTAAACTTCAAATTGCGGAAGGGATCGGGCTATGAAAAATACCCTGTTCGTTGTGGTCGGCGCGAGATGCTCCGGTAAAAACTACTGGATGGATAAGGCTTTGGCCAAGTTTCCGAATTTGAAAATAATACTTAGCAATACCACTCGTCCCTCGAGACAAGACGGCGTGGATGAAAGAACTTACCATTTTTGGGCCAACGCGGAATTTGACCGAGAGATTGCGGCTGGACGACTCATCGAGACCGGGAGCCATAGCGGCTTCCGATACGGCCTGCATATTCCTTATATAGAAGCAGAGCTTGGTCAAAAAAACGGAGTCATAGCACTCATACCAAGCGCAGCCGAGATGATTTTTGGAAGACTCAATGATGCTTTTTCGGTAAAAATTCTGGCGCTTCAGCCGTCGTTCTCCCTGCTGATGGCCAACACCCACCGCCGCGGCATCAAGACCAATGGAGAAATCTTGACCGCTATCAGGGAGGACACGGAACTGCGCCTAAGAAAATGGGCGATCCCGATCACGGCCGTAGATCTAAATGGCACCCCCGAGGATGAAAAGATCCTCGACTTATTTAACCCCGAAAGGAGCTAGAGATGAAAGCGCCACAGGATAAAGCGCCATTTCTATATTGCGCTATTCCATCACGACTGTTAAAAAGTGAAAATTGGCCGGAGATAAAGTCGCGCATCGAAGCCGCGGCGCTCGGAGCCGGATATTACCCGATCATCCCCTTCAATATGGATTGCGACACGGTCATTATGGAAGATCATCCGAAAATTGGCCGTAAAAAAGCTTTTGAACTTTTCACGCATTTGCTCCGATTCAAGCGGATGAGTCTCGGACTCTTCGGCATCGCCGACGGCACGATGTATGAAATGCGTGCGATGCTTAGAAATCGCGGGGCGGAATTTATACGCACCTTTCCGGATTTTGACAGCGCGTGGGATGAGGAATATCGGAAATGGTCGGCCGGCTACGGCGATCTGCTCGCGGATGTCCGAGGCAAAAATCGCCTCATTATATTCGTGGGTGGCACAGCCGTCGGCAAGACTTACTGGTCGGATCTCCTGATACAAAAGTCAGCCAAACTTGGGTGCCGAGTCCGAAGAGTAAAAAATACCACCACCAGAAACCCGCGAAGCGTCCTGGACTTTGAGTCGTATAATTTTGTCACGAAAAACGGATTCGAAGCGATGAAGAAAAACGGCCGCTTTGCCGAAGACGACACTTTCCGAGGCAGTCATTACGGCTCATCGATCGATCGCATCAAGCGCGTCTTGGCCGACTCGCATGGCGTTCTGGCCTTGACCCCTAAGGGCGCGCAAGAAGTCTACAAACTCCGCTATGAAATCAATCTGGAATTTATAGTTTTAAAAGCCTCCGAGGAATTACTTAGAACCAATATGTCGCGCCGCGGCATCACCGATCCGCAAAAGCAAAATGAGATCATAAAAGAACACGATAATTTTTTTCTGCCGGAGGAAATACCGCATCAAAGTTTCGTCCTCACCGGCAACCAAAACGACGAAGAACTTCTAACCACTCTCCTAGCTACCCTCTAAACCGATCCCCGCGATCGGTTTTTTAATTTATTCCATGAGCACAACAAATTCATTTTCTGTCATTCCTGCCTACCGGCAGGCAGGTGCCGGCAGGCAGGTCGGCTAAGAAGCCGTTTGGGATGACAATGTAACGAATTTCGTAATTTAGAGCCGGTAGGCGGTAGTTACTCCATTATCTATTCAACAATATCCCCGCCGCGACGATGCCGGCGGTTTCCGCGCGGAGGACGAGACGACCCAGACTCACTATGCTGACCGGTCGGCCGTTTCTGATAAACTCCCGGGCCATATCGATTTCTATATCACTAAATCCCCCCTCGGGACCGATGAAAATATTTAAAGCTAATAACCGGCCATGAGGCGAGTAACTCGAAATCGGCTCGCCTTCCGGATGGAAAATGATAGTCGGCGTATCTCTCGCGGCGGCGCGCGACAGAGCCAATTTATAATCCAGTATTTCCGTAAGTTCAGGCACTATGCCGCGGCCGGACTGCTCGGCTGATTCTTTTAAAACCCTTAGAGCGCGGGGCATATTTAGTCCTTTTTTTTCGCTTCGTTCGCTCAAGACCGGCACAAAGCCCGAGACCCCGACTTCCGTGCACTTCTGAAGAGCAAATTCAAAATTATCTTTTTTAATCAAGGCTTGATAGAGCTTGATTTTAAGTTCAGGCTCGCTGACATTGGCTTGGCGCTTCATTATTTCAACCTGAATTTCATTTTTTAAAACTTTCAAAATTTTGGCGATGTATTCGAAACCGTCGCCGTCAAGGAACATTACTTCCTCATCTGGCCGGAGACGCAAAACCTTCCCAATTTGTTTGACAAGTTCTGGATCGTCAAAGCGCGCGATGCGCCCGAAAAGCAGTTGTGGCGGCACGAAAAATCGATGGACTTTCATAAGAGGTATCTTATGCTAATTTTTAGACGACGGCAACTATGCGCCGTGTTCTCACGAGCGAATCACTATTCAGTTTTAAATATATCGACATCGTAAATCGATATATTGTCTAGGCGGGCTCGCAATGATGATTTTATAGATTGTTCACCAAACTCAAAAATCAGAGCTCGACTATTTAGAAGTAAAACTGATATGATATTCGTAGCTCTAATGCGTGGAGGCGATATGCATCCGATCAAAAGATGGTGGCTCAAAATCGTGGTTCGCTCCTTTCCAAACCATGAAAAAAAGGGTTGGAAGAACTCTATTATGTCGGTCTGGCATCCATTGGTGCTAATACTTATTCTGCAGAGCTGGATTCTGTTGAGCATTATTCCCTTGTTTTTAATCTCCACTATTTCTAAGAACTGGCCTCCAATAATAGCCGAGATAGCAACACAGATGGTTTTCATTCCAATCATCGCCTCCGTACTTTGGATGCTTTATGTAATGTTTAAAAAAATGTTCAAAAGTGTGCGGGCGCAATGGCGCTCAACATAGAAATGTTCGTGAACCCGATATCCCAAACTGCCTTATGGCAGTTTTTTTGTTTTCACTACCATGTAAAGCAAGTATCCCAAAACTAGGTGTCGTAAAATTACGAACGGCGCGGCGAGGTAAAAATAAATCATACTTGGAGAAACAAAAAACCATCTTATCCAAATGAAAAAAGTGGCGAGGTTCGCGAGTTCGAGACCGTAGAACCAGAGCAGACGAGGCGGATAGACCAGTACGAAAAACGGCAATAACCAAAAAATATATTGAGGAGAAAAAACCTTATTGGTCAAAAGAAAAGATATGGTAGCTAGGAAACATAATTTAGCAAAAGATTCACGGCGGTATTTCCACATTAAGTAAAAAAATAATACGGCGAAGATAGCGAAAGTCACGCTGTTTAATATGGGGATCGGGATTTCGCCCGTGAAATATCTGACAATAGTCCAGATAGAATCGTTGTTTGAATTACGAGTCGAGTTAAGTTCGAAAAAATACAGCCAGCCCTTAAAATTTTTCAGAGCGAAATAAATATTGACGGCCAAGCCGGTAAGTAAAAAGGCGCCTAGAGCTCTAAACTTTGTCCGAATATCGCGCTGTGGCGCGAGTAGTAGTGGCACTAGGAAGAGCACGGGAAAAAATTTGGCCGAGGCGCCCAGAGCTATCATCCCCGCCGCGAGACTAATTTTATTCTGCCTTTCGAAATAAATGGCGGCGAGCGTGAAGACTACGGCTAGTATATCCCAGTTAAAAACCGAGAAGAAAAACATCGAGGGGGCGAAAGCCCAATAAATCCACAACCGCTTTTTCTCGCCCTCGCCCGCCAGACGCCACAGGAGATAGGTCGCGAGACCGACAAGCGCAGTGAGCCCAAGCGCGCTTGCGACAAAATATCCGGCGCGACTCACTCCTAGCCAAGCCATAATCTGCATATAGACTCCGGTCAAGACCGGATATTCGATGAGTTTGTCGACATAAGGCAAACCGGGCGGAGAAATGCGTTCGTAAAAGCCAAGTATATCGCTATAAACGATATGCCACGGAACAAATTTAGTAAGGCCCAGTCCGTGAAAAATAGCCCCCAGAGCTACAACCGCGAGAGTTGCTAAAAGAATGCGGGGCATCATAATTTAATATGACTTAACAAATTTGTAAAAATGTCGGACTGCTGGGAATCGAACCCAGTCCTCACGCACCCGAAGCGTGTATACTACCGGTATACTACAGTCCGAAAGACTACTTTATCTTAACTTATTTACACGCAAAAAGCCAAGCGCCTTTACAGATTCCCCAAACTTGTTTAATATGGGGATAGTTCTTGTGGGCCTCCTTTTAGGGGAGAGAGAAAAATGAACTCACGGCTATCAAGTTATCTATCGATGTCAATTGCATGGGAAGAGACTGACAATCTTTTCTGGCCCTGGTATACCAAGTTCGAAAACCAAACTCTCAAACTTCGAGCCAATGAGTTTCCACTTGAAGATCTTTACACGCTATTTGCCGATAATGTAGAGATTGGCAATATCAATAATTGGCCTGCAAATTGGGCAAAAACATATAAACCCAACCACCTAAGATAGGTGGGTTTTTTATTAGTGAGAGATTACTTCGGCGACCTCCCGCCGTCGCGAGGCTGTGGCGGGCAAAGCGCAATGACAGATAAAGAGCTTATTTCACAAAATGCTTTTTCTTCATCTCCTCTTCCACGCCCGCTTCGAATTCGTTTTTCGCGGCTTCGGCTTTTTTGCGGAGCTTCAGGAGTTCTGCGTCGCTTAATTTATTAAGTTCCTTGAGGCGCGCTATCAAAACTTCCAGTTCGTTGAGTTCGGGTTTTTCGATTACTTCTTCGAGGAGTAGGGCGAGCAAATGACCGATGCGAGGACTTGGCTCGATGCTCAATTCCTTCATTACATCTTCACCCGAGATTTTTAAAGCTTTAGCGCTCAAGGGGTCGCGCTTCACTTTATCAATCATAAAAAGCAAATGGCGCATCTTATACGGCACGGCTTTGGGCACACCGGATCCGATGCGATCGGCTTCACGAAGTTTTAAGATGTCATCGAGACAATCTGTGCCGATACGGCGCAAAAATCGGCGCACGCCCGCTTCGCTCACTTCGCCGACATTGTAATAAAACATATGCCAGCGCACGAGATGCGCGACATATTCAATCTGATCTTTCGAAAAGCGGAGTTTATCGAGAATTTTCAATGTCATTTTGGAACCCACGACTTCGTGATTATAAAAAGTCGAGTCCGGCCCCTCACCGCGCTTCACGCGAGGCTTCCCGATATCGTGCAGAAGCGATGCCAGCCGAACCTCCGGCGAATACCCTTTTTTGACCGAATACTCTAGAGCTTTCAAATTATGCTCATAAACCGTGTAAATATGATGCTTGTTTTGACCGACGCCCACGCCCTCGAGAAGTTCGGGTAAAATAAATTTTATCAATCCGGTTTCGCGAAGCATATCCAGCCCTTCCGCGGCTCGGTCCGTCATCAAAAGTTTGGAGAATTCATCGCGAATCCGTTCAGCTGAAATAAATTCCAAAAGATTATGATTTTTCCTTATCGCTTCATAAGTTTTTTCCTCAATTTTGAAACCGAGTTGGGACGAAAAACGCACCGCGCGCAAAAGCCGAAGGGCGTCTTCCTGAAATCTCGCATCCGGATCCCCCACCGTGCGGATGATTTTGTCTTTCAAATCTTCTTGCCCGCCGTGGGGATCCACTATACCATCCCCCACCTCACTCCTCCCCCTTAGGAAGGGGGAGGAAATAAGAGGTAGAGCCACTGCGTTTACCGTAAAATCCCGGCGCGACAAATCTTCCTCCAGAGTTTTAGCAAATTTTATCTCATCCGGATGGCGCTTGTCGGAATATTTGCCTTCGAGACGAAAGGTGGTGATTTCGACAATTTTTAAAGCCGGATCTTCGGATGCGGTCTTGACCCCCACCGTGCCAAAAGAATTTTCGTAAACGGAGTCGGGGAAAATCTTGAGCAATTCCTCGGGCTTCGCGTCGGTTGTGATGTCCCAGTCCTTTGGCGGTCGTGCCATCAAAAGATCGCGCACGCAACCACCTACAAGATATGCAGAAAAACTAGCCTCGGTTAAAATCCCGGCGACTGTTATTATTTCTTTGGGAATATCGTATTTCATAAATTATTGGTGTCATTGCGAGGAGCCTGCCTGCCGGTGGGCGGGTCTTCTATATGGCAATCTTACTTTATTATACTAGAGATTGCTTCGCAAGGCCTCGCAATGACAGTCTCCGAGATCCTTAATGCCGCACTCAGGATGACATAAGACGCGAAATCGCGGCCTGAATACCAGCCTCAAAATTTTCCCTCGAAAACTTTTGCGCCGAAGCTGAAATAGCCTTTCGTGACCAGCGCTTTTTATCAGCTTTGAGAATCGCGGCGACCAGCGCGTTCGCTGTCTGCTCGTGAAATAACACCCCATTATGTCCATCGTCCACAATCTCCAGCGCCCCACCGCCGGCAAAAGCGACAACGGGCGTCCCGCAGGCGAGACTTTCCGCCGCCACCATCCCAAAATCCTCGATTTGCGGAAATATTAGCGCGCGGGCGGACCTATAAAGATCGCGAAGCTCAATATCGCTAGGATTAGAGATAAACTCCACCGGAAACTTGGCCGTGAGAGACATCAGAAATTTGTCTTCCGGGCCATGTCCTGCAATCTTCAAAGGTAATTTCAATTTGTTAAAAGCATCGATAACCAAATCAAATTTTTTATAATGCATCAGCCGGCCAACAGCCAAAAAATAATCGCCTTTTTTGTATTTCGCATCATAAGAGAAAAATTTAGTGTCAACCGGCGGATAAAGCACGGATGCGTCCAGCCCATAATATTGTTTTATTTTACCGCCGATAAAGTGGGAATTCGCGAGCGTTAAGTGGGGTTTTAGCGAAGCCTCTTTATCCCAAGCCCGCAAATAAGCCAATAATATATTTAAACCTAATTGTAAAAACTTGTAACTTTTAACTTTTAACTTCGAACTGACATAGTCCGGCTCCCAAGCATAACGAAGCGGGCTGTGGCAATAGGAAATATGTTTAGTATTTTTAGGCATCGGAAAACCTTTGGCAAAGCCCGCTGTGTCGGAAATCACAAGATCATAGCCTCCTTTTAACTTTAAAAAATCGGCCGCGAGCGGCATCAGGGGTATAAACCAGCGATGATTTTTTCTCGCCAATTCGAAATCCAAGAAACTAGTTTTCACCACCCGGCCATCAAATCGCCTGCCGACCGTGGCGGAATCATGGAGAAGCGTATAGATGTGGGCGTCGGGAAACATCTCCGCAAGGACTTGCAATACCCTTTCGGCTCCGCCCCATTGATTTAGATAATCGTGAACCAAAGCAACTTTCATTAATTTTAATTATACTAATAATTACGATGCTACGGGAAATGCTTCATCGGTCGTTGGATATTTTTGGCGCCGTCATAGGCTTGGCTTTTATCGCGCCGTTCACGCCACTCATCGCTCTCGGCATAAAGCTGTCCGGCCCCGGGCCTATTTTTGTAAAGTTACCGCGAGTGTCGGGCGGACGACTCATATATGTTTATAAATTTCGATCAATGATCGCCGGCGCCCATAGCCTCAAATGGCAATATGCTAAACTCAACGAGCGCTCCGACGGGCCATTTTTTAAAATAAAAAAAGATCCGCGCGTAACCGCTTTTGGCCGTTGGCTACGCCGCTTCCGGATAGATGAGTATCCCCAGCTCTGGAATGTCTTGCTCGGCGATATGTCCCTCGTCGGGCCTAGGCCGCACGAACCGGAAGAGGTCGTCCTCTATCCGGATGCATACCGGCATTTGATTTCTATAAAAGCCGGCGCGACGGGATTATCACAGATCAGCGGTGCCTCCAGTCTGCCATTTCTAAAAGAACTCGAACTTGATAGCCTCTATATCAAAAATAGAAATCTCTTTTTGGACACGAAAATAATAGCCAAAACAGTGGCTATACTTTTTACAGACCACAACGCGGTGTAAAATGGTGACATAAAAAGCAGGCTATGACATACTAAGTTAAGATTGCGATTGTTGTTTGAAAAGTCAGAAGGAGAGGCCGTGGATTTCTTCAGCCGACCCAAACTCATAGACCTCGACAATACCTTGATCGACAGCGTCGCGGTTTATGAAAAACACGAGGAGTTGGCCGAGATGTATGGCGTCAGCCGGAGACAACATCGGCGACTACTCCAAATAGCTGTGGCTCTATACGGAATAGGCAAATTTAGCCAAATGCATATGTATGACTTGTGCAAATGCGTATGCCCCGACCTACCCGAGACAATCCTCGAAGGATGGCAGGCGCTATGGCTAAGCCCCCGATTTTTCCCGGACGCCAGAGCTTTCCTAGAAGCCTTGCCGCGAGAAAAAAATATTCTACTCACGACCGGCTATCCCGAAACTCAAAGACTCAAGATTCATACCCATGGCTTGGGCTACTACTTTCCGACCATTCACATCGTCGACTCACCCAAGGCCATGGAAATTCCCGCTCCCCCGCCGGAAACAATATATTTTGATGATTCACCCCGAGAGATCGACGCGATGAAAACCGCTTATCCGTATGTATTTTGCGTCTTGGTGCGAAAATTACCCCCGTGGGAGTCGCAAAAAACTTCGGCTTTGGCGGATGCGATGTTTGAAACGCTCGAAGAAGCTCTAAAATATTTCCGAACTTAAGACCCGCTAGCCGGGTCTTTTTTATTTACGCAAACTTAAAATTTTTTCTTCCGCGAGAGAGATAGCGGCTTCACGAGCCGAGATCTTTTCTTTTTTTGACTTTCCAAGAACTGCCCTCACGCTCGTCGAAACTTTTTGCCGAACGAGTTTAAACATTTTTTCGGCATCATAACCCTTGTGCTCGGCGTATGAGGAAATCACCCCGCCGGAATTCGCCGCAATATCCGGCACAACAAGCACGCCTTTTCTTTCGAGTATTTTCTCAAACTCCAGCCGCATCGGAATATTCGCCCCCTCAACTATAATCTTGGCTCTTACTTGATCAATATTTTTTTCATTTATGACATCCGGTAGGGCGGCGGGAATCAAAATGTCAACATCCAGTTCAAAAATTTTTCGGCCATCGGAGCGACTGGCGTTTTTATAAGCCGTGACCGTGCCACTCGTTTTTTTAGCCGCCATAACTGCTTTATAGTCCAATCCGACCGGATTGTAGATTGCCCCCCGTGAGTCAGAGACTGCCACCACGCGCGCGCCCATGTCTTCCAAAAACTTAAAAGCAAAGGTCCCGACATTGCCAAAACCCTCAATAGCGACTGTGGCTCCGCCAATATTAATGCCCCCGAACTCGGCGGCGATTTTAGCCGCTTCCGCAACGCCGTAGCCGGTGCTTCCGAGTTCGTGCGGCAAACCACCGAATTTCTTTGGCTTTCCGGTTGCAGCTTTTCTGTTTCCGGCCGCGGCGACAAATTGTCCCATCTCGACTTCGGTAGTGTTTACATCCGGGCCGGCGATGTAATATTTAATCAAAAATGGCTGAAGTTGCCGCGCGAACCATTGGATAATTTCTTTTTTCTCAGCCGGAGTATGGATCTTTGGATCATAGGCTAGGCCGGCCTTCGCGCCGCCAAAAGGAATGTCGGCCAGCGCGTTTTTATAAGTCATCGCCCGAGCTAGGCGAGCTACCTCCTCCTCTGTCACTCCGGGGGTCATCCTTATACCACCCTTACCCACTCCGCGTGCCGTATTGTCTATCACGAGATAACCCCAGACTCCGTGTTTTTTATTAAAAGTTTTCAAGATATACTCCGGGCCGAGTTTGTCGCCCAATAATAGATTTTTATTTTCATTCATAGTTTTATTATTTTAACATACCGAGTAGTAAAAAACCCCGAGCTATGAAGCCGGGGGTCGAAGCATAGATGGATCCCATTCATCGCTGCCGAAAAAATGAGTGTCCACAAACTTGAAATGTTCGTTTTTTAGCTCCTCGCGAGTTTCGAGGTGTATAATCACAAAGATCCCGCAATCGGTCAGATCATGGGCGCCGGGGATGTCTCGCCGATAAATCACACTCAGATGCCAGCTATAGTTTTCGGATTTTATGGCTAGAATACAAAAGAGATAGGGGTGATCAATAGGCAAAACGCTATTCAGACCCCTAATCAAGCTAACGATGACCAAAGACTTAGTTTGATTATCGAGATTATTAAAAGCGATTCCGAGCAGGTTATTTAACTTTAAAACTGCTACAGACAGAAAAATCTTAGTGCATTTTCTCGCCGAAGCGATGGGCGCTCTACCCCATTCATCCTTGACCGACTCAAATGACGATTTGATACCGGGCATCATCTCGCGATCGAAACGATTTAGGAGATCTGTGTCGGACATCTCTTTCTCCCTAACAGGTGCTGTATATACAACAATTTTTGTGATAGTTTGGTATTAGCTCACACAGAATCAATTTTGGGAGGTTATATGAACCCGGATCTGCAAAATAAGCTCAAAGTCGCCAAATTGCCGGAAAACCTACAGGATATCATCGATCATATATGCCGAATAGATTATGCAGATGGTATTATCTGCGGCAAGATCACGAGTATCGGCTGGGAAGCAGTCCTGACGCTCAAACTCTTCGTAAATATCCCGAGCGCCCTCAAAGGACCGGATCTCAAAAAAATCGACCATCTACTTCACGGCTCGGACGGCTGGTATATGTTTTTTGAGGACGGTAGTAGCACTAAAGTATCCTCGCTAATTATTTATTAACAAAACAAACTCCTTGTCGGAGTTTTTTTATTGTTAATGAAGACCGGCTGTAATGTCTACTATGTTTAAAAGAGAAGCATGCATAAGGCCACATACAAAACATGCATAAGTTCAGATACATATGAGACTTTTCGGCAAACTGAAAAGTCATGAAAATATACAACAAAACAAAGGGTACGAAGGGTATTGTGAGCGGTTGGGAGGACGCGATAGATCGGA
>Ga0209726_10007011_pt1 | contig 12770 bp, 10 predicted proteins | sample Subgrocontami54m_FD_187453 | JGI IMG/M metagenome (GOLD analysis project Ga0209726, IMG submission 187453) | Subsurface groundwater microbial communities from S. Glens Falls, New York, USA - GMW46 contaminated, 5.4 m (SPAdes) (version 3) | ecosystem: Environmental > Aquatic > Deep subsurface >... | reverse complement strand
CGGATTTCAAAGTGGCCAAGGGCGTCTACACGACGGAAAACTTGATCGTCGACAGCAGCGACCTGCGCATGACCGGCGCCGGCAAGATCGACGTGCCCAACGACGAGATCGATCTGCTCCTGGCCGTGCGCCCTTTCGCCGGCATCGAATCGGCTTTCAATACCGTGCCGATTCTCGGACGGGGCGTGGCGGCGATCATGAATTCTTTTCTGGTCGCCAGCTTCAACGTAACCGGCCGCGTCGAAGATCCGACGATCACGCCGGCGCCGCTCGGCACTTTGTCGGAAATGTTTTGGAGCGTGCTGGGTATTCCCAAAAACGTTCTCACCTTGGGCGAAGCCGAGAAAAAGGCAGAGACGAAGGAGCCTGCCGCCAAAGCGCCGGCAGCCAAATGACGCCCAAGCTGACATTATATTCGCGCCGCGACTGTTGCCTGTGCGATGAGATGAAAACCGTCATTCAGCAAGTAGCCGCGAAAACGACGCTCGAGCTAGTCGAGATCGATGTCGACAGTGACGACGAACTGAGAGCAAAATACGGCAGCGAAGTACCGGTATTGTTCATCGACGGTGGCAAGGCGTTTAAGTATCGGCTGACGGCAGCGGACCTGACGAGAAAATTGCAGCGCCGGACTAGGCCTATCTTGAGCCGGCTCGGCCGCATTCTTGGCAAGGAGTCATCATGATGACGCAGCTAGCGCGAGGGTTGTCAGTGCTTCTTGGTTTGACGATGGCTGCGACTTGGGTCTCGGCGGCAGAACGTCTGATCGGCGTCCAGTCGGCGCGGGTGATGTCGCAGTCGATGCCGTGGATCGCCCAGGAGACCGGCATCTTTCGCAAGTACAATTTAGAATTTCCGCTGGTCTACATTGGCACATCGCCGCTGGCGACGGCGGCGATGCTGGGCGGCGAGGCGCAGATCTTGATGGACGGCGGCGTCGGCGTGGTGCGCGCGGCGGTGCAGGGCAATTTGGATTTAGTCTTTATCGCCGGAGTGAAAAATTATCTGACGCAAAGCATTCTCGCCAAGCCGGAGATCAAGCGGGTGGAAGATTTGCGCGGCAAGAAAGTCGGGGTGACGCGCATCGGCAGCACGACGCACTATTTCGCGCTGCACGCGTTCAAGCGGCGCGGCATGGAAGCGGGGCGCGATTACGGCGTGATCCAAACCGGCGGCGCGCCGGAAATGTTCGCGGCGCTGATCGCCGGCACGATTGATGCCGGCACGATGGTCGCGCCGTGGGACGTGCGCGCGCTTGCCCAAGGCTATCACTACGTGGTTTACGGCCCCGACTTGCGTATCCCGCAAGTGGCCGTGTCGTTCATCACGCGCCGTTCGTTTTTGGCGCGCAACGCCGCGGCGGTGGGGCAATTCTTGCGCGCCATGGCGGAGGCGGCGAAAATTCTCCACACCGACAAAGAGACGACGTTCAAAGTTTCGGCCAAATATTTGCGCGTCGACGACCGCAAGATTCTCGATGCCGGTTACAACGCCGAGATCAAAGCCCTGGAGCCGCGCTTGGAACTGAAAATGGAAGCGGTGCAAGCGATCCTCGACGACATCGCGCCCACGGACGCGCGCGCGAAGACCATCAAACCGCAGTCGCTGTTTGACCGACAATTCATCGACGAGATGGAAAAGAGCGGGTTTATGGATAAGTGGTGGGGCGGAGCAGCGGCGCGATGAATATCGATATAGGGACGCTGACGCGCCGGCTACTCTCCTTCAACACGATCAATCCACCTGGAGATGAGCGCGCCTGCGCGCACTATCTTGGCGCGCTGCTGGAACCGGCGGGTTATGAAACGCGCTACTACGAGTTTGCCGACAAGCGCTCGACATTGATCGCGCGGCTTGCTGGATCGAGGGACAGCTTGCCGATCTGTTTCACCGGCCATTTAGACACCGTGCCGTTAGGCGCGGCGCCTTGGGCGGGCGATCCGTTCGCCGGCGAGACTGACGGCGACAAATTATTCGGACGCGGCACGTCGGACATGAAAAGCGGCGTGGCCGCCATGGTGGCGATGGCGCTGCGTCTTGCACAGGCGGCGAACCGGCAAACTGGGATCACGCTGATTTTCACAGCCGGCGAGGAAACTACTTGCGAAGGTGCAACACACGTTGCGGGGCTGCACGGTGTGCTCGGTAAAGCGGGCGCGATTGTTGCCGGCGAGCCGAGCGCCAATGTTCCCTACATCGCGCATAAAGGTTGCCTGCGTTACGCGATCAATTTTAGCGGCATCGCGGCACACGGTTCGATGCCGGACCAAGGTGTCAACGCAATCTACAAGGCGGCAGATGCGATCAAGAAACTCGAGAAGTTTGATTTCGCCGTGCCCGCACATCCACTTCTCGGTAAGCCGACGTTGGCGGTGACCATGATGGCTGCCGGCAGCGCGATCAACATGATTCCTGGCGAAGCGTCGGTCAGGATGGATATTCGAACTCTGCCTGGACAGACGGAAGCGGAAATTTGTCAAAAGCTTGAAGCGGCATTGGGTGGCGATGTCGAGCTGCAGTTCTTAAACGGTGCGGCCAGTATCAGCACGGATGAAAATCATGAGTGGGTGCGAACTGTCTTCGATATCATGGAGCGTTGCACCGGCAAGCGCCCCGCGCCGGATGGCGCGACTTATTTCACCGATTGCTCGGTATTGACTCCCGCCTACGGTTATCCGCCGACGATCATTCTCGGCCCCGGCGAGCCGGAGCTGGCGCACAAGACCGATGAGTTCTGCTACATTTCTAAGATTGAGTTGGCTGCCGAAGCTTACACGGAGATTGCGCGGCGGTGGTGCGACGTTTGACGGCGAGTTGAGTAGCCGACGGATGGGCCCGCGAAAAACATCAAGCCGCAGTCGCCGCTCGATCGGCAATTCATCGACGAAATGGAAAAGAGCGGCTTCATGGAAAAGTTGTGGGGCGGAGCAGCGGCGCGATGGAGAATACAGCTCAAGCCTAGCATCGCCGCTTTGTTCTCTCCGATTACCCGATCACTTCATCCGCATGGTAGAGCCCTGAGCGTGGAACGTTTCGACCGACCTGCTTTGCTGTCTTCGGATTGATAACCCGCTCAAAGCGCATCGATCGCTCGACAGGAAAGACGGCGGGTTTCGCACCGTTCAGGATGTTATCCGCGTAATCGGCTGCCCGCCGTCCTTTGAGCATTCGAGCGACGCTGGCATTGAGCCGTCATGCGTGACCGCGACGATGAATGCTCTTGAAAAAGTAATCTTTGCCGTGCACTGGCGCGTAACGTGCCGACGGCCTGAGAGGGTGATGTTTTCTCCTGCGCAGGCGTCGGATAACGTGCCACTGAAAGTCACGTAGGTATCCGCTACGGTTCAGGGCGGGCAGCAGAGGCATTGGCTGCGAGGGAACGGTGGAAGCGATGCGGTCCAACGCCCTTGGCGACTAGATTCTCATCGCTCACGTAGATATAGCGAGTCCACGGACAATTGGGCGATGACCGCGTCAAACGTCCCAATGCCTGCGCATCCAGAATCCTGCCGCGAAGACCGTTAGCGCAATCGCGCCGAGAAAATATTCAAGCCCATAGCGCGGCAGGTAGTAAAACTCCGCAAGACCGATGCCGTAGATCACCGAGATTATAAAGCCGTGTCTGAGCCACGTGAGTATCTTCATGGGGCAAGTAAAGCGCACAAATTATACCAGCGTAGAACCGATGAGCATGCGCGAAGCCGGCGCGCTTTGGATGACAGAACGTGACGGCTAGCGGAGCAAAAATGTGCGGCCGCTGGCGCGGTTGGCATTACTTAGAAGGCTTTTAATTCGCGCGCCGCTATTCTTGTTGTCGTCAATTGTCCTGGATATTACTATTGCCGACGTGGGATTCGTCGTCACAGCATTTTAATTCCCTCGACGGGTAGCTTGTTTAGCGATGAACTAACGGGAATGGCCGGCGTTAAGTTCTCTTGTTCGCGGCTGCGCGCAGCGCTGTTAAGGCGGTAAAGACGTGGACATTGAAATGGGCTGCACCCGTTCTCCAGCACAGTTTGGGATATGTTCGATGTTTCTCTCAATGGCATCGATTTTCGACCGAGATGTTGCTCCCTTCAACGTAACCAAGTTCTTTGAGGCCGAACTGGCACGCTTGGATCCGTGGAACACGATTCTTCGGATCACGCGCTGACGACTAGACGTCCATGCGCGGGATTTTCGCCGGCTACTGCGCCTGGGCTGTCATTGCCAACATTAAGCAGTACCGCTGCAATCAAGATTAATGGCCATCCAGCTTTCTTCATTGCCTGCCTCATTCCAGACGCTACTAATCATGTGCACGGTAATTGCAAAAAAATTTGATTATCTACGGTAGAGGTCGGTGTTTCGTCGAAAAAAAAAGACCGGATTCGGCGTGAGATTCAGCTGATCGACGCCACCGTACGATCGTATCGCTAGGTAGAGAGGTGCGATTGACTCTCAATCCAGGACGCGGCAGATTCAGTTATTCTATCTATGTATCCCGTTGCCGCTCGGCGATTTTATTGCGGACGAAGAATCAGAAGGAGTGACTTACGGCCGATCAAATCGTTTGGTGTGATATCCCGGCTCTCGATTTGGCTCGGGCGGTGAAATTTTATTCGGCGGTGTTAGGCCAACAAGTGAAGAGCTAAGACCTTCCCGGCATGACCGTCGAGGTATTGCCGTACAACGACGGCGAGGCGGGCGGCTGTTGGTTTTGCAGCGCCGAGGCGACGCCGAACGAGAGAGGCATCATGATTGATCTCAATGCCAACGGACGGCTGGATGATGCCAGCGCGGCGATCACGCCTAATGGCGGCAAGATCTTTCAGGCCAAACATCAAATCGCGCCGTTCGGTTCTCACGCGGTCATCATCGACAGCGCGGGCAATCGAGTTGCGCTCCAGGCGGAGAAACTTTAAAATCGATGCTGGAGGTTGACGATGAACGCCAACGCAACGTGGAAGAAATCATTGAGCTTTGCCTATGTCGCTGCGCTGATTTGCGCGCCAGCAATCGCACCAGCGGCGCAGCCGGCGAAAAAGGCGGCAACCAAGGAGCCCGCGGCCAAAGCGGCGCCGGCCAAGGCCGCGCCGCTTGACGACAGCGGCAACTGGATGCTTGCCGGCCGGGAAGGCGAATGTGCGCCGGTGTCGATCCTGGAAAAAAAGGGCGAGCAGTTAAAAGGAGTCAAAAGCCCGCTGCAGCTAAGCGAGAAATTGAAGGCGATGGGCCACCCGGCGGAGGTTAAGGAATTTAAAGCCGGCATCCGTCCGGCGGTCGAGGTGCGCGCGCCTTCGGCGGGGCTTTATGTGATGTTCGTCAAACAAGAGAACTGCGATAAGAAGCCGCCGCCGCTCGACCAGAAGTAATCGACTTATTCTTCGGCTTCGTGGCGCCGGCGCGGCCGGTCGGCCTGTTTGAGAATTTTTTTACGCAGTCTGATCGACTGCGGCGTCACTTCCACCAGCTCATCGTCAGAGATCCATTCCAAGCCTGCTTCCAGCCCCATCTCGCGGTGCGGCGAGATGATGATGTTCTCGTCTTTGCCGGCGGCGCGCATGTTGGTGAGTTTCTTCTCTTTGCAAACGTTGACGTTCAAATCGTTCTCGCGCGAGTACTCGCCCACCACCATGCCTTCGTAGACTTTGGTTCCCGGCGCGATGAACATGACGCCGCGTTCTTGTAAGTGATAGATCGCATAGGCCGGCGCTTGGCCTTCACGGTCGGCGACCATGGCGGCGTTGGTGCGCGATTGAATCGTTCCATGCCAGGGTTCCCAGCCGTTGAATAGCGCGTTCATGATACCGGTGCCGCGAGTGTCGGTAAGAAAGCGCGAGCGAAAGCCGATCAAGCCGCGCGACGGCACGGCAAACTCCAAACGCACACGACTCGATCCCGCATGGATCATCTTGGTCATCTTGCCCTTGCGCATGGCCAACAGCTGCGACACCACGCCGATAAAATCTTCGGGGATATCGATCACCAAGAGTTCCATCGGTTCATGGATCACACCGCCTATCTCGCGGGTGACGACGGTGGGCTTGGAGACCATCATCTCATAACCTTCGCGGCGCATGGTCTCGATGACGATCGCCAGGGCGAATTCGCCGCGGCCGGTGACTTGAAAGGCGTCCGGTTGGGCGGTTTCCTCGACCCGCAGGCTGACGTTGCGGCGCGCTTCGAAGAACAATCGTTCGCGCAGCTTGCGCGAGGTGACATGTTCCCCTTCGCGGCCGGACCAGGGCGAATTGTTGGCGCAGAACAGCATGGCGATGGTCGGTTCGTCGATGCGCAACGGCGGCAGCGGCAGCGGTTTTTCGCGGTCGCTGATGGTATCGCCGATGCCGATGTCTTCGATGCCGGCGATGGCGGCGATGTCGCCGGCTTGCACCGAGGCGACTTCGACGCGCTTGAGCCCCTGCCAGCCATAGACTTGGGTGATCTTGATCAGTTGCTGGCTGCCGTCGACGCGGCACAGCATGTATTGTCCCGGCGCCAGCGTGCCGTTCTTGACTCGGCCCACCGCGAGCCGGCCGACGTAGTCGTTGTAATCGAGGTTGTTGGCTTGGAACTGCGTCGGCATCGCCGGATCGTAGCTGGGTCCCGGCAAGGTGCCGATGATCAGCTCGAACATCGGTTTAAGATTCTCACCGGGCTGTTTGAGATCGAGCGTCGCCGTGCCGGCGCGGGCGTTGGTATAGACGACCGGAAAATCGAGCTGGTCTTCGCTGGCGTCGAGATCGATGAACAGATCGTAGATTTCATCGAGCACCTCGGCAATGCGCGCGTCGGGCCGGTCGATTTTATTGATGCAGACGATCGGCGTGAGCTTCGCCTCCAGCGCTTTTTTCAACACGAAGCGAGTTTGCGGCAGCGGCCCTTCCGAGGCGTCGACCAGCAGCATGACGCCGTCGACCATCGCTAAAGTGCGTTCCACTTCGCCGCCGAAATCGGCGTGGCCGGGAGTGTCGACGATATTGATCTTGACGTTGCGGTAATGGATCGTGGTGTTTTTCGCCATGATCGTAATGCCGCGCTCGCGCTCGAGATCCATGGAGTCCATGACGCGATCGACAACCTGCTCGTTGGCGCGGAAAATACCGCTTTGGTGCAGCAAGGCATCGAGCAAAGTGGTTTTGCCGTGGTCGACGTGGGCGATGATCGCGATGTTGCGCAGCTCGTCGCGGCGGGTGAGATTGGTTTGAATCATGGATCACAGTTATTAGGGAGCGAATGCGCGAAGTCAAGACAGCGCGGCCGCTTCCTTGCCAAGCGCGCCACCGTAGCGTATTTTTAAAAATTACATGGGGCGGTTATCACACTACATCTGGCGTTACCGGTGGCGTTATTTGCAGGGCGGGCTCTGTCTGCTCGCCACCGCGACGCTGGTCATGTGGATTCCTTGGTGGATTCGCGAAGCGGTGCGCATCATCGAGGGCGGCGGCGCCGTGCGCGAGGTGACTTTTTACGCCGTGCTGATCGTCGCCGCGGCGCTGGTTCAAGGCATCGTGCGCACCTATTCGCGGGCGTTGATTTTTAACGCCGGGCGCAACGTCGAATACGATCTGCGCAACGATCTGTTCGCCCACTTGGAAAAATTGCCGCTGTCGTTTTACCAGTCGCGGCGCACCGGCGACTTGATGTCGCGGGTGATCAACGACATTTCCGCCGTGCGCGTGATGCTCGGTCCGGGTGTGCTCAACTTCGCCAACGCGCCGCTCTATTACGTCTACGCCGTGGCGCTGATGCTGTCGATGGACGTGCGCATGACCCTGGCGGCCTTGGCGCCGTTTCCCTTATTGATGTACGTGGCGCGCAAATTCCGCGGCAAAATTTTAAAAAGTTCGTTGGAAGTGCAGCAACAGATGTCGGTGTTGAGCAGTCACGTGCAGGAAAATTTGAGCGGCATGCACGTGGTCAAAGCCTACTCCCAGGAACAGTTTCAAACCCAGGCGTTCGCCGCCTTCAACAAGGACTACGAAGTCAAAAGCATGGAGATGGCCAAGATGCGCGGCATCGTTAACCCGCTCATGCAGGGGATCAACGGCCTGACGGTCTTGATCGTCATCTGGTACGGCGGTGTGCGGGTGGTGCGCGGCGATCTGTTGGTCGCCGATATCGTCGCGTTTATCGCCTACTTGAACGTTCTTGCTTGGCCGACCGCAGCCTTTGGCTGGATGCTGTCGCTGGTCGAACGGGGCCGGGCGGCGATGCGCCGGCTCGAAGAGATTCTTGAAACCGAACCGGAGATCGCCGGCGGCGAAACGAGCGCTTCGCCCATCAAGTTGGTTGACGGTATTGAGTTTCATAACGTCTCTTTTTCTTACGGCCGCGGGCAAAACGGCCATGGCGCTCTGCAAGGCATCAACTTCAAACTACCGGTCGGCAAATCGGTGGGTTTAGTCGGCCGCATCGGTTCGGGCAAGAGCACCGTGGCGCAATTGGTGCCGCGACTGTTCGACGTCATCGGCGGCGAGATCCGCTTGGACGGCCAGGATATTCGTCAGCTGTCGCTGCGCGAACTGCGCCGCACCATGGGCTACGTGCCCCAGGATCCATTTTTATTTTCCACTTCGCTCAGACGCAATTTGGCCTTCGGCCGCGACGAGTATTCCGAAGATGAATTGTCCCGCGCCATCAAAATCGCCAAGCTCGACCGCGATCTGGAAATTTTTCCCCAAGGGCTCGACACCATGGTCGGCGAAAGGGGCGTGACGCTGTCCGGCGGCCAAAAGCAGCGCGCGACCTTGGCCCGGGCTTTGATCATGGACCCGCCGGTGTTGATTCTCGACGATTGCCTGTCGAGCGTCGATGCCCAAACCGAGGCGGAGATTCTCCACGGCCTGCGCGCGATTCTCAAAGAGAAGACCTGCCTGATCATTTCCCACCGCATCTCGGCGGTCAAAGAGGCCGATGAAATTCTCGTACTAGAAGAGGGCAAGATCATCGAACGCGGCAATCACGACGAATTGGTCCGCCAAGAGGGCGTTTACGCCGAACTCTACCAGCAGCAGCGGCTGAGCGAGGAGCTGGAAGAAATCAATTGAATTCGCGAGCGGGGTTTAAACCCCGCTCGCGACCAAAGGGGTGCTCGCCCCCTTTGGAAACCCCAAAATATTGTGCCGCCTCAAGAGGCGGAGTTAAGCGGAATCAAAATGGCGCAGCCCTCGCAATCCGAAGAAGTTCTAGGCAAAGCTTACGATTTTCAAATGATGAAGCGGTTGTGGCGCTTTATCATTCCTTACAAGCGGCTGTTTCTGCTGAGCATGCTGCTGTTGCCGCTGCAGCAGGGGTTCGGTCTGGCCCAGCCCTATCTGATGAAGATCGGCATCGACCGCTACATCGCCGGCAAAGATCTCTGGGGTTTGCAGACCGTCATGCTGCTGTTTCTCGCCGCGCTGATCGGCGAGACCGTCGTGGTTTTCGTGCAATACTATTTTTCCATGCTGGTGGCGCAACGCTGTCTGGCCGATCTGCGGGTGGCGATCTTCGCTCATGTGCAGAAGCTGCCGATGAGTTATTTCGACCGCAATCCGGTGGGCCGTCTGGTCACGCGCATGACCACCGACGTCGACGTGCTGCAAGAGATGTTTTCCTCCGGCGTGATGACGCTGGTCTCGGATTTCATCATGGTCATCTGGATCGTCGGCATTATGTTCTACCTGCACGTCACCCTGGCGTTGGTTTCGCTGGCGATGATTCCACCGATGGCCTTGGCGATCAATTTTTTCCGCGTTAAAGCGCGCCAGACTTACCGGCAAATCCGCGAGCGCATCGCGCGCATCAATGCTTACTTGGGCGAGTCGATTTCAGGTATGGCGGTGATCCAACTGTTCGCCCGCGAGCAAAGAACCTATCGCGAGTTCGAAGCGCTCAACGCCGACCATCGCGACGCCTATCATTTGTCGAATCTCTACGAAGCGGCGCTCTATTCGATGGTCGAGGCCGCCGGTTCGGTGAGCGTCGGACTGCTCTTGTGGTACGGCGGCGGCGAAGTGCTCCATGCGGTGATCGGCATCGGCACGCTGGTGGCTTTTAAAGAATACATCCATCGATTTTTCGTGCCGCTGCGCGACTTCAGTCAAAAGTATGCCGTCATGCAGTCGGCGATGGCCTCGGCGGAAAGAATTTTCCAGCTGCTCGATACGCCGGTGGATATTCAAAGTCCGAAGCACGCCGTCGTGCCCAAACCGTTTCGCGGCGAAGTGGTGTTCGACAACGTTTGGTTCGAATACAAAGCCGGCGATCCGGTTTTGAAAGGCGTATCGTTTCGCATCGCGCCGGGCGAGCGGATCGCCGTGGTCGGCGCCACCGGCTCGGGCAAGACCACCACGATCAAACTGCTCAACCGCTTCTACGATATTCAAAAAGGCTCGATAAAAGTCGGCGGCGTCGACGTGCGCGAGTGGGATTTAGCCGCGCTGCGCCAGCACGTCGGCGTGGTCTTGCAGGACGTGTTTCTTTTCTCCGGCGACGTGCGCGCCAATCTGGCGCTGGGCGATCCGGCGGTGCCGATGGAGCGCATCGAAAAATCCGCCAAGGCGGCCAATGCCGATACTTTCATCCGCCGGCTGCCGGAGCGCTATCTGGCGCCGGTGCGCGAGCGCGGCAGCAATTTTTCCGCCGGCCAGCGCCAGCTGTTGTCTTTGGCTCGCGTGTTGGTCTTCCAGCCGGAAATTCTCGTCATGGACGAAGCGACATCGAGCGTCGACACCGAGACCGAAGCGCTGATCCAGGACGCCTTGGAAAAAGTCATGCGTAACCGGACTTGTCTATTGATCGCCCACCGCCTGTCGACGATCCGCAACGCCGACCGCATTATCGTTCTGCACCACGGCGAGCTCCGCGAGATCGGCAGCCACGCCGAGCTGATGGATCGGCGCGGCATCTATTACCGGCTGTACCAACTACAGTACGAGCGCGAGGAGCTGAAGTTCGCGCCGCACGAAAGCGTCCCGAAAATTAATGCCTAGCGGCGCGACGGGAAAACATATTCTTCACCTAACCGAAGTGAGACCGCGCCAATTCGTTGCTGCAATCCTGTTGGGAATTCTCATGGGAGCGATGCTGTCCGGCTGCTCGCCGATCTACGTCCTACGCGCGGCCTACGAAGAGGGCAAAATTCTCTGGCGCCGCGAGCCGATCGTCGAATATGCGCAAAGGCCCGAAGTTAACCTCGACACCCAGGAAAAATTAAACCTGGTCTTGGCGGTGCGCGAGTACGCGCGCGACGCGCTTAAGCTCAACGTCGGCGGCAGCTTTTCCAGCTTCTCATACGTCGACCGTCCCGATCTCACACACATCGTCGTCGCCGCGCCGAAGACCGAACTGCGTCCCTACACTTGGTGGTTCTTGATCGTCGGCAGCGTGCCGTACAAGGGCTTTTTCGAGAAAGCGGATGCTGAAGAAGAAGCTGCACGGCTAAACGCCGAAGGCTACGACACCAACATTCGCCCTTCGGCGGCATTCAGCACGCTGGGCTGGTTCGACGATCCGCTGCTGTCGCATCTGCTGCGCTACGATAAAGTCGTCCTGAGTGGAATCGTCTTTCACGAGCTGTTTCATCAAACGCTCTATGTCAACGGCGCCGGCGCCTTTAACGAAAGCTTGGCGAACTTTATCGGCCACCGCGCCGCCATCGATTTTTTGCGCGAGCGCTTCGGCGCGGATAGCGCGGAGCATACGCGCGCGCTGCAACTGTGGGATGAAGAGCATGAGTTCGGTTCTTTCGTTGCCGAGTTGACGCAGACGCTGGCCGAATTGTATGGCCGCGACATTCCAAGAGCGGATAAACTGCGGCTGCGCGAAGAAGTTTTTAGCCGCGGCAAAGCCGAATGGGCGCGCCGCATCGCCGACCGACCGAACAACCGTTATCGGGCTTTCAGCCAGCAAGCGCTCAACAATGCCGTGCTGATGCACTACGTCGTTTACTTGCAGGAACTCGATCTCTTCGAATCGGTGTATGAGCAGTCGGGGCGCAGCTTAGTGAAGACCATCGAGATGTTGAAGCGGGCGGTCGATGGCGGCGGCGAGCCCTTCGAAGCGGTGCGCCAATCGCTGAAATAAGAATTCACCACAGAGGTCACAGAGTAGGAGATTCGGATTCGGAAATTTAACCGCAAAGCTTGTCCTGAGCGAATGCGAAGGAACTGGAGCTGCGCAAAGAACGCCAAAAAAAGAAGAACTCGCCGCAGCGGCGCTGAGTTCGCAGAATCTTTTCTATTTTTCTCCTCCTCTGTGTTCTCTGTGCCCTCTGTGGTGAGATTTTTTCTCCTTAATATCGTAGCCCGGATGGAGCGCAGCGGAATCCGGGGGCTTTTATCTCTCCGTCATGATTTTGCTAAATTGCCGCAGCGCTTCGATGTGGGCCGATGGAGAATTCAATCCCGCCTTCATGGTATTAAAACTCAGATGGCTGGCGCCGAGGGATTTCCAAGCTTGCAGATCTTTTGCCCACGCTTCTGGCAATCCGTGGCCGTAGGAAATGCGTCCTTCGATGCCGATGGCGTTCGCATCGCGCCCGGCGTCTTTGGCGTAGGCGCGAATCTTTTCGATGGCGGCGCGGCATTTCTCGTCCGGTCCCAGGAGTGGAAACCAGCCGTCGCCGAGTCTTCCCAAACGGCGCAGCGCGCGCTCATCGCCGCCGCCGAACCAAACCGGTATGGGGCGCTGAATTGGCAATGGGTTGATCCCAGCATCGACGATCTTATGCCAGCGGCCTTCGAAGGTGACTAACGGTTGCGTCCACAGTTGGCGCAAGACTTCGATCTGCTCTTCGGCGCGGC
>Ga0209726_10007008_pt1 | contig 12772 bp, 9 predicted proteins | sample Subgrocontami54m_FD_187453 | JGI IMG/M metagenome (GOLD analysis project Ga0209726, IMG submission 187453) | Subsurface groundwater microbial communities from S. Glens Falls, New York, USA - GMW46 contaminated, 5.4 m (SPAdes) (version 3) | ecosystem: Environmental > Aquatic > Deep subsurface >... | reverse complement strand
CCTCACCCTAACCCTAACCCTCCCCACTGAAGAGTGGGGAGAGGGGACTTCAGACCGGCCACACCGGCGCATGCGTGCCGAGCGGCACCGGCGGGCGCGCCCAGGTGGCCGGCGTCTCGGAGAGCTGGCCTGCGTGCTTCACGAACGTCAGGCGACCGAACGGTGTGTCCATCTCCTCGAGCAGATCGGCAACGTCGGCGGGCTTCGGATCGGGGCACTCGAAGCCCTGCGTCAGCCGACCGAGCTGCGAGAGCCAGTGGCCGGTCTGCGCCAGCGACACGCGCACGTGCCACGATCCGCCCTCGTGCGCCTTTTGCGCGAGCGCCATCATTGCCCCGAAGGCCATGAGGTAGCCCGAGGCGTGGTCGAGCGCCTGTGCGGGCAGCTCCTTAGGCCCGGCGGCGATGCCGGCGGCTTGCGCCTCGGCGTGGTTGAGCCCGTTGGCGTTCTGGACCAGCGAGTCGAACCCCCGGCGCGGCGCCCACGGGCCGGCGTGGCCGTAGGCCGACAGCGTCACGGCGACGATGCCGGGCTTGATCTCGGCGCAGGCCTCAGGCGAGAAGCCGCGGGCGGCGAGCCCGCCCGGCCGATACCCCTGCACGAACACGTGCGCCTCCCGCAGCAGGGCCGCCAGCTGCTCGCGGTCGTCCGTCGCGCGCAGGTCTAGGGCGGCCGAAAGCTTGCCGCGGCCCGTGTCGATGTCGAGCAGCGGCATGCCCGGCAGGTGCGGGGCGGTGATGCGCATCACGTCGGCGCCGTGGGCGGCCAGCGTGCGCCCGCACACGGGCCCGGCAATGACACGGGTGAGATCGACGACGCGGATGCCCGACAGCGGCCGCTCTCCCGCAGCGGGAAGCGGGCGGGCCGGGGCCTCGCCAATCTTGGTGATCTCGAACAGCGGCAGCTCCGCAACCGCCTTGCCCTGCGGGTGCGCCGCCCACTCGGCCGGTGACCGCATCATGGTGGCGACGAGCTTGGCCTCTGCCGCCGCCGTCTCGAATTTCTCGCCCTCCCACTTGGCGAGCGCGGCCTCGACCGCCGCGCGCTCGTAAGCACACGCGAGCAGCTTGAGCATGCCGTCGCGGTGGTGCGGGAAGTTGGTGTGGAGCCGCACGTAGCGGCCATCGCCGGTGCGATAGACGCCGGCAATCTTGTCCCAGACGGGGCCCGGCGGCTTGCCGGCGAGGCGCATGTAGCGCTCGCTGCGGAACTCGATCGCCGCATGGCGCATGTCGACCGCGACATTTTGGCTGCCCGCGGTGCGCTGGCGCCAGATCTCGGCCGCGGCGAGCCCGGCAGCGGCGATGCTGGCCTGCGCCGCGGTGCCGACGCGGAACGAGGAGGGGAGCGCCGGGTCGTCACCGGTGAGTGTCACACGCGACAGTGCCGCGGGCTCGCCGTCGGCGAGTGACCAGAGCTGGCGCAGGACTTCGAGAGGAGGGGCGTTGCTGGGGCTGGTCATGCCCCGAGGATAGTCGCAGCCGAACCATTCGTCGAACCATTCGTCATGTGTGGACGGTGCGCCGCGTAGCCGAGGATGAGTGCGATGGAGAAGTCGGACCTGCCCGAGGTAGCGAGGAAGCGAGCCAACAAGGCGGGTTCGACCGCTGCGGAGCCGGTGGAGCGAAGGCGCGGGGCCAAGGAGAATGCGGATTTGCAAGGCACGGTCCGGACGCAGTCGGTATTTGCGAGACGGACACTACCCGGTTTGAGTGGGTGGCCGTGCTCAGCGCCCACCCAGCTTCGCATCGAGCGCCAGCGCTGCCTCCAGCAGCACCTGGGCGCCGGCGGCGCAGTGCTCGAGCGTGGCGCTCTCGGTCTCGTTGTGGCTGAGGCCGTCCTTGCAGGGCACGAAGATCATCGCCGTCGGGGTAATGCGGGAGAGATGCACGGCATCGTGGCCGGCGCCCGAGATGATGTCGCGGTGCGCGTGGCCCAGCGCCTCCGCTGCCGCGCGCACCGCCGCCACGCACGCCCGGTCGAAGCGCACGGCGGCAATGTCGTGCAGCTTCTTCGTCGCGATCTGCACCTTCTCCTCGCGCGCGATCTTCTCGACCGCCGCGTACATTTCTTTTTCCATCGCGCCCAGCGTCGCATCGTCGTGGTGGCGCAGGTCGACGGTCATAACGACCTCGCCCGGTATGACGTTGGGCGAGTTGGGCCTCACCTCCACGCGGCCGACCGTGCCAACGGCGGTCGGCGCATGCGCTAGGGCGATGGTGCGCACCTCGCCGACCAGCCGCGCGCAGGCGGCGAGCGCATCGGCGCGCCGCGGCATCGGCGTGGTGCCGGCGTGGCTCTCGCGGCCGATGATGGCGGCCTCGTACCAGCGCACGCCCTGCACGCCGGTGACCACGCCGATCGCCTTGTCCTCGGCCTCCAGGATCGGACCCTGCTCGATGTGCAGCTCCAGGTAGGCCGAGAGCGGCATGCCAGCCTTGGCCTCGCCGCGCCAGCCGATGCCATCGAGCGCCGCACGGAAGCGCACGCCCTCGATGTCGGCGATGGCATCGGCCTGAGCCCGACTGTAAACGCCGGCAAACACGCCCGAGCCCAGCATGGCCGGGGCGAAGCGTGCGCCCTCCTCGTTGGTCCAGTTGACCACCACCAGCGGGGCGTTGGTCTCGTAGCCCGCCGCAACCAACGTGCGCATGGCCTCGAGCGCGCCCAGCACGCCCAGGTTGCCGTCGAACTTGCCGCCGGTCGGCTGCGTGTCGAGGTGGCTGCCAAGCGCGATGGGCGCGAGCCCCGGTTGGCGGCCGGGGCGCAGGGCAAACATGTTGCCCACCTCGTCGACGCTCACTTTGCAGCCCAGCGCCTCGGTCTCGCGCTTGAACCAGGCGCGCACCTGCCCGTCCTCGGCGGTCAGCGTCTGCCGGTTGATGCCGCCCTTGGCCGTGGCGCCGATGGCCGCCGTCTCCATCAGCGTCGACCACAGGCGTTGCGGATCGATGCGCAGGTTGCTCGGCATTCGGCTTTCCCGGGTTGGCGAGAAGAGCAAGCTTACACGGTGCGGCTGACTGGGGCCTAGGGTTCTCGCTGCGCGAGAAGCGGGACCATGCTGGAAGCATGTCTCCGACATGACCCCGCGCCCCGCTAGGAGGGGACCTCCCAGACCCTCCCTCTTTTGCAATCAAAACAAAGGGGGTCCGGGGTCTCCCCGGGCGGGCCTGCCCCGGCGAAGGCCGGGGTCTGGGCGGCAGCCCAGTCGCGAAGCGAGCTCAATACGTGCTAGCCTAGGACCATGTCCAACACACCCAACGCCGAGCGCAAGACGCTGATCCTGACCGGCGCCTCGCGCGGCATCGGCCATGCCACGGTCAAGCGCTTCGCCTCCGCCGGCTGGCGCGTCATCACCTGCTCGCGCCACGCCTTCCCCGAGAACTGCCCCTGGGAGATGGGGCCCGAGGACCACATCCAGGTCGATCTCGCCGATCCGGAGGATACGCGCCGGGCCATCGGCGAGATGCGTCAGCGGCTCGTCGCGCAAGGCTCGCGCCTCAACGCGCTGGTCAACAATGCCGGCATTTCGCCCAAGGGCGAGGCCGGCAAGCGCCTCGGCGCCATCGAGACGCCGCTCGAGGACTGGGAGCACGTCTTCCACGTCAACTTCTTCGCGCCGATTACCCTGGCGCGCGGCCTGATCGCCGAGCTCGAGCACGCCAAGGGCGCCGTGGTCAACGTCACCTCGATTGCGGGCGGCCGCGTACACCCCTTCGCCGGCGCGGCCTACGCCACCTCCAAGGCGGCGCTCGCCGCGCTCACGCGCGAGATGGCGACCGACTTCGGGCCCCGCGGCATCCGCGTCAACGCCATCTCGCCGGGCGAGATCGACACGGCGATCCTCTCCCCCGGCACCGAAAAGATCGTGCGGGAGCAGATCCCGCTCAGGCGCCTGGGCGAGCCGGAGGAGGTGGCCAAAGCCATCTATTTCCTGTGCACCGACCAGTCGAGCTACGTGAACGGCGCCGAGCTGCACATCAACGGCGGCCAGCACGTTTGACGCCGGAACGCCGTTTCGTTCGGCTCCCAGGTGGCCAGGATGATGCGGCCGACCGCAAGGGCCACGGGGCGGGCCTGAAGTGCGGCTGCGGAGATGGCGGCCCCGGTCCCCTTTCCTCAGCGAATTACAAACGCTTCCCGCAAAAAAGGGAGCGGTGCGAGGGAAGCGCACCGCTCTTCCGAACCCGGGGGAGGTTCGTTCTGGGTTGCCTATGAAACGGCCCTGCGGCCGCTTGTTTCCGCGACCGCTCAGATTAGGCCAGCGGGAGCGCTCAGGAGCCGGCGTTTCCTGCCTGCATCACGCGCCAATAGTGCTCGGCGTGCTGGTAGCAGTTCTCCATTTCCACCCTATCGCCGGCCGCGCCGGCCTCGCGCGCCCGTACGAGATACTTCTCGTAGTTCTGGCGCGCGTTTCCCGAAGATGTCGTCCGCTGCCGGGTTCCCGATCCGTTTCGGGTGCCCGGCCGTGAATCTCGTCGCTTGCGGTTGTCATGCCCCGTCATACACGATGTCCATCCAAAACTGCGCGCGCCCAGTCCGACGCTGGCACGGCGCAAGCTGCGCGCTAATTGTTTCGAGGAGATGAACGGGCGCTGGCCCCTGTCGGAGAGCGGAGGCAGCGCCCCGCTGATGCGCAGCAGATACATAGGCCGCCCGATAGAAAACGCAAGTGATTCCGCGATCCGCAAACAATTATATGAGGTTAGCTCGGTCCAGCAAGCTCGCGCCAGTTCGTGCAGCAGGGGATCTCGGCCATCTTCCGATTTGTTCAGCTCGTCTGGAGCTGGTCGATCGGGCAGATCACGAAGGTCATTGAAGCCCCCTGGGAAAGCTCGCCGCTTTGGAAGCAGGTCTTGCTCGTCCTGGTCGGCTATTCTCCCGAACCGGTCCGTAGCCTTCTCTTTGATGTCGTGGGCGGTCGAGCCCCAGTAGGTCGACTGGCCGCGCGGGGTGATGTGCTCTGTGCCATCTCTATCGCTCCGTTGCTTAGCTGAAGCTGATTATCAGCGACAACGCCGATGCCTTGGATTTGTTCACTCGGGCAGCTCGGGTTTTCCTTCGGCGAAGGCGGTGCCGCCCCAAGGCCCAGCTCGCCGTTGCGGGCTGCCTCGACCTCGGCACGCTCCCGCTCGGGCCTCCTCGCCTTGGCCTCCGAAGAGCGGTTCTTGTCGGACGATGGCGCGCTCGCATGCGTCACGGGGTCGTGCTCCGCGTCAGGAAGGTGCCCTTGATGACGCGGCCGGCATTGGCGGCCTGCGACCAGATGGCGGCCCAATTCGAGGCGCTCTTGATGTCTGCCAGCGTGCGCAGCAGGCGGGCGCGTTGCGCCTCGGGCACGAGCTCGATCAGCTTTGCCCACAGCGCGTCGATGTTGTAGGGCGCCGCCGCGATGTCCGCGCGCACGGGCACGATCTCGTCGGCGGCAAAGCCGAGCTCTCGGCCCGCCGCCTGCATGGCGTCACGGATCGTCATGGCCTTGGCGTGCGTCGGCGAAGCCAGATCGTAGGGCGGCGCCCACTCGTTGAACGGGCGCAGCTGATCGATGTGCGTGAGCACCAGCAGCATTGGCGGGCGGCGGCGGGTTGGCTCGGCGGCGAAATGCCCGCGAATGGCAGCGAGCGCGCGGGCGTCGAGGTCGCGCGCGGCGCGGGCCGCGGAGACGACCCACAGCAGCAGGTCGCAGTCGTCGGCAGCCTCAATCAGCTGCGGGTGGCCCTCGGTACCCGGCAGCCCGGGACTGTCGACGATCAGCGCCGCCGGCAGCCCTTCGCGAGTCAGGCGATAGGCGGTGAAGCGCGCCGTGGAGGGAAGCGGATCGACCGCAGCTTCGACCTCGTTGGCGAGCGCATTGACGAGGCTCGATTTGCCGGCGCCGGTCTGGCCCGCCACCAGGATGCGAATGGGCTCGGCCTCGCGCGCTTGTGAGGCGGTCAAGTCTTGGCGCGTGGCCGATGTGACGTGGCCGCGCAACCGGTCGGCCGTGACGCGCAGGTTGCCGCCGTAGAGGTCGATGGCCGCGCGCCCGACCTCCTTGACGAAGGCGCGCGCCAGCCGCCGCGCCAGATGCTCGCGCCCCGCCTCGTAGATCTGGCGCGTGAAGCGCTCGCGCAGCTCCTGCGTCGCCGCGGAGACGGGGTTTAGCAGCCGCACGATGCGCCACAGGTCGTAGCCCTTCTCCGCCAGCTGCAGCGCGCCGCGCCAGCGGTAGAGCCACATCAGCTGGGCCACTGTGATGCGGTCGCCGAGCGGGAACGAGCCGACAATGAAGGCGCGCAGGTTGTCGCTGGCGCGCTCGATGACGGCGAGCGCTTCCGGTACCGTGAACTGCAACAGTGGGTCGCGGCGCTCGGGGTGCAGCCGTTTCGCGACCACCTCGACGGTCTCGAGCCCGAGGCCCAGCACCGCGTCGCGGCTCGCCAGGCGGTCGGGCCCCACCGACGACGCCAGCCGCATGACGTCGGCCCAGGCCTCGTCCTGGCGCGGCGTCCAGCTCGCGTCGCTCTTGTCCACACTGTCGTCGATATCGAGCGCTGCGTCGGCCGGGAGAGGCGCGATCAGTCGCTTCTGCAGCTGGTAGATGGCCGCGACGGCGAGGCAGGTCGCGACCGCCCAGTAAATGATATAGCCGTGCTCCCACAGCCAAAGGGTGCCGAGCGGAACCAGGCTCAGTGTCGGTAGCAGCAGGGCGACCGCGAGAAGCGCGGCGCGCGGAAAGCCGGTCTTGTCTGGCCGCTTTGTCACGCACCGGCTCCCGTCGTGCGGCCGCCGACATCGCGCACCTTCGCCAGGCCGAAGGCTTGCTGCAGCGCCTCGCGATAGACCGATGCAACCTCCTCGGTCCGCCTGCCCTGCTGCCGCAGCAGCAGGAAATAGCTGGCGGCCTTGCCGATCGCGTAGGTGGCGGCGAAGCTCGCCACAGCGGCGGCCGCGGCGCCTGCCGTCTGTCCGTAGACGGGGATGAGCTTGACGAGCTGGCGGACCCCGAAGCTCGAGGCGGTGCGCACGAGCGTGCCGGCGCCGAGAGCCGTCGCGAATTCAGCATAGGCGCGCTTGTCCCAGCTGGCGCCGCTGAGCCGGGCCAGCTGCTGCAGCATGGCCGCCTGTACCACCGGCACGGCGACGATGCCGGCGACCGGAAAGGTGTCGCTGGCACCCGCGGCGAGAGCGAAGCCGAGGATATGGGCGTTGAATTTGCCGAATGCGCCGTCTTCACGCGTCCGCGGGAGCTCGGCGAGAGCGACGCGCACCGCCGCAGGGGCCGCCGCGATCAGCGCCTCGACCAGCGCCTCGCGCCCGTAGTCGACCGGGTCGAAGCCGTCGCCCGGCTGCGTGAAATCGATCGGCACGAAGGCGGGCGCTACGCGGCCGCCCAGGTTCTGAAAGAGCGAGCGCTGGTAGGCGAGGGCCCGCGCCAGGTCTTGCGGGAGCGAGTCGATCGTGCGCGTCGGCCCGAACGGGTAAGGCATAACGTGCGCCATGCCGGGCGGGTAGCCCTCGTGCAAGCTCGTCTGCGCAACGACCACCGGCCAGTCGGGATGGCGCTTCCTCGCCGCACGGACGACGCTCAACACGGCCTGCTGCTCGGCGTCGAGCGCCTTGACGACGGCCAGCAGCAGATGCGAGCGCCCCTCGCAGAAGGCGATGTCCTCGGCTGGATCGTAGGCGACCTCGCCTAGGCCGCGCGTATCCAGGAAGCGGATGATCGGCGCCTCGGCGGGAAAGTCGAACACCCGCGCCGTCTTCGTGCACGCTGCAAAGCCGCTGCCGATCTCGGCATCGCTCGCCTGGGTCAGCGCGCGGATGATTGAGGTCTTGCCGCTCTGCACCTTGCCGAGCATCCACACCACCGGCGCGAATTGCCGTGCGCGCTCGGCGATGGGCGGGTGCGTCTCGGCCGAGTTGCTCATCGCCTGTCCACTCGATGGTCTTGCGCAGCCTCTGGCGTAGAACGCCCCTTCACACTGGCGGTTTCGCCGAAGCTCAAGCTTTTTTCATGGCGTGGAACCGCGGCAAAGGAGCTCGCGTTCTCCGTCCACGAAATATGCAACGGATCAGCTGCTGCTTCCAGCGGTGCAGCCTAGGAATGGAGGTTGGACAGTGGGTAATCTGCTTCACTACGCGCTGGTGTTCCCGGTGGTAGCGTTGATCGCGGCGGCCGTCGGGTTCGGCGGGGTCGCCGGCTTTGCCATGGAGGCCGCCCGGCTGCTGTTCTGGGTGTTCGTCGTCCTCTTCGTCGTATCGCTGGTGGCCGGATTGGCGAGACGCGCCTAGCGCCGCGACAATGGCGCTCAGCACTCAAAGTGAGAGAATGCGGTATGCATCTTGGGCGCATCCCGCTCTCTCAATACGGAGCGTTCGCATCGAACAGCAATGAGATCTGCAGATCGCCCTTCGTGCGCAGGACTTGCAACGAAAGCGCCTCGCCGTCTTGGTTTACGGCGAAATCTATACTGGCATCCTTGAGCGTGAGATTGCGAATGGCGATCCGGCCCGCGTACAACGGCTACCGGGCGCAGTATCGGCCGCGGTCTATCTCTGCACGCCCGCCGGTACGAACGCCGCCACCGTGCCGCCGTCGACCGGAATAACCGCGCCGTTGACGTAACCCGCGTCCTCGCTCAGCAGGAACCGGATGACGGCCGCCACGTCCTCCGGCTGGGCGATGCGCCCGAGCGGCGAGGTGCCGGAGGTGCGGTAGCGCGTATTGCTGCCCGGGCTGAGATGCGGGCGCACCATGGGCGTGTCGACGGTGGCGGGCGCCACGGCGTTCACCAGCACCTTGTGGGGCGCGCTTTCCACCGCCATCACCTTGGTGAGCGCGATCACGGCCGCCTTGGTCGCCGCATAGGCGCCGCTGTCGATCTTGTGGCGCAGCCCCGAGATGGAGGCGAGGAAGACGACGCGGGCGAGCTCACCGGCCGCCCCCGCCACCTTGAGCAGCGGCATGGCTTCCCGCGCCGAGAGCCAAAGGCCGCGCACATTGACCGCAAACAGCCGATCGAAGTCCTCCACCGCCATGGCGTCGAGGGCGCCGATCCTGAGCACGCCCGCGGAGCAGACGAGACCGTTGAGGCGGCCAAAGCGCCGGCCGATGTCGCCGAATGCGCTCGTGACGCTCTCTGCCGAGGCGACATCGCAGATTTGTGTCGACAGCCGCTCGCCATGCGCAGCGAAATCCTTGCGCAACGCCTCGAGCCCCGGCTTGTCCACGTCGAGGGCGACGACCGTCCAGCCCTCCTCGAGCAGGCGCTTGACCGTGCCCCGGCCGATGCCCGATGCCCCACCCGTGATGGCCGCGATGCTGGTCATGGTCGGAAGCAGGGGGCGGTGATTGCGGGCCGCGACCCCGGCGCAGCAAAGCTTCGCGCCTTGCGTAGCGCCGCCGCACGCTCGACAAGACCGAGGCTCTGCAACTTGGCCAGGACCGTGCCTGAGACATCGAAGTCGCGGCAATAGTCGCAGCGGACAATCAGGCCATCGAAATCAAGCGGCGTGCGATTGCTCGCCTGAGCCCCACAGACTGGGCATGGTATTGACGGTATCGAGCGATCCATTCCTGCACTATAGCCGTCGAGGAGCGGTCTAACCATCTCCTCGCGCTCAGATCGGCCCATCACCGACGAGGGCTGTTGAGGACGGCTGGCGCGAGGGTCGCGCCGCCAGGGTCACGCCGGCCAGGATCAGGACGAAGCCGACGATGTGGTAGAGCATCAGCCGCTCGCCCAGAATCGTGGTGGCGAGCACGGCGCTGAACACTGGGATGGTGTGCAGGAAAGCGCTCGCCCGCGGCGCACCGACGAGATCGACGCCGCGGTTCCAGGCGACGTAGGCGAGCAGGCTGGTGAAAAGCGCCGCATAGAGCACCGCCGCCACCGTCAGCAGGTCGGGGACGAGGCTATAGCCCGCCGCATATTCCCATGCCGCAAACGGCGCATTGCCGAGCGCAGAAACATAGGCGATGGCGAACAGAAAGCTCATGGGGTGCACCGCCGGGCGCAGGTGCAGGCAGGCGCAATAGATCGCCCAGAACACCATATTGAGGATGATGATGAGGTCGCCGGCGTTGAAGGTGAGAGACAGGAGGCGCTCCGGGTAGAGCTGGCTGACGATCGCCAGCACGCCGACCAGCGACACGGCGACGCCGAACAGCTGGCTGGGGCCCAGCCCGTGGCGGAACAGGATGTAGCTTGCGGCCACGATGAAGGCCGGCGACACCGAGCCGACCACGCCCATGTTGAGCGCGGTGGTATATTGCAACGCCACGTATTGCAGCGTGCCGAACGCCGCCCCGCCGATGAGCGCCAGGAAGGTCAGCACCCCGGCCTTGGCCTCGAGCTTGGTCCAATCGGCTCGGATCTGCGGCCATGCGAAGATGCTGACTACGAGGAACACCACCACCCAGCGCGCCAGCGACAGGCTGGCGGGGGGCGCATGCCCGGCAATCGCCCTCGCGAATACGTGATTGCCTGCCCAACAGGCGCACGCCAGCGGCAGCAGAAGGTAGGCTGCCGCCTGCGATCTGAGAAAGGAAGGCACGAATTTCCGGTCTTTCGCCCTTGCGTAGGGGCGAACCGAGCGATGCCCCTACACCCCGCCTCGGCTCATTGCACAGGCCCCGTGCAGGGACAAGGCGGCGAGCCATGCATTGGTGGCGCAGCAGCCGAGCTTGGCATCGCGCGCGCAGCCGCGGGGCGAGGCTCGCTGGAAGGAGGAGCCCGGGCACCCCAAAAAAACAGGGCGCCTTAGCGGGTAAGGCGCCCTGATCTGCTGACCCGCTGGTGCGGGGTTGAGCGGGTCGTCAGGACAACGGGTCGCGTCTCGATTTATTTCCAGAGCCTGTCGAAAACTTTTCGTCTCCTGAGAGCCGGACTTGAGCGACGGGCGCGTCCATGCTAGAACAAACGTGGAACGACGACCTTGCCTCTTAACCGGCAATTCCCATCTTTGCTGGACTATCGCGGTTCATGCGTGACAACCCGCCAACCCCCCTGCCCAGCATCTCCGAGCAGATCTGGGACATGAAGTACCGCCTCAAGGCTGAGGACGGCAGCGCGCGCGACCGCACCATCGCCGACACGTGGGCGAGGGTAGCCAAGGCCGCGGCAGCCGCCGAGCCGAAGCGGGCGCGGGCCCGCTGGGCCAAGGAATTCGCGGCGGCGATGGCCGGCTTCGCCTTCCTGCCGGCGGGGCGCATCCTCGCCGGCGCCGGCACCGGGCGCGCCGTCACGCTCTTCAACTGCTTCGTGATGGGCCGCATCGAGGACGACCTCGGCTCCATCTTCGACAACGTCAAGGAAGCCGCGCTCACGATGCAGCAGGGCGGCGGCATCGGCCACGACTTCTCCACGCTCCGCCCCAAGGGGGCGCTGGTCAAGAGCATCGGCGCAGACGCGTCGGGCCCAGTCAGCTTCATGGACGTGTGGGACGCCATGTGCCGCACCATCATGTCGGCCGGCGCCCGGCGCGGCGCGATGATGGCGACGCTCCGGTGCGACCACCCCGACATCGAGGCCTTCATCGACGCCAAGTCGGACCCCGCGCGCCTGCGCAACTTCAACCTGTCGGTGCTGGTGACGGACGCTTTCATCCGCGCCGTGCGCAACGACGAGGCCTGGCCCTTGTCCTTCGGCGGCAAGGTCTACCGCACGGTGCAGGCCCGCGCCCTGTGGGACCGCATGATGCGTGCCACCTATGACTACGCCGAGCCCGGCGTCGTCTTCATCGACCGCATCAATGCGCAGAACAATCTGGCCTATTGCGAGGAAATCAGCGCCACGAACCCTTGCGGGGAGCAACCCTTGCCCCCGCACGGCGCCTGCCTGCTAGGCTCAATCAATCTTGCCCGCCTCGTCGACAAGCCGTTCACGGTCGAGGCGCATCTCGACCTGGGCCGCCTCGAGGCGCTCACGGCCACCGCCGTGCGCTTCCTCGATAATGTGATCGACATCTCCAACTACCCGCTGCCCGCCCAGAGGAAAGAAGCCAAGGCCAAGCGCCGCATCGGGCTCGGCGTCACCGGGCTCGCCGATGCGCTGATCTTGTGCGGGGTGCGCTACGGCACGCCCGAGGCAGCGGCGCAGACCCAAGGCTGGATGGCGACGATCGAGCGGGCGGCATATCTGGCGAGTGCCGAACTCGCCGGTGAGAAGGGATCGTTCCCGCTCTACGATGCCGAGCGCTTCGTGGCCGCACCCAACGTGCAGCGCCAGCCCGAGGAGGTACGCGCTGCCATCGCCCGCCGCGGCATGCGCAACGGACTGGTCACCTCGGTCGCCCCGACCGGCACCATCTCGCTGCTCGCCGGCAACGTCTCCTCCGGCATCGAGCCGGTGTTCGATTTCCGCTACGAGCGGCGCGTGCTCGGGCGCGACGGCTCGGCGCGCACCGAGACCGTGGAGGACTACGCCCATGCGCTCTACCGTGCCATGTTCGGCGCCAAGGCGCTCACGCCCGCCTTCGTGACGGCCGAGCAGCTCTCGCCGCGCGCGCATCTGGAGATGCAGGCCGCCCTGCAGCGCCATGTCGACAGCTCGATCTCCAAGACCATCAACTGCCCTGCCGACATCTCGTTCGCGGCCTTCAAGGATGTCTACCTCGAGGCCTACGATCTGGGCCTCAAGGGCTGCACCACCTACCGCCCGAACGCGGTGACGGGGGCCGTGCTCAGCCGCTCGGCAGAATCCAAGCCGACGGCCGCCGTGCAACAGCCGGCCGTCCTCGCCGCGGCCCCGGCCGACGCCCCGCCCGCCGACGCCCCCCTCCTTCCCGG
>Ga0209726_10007006_pt1 | contig 12773 bp, 11 predicted proteins | sample Subgrocontami54m_FD_187453 | JGI IMG/M metagenome (GOLD analysis project Ga0209726, IMG submission 187453) | Subsurface groundwater microbial communities from S. Glens Falls, New York, USA - GMW46 contaminated, 5.4 m (SPAdes) (version 3) | ecosystem: Environmental > Aquatic > Deep subsurface >... | reverse complement strand
TTAGCGTCTTTGCGAGAGATAATCCGAATTTTTGTAGATCGATAAATGATTCAACCAAGGAGACCACTTGATGAAAGTTATTAATCACACCCGATTACTCGCCGCCGCTCTGCTGCTCATCGCGAGCGCGTTGGAACCGGCGCCGAGCGCGGCGCAAAAGATTACGCCACTGGTGATTCAAGGCGGCACCTTGATCGATGCCACCGGACGGCCGCCGATTGAAGACGCGGTCATCGTTATCGAAGGCGAACGAATCAAGTCGGTCGGCAAGCGCGGCGAGGTTGCAATACCGCGCGGCGCCCGCGTGATTGACGCGAAAGGCAAAACGATTCTGCCGGGATTCATCGACGGCCACTGCCACCTGCTCGACTTCGTCGGCGAGATTTATCTCCACCTGGGCATCACCACCTGCCCCGACATCACCCAGAACGACGACGAGTGGACGCTGGCGCAAAAGAACGGAACGAATTTAGGCAAAATTCGCGGCCCGCGCATCTGGTCCACCGGCGGACGTTTAGTCGGCCCGCCGCCGGCTTGGGCACTGCGCGGCGAACGCGGTTACTTAGTCAATACGCCCGACGAAGCGCGCGAAGCCGTGCGCAAGAAAAAAGCCGCCGGCATCGAGATCATCAAATTCAACGAATACGTCGCGCCCGAAGTGATCAAAGCCGGCGCCGAGGAAGCCAACAAACTCGGCATGCCCATCACCTGCCACTGCCTCGATGTGTTTCTCGCCGCGGAAAATAATTTCGCAGGCGTCGAACACCACTGGGGCATGGGCATGAGCACCATCGGCGATTTGAAAAAACGCTGGGAAGTGCACGAGCGGCGCATGACCGGCAAGATCAACACCGCCGACCTGTCCTATTTTTATGAAACGGAAAACTTCGACAAGGTGGTCAATGCCACGGTGGAGAAAAATATTTCCTGGAGCCCGACCATCGCCACTTGGTACCGGCCGCTGTCGCCCAGCGTGGCGCGCTTCAAGGAGCGCGAGCTGTCAATCCTCGATCAGAAAAACGCCGGCTATCTGCCGCGCGTCTTACGCGAGCAAGCTCTCGGCCAATACGAACGCTACGCGAAATTTCCGCCCGAGCGCTTGGCGCGGGCGCAGGAAGGCTACAAGAAACTCGAAGACTTGATGCGCCGCTACGTCAAAGCCGGCGGCTTGCTACGCGCCGGCTCCGATCCGAATAATGGCTTGCCCGGTCTCGGCGTGCATCAGGAAATGGTCATGTTCGTCGAAGCGGGCTTGACGCCGATGCAAGCGCTCCAAGCCGGCACGATCAACGTCGCCAAAGCATTTCGCAAGGACAAAGACTTCGGCACGGTGGAGCCCGGCAAAGTCGCCGACATCGTCGTCATCGACGGCGATCCGATCAAAGACATTTGGGCGGTGCAAAACGTTAAGCTTGTTGTGCTCGGCGGCAAGGTCGTCGACCGCGAGTTCCACGCCAATTATAAAAATCCGATTCCTGCCATCCGCGCCTGGCGCGCCACGCCGCAGGAAATAAATCGACGTCGCGCCGCGCTCGCTCAAGGCGCCAGCGGCACGATCAAAGTCACCGCCCGGCGCGGCTTCGATAAATTTCACAAAGTCATGTTCAACGGCAAAGAGATCGAAACCCTCTTCATCAGCGCCAGCGAACTGGAAGCTAGCGTGCCGGCGCAACTGACCAAAAAGATCGGCACATTTCCAATCACAGTCGTCGGCCAAGGCGACTCCGCATCGCGCTCCGCGCCGGCGTATTTTATCGTGTCATACAGACAGTAGGAGATCTAAATGATATCACACTCGAACATCGAGAAAGCACTCACCCTTCCGCGTTGCCATTCTTCTACCCTCCCCCGGCGACGGGGGAGGGCAAGGGTGGGGGTGATCCAATTCACCGCGGCCACTCTGATCGCACTCGCGGCAATTTCATCATTCAACAAAAACGCCGCCGCCCAATCCGAATCCCTCCATGTAGTTTTTTATCCGCCGTGGAACATCAGCAAGCTGCCCATGTACATGGCCCGCGACGCCGGAATTTTCGAACGCAATGGCCTGAAAATCACCTGGACCAATCCCGGCTCCAACGACAAACTATTAGCCGCGCTGAAAAATGGCGCAGCCGACATCGCGGTGGTCAGCGCCAACCATGTGGCGCAGAACAACGCATCGGGCGGGCCGGCGATGCTGCTCGTCGGCAACACCGGCTACAACTATTCGGCATTTTTCGCCGATGCGACGATCAAGAGCGCCGCCGATCTCAGAGGCAAAAAGATCGGCACCGGCGAGCCCGGCAGCACGCCGGATCAGCTGACCCGCCTGGCGCTGCGCAAGCTCGGCATCGACTCCGAAAAAGACGTGACGCTGGTTCCCTTCGACGAAGGCAGGAACACCGACCGAGTGAAAGCCCTGCTCAACGGCACGGTTGCTGGAATGATGATCACCGCGGAGACGATGTACGATCTGGAAAAGACCGGCGAGATCAAAAAACTCAACCGGCTGACCGATCACCAGCAGCTAAAAATTTACGCCGGCGGCGGCGCCGACTACGCAATCTCCGCCGCGCTGCTAAATAATCGCCGGGAGGACGCGAAAAAATTCATGAGCGCGATTTGTGAAGGCATCGCGCTCACGCGCAAGGATAAGGCCAAGGCGCTGGAATTCGTCGCCAAGACCGGACGCGATATGGACAGCGCAGGTATCGAGTATCTTTATCGGCTCTACATTACTGACGTGATTCCGGCGCGGCCTTATCTGAAGCCGGAAGGAGTTGAGTTGGCCGTTCAGATGACGTCGGCCTTACTACCGGCCGCACGCAATCTTAACGCTCGCGATTTAGTCGATGCCGCCCTTGTGCCAGAGCTCGAAAAAGCAGGTAGGTGCAATTTTTAGCAGCCCGGCTACTAGCGCAGCTGTAGATTATTGACCACGTCTTTGACGCCGCCTACGCCACGCGTGACTTGTTCGGCGCGAGCCCTGTCATCGCCCGTTTCAACCACCCCGGACAATTGCACCACGCCGCGATTGGTAGTGACTTGGACACGCGTCAACGTTGTACCTTTCTCCGCGGCGAGCTTCGCTTTGACTGTCGTCGTGATCGTCGTGTCGTCGATATTCTCGCCGAGAGTTTGCCCGGTGAGCGCCTGGCAGCCGTTGAGAAAACAGATTAACCCCAAGGCCGGTAGAAATGCTCTTATCATCGTTCGCATAGCCGATCTCCTTCTTCTCACTCTCCAGGGCAATTTATACTTCCGGATTACGGTCGGTTCAAGCCGATTCGCGATTCATGCAATCTTGCGCGCCAGTTCTTGAATCTGATCCATCGACTCTTTCAATTCCGGCGCATATTGGCGCGGCACGCACTCGCCGCAGATTTCGTTGGCCAGCTGACCGATGGAGCGCAGAGCCGAAATGAGCATGGGCGAGCGAGCGCCGGGCAACGCGTGGCCCACTTCAACCAGCGCTTGCAAGCAGATGATCAGATTGGAAAGCAGCGACTCCATCGTCTCCTCATCGGGCATCACCTGACAGCGATAGAGCAGGTCGTGCACGGCTTGTAACTCGCCGCGAAACACCCGCGCGGTGCTTTCCAGACGGCGCAATACCAAATCCGGCAACACGCCTTGCTCGGCCTGCAGTTGCTGCACGACGCCAAGATCGGAGAAGACCAGATGAAGATTGGTGCGCACGCGGTTCAACCGGTCTTCGAAAGTCATGCGGTGAATTCCCTCCGTCAACTCCTCTTGACGGTGCGAGACCAATTTAGAAATGACGCAGCCGAAAATGAGCAATCCGGCGGCGCCTTCGACGATCGCGAAGATACGCAGCGCGCCGGTGGGAATCACGTCGCCATAACCGATCGACAAAGCCGTGACGAAACTGAAATAGATCGCCGTTCCCAGTCCGTAGAAATCGGTTTTCACCGGCAGGTTGCCGGCCTGCAAGCCCCAGCCCATGGCGATCCCCGCAAGCCAGTAGATCAAACCGAAAACTAGAATCATGCCGAGCCAGACCCCGACGAGTTTCTCCAGTGAAAAGTTGGCGACAACTGCCAACCAAGAGAGCCGATGAGATGCTCCCGCTGGCGCAACTGAACTAACCGGCGCCGTCGTCGTGGTTTCCACCTGCTCGACCGCTCCGCTATTCTCAAGCCAATCCGCCATGCCGCCGACATAATAGCGCAAATGCGTGTAGCCGAGCTTTTCCAGCAAGCCGACCGCCTGCTTGCCCAACGGTCAGGTCGGCCCGGCGCAATAGATCGCGATCTCTTGCGCCAGGTTGGAAAGCAGCCGCGTGGCATTACGCTCGATGTCGGCAATCGGCAAATTGATGGAACCCGGAATATGGCCGGCGTCGTAGGTCGCCTTCGGCATCACGTTTACGATAGCCAAGGCGCGGTCTTGCAAGCGCGCGACAATCTCTTCGCGCGAGATCGTCACGTAGTCGCGAGATCGCTCTACGGATTGTGGTTTTGCCATGGAGCAAGGCTCTCCTATTTAAGAACGCACCCCGCTTAGACGCTACAAGCGCGAGAAAATTTGTAGCCGTTCACACGCTCCCCCAGACATCCCGCGCGACATCGACAACTAATTTTAGCTTCGCGATCTGATCGTCGACGGTCAGCTTATTGCCCAACACGGTGCTCGAAAAGCCGCACTGCGGACTGATGCCGAGTTGATCGAGTGGCACCAACTTCGCTGCCTCATCGATGCGCCGCTTGAGACCGTCGGCATTTTCCAGCGCGCCGGTTTTCGTAGTCACCAAACCGAGAATCAGCTTCTTGTCTTTTGGCAGATAACGCAGCGGCGCGAAGTTACCCGCGCGCGGCGTGTCGAACTCGAGAAAATAGCCGTCGACTTTCAGCTCGTTGAACAGCACTTCGGCGACCTGATCGTAGCCGCCTTCGGCAACCCAGGCGCTGGCAAAATTGCCGCGGCACAGATGGGTGCACACCGACATGTTGGCGGGGCGCTCTTTGATGCACTCGTTGATCAAGTTGGCATACAACGACGGCAGTTTGTCCGGATCCTCACCTATCTTCTTTGCGCCTTCGCGCATCTTGGGATCGCACAGATAGGCGAAGTTCACGTCGTCGATTTCTAAATAGGTACACCCCGCGGCGGCGAGCGCGCCGATCTCGGCGCGGAATACTCGTGCTAGATCGGCAAAGAAATCTTTCATGTCGGGATACGCCGTCTTGTCGACGCCGCCACGGCCGGTGCGAAAATGTACCAGCGACGGCGACGGGATGCACTGCTTGGCGGTCTGCTTAGTCACCGAAGCCAAGAACTTGAAGTTGTCGACTTCGATGCCATGAGGATGACCGAGCTTTCCAGTAACGACGAACTGCGTCGGCGAACGCTGCACGTCGGAGCCAGGATTTTGAAAGTGCTTGGCCGACTCAGGAAGCAAGCCTTCGACGACTTTCACGCCTTCGATCTGGCTTAAGAAATCCGCGTGCCAAAGCGTACGGCGAAATTCGCCATCGGTAATTCCCGGCATGCCGACATCTTCCTGCATCTTCACCGCGGCGCGGATCGCGTGGTCTTCGACTTCGCGCAACTGCGCCGGCGTAATTTCACCTTTCGCATGCTTGTCGCGTGCCTCGCGCAGCTCCGGCGGACGCAATAAACTGCCGACATGATTGGCGCGGAACGGCGCTCTTTTTTCTTGTGCCATAAGTTTTTCTCTCTTTCTCGCGAGTCTTTGAATTTGCCGCCGATTTAGCGATACCTTGGGATATTCAAATTCTTTAAGGAGCTATTCATGCGCACCGAACTTATCAGAATCGAAACCCCAACGCATCCTCTCGATGGCGCCTACTACACGCCCGACGGCCTGAGCAAAGGCGCGGCCATGTACTGCCACGGCAACCAGATGAACTTCTATGTCTGCGCCGCGCGCTTCCTCGCGCCGCATATCACGGCGCTGGGCTATGAATATCTCGCATTCAATCGGCGCGGCCACGACTCGGTGAGCACGTTTGACAGCCGCGCATGCGTCGGCGGCGCTTATCAAACCGTCGCCGAAGGCGTCGAAGACAACGCGCTAGTGGCGAAATATTTAGCCGGCAAGGGCTTTGGCAATCCGATCGTCATCGGCCACAGCAACGGCGGCGTCCTCGCCGCCGAGCATGTGGCGCACCACCCGGAAACCAAAGCTTTGATCCTGTTGTCAGCCCACACCGGCGGCAACCGCATGGTGCACCAACGCGCGGCGCGCAATTTCTCACTCGCCGGCGATGTCGAGAAGCAAAGAAAGGAAGCTGAGGAACTCATCGCCGCAGGCAAACCGAGACAGCTCATGCTCATCCCGGCCTGGTGGTGGGTCATCTCCGCGCGCACTTTCCTAGACCGCCTGACCAACGCACCGGACCTGCTAGAAAACGCGAAGAAGATCACCTGCCCGGTCCTGTTCATCCGCGGCGACCAAGAGCCGAAAGAAAACTACCCAGCCGAAGAGTTCGCAAAAAATTGCCCCGGCCCGTGCGAAATCGCGATCGTGCCGAACTGCGATCACTTCTATGTTGGGGCGGAAGAAAAAGTTTCGAAGATTGTGGCGGAGTGGTTGAAGGAGACGGTTGGCTAAAAACCCGAAAGATTGTTTCCTAAAAGAAGCTGTCCAGGCATCGGTCTGGTGATGCTGTACTAAGCAGATCTCGACAAGACTAACCAGCGCGCGATGCCTTTCGGCGAGACTTTGTTGTGCGTGTCATTGGCCGCGACGAACGCTTAGCGAGCCATTTGCCGAAGGACGCCTGGCTCTCACCAGATGCCTTACCCGCTAACAGACCTTCGACACTGATATCCTCGTCGATGTCCTCCCAATGAATGCCGACGCCGCGGCCAATCAAGCGCCAATGCTTCCGCTCGGCCGATGTCGCATGCGCTAAGCGCGGAAACCATGCGAGAGGGACGGAGATACTCCGCCCATCGCTTAAGTCGACAGATAACGTGTCATCCGACACGACAACGTCTTCTACAAAGGGAATTTTAATTTCGAGCGCCGAAGTACTCATCCCAAGCCTCCATCAAAACCTCTCGGTGATCGCTCACCAATCTTTCAATTCGCGCAATTTCTACGCGTGACAAAGCACCGCTGCTTTGGAGCCGAATCGGGTCTAGCCAAAACTTCGCGATCCTATTATCCCGCTCAATGTGAACATGCCGCGGTTCGTCACGATCGCCGGCGTAGAAAAAGAATCGATAAGGACCAACTTTAAGGACCGTAAGCATTCAGTTTTTCCAACCGTTCTTAGCGGTGAGAGCCTAGCAGCCCGTGGTGAAAGTCAGATTTTTACAAGATGCAGTGAATCGGTGCGAAGCGGCAACTTGGAATCGTAATAGTCGTAAACGCAATCCTGGGCGGCGATCAGCGGTCACTCGGTCGCGCAGTAGCACCCACAGCGCAAAACAGAAAGCCCATGCCGCGGCCAATCGGCCCTGCAAGCCGCGTGGCGTTCCAATGCCGGTCAAGGTGCGCATCCACAGGCCGAGATTGCACGCCGCCACATGCACGAGCAGCCGTTTGAGAATATTGCCCTGCCCACGCAGATGAGTCCGGCGCATGCCGCCCGTCTCGTACAGATGCGCATTGGGTCGCTCCAACAACTCGCCCCTTCGCCGCATCAATCGCTTGCCGCGTTTGCCACGAATGCGCCGCCGATTGGCATACACTGCGTCACGCTCAGCCCGCTCATCTATCCAGTGCTGCCCACCGCGATCCGGTTCACTGATGTAGCTGCGTAGTCCCAGGCTCTGCATATCGAGCACGGTTTCCTTACTGTGATAGCCCTTGTCGTCGACGAGTTCCTCCCCCGTCTTCACCTTGTCGTTGATCGCGGCTACAGCTTCTAACTGCTCGATTGCTTCAGGCAGTGTCGTCTGGATCGTGGTGGTGTCACCCTGATCGGCTTGTTGAAGTGTGACGGCGACGATAGCGCCGGTCTCCAGATCCACCGCGTGCTCGGCTTTGTGCGCTAAATGGGTGCGCCCATCCTTCATCTTGGCGATGCGCGCGTCAGGGTCATGCGGATGTTCCCAGTCCTGGTTCGACCCTTTGTTCTTGCGTTTGCGATCCAGTTTGGCCAGATCGGCTCGCGTCGGGGTCTCAATGCCGGAGGCCTGGGCCAGCTTGGTCAAAAACTCGTTATAGCTCTCCCCGGTGTCGCGCCGTACGATGCTGCGCAGAGCCGCGTTGGCTTCGAGTGTGGTCGCATCGATCGCCAGCGTTTTCCCCTTGATCAGACCGGCGATGCCCAGACACTGAAGAACCCACGTGAATATGTTCCGATGGGTGTCCAAATCGATCAATCGTCGCGTCCGCGATATCGTCGAATGATCCGGCGCTGTCTCGGTCCGCGCTAGTCCCAGAAACTCGCGCACTGCCGAGGAGTCCGCCGCGCGCCACGCCATGGCCCGTTCGGAGTCCAGACATTCAAAGTACCCAAGCAACATAAAACGAAAATACTGCCCCGGTGCCAGACTGGGCCGCCCCATCTTCTCGGCATAGAATCCCCGGCACTGCGTCTCGACAAACTCGTCAAACCCGTGCTCGGCCAACAGCCGATTTAACTTCTCGTAGAACGGGTGACTCACCGACTTCGGTAATTCGCTAACCACCACCCACATTCCTGTCTGCTGTTGCTGTCTTCGTTGTCCCATCGCCATGCATTAAACTTTAGTACGATGTATCCTTCGAGTCGATCCTTATCTCCACTACTCGCATAATTTATTCTCGACTTTCACCACGGGCTGCTAGCATCTTTCCGCTAAAGTCTCGATCCCATTTGTGCGATCCGACAAGCCCCCGATACAGAATTAGCGACGCCTCGAATGTTTACGAAGGCGGTGCAAGTAGGTCTCGATATCTTTCTCTTCGGATCGTAGAAAGTTCAGAAAATCTATCCCTTGATATTCACAGGTCTGGGCAACGCTTAAGAGAATGAGGTATTCGTCTACACCCTTCTTAGTGGAGGTTCCAGAGATAACGTCCCGAAGTTTCGCAAACGCTTTGATGGCGTGTTCAGCGTTGTTATTGTTCCATGGTATCCCGTCATAACGTAAGAACGTAAATAGTTTGTCGCGATTTTTCTCGAAGCGGTGTTTAGATTTGATGGCCACTTCACTTTTGAAATTCGACGCGCCAAGAAATCGGTAGAAGCGATTGACGTCGGCCAGATGTTTCCGCAAGAAATATGTTTTCAGTCCGCGCCGATCGATGGTTTCCACCATGGGTTTCAACAAACCAGCGAACCCAACGGCGATTGATTTCATCTCCTCATCAAAGGGGTTGTTCAATATCTCCTCGTTCAAATCACGCATCAGGTGAATGAGACATTTCTGTTGGGGGCAAATTATTCCGTCGTAAGCTGCATAAAAGTCCGACACAAGGACTCCCTTAAAATCTTTCAATAAAGTTTGAATAACTTCCCCCTCGCGACTCTCAGCCAGGATATAGACCACCTCCCGCAGATTTGTCAGGACCCAAACATAAGCTAGATGGCCTTTTATGTTAGCACGCGTCTCGTCGGCATGAATCACTCCCCCTTGGATAATGCGGTTCAAAATCTTTCGTTTGGCGACCGCATAATAATCGGAGGCTCTAATCTTAAGGTTGTTAAGTGTACTCCGGACCACATCGACGCCGAACAGCCTATTAAAACCGTGTTGCACCGTGAGTTGTGGAACGCACAGCCCTACGATGTGGTAGACGAAATAGGCAACCATGTTCCAACCCCATTTCAAGCCCCCTCGACCGCAGTACCAATCGTGTACGTTATATTCGTGCCCACAACTCCTACATCGGTAGGTCTGAAACACGTAGTTCACACGCCGGCCTTTCACGCTGCCTCGACCGAAAACTAAATCCTGGACCGTTCTCGATACTAGCTGACTCTTTCTCCTGCCTTTTTTGCCGCAGTCTGGACAGGAGCTCCCAGCCTTGAGAACAACCACCATCTGGGCTTTCTTGACAGACTCGCGTCTCATGGAACGCCCTATCGAAAGCCGCTCGCCCACTTCCGACCTAACAAAAACACGGTCCCTTTGGTAACTCCAATGAGCAGTACGGTTAACGTATTCCAAATCCGCCAGAGGACTCTTGAAAGTACGCCATTTAGAGTTCAGGTTTTTTGCCAGCGCTTCAGCATGAACGAACTCGATATTAGAAGTTGAGGTCTTGTCAGCATCGAGATCAGGCTCCAAGAGTCGCTTCATGCTGCGGACAACAAGGCTCAACGCCTCGCAATCGTCAGCATTGTAGGCGATAAGCTTTTCGCGAACCGCGGGATCTCGTGATGCTTCCCATCGGCAGCGCCAAGCGATGGATTGAAGGCCGGAGACCGAGGGATCTGACCATTCGAAACCAAGAAACCGGGCAATCTCTTTAAGGCCGTTAGAATATGTAGGGAAGTAAACCTGGGCGAAAATCACAGACAACACGTTAACAGAAGCTGTGATCGCCTTAGCCACTGGTGAATCCTCCGGCGGGCTGCCGTATCGTTGGCACATCCGCTTCAGAAATCTGCTTTCGAAATTACCGAAATGAATCAGGACAGGATTATCGATTCCCGAAATCACAGCTAGGAAGGCACTCCAGATGCGCTCCTCATCGACCGCGGCGTCAGCCCATAGCGCATGACGGATTCCACTTGTATCGCCTTCCAAACGTATACCGATCAAGTAATAGAAGTCTCGATCCGGAAGCCCTTCGACATCGAAATAGATCGGTGTCCCCTCGATTCGCAGCGTTGGGGTACCGACAACATGTATTTTCCGTTCTCGGATCGCGAGGGCCTTCAACGAGTGATGATATTTCTCAGGTCTCGCCGCGAGCCGTTTGATGCGACGACGCGGGCGAAACGTATAGGAGAGTTGGTTAACAGTAAAAATGCCTTTGTTGTTCAGTCGAGACCGCTCCTTGTCGGGGAGATTGGCGAATAAACTTAGATCGTCTTTCTCAACCGCAATTTTTCTGCAGCGATTCTGGAACACACATTCGGAGCAATGCCGGTTTAGGATTAGATCCGGTGGAGCGTTGGCAGCTAACAATGCGGCAACCTTGCCAACAGTCTTGTGGACTGTGCGTGACAAAGATTTGAAATTTGCTTTGAAAACAGATGCCTTGTCCCCGTGAATAACTCTCGTTACAGGAACCTTCACTCCCGAAGCCTTTGAGAGCACGAGCGCATCGAATCCAGCCATGAGCTTGTCGAAGCGCGAAAGTTTGTTATTGGGGACAAAGCGAATAGGAACGAACGGGGATGGTTTGTTCGTTCCTTTCGCGGACAGGCGTTGAACGACCTGAAGTTGCGCCTCCATGGCCTCGGCACGCGCAACAGGCTTCATGGCTAAATCCCAAGATACGTTTTTCCAACGACCCGTTTCAAGAGATTCGTGAACCAACCCGGAAGGGTGTCCGGATATTAACCTATGAGTGCCTTCGAATCGATAAGCCTCGCTCCGGGCTTCCTTCCAGGTGGCGAAATCGTTCTGTTGCTCCACTTCACCGATGGATTGAAGATAGCACTTGGTGGGACACGCCAAATAAGCTTCGAACAGTCGAGAGGTAACCGACTGGCCCTCTCGTTGTAAGGGTAAGACGCTAGCCTGATTTTGAAGGTCTGCCATTTAAAGCCCTCCCTCATAGCTAGTACGTATCTTAGCGGTGGTCTTCGGTTTATCCTAGAGAGGCAAGTCCCGCCAGGGATTCGTATTGATAAAACTACGAACTTTTATCGTGTAGTCAACGAGACTTCGCCTCATCATTCAGCGAGACGAGGGCTATCTCCCGTAGAGCTGCTTGACAAACCCTGCCCTCTCCATCTCCTCAACAAAACTCCCATCGACAAATTCTTTCGGATTCGCCTCGGCAGCTTTGGGAGTTTTTCCCGCGAGATCGTCGAGCAAAGTCTTCACTCCGTCCACTGTCGGATGCGGCACTTCGGGGAACAGCGGGCGGAAGCTGTTGTAGGTTCGTTCGAGATTTTCGGCGTCGTTGGTGCGCAGGTATTTGCCGATGACGGCTTTGGTCCATTCCTTTTCGGATTTGTAGATGTGAATCGCTTCGGTCATGGCGCGGACGAAGCGGGCGAACACCGGACGGCGCGCTTTGATCGTTACTTCGCGCGATAGCACGCCGGCCCAGTGGAAGGGAATCTTCAGTGCGCCGACGTCGATGAGAGTTTTGAAACCGACCTTCTCCGCTTCGCGGACAAAAGGTTCCGTGGCGATGCCGAACTGGATCAGACCTTTTGACATCGCCGCGACCGCTTGCGCCGTGCCGCCGACGGAGATGAGCTTCACGTCTTTTTCCGGATCGAGACCGAAGCGGCGCAGCACCAGGCGAAGGCCTAGATCGGTGGAAGCGCCGAAACGATTGATGCCGCCGGTTTTACCTTTGAGTTCTTGCACACTGTTGATCGACTTCAGCGCCACCAACTGATTGGGGAAGGTCGGCATCACCGCCATCAGCATGACGACATCGATGCCGGCCAACCGCGCACTGACCAGATTGGTCACACCGGTGACGTTCAAATCGACGTCGCCGGCGACCATCGCTTGCAGCGCCGCGGGGCTGGCGTTGATCTGCACGATCTCAGCGCTGATATTATATTTTCTAAGAAGGCCGCGTTCCTGGAGAATCCACACCGGCGCCGTGGAGCCACCGCCGGCGTAGGCGATGCGCAAACGGTCTTGCGCGCTGACGAAAGCAGGTAACAAAGAAACGATTAGCAGCGTGCTAAAAGGCCAAGAATGCTTCGACAAGCTCAGCATGAACG
>Ga0209726_10006997_pt1 | contig 12788 bp, 13 predicted proteins | sample Subgrocontami54m_FD_187453 | JGI IMG/M metagenome (GOLD analysis project Ga0209726, IMG submission 187453) | Subsurface groundwater microbial communities from S. Glens Falls, New York, USA - GMW46 contaminated, 5.4 m (SPAdes) (version 3) | ecosystem: Environmental > Aquatic > Deep subsurface >... | reverse complement strand
CGCTACGTTTATACGGACTACAGCCTGTGCATCGGCTGCCATATCTGCGCTGACGTTTGCCCGGCCGGCTATATCAAGATGGGCCTGGGGGAGCACTAGAAGCCATCTCAAAAATGGTGGCATCTGCATGAGCAAAACTTTTTTCCCTCACCCTCGATCCCTCTCCCGGAGGGAGAGGGAAGACAGGCTCACTTCTCCCTCCGGGAGAAGGGCCGGGGATGAGGGAAGGGATTTGGTTACGCGTATTTATGAGACCGCTTGTAGTCCCGGGCCGGCTGTGAAAAGCGAACGTGACATGAGGCCATTCATGATGGGCCTGCTCGCCGTCCTGCTGACGGCGGCAGGAGTAGCGCTTGCCGGGGACAAGCAGCCGGCGCGCGTGGCGCTGCCCGTGATCAAAATCGAAAAAGGCGAGAAGTGCGTCGAGCCGACCGCGGAAATGCGCCGCAATCATATGAACCTGATATCGCACCAGCGCGATCGCACGGTGCACGACGGCATCCGCACCGTAAAGCACAGCCTCAAGAACTGCGTTGACTGCCATGCGAGTCCCAAGACCAACAGCGTGCTCGGCAAGGACGGATTCTGCGAAAGTTGCCATGCCTATGCCGCAGTTCGAATGGATTGCTTCGAATGCCATTCGTCTGCGCCGCGGAAAGCGGCGAGTGCTCCCCTGGCTGAAAGGCGCGCGCCATGAGCCTCGATCGGCGCCATTTCATCGGTTTGGGGGCGGCTGTTACCGCCGGCGCCGTACTGGCTCCGGGATTAAGGCTCATTGAGCTGGTGCAGGCGCGTTCGCCGGAGGAATCCGCATCGGTACTCAGGCGCTGGGGATTGCTGATCGATACAGCCCTGTGCACGGATTGCGAGGTGTGTGTCACTGCGTGTCACGAGGAAAACGGTGTGAGCGGCCATGGCCGCCCGGCGACCGATGCGCAGTGGATTCGAAAAGTGGGTCTGCGCGACAAACGCACGGGCCATGCGCAAACTCTGCCGCTCATGTGCCAGCACTGCGCGCATCCGCCCTGCGTGGACGTGTGCCCCACGGGTGCATCGTTCAAGCGAGCGGACGGCATCGTGCTGGTGGACAAGCATACCTGCATCGGCTGCCGCTATTGCGTGATGGCCTGCCCGTACGGGGCGCGCTCATTTATTCACGAGACCGTCACCGGCCAGAAACCGGATGTGCCGCGAGGCAAGGGGACGGTGGAGTCGTGCACGCTTTGCGTGCATCGTATCGATCGCGACGAGCAACCCGCCTGTGTCGAGGCGTGCGCCAGGGATGGCGGCAAAGCCATGATGTTTGGCGATCTCGGCGAAAACGACGGAGAACTGCGTGAGCGCCTGCGCCGGCAGCCATCGAGCCAATTGCGCCCGGAGCTTGCGCTCGACACCGGCGTGCGCTACCAGGGTCTCTAGAACGGAGCGACCGGTGACCACTATTCACTACCGGGAAATCGCCGGCCGCAGCGCCGGTTTTCTTGCGCTGCTTGGGTTGCTTGGCGCCTTGGTCGCGGCCGGACTCGGGGCAGCCTGGTACATGGAGCATAACGGCCATTATGTGACCGGCATGAGCAACCAGATCGTGTGGGGGCTGCCGCATGTATTCGCGGTGTTTCTGATCGTGGCCGCATCGGGAGCGCTCAACGTGGCCTCGATCGCATCGGTGTTTGGGCGTGAGGCGTACCAGCCGCTGGCGCGGCTCTCGGGTCTGCTCTCGATCACGCTGCTCGCCGGCGGGCTGTCGGTGCTGGTGCTCGATCTCGGCCGTCCCGACCGGTTGATCGTGGCCATGACCCAGTACAATTTCAAATCCATCTTCGCCTGGAATATTTTTCTGTACACCGGCTTCTTCGCGATCGTCGCGGTGTATCTATGGATGATGTTCGAGCGGCGCATGAACGAATACACCAAGCCTGCCGGCGTGGTTGCGTTCTTTTGGCGGCTGATCCTCACCACCGGCACCGGCTCCATATTCGGTTTTCTGGTGGCGCGGGAGGCCTATGACACCGCGCTCTACGCGCCGCTGTTCATTATCATGTCGTTTTCATTTGGCCTGGCGATTTTCCTGCTGGTGCTGATGGCTGCCTGCGGGGGGGCTGGCCGTCCCCTGGGTGATGTCGTGGTGCAACGGCTCAAGAATCTGCTCGGCGTATTCGTGGCCGCAGTCATGTATTTCGTCCTGATCCATCACCTGACCAACCTCTACCTTGCGCAGCGACACGACTTCGAGCGCTTCATTCTCCTCGACGGCGGGATCTACACCCTGCTCTTCTGGCTGGGTCAGGTAATCATCGGCGGCATTTTGCCGCTCGCGCTGCTCATTCATCCGGTATGGGGCCGGTCGCGCCGGGCGCTGGCGGCAGCGGCGGTGTGCGTGATTGTGGGCGGCCTCGCGCAACTCTATGTGATCATCATCGGCGGCCAGGCCTATCCGCTGGTCATATTTCCGGGCAAAGAAGTCACCAGCAGCTTCTTTGATGGCGCGGTCGTAGCTTACGCGCCGAGCCTTCCCGAAGTCGCGCTCGGCGCCGGCGGGGTGGCGCTGGCGCTGGCGCTCACCGTCATCGCGCTCAAGGTATTGCCGTTTTTGCCGCGCAGCCTCGCGGATGACGACCGCGCTGCGGGGGGGCTGCATGAACCGTCTATTCATCTCCGCCGCGCATAAATCCTCGGGCAAGACCACCGTATGCATTGGCGTTTGCGCGGCACTGCGCGCGCGCGGCCTCGTTGTGCAGCCTTTCAAAAAAGGCCCCGATTACATCGACCCGCTTTGGCTGGGGCTCGCCGCCGGACGGCCTTGCTATCACCTTGATGCTTATTTGATGAGCCAGACCGAGATCGGCTGCGAACTCGCACGCCGTTCGCGGGGCGCCGATCTCGCGGTCATCGAAGGCAATAAAGGCCTCTACGACGGCCTTGATCTGGATGGCAGCAACAGCAATGCCGCGCTGGCCTCGCTGATCGGTGCACCGGTGGTTCTGGTGATCGACGCGCGCGGCATGACGCGAGGGATTGCCCCGCTCATACTCGGCTATCAGGCGTTCGACCGGAATATCCGCATTGCCGGGGTGATACTCAATCAACTCGGCGGCACGCGCCACGAGGCGAAATTGCGTGCGGTGATCGAGCATTACACCGGGGTGCCGGTGTTGGGGGCGATCCAGCGCGATGAACGCATAACGATAGCCGAGCGCCATCTGGGATTGATTCCAAGCAACGAGGCACCTGCGGCCCGCGCACGGATCGACGATATTGCAGCGCGCGTCGCCGCCCAGGTCGATCTCGACCGGTTGTTGGCGATTGCCCGGCAGGCAGCGCCGCTGCCGGCCCAGCCGCCGGTTCCGGGTAGCGCGGATGTCCCGTCGGTGCGCGTCGGCATCGCGCGCGACGCGGCGTTCGGTTTTTATTATCCGGGAGATCTCGACGCCTTGCAGGCCGCCGGCGCCGAATTGGTGATGTTCGATACGCTGCATGACACGGTCCTGCCGGTAGTCGACGGCGTGTTCATCGGTGGCGGGTTTCCGGAAACGCAGATGGACGCGCTGGCGGCCAATCGCAGGTTGCTCGAGGCTCTGCAGGGTGCGATAGAATCCGGTTTACCGGCGTATGCCGAATGCGGCGGGCTCATGTATCTGGCGCGAAGTATCGCGTGGAACGGACGCTCGGCCGGGATGGCCGGAGTGATACCCGCGGATATCGTCATGCATCGCCGCCCGGTCGGCCGCGGCTACGTTCATCTGCGCGAAACCGGGCGCGGCTTGTGGCCGCGCCGTGAGGCAGCGGCCGCGCCGGTGATACGGGCGCATGAGTTTCATTACTCGAGCGTCGAAAATCTCGCGCCCGACGTCGAATTTGCCTATGAAGTGGAACGCGGTCACGGAATCGACGGCCGCCACGATGGCATCGTTTACAAAAACCTGCTGGCATCGTATACGCATCTGCGGGATGTCGCCGGCCACCATTGGGCGGCGCGCTTCGTTGATTTTATCCGCGGCCACAAAGCCCGCCGCGAGCCAACCCGGGCATTTGCTAAGATACTTCCATGATCACCATTACACCGCAGGCTGCCGCGCAAATACTCAAATCGGCTCAGCCATCCAACGGCGGAGAAGTCTATTTGCGGCTCGCCGCGCGCCTGGACGTCGGGGGAGTAATCGAGTACGGCATGGGTTTTGACGACCGGGCCGAGGGTGATCTGCTGGCAGTTTCGCAAGGCATCAACGTATTGGTCTCCCCCGGCTGCGTTGAGTTGTTGACCGGCGCAACACTCGATTTCGTCAAAATCGGCCTTGATGAGTACCGGTTTATTTTCATCAACCCCAACGATCCTTCGCACCAGCCGCCCATGCCGGGGGGCGCGCCGGAAGCCACCGCGCCGCCCATCTGATCGACCATCGTGCTTCCGCCTGCCGGCCAACATACCGTGGACGACCGCGACGACGAACAGGGACGGACCGTCCGTCTCGCGCGCAAAACCCAGTCGCTCGACGTGCTGTACGCGGTCGCCACCAGTTTAGGCCAGCCCGGCAGCCTCGACCAGGTGCTGGACAGCTTTCTCGACACCTTCATCGAATTGATCGATGCGCGTGCGGCGAGCGTGCGCGTGGTGACCGAGGATGGCCATACGCGGTTGATCGCGAGCCGCGGTCTCGATCCGGCCGTGGTCGAATGCGATCGGCGGATGGAACTGGGTCGCTGCCAGTGCGGCTGGTGCGCGACCGCAGGCGGCATCCGCGTCCAAAGCGGCACGCGCGAATGCGCCAGGCTGATCGGCCGGCCAATGCTCGAACGCGATTGCCGGGAATTCGTGGTGGTGCCGGTGCAACACCAGGATCGCATCCTGGGCGTCTATAACCTGTTCCTCGACCGGCCGCTCGCGGCCATGGGCGAGGACATGCACGATCTGCTCATCAGTGTCGGCCGCCATCTGGGACTCGCCCTGGAGAAGGCGCGTCTCGACAATGACGCGCGGCGCCTGGCGTTGATGGAAGAGCGGACTCTGATCGGGAACGAATTGCATGATTCACTTGCTCAGGCGCTGATCAGCATGCGTCTGCAGATCAAATTGCTGGGCGAGTCGTTGCACCGCAGGGACCTCGGAGCGGCCGAAAACGAGTTCCGCAGCTTGCGGCGGGCGATGGATGAGGCGCACGCCAATCTGCGCGATTTGCTCGCGAACTTCCGGCTCAAGATCGGCGATCGCGGGTTCGCGCCGGCGATCGCCGACAGGGTTCAGCGCTTCCAGCAGGAGACGGGCATCGCGGTGTTTTTCCAGAACGAATGCCGGGCACTCAACCTCACGCCGGCGCAGGAAGTTCAGGTGTTTTATATCATTCAGGAAGCGCTCACCAACATCCGCAAGCACAGCAATGCGCACAACGTGCGTATCATGCTCAACAACGAGGACGATTTCTATACCGTGTTGATCGAAGACGACGGCTTGGGCATGGGCGAGGCCGCCGCAGGCATACCGGGCGAGCATGTGGGCCTGGCCATCATGCAGGAGCGCGCCGCGCGCCTGCCGGGCCAGCTCGTGATCGAGAGCGAGCCCGACGAAGGCACGCGCATCGTGCTGATGTTCACCGCGCCGCCGCCCTCGATGCGCGACCGGGCGCCGCGGAGCTGATGTGCGCGTGCTGTTGATTGACGATCATGCGTTGGTGCGCAATGGCATCGCGGCGTTACTGCGCAGCCGCGGCGTCGACGTGGTGGCTTCGGTCGGCTCCGGCGAGGAGGGCGTTTCCTGCGCGCTGGAGTTGACTCCGGACATCGTGCTGCTGGATGTCAAGATGCCCGGGATGAACGGCATCGAGACCTTGCGCGATCTGCGCGCGCGCGGCGTCAGCATTCCGGTGCTGATGCTCACCATGAGCAGCGAGGACGCCGATTTGAGCGCTGCTTTGCGCGCGGGCGCGCAGGGCTATCTGCTGAAGGACATGGAGCCGGAAGAACTGGTACCGGCGCTCGAGGCGGCGCTACAAGGTGAAAACGTGGTGGCCAAGGAATTGCTCGGATCGCTGACCCGCATCGTGCGCAGTGAGCCGGGCGCCGTCGAAGAGGCGCCGCCGCGGTGCGCGCCGTTCGGCGCGCTCACACCACGCGAACTCGAAGTTCTCGAAAATATCGCCAAGGGCCTGAGCAATAAGATGATCGCGGCTACCCTTACGATCACCGACGGCACCGTCAAGCTGCACGTCAAGGCGATTCTGCGCAAGCTCGGCCTGCGCTCGCGTGTCGAGGCGGCCGTGATGGCGGTGGAGAACGGTCTGGGAAAGAGCAAGGCTCAGCGTTGACGCTGCCCGGTCAGCCGCCCGCACGCGGCGCTCAATAGAGGGCAGGCACATGTGCTGAGCCGTCCCCGCCCCAGGCGTCCTGCCCCAGCGCATCTGTACTTCATCGACTTAACCCTACGCGTTCGAAGATCAATCGCGTCAGGTCTTGCAATCATGCATCTTGCGCTACGCAGCCAGATCGATATCCGCCCGTATCCTGTCGAATTTCACGAATGCGCCCCCCTTGTCCTCCTCAATCAGCCCGGCACGCTTGAGTAGTTTCACGTCGTCGTAAACATTCTTGTAATTTCGTCCCAACCGCCGCGCGAGATCAATCACTCTTGCAGCTTTGTCGCGTCGTAGCTCCGAGAGCAGCGCGAGCCGCTGCCGGGACAGCACCTTGAGCATAGTTTCCGCGTCGAGGAAATACAGCCGCTCGACGGGTTTCTCAGGCGCTTCCCCACGCGCGGCCCGCTTCCACGCGTCGACAAACTCACGGGATGACTTTCGTTCCGTGGTGAGTCCCACTTTCACTGTTTTCATCGTCCGTCCTTTCTCGCCTTCGCGACATCTGCCAGGAAATCCTGAACCAATCCCTCGACACTCGAAAACCGATACGGGTGTTCCCGTCCGCGATAGTGCCGATGGTCACCCTTGCCGGACTCATTGTCATAACGCACGAGACAAGTACCGTCGGCAAGCCCATAGTACAAGCGGTATTTCAGTCCATGCGGTCGGTCGGAAGTCCTGAGCGGAAGCTGCCATAGGATCATCTCGCGTACCGCCCCATCCGGGTAGGTAAGCTTAGAACGATGATGGAGTGTAGCCTTCGCCAATTCGCGCTGTGTTGGTCCGTCTATGGCGCCTTATACCATAAATAATACCGAAGGGAAAGCGCGAGAGGAAAGCAGCGCGTGCAATTGCTGGCGGGAAGAAACAACGGATCCGGCTCGCTGCAGGAACTGCTCACCGCGCCCTTTTCCGGGTCGTTGTGCCGCGGGCGGAACTGAGAATTTCTTAAGGGTTGCCGGGCAGTAGAAGATGACCTACGACGCGGCCACGGGCACGGTGATCTACCCACCGAGCGAAGTCCGCCACTCGGTCCCGCGAGTTGACCCCGGTACGCCAACCTGCCGCTGACCTATCACGCGGTTCCCGACATCGGCTGACTTGCCGTATGAATGAAACGCCTCGGCGCCACCGGGGTGCGGGAAAGAGCTTGCCGCGCTCTGGCGGTTGGAATAGATTGCTCGGTAATTGGTCGCTGATCCCGCTCACGACCCGCCCGAATCGCGGCCGTCTGCCGCGAGAGGGAGAAGCCAGCATTGAACATAAGCCCGTTATGCGCACTCCGGGACATGTTCCACACCTGCTCCCGGCGCACGGCTCGGGGAACCGGAATTGCGCCGGGATCGATTTTCCTATCCTTCTATTGGCCGACAGGCGACACGATGCACGGAACGAAGCTCGCTAGGGCGGTAGGCTCAGTAAACAGGAACCGCCGTATGCGGAACCGCAGGTACTGTGGTGTGGGAGGACGGCGCGGGCGACCGCGCCTCCTACCCGATGTTTTTCCGCGTTTACGGCGGGTCCGGGTTTGGGCAAAAAAACTTGTCGCCCATCGGGATTTCTTCGTTTCTTGCAAGTGGAATCGGTCGGGTATAAGCTTTCAAGAGCGAGCCGAATATAAGGGGAGAAAGCCGGCTCGAATCGAAACAAGAGGGAGGCTACCATGACACATGAAATTGACCGGCGCAGGTTCCTGAAAGGTACGGCCGCGACGGTGGGCGTCGCATTGGCGGGTTCGGCTTTGCATAGCCCTCACGCCCACGCGCAAGCGGCGGCGCGGATCGCGGTTCCGACCGTGGACCGCTTGGCGATCCGGGTGGTGTCGGACAGCAGCCACGACATTTTCATCACGGGCGAGGCGCCCAAGAACGTCGGCGTCGAGCGGGTGCGCGGCCTGCCCCCGCCCCGGGCGCAAAAAACGCTGAGCGGCGAATGGGGCCTCGCGCTTCATCTCGAATCCCAAAAGGGAAGCGAACGGCGCAACCATCTGCTCGATTTCGGCTACACGCCTGAGATCCTCAACCACAACATCGAAATGCTCAACGTCGATCCGGCCAAAATCGACGGCCTGATCCTCAGCCACGGCCACCTCGACCACTTCGGCGGGCTGATAGGGTTCCTGAAACAGCACCGCGACAAGATGCCCGCCGACCTCACGCTTTATTCCGGCGGCGAGGACAATTTCTGCATGCGGCACAGACGCACGGCCAAGCCCGGCGTCTATGACGAATGGGGCGCGGTCGATCGGCGCGAACTCGCCGCGCAGCGGGTCAAGACCGTGCTCGCGGAACAGCCGGCGGTGATCGGCGGTCATGTCTTCACCACCGGCGCCATTCCCCGGCGCAGCATCGAAAAAGTCCTGCCCAACACGATGGTCGAATTAGCCGTGCGCGCCGATGGCCTCGGCTGCAACGCCAGCCATTTCACGCCGGCGGAATTGCAGGGCAAGATCGTTCCCGACGAGCACCACCACGAGCACGCGACCTGCTTCAACGTCAAGGGCCGAGGCCTCGTCGTAATCTCATCCTGCGGTCACGCCGGCATCGTTAACAGCGTTCTGCGCGCCCAGGAAGTCTCGGGTATTAGCAAGGTGCATGCGGTGATGGGCGGATTCCACCTTGGCCCCGCGCCCAAGGCGTATCTGGCGCAGGTGGTGGCGGAACTGAAGAAGCTCGACATCGATTACTTGATCCCGATGCACTGCAGCGGGACGAACTTCGTCAACGCCGTGGCCGAGCAGATGCCGGAAAAGCTGATCCTCTCCTCGACCGGAAGCCGGTTCACGTTCGGCGCCTGACCGCCCCGCGTTCCGGGCGTTAAGCCTCTCTGTTTAATCTCTTCGGGTCTAATTCCCCGCCGCTTGCGGCGAGTGTATCGGCCAAGCTCCAACTTGATACCCCGCTGCTTGCGGCGGGGTGATTCATCTCGCCCCCGGACTTGTTCCGGGGGCTTTTTTTTATGCTTTGGCCGATGTTCGGGTGGGAAAGGCTCCGAATGTTCTAGGGGTTTGTTGAAATTCGCGTGATTTTCTCTGCTGGTTCGCGTTTTTGAAGAACTGCGCGATCGCGGATGAGCTGCGAAGCCGCGTGCTCGCCTGGCGCCACGCCGGGTTCTCGGCGCATAACGAGGTGAGGGTGCCGGCTGAGGATGCCGAGGGGAGAAAAAAACTCGCCGGCTACATGCTGCGCGCCCCGATGTCCCTTGAGAAGATGACCTACGACGCGGCCACGGGCACGGTGATCTATCGCTCGAAGATGCACACCGGCCTCAAGCGCAACTTCCAAGTCATGCCGGGCGCGGCGTGGTTGGAGTTGTTTTGCAAACACATTCCCGATCGCTACGAGCACCTGGTGCGTTATGTGGGGTGGTACTCAAACCGCGCCCGGGGCGAGCGGGCAAAGAAAGTTTTCATGCAAGCTGGCGCCACGCTGCCGGCGCCGAGAGCGGAGCCGGCGACTGCATTTGCGGCTCGCGCAAAAGCCGCTTGGGCGCGGCTCATTCGCAAGGTCTATGAGGCCGATCCGCTGGAATGCCCCCAGTGCAAAGGGTCGATGCGCGTCATTGCGCTGATTGAGGATCCGGCAGTCATCCGGCGCATCCTCAAGCACTTGGGGCTGTGGGCGCCGCTTCCCACCGAGCGCAGTCCGCCCGTCGATCCCGCGTGTTGGCCGCCGTACGCCAGTCTTCCGCTGACCTATCACCCGGTTCCCGACATCGCCTGACCTGCCGTATGAAAGAAACGCCTCGCAGCAGCCGGGGTGCGGGACAGGGCTTGCTTCGCGTTGGTGCTTGGAATAAATTGCTCGGTAATTGACCGCTGACCCTGCTCAAGACTAGCTCGGATCACGGTCATCTTCCAGGGAGGAGAAAGCCAGCATGAACATAAGGCCTATTATGCGCAGTCCGGGACATGTTCCACACCTGCTCCCGGCGCGTCGGCTCGGCGAACCGGAATTGCGCCGGGATCGATTTTCCTATCATTTTTTTTAAAATTTCCAATGAAGATGCCTCAATGGAATATCTGATCGGCCTGATTTTTCTGATTTTCATGCTCCTCGTCGATTCGCGGCTCAATAAAATCCACAAAGAACTGGTGCAGCTGAATCGCGGACTGGCCTATCTGGCCAGCGCAGTCCCGCATCCTGAAAAGCCCGAAAAAACACCAAAAGTTTAGGGCACTTGACTAGTTAAAGTTTAGTTAATGCTCTGGAGGGCGTGATGGCTACTCAGTGGAAGCGCTGCATCGGCTTGGCGTGGCTTTGCATGATTCCGGTTTCAGGGAATGCGGCCACGCCGATGGTTTCGCTGGGTAAATCAATCCGGGTCAGTGTCACATTTCCTTGGCGCAAATTGAACTGTAAGTAGGATCAGCATGCAAGTAGGGTCAGTGAAAATCTCCTTCCAGCGCTGCTCGGCCTGCGGGAAAAGTTACACTGACCCTATTTATTCTGCTCGGCCTGCGGGAAAAGTTACACTGACCCTATTTATTCCCTATTTATTCTTGGCTTCCGTGCGTAACCGGCGTTTTTCATTCTGGCACCATCCGTTGCAATTGCTGTCGATTCTTTTGTTGCTAGGCGGATCGGTCGGCGCCTATGCAGATACCTATGATGCAGCAACGAATGTACTGACGATTCCGTTGGTCACAGTCGGTAATACGGCATATACCAATGTGAAAATCACTGTCGGCGGCTTGATCAGCTTAGGTGGAGGAACCGCCGCAAATACTTACGATACTTATGATGCCGCGACAAATCAGCTGACTATCCCTTCAGTATTGGTCGGCACCACGACATATACCAATGTGGTGATCACTGTCGGCGGCGTGATCAGCGTTGGCGGCTACGCGCCCGTACCTACGTCTGCGCCCCTGCTCGTGCTCGTCAATCCTCTCGGTGCAGCAACCGTCGGACAAGCGTATTCGGCGAATGTTGTCGCCGGCATACTTCCCTCGTCCAACTATACTTTCATGATGGATACGTTGGCGAATGGCGTGCTTCCGACTGGGATGACACTTCACATCGATGGCACCTTGAGCGGTACACCGTTTGCCACTGGAAAAACCGATGTTAATGGTAACCAGGTCCCGAACACCTACACGTTCGGGGTATGCGCGGTGGATACACTGTCGCGCTCGTCGACAAATCCATGTCCTCAAACGTCGATTACAGTAAACCCGGCAACATTGAAATTGACGACATCGATAGTCGGTATGGGGACCGTCTCTGCAAATCCAACTGGACCAACCTATTCTCCTGGCACGGTTGTGACACTAACAGCGACCCCTGGTCCAGGCTTTACCTTTGCCGGCTGGTCCGGCGTCTGCGCAGGGACAGGCTCCTGTGTGGTCACAATGAATGCAGCAAAGGCGGTCACGGCTACCTTTTCTGCAACTCCTCCCGGTGGCAGCTGGTTCGCACATTGGGACTGCCAGGGATACGCACCGTGTCTCGCTGTCATGGCTCCCACAGGGACTGCGGGTCCATTTGCGAGCGAGTACGACTGTAATGTATGGCATATTCAGCATATTCAGGCCAGCGCCATCTGCAACCAGTCGCCGAACTAAGCAATAAAGAGGGAGCCGTCAGGGTCGGGTTCACATTTCCACTATTGACCCCTGCGATAATAATGTCCTCCCAGGGGAGCAGGAATCATGAAATCCTCGCTCTGCCCATGCTTCACCTGCATTCTGGACATGGGACATTACTTTTGTATGTATCAATAATTCTGCTCCAAGCCGTCCAGATCTTTTGCGGGCCTGCCTCGCTTGGGTGGGCGTGCCGCACGTTCCAGCGCCGCTTCGACTTCGTTCTTGAAGCGTTCGCTACCCAGCGGCCAGCCTTTGTTTACGGTCTCTCGAATCTCCTTTAGTCCGTCTGCATCGACATGATTGCCGAACAAATTAAGATAAGCGCACTGCCGCTCGGCATCGTTCGTGCCAAGCGCGCGATACTCGTTGTGGGCAGATAACAGTCCGTTGTCGTATCCCAGGGCGTAGTAGCGGTAGCTTGACCAGACATAGTCTTCCGGTGCCTTTACGATACCTGCGCGCACTGGATTGAGCTCGATGTAACGGCAGCATGCGAGAAAGTAGCGCTGCGTGTCGACCAAGCTTGCCTTGAACCGCCCTTCCCACAGTGTGCCGCTGCGCCGATATGTGAAGTTGACGTATTGGACATAGCGCCGGCCCACATCCTGCATGGTGCGTGATATCGCGTCCGGATTGTTGGGAGTGGCAAGCAGGTGAACATGGTTCGTCATCAAGACGTAGGCGTGAATCGAGCAATCATGCTTGCGCGCAGCTTGGCCCAGGCACGCCAGATACAACCGGTAATCCTCGTCGGCGAAAAATGTCGCTTGGCGGTTGTTGCCGCGCTGTATAACGTGCTGAGGCACGCCTGCAATGGTCAAACGAGGTCGCCTTGCCATAGGTCAGATCAATAC